>Ga0194134_10003769_pt1 | contig 15918 bp, 11 predicted proteins | sample TA2KigOff0mmetaG_FD_148602 | JGI IMG/M metagenome (GOLD analysis project Ga0194134, IMG submission 148602) | Freshwater microbial communities from Lake Tanganyika, Tanzania - TA2015056 Kigoma Offshore 0m | ecosystem: Environmental > Aquatic > Freshwater > Lake | place: Tanzania: Lake Tanganyika... | reverse complement strand
CCGCGTCGATCGCCTTTGTCGCATCACCGCCAGGTGACCGCAGACCGACCGCACGCATGCAGTTGCGAAGCGTTGCCTCGTCGAGTGGAGCCGCGACGATCGGCATCGCCTTCACCCGTTCCAAAGCCGGATCCTCCACCACACCCTTTGCTTCCTGTGGCGACGCACCAAACGCTGTGGACACGAAAACCACGGATGCCAGAGCAATCAGAACGCTCGTCTTCGCGAGCGCCTCGGCAACCCCCCCGTTCTTCATACGCAGCCCTGTCAATTCCTGAATGTTCATGGCACGAGGGTACGCCGACTCTTGGGCGATCAATCATCATGCCATGCGCGGCCATCGCGCCGCATCAGATCATCCGCAGCCGCGGGTCCCCAGGAACCCTGCGCGTAGTTGCTCGCCATCCCACGCCGCAATCCAACCGAGCGTTGATCCAAGAAGGGCATCACAGCTGCCCAGCCGCTCTCGACTTCGATGCGGTGCTTGTAGAGTGACTGATCGCCACGCATCGCATCGACAAGCAGCGGTCCGTACGCCTCGATCGCCGCCACACCAAACTGTTTCTCCAGATCCGCCTGCATCTCGACGCTGTCCATCCGAAGAGGCGTTCCCGGAACCTTCGTCTCGAATCGCAGCAGCGTGCGCTGCATCGGCGCAATCTCAATCACCAAGCGGTTTCCACGCACACCGCCCACAGCATGCGGGATGTCATGGAATAGGTCCGCAGCAGGACGCTTGAACTGCACGACGACTTCCGTCCGCTTCGCAGCCATGCGCTTTCCCGTCCGCAGATAGAACGGTGTTCCCGCCCACCGCCAGTTGTCGACATGAAGCTTGAGTGCAGCGAAGGTCTCGGTTGTGCTGCCCTTGGCGACACCAGGCAAATCCACGAAGGCGCCTTCCTCAGCCGACGCCGCATACTGCCCAAGGACGCCGTGAGATGGCACATCCGCATCGGTCGTCGGTCTTAGCGCACGCACCACCTTGATCTTCTCAGTACGAATCTCCTCTGCGCTGATGCTCGTGGGGGGCTCCATCGCTGCGAATGCGAAGATCTGCAACAGATGGGACTGAATCATGTCTCGAATCGCGCCCGTCTGGTCATAAAAGCCTGTTCGATTCCCCACACCGACTTTCTCCGACGCCGTGATCTGGACATGATCGATGTATCGGTGGTTCCACACTGGTTCGAACATCGTGTTGGCAAAGCGAAGCACGAGCATCGCCTGCACTACTTCTTTGCCGAGATAATGATCGATGCGGTAAATGTCCTCTTCCTCGAACACGCGGCCGAGTGCACGGTTCAGGCTCGCCGCGCTCTCCTCATCGTGGCCGAAGGGCTTCTCCACGATGATGCGCTGCCACGAACGCGTGCTCGCGTCGATCGAGCACCAACGCCTGCCTTCCGTCACGAGCGCCGCCTCATCGATGCGCTGCACGATCGACTCGTAAAGTTCGGGCGCCACGGACAAGTAAAAGAGCCGATTGCCCCGCGTCCCTGCCGATGCATCCATCGCCGCCATGCGGTCGGCAAGCGCTCGATACATCTCGCCCTGCGCTGCATCCCCCGGGAAGTACTCGATGCACTTCGAGAACTCTTGCCAACGCACCGCATCCCAGCGCGTGGCGTACTCCCGTACTGACGCCGCCAACTCATCTCGCCACTGCGCGTCACTCTTCGCACGGCGCGATACGCCCAGCACGCGAAATGCCTCGGGGAGATTGCCGAGTATGTACATCTCATAGAGCGCAGGGATCAGCTTGCGTGCAGTCAGATCGCCTGACGCACCAAAGATCACAAGCACACAGGGATCAGCCTTGCGAATCACCAGATACCTCCCGTTCCGACAATCATCGATACACCATCCACCAATCGGCGCTCCAGCGGATCAATCAGCCAGAGCCAGTCATCCAGCAGAAACTCCACACGCTGCGAAAGCAGCGCTACACGTCCCATGACGGTGAAACCAAATGCCGCACCGAAGGTGATCATCAAATACATGATGCCAACCCGTGCTGCACCACCGACCACCCCCTTGTGCTCCACGGAGAAGAAGAAGTAAGTGAGACAACACAGAACTCCAATCACCACCAACACATTCGGCAGACTTGCCCAGACCGTGGCCACATTCCAGAGCGTGCCATCGACAGGCTGTACGAGCGGCTGCATCGTTGCCACCGTCTGCGCAAGCAGATCGCTCTCCACATGACTGACGATCTTCGCACCCGCTGTGATGCCAACGATGAATGCCATCGTCCACACACTGATCCCTCCCACAGCAGGCACGAGCCGCAACAACAGAAGAACGCCAAACGCCAGTGCGATTCCCATGCCGACCTGCGACTGCGCAGTCGGTTCGGGCAGATTGGGAAGGATGTACGCCGTCGTCCAGCCATGCGCGAGTGCCCCACCCAACTTCGGCACGATCGAATCCCATACGCCGATCACCCCCCAGTACGCAGCCGATACGCCGATGACGATCGCCTCCGCCAAGCGGTACGCAGGATTGTCTCGGTAAAGGAACGAAAAGATCGCCAGAGTCAGCAGTGCGGCAACCCACAATCCCACCGTATATGCAGCGCTTAACTGCACACGATCCTGCGATGGAGTTTCGCGAGAGGCGAGCAAAAAAGCTGCGGGCGAAACGGACTTCCACTCCACCCATTCCACAACCCTCTCGCCATTTGGACTTTCCGAGTCCTGGACGGTCACACGCATCTCCACGCGCTCTGCATACGCACGTGCCATGCCATCGCCAAGCCCAATTCGAAGCCCCACGACGGCGGCAACCGCAAGCACGATCACCGCCCAGACCACAACCGCTGAGGATCGAGGGCCTGTACTCATGCTGCAGCCCTCCGTTGTGAGCGCCGCTGCGCGAGATACACGACATTGCCGAGCAGAATCAGCACAACCATCAGCAGGTGCGCGCCAAGCTGTGGTCCCATGCGCCGCTGCGCTTCGAGATACTTCGGCGGGATCACGGCAGAGACGCCGACATCTGCCCCTGTACTCGCGATCTCCGCCGCATTCGCCGGATCCAAGACCCACGCATTGATCAAAGACTCATACTCCGCCGCACCCTTGATCGCACCGAGCAGTCCTCGAATCTGCCCTGGGAAATAGGGGTAGAGCTGCGGCGTCTGAACGCCCGTGCAACCCGACACCATCGGCAACTTGCCACCCGATGCGGACACCACATACTGCACCCACTCCTTCGACCCTGGGTAACCCGCACTCACCTCGGCGAGCAGCGCGAAGTCTCCCACGCGCTGAATGCCGCTCAGGATCGGCAGGTCTGCGGTGGCGCGTCCTGACTTCGTGGTCGGGAAAGCACGCTTGAAGTCCGTGAGCACGACGCGCATCACCTGTTCATTCCCGGCTTGAAAGCCGAGATTCACATAATCCACGCCATCCTGCAAGTGTGGGAAGTCGGCACGCAGCACCTTCTTGATCGTCTGATCAATCATCTGTCCACCGAGAGGCCAGAGTGAAATGAACACCATCTTGTGCCCACAAAGCGCGCACTGACGCGCCATGCTGACGCCCATGGGCTCCAGTTCTCCAGCACTGCCCGGATCAAAGTCGAACGACAGCAGCACGGTGCTCCCCCGGGGCAGCGATTGCACCGCCTGAAACACCGCGCGCGAGGCATCCGTCGGCGTCTCGGGAAGCGTCTTGCGCGTGATACCCATCACAAGAATCGGCCCCGCCACAGCGAGCGCCATCGCCAAGAACACCCAGCGGCGGTCCAGTCTCTCCAGAATGCCGAGAACTCCCTGCATACTTACGCGCTCCCCCCGCCCGCACCCATCCACGAACGGTCAATGCCAAGCAGAATGCGCAGACTCGTTGCGGTCACACCGAGTGCGATGCCGATGATGATCGCTCGGTTTCCCGCAGTGTTGAAGACCTGCATGATGAACATCGAGAGATTCTCAAGCCGCAGTCCACTCGCCCACTCGGGCAAACCCCCCGTCAGCCACACGCCCGCGAAGGTGCGCCCGAGCAACACGATGAAAGCGGTCCCAAGGAGCAGCATCGCCTCTCGGTTCTTCGCACGGAAGGCGCGGAATGCGGCGCTCGCGACATAGAACGCAAGGAGTGCAAACATCGTGCTCGTAATCGGCGTCAACACGAACTCATAGATCCACGCAAAGGCTGATCCTGCCGCATCTTTCTCGCCCGCCCATGGTGTTGCGGCAAACTGCGGATTCGGTGGTACCCCAATCTTGCCCAACCCCACGATGAGAGTGATGGCGAAGCAGAGCAGCGTCACGAGCGCGTATCCCCAGCCCGCATCACGCCGTCCGATGCGCGACAGATTCACCTTCACGAGACTGCCCGCACCCAAGATGAACGCGATCGCGGCGATCACATTGAAAATCTCGCTGGACTGCGCACCGACACTCTCCAAGTCTGGGAAGAAGGGTGACAGCAGCATCACCAGCCCCGCGATCGATGCAATGGCCATCGCAACGATGCGCATCATGACCCAAGCGCCCCCTTCACCGACTCGAGTACTCGCGAGACTGCCTCACTTTGCGGCACATTCAGCGCCGCAATCGTGGCGAGGACGACACCCAACAAGATCAGCGTTGCCACAATCACCTTGGCAGCATCCTGCCCCTTTAGCGATCCGATCTGATCTGGCGCGCCAGACAGGTACGCGCTCGCCGCCATGAACTCTTCCCCGATCAACGTGTAATCACAAGCGGCGACGAAGAATGGAAGCTGACTGCTTTCCGCGGTGCCGGCGATCTGAATCGCGCCAATGGAGTTGCCCGTCTCCGCCAAGATCAGGCTCTCCGCAAAGAAGCAACCCATGTAGAAGCACGCAGCTGGTTTCTCGCGAACCATTTGTCCCGACACGGATGCGACGAAACCGAATTGTTCGTCGGTGATGTATCGGATTGCATCGGCGTTGTAGGCATCGAATCGCCCGGCCGCCTGATACGAACCGCGGACCGCTTCGCGTGCGGCCTCCATCACGAGTGATCGACTCGTCGGCACCTCGATGGTCGCGTCGTACTCGGCGGTGGTCTTTGCGACATGGCTCAGTACCGTGATGCCCGCGACCGTCTGGATGTTGTCCATGTCCTGAATACCGGCGATGAAGAGCACGGGGCGGCCCATCTCCGTGGAACGTCCCACCGCATTCGTCACGGCATCGAGCGCAGGGATGCGGCGCAGGTACATCGCTGCACCAGCACGCGCCTGCAGCATCCACGCGATGATGCAGCCACTCGTCACGATGATGGCGACCGCCAATGGCAACTTGCCTGGCGTGAACAAACCCGCCGTTGTCGCGCCCGCTGCCGCGGCATCTTCAGCCGACACCGCAGCGGCGATCTCCTGTAGGTGTGCGCTTGCCGGAGTGTCATGGAATCCAGCCGCGGCACACACTGCGAGCAGGAGCAGCACTCTGCGCGCGGCGTCGGATGTGATGGAGCGCCCTCGAACCATGCCGTACGCAGCACGGTAGCCCCTCACGGCAGATTGGTCGATCAGGGTTTCGGTGCGGGCGCGGGTGTAGGTGCGGGTGCCGGTGCGGGCTGCGGCTGTCCAATCACGGCCGCCTCTGCTGCCTTGGCATCCTCGATCGCCTGCTTCTCCATCTGCGCAACCTGAGCTTCGGTCTTCGGTACTTCAACAAACGCGAGGATCACGCCATCGCCAACTCCAAAGAGCGCCCAACCGGCGATCACTCCCGCACACACGGCCTCGCGTCCATCCACCCACAACCGATGACCAAACGATCCGATCCGACTGCGGTTGATCATCTCGAGGAACGAGAACACAAGCGCACCCATCCACATCATGATCGTCGACTCAGGCCCAAGCACGACACCGAGGCCAATACCGACGGCGCTCAGCGGGAACTTGCCGCGTGTCAAGATTTTCAATGCCTCGAACACGACCGCAGCAAGCGCACCGAATCCCATGGCGATTGCGGCGCTGACTGGGAGGACTCCCCAATACTTGCGAATGCCATCGACAACTTGAATCGTCTCGCCGGTACCGGAACCCATCCCGCGGATCACCTCCGCGATCGCGGCCCACTGCACGGCACCGATCATGTCGTACTTCTGCGTCGCCGCATCGCGCAGCGTCTGCCCTGTCTCTGGCGTCCAATCGCTCAGGAACAGGATGAAGAAGAGAGGCGTACTTGCGATCGCGCCTGCAAAGATGCCAATCACATGTCCCCACGCCTGCTGCCTTGGCTTCGCGCCGAGCATGTATCCCGGCTTGATATCCATCAGCAGATTGCTCGCATTGCTCGCCACTTCGGTGGTCATGCCTGCGGTAATGAGGTTGGTTCCGGCGTGCGTTGGATTCGCGGCACCAAAAGTGAACTGCGTGATCTTCGACAGCGCGCCCGTTGGCGTGATGCTCGTCAGCGCGGTGGCATTCGCCGCAATCAAGGTCAGGAGCACGATCAGCGGAATCGACAGAAGCCCAAGCAAGGGATTGACCCCGAACCACAGCCAGTTCATGAGAACGGTGACCCCAACCATCACAGGCACGCCCACCAGCGTGATCCACATCGGGAACTCGATGTGGCGCAGACAATCCTCACTGCTCCCACCGCGGCGGAACAGCCCCGTGAACGCACTGATGATCACCTTTGGCTTCGCGAGCAGTCCGGCCAGGCTCGCCGTCACCATCATGGACACTCCCCACCACAAACTCCACGTGTTCATGATGTGTCGCTGCCCGAAGATTGCCTGCGAGAGGTCGAACGATCCGTCCGCCTGCGCGATTGCTGCGAAGTTCTTCGGCAAGATCTCGCCGTTCGCGATCATGAGTGGTGCAATCAGCAGATAATTCAGCGCCATGCCGATCATCAGACTGTTGGTCAAACGGAGCCCCATCAGTCCACCTGCACCGAACATCGCGAGCTCGATGCCGACGGTGACACCAAGTTGCTCGACGGTCACGCCCTGCACGCGTGGCACCCACGCCTGCGCCTTCACGGCATAGTCGTAGTACCACTTGTCAAGCCGCTCGGTGAGATGCCAGATCGTCTCCTGGCTCTTGGATGTGCCAAGCACTTTGATCTGCAGCAGCGACATCCATCCCACGGTCAGCAACACCTGCACGATTGCTCCGATGGCGGCCGCTGCCGCGAGCGCCTTGGCCTTGAAAATGCCGGCGCGCGCGCCCTCGTCGTCGTCTGACCCATCGCTGCGCTCCACAGGCAGATTGTTCACCATGTGATCCGTGCCGCCGCGTGGGGCAGAGGGATAGAGCGAATCCATGACAACACCTGCGGCGCGACCTTCCGGGAACGGCTGCTGCTCATCGTTGATGAATCGCCGCTTCATTGGGAACGCCACGAGCACACCAAGGATGCTCGCCAGGATGTTCCACACCATGATTTGGAACCACGGCATTGCGCGATTTTCGATGAACATGAAGGCCATCAAGGCGCTGATCAGCGGCCCAGTCATGTAGCCCGCGGCGGTTGCAATCGACTGCACCGCGTTGTTTTCGAGGATGGTCAGGTCCTTCACGAATCCCGAGCGCGCCATGGCGCGGAAAATCACGAAGCTGAGGATGACGCTCGTCACACCAACGCCAAGTGTCCAGCCCGTTTTCGCTCCGACATACAGGTTCGTTGCGCTGAGTACGCCGCCAAGCAGGAAGCCTGTGACCGCCGACCGCAGTGTCAGCTGCGGCATATCACCGCGGAACACATTCTTCAGCCACCACCGATCCTTCTCCTCCCGCGACATGTCGCGAACCTGGTCATCCGTCAGATGGGGAAGCGCCATGGGGTCGTTGTCTCCTCACGAGTCACACCAGGCTCGCGAAGCCGTGGTGCTTCGCTTCCTTCGACTCTCTCGATCGGCAAAAGGTAGCAGAGTCCTCAGAATCGTTTAAGGAGACCACGCCGCGAGCAGCGGCGTAAGGTCCGCGCCATCCGAGATGCCATCGCCATTCACATCCACACAGCTCTCACTGCCGAACGCTGAGAGCAGAAGCGTGAGATCTGCCCCATCTATGCGCCCATTGCCGTCCAGATCCGGTGTACGTCTTGATTGCTGAACAACACCATCGGCCGCAGGTGGATTGCTCCATACTTCACCACACCGATCACGGTCGCCCACGAGATACAGCAGCAGAAACTCAGTCATCTCGCGCCGCGTGATCGCCAGCTGCTGCGCACGAGAGACTGACCCGGAGTCGCAGAAAGCGATCGCACTGTCGATGAATCCGCAGTGGAAACCACCCGTGATGGTGATCAACTGCGCCGCACCTGCGAGGTTGGGATACATGGTGCTCGTCGACGACGGCGGAACGATCGTGTCTTGGCTGCCGACGATGAGCCGCGTCGCACAGCGCACGTCCACAGCTGCTGCAATCGAGGATGGATTCGTGTTCGCTGCCGCCTGTCCGATCACTGCACGGATACGCGGGTCACTCTTTGCCGCCAGGAGCGCGCAGCCACCACCCATCGAGTGCCCCGCGACGGCTCTACGCTCGCCATCGATCGCTCCCTGCCAAGGTGATCCTGCCACCGTTGACTGTGCCACAAGCCAATCCATCGACGCAACAAGATCGAGGGCAAATGCTGCGTGACTCGGCAGCAATCCCCCCTGCGACTGCGGCAAGATGACGACGATCCCCCACGATGCAAGATGCGCACCCGTCGACAGATATTGGTTCACGGGCGTCACGAAACCATGACCGAACGCAAGGACAGGTCGTGGGCCGCTGCTTGTATCGACTGGCGCATTGGCTGCACTTGATGTGGCGGGATAGTGCACAGTGGCCACGAAGGTGGATCCGTCTGAACGCACCACCGTGACATCGCGGCGCGATGGTGTCCTCGGCCCCGCAAGGGAGAGATCGTCTGCGCGAGCCATCCCTGAGGCAAGAACTGCCACAACGGACATCTGATACAGGTTTGCGAGCGAGAATCGCATCTACCCATTATTGCCTCGAACAAATGTCCGAGCAAGTTGCATTGCGGTATTCTCGAGCCTTCTGGGGCTACTCCCCTCGTAGGGCACGATCCATGCCCCAGCAAGCCACCCGCATCATCAACATCATCGCTGCTTCAGCAGCTTCGCTTCTGGTGCGCCTCAGTGGGCTGCTCACTCAAATTGTCACGGCGTGGTATCTCACCCCCAACGATTTCGGGGTGTATGCCATTGGTCTGTCGATCGCTGCGGTGACATTCATCATGCGCGGCGGAGGGACAGGTGTATTCCTGCAAACGATGCAGCCAGGCGAGTTCAAGGAGTTGGGCGGCAGTTTGCTGCGCGTCTCGATTGTGTTCTCGATCTTTGGCTGCCTCCTCACGCTCGGCGCAGCACTGCCTGTTCAGATCATCTATAGGCAGGAGCAGATTGGATGGATTTTATTGCTCTTGAGCGTCTCGAATCTGACAGCCATGGTGGGCTCGTTCCCCCGCGGGAAGATGCTCTCAGAGCTACGGTTTGTTTCAGTTGCCGGGATCGAGACGGTGTCATCCATCATCAAGTTTGCTGCGGCACTCTGGTGTGCGCGCAATGGTTTCGGCCCGGTCACTTTCGCCATCGCTCAACTTTCAGGAGAGTTGTTCAAGGCGCTGCTTCTTGCTGTTTTCTCGAAACTCCACCGCAAAGACTTCGCTGTACCCCCGCAGTGGATTGGTGCGGTAGCTCCCCTGCTGCCATTACCGCTCGCGATCGCTGTGGTCACAAGCCTTGCAGAACAGGGTGATACCTTCGTTGCAAGTTGGTTCATCCCCGTCTCGGCACTTGGCGTCTACTACTTCGCCACACAGTTGACCGCGCAGCCGTTTCGCCTGCTCGCAGGGACAGTCCAATCAGTCCTTGCACCTCACACGGCACAGACACGTACAGACCCAAAGGCATCCGCCGAATCCGTTCAATCCGCATTTCTTTCTGGGATCGTCTTCATGCCACTTCTCATGATGGCGGTCCCAACGTGCTACCCAAGCGCCTCACGCTTGCTTTGGGGCGACAAGTGGGAGTCCACCGTTGTACCCGTCGCACTCTCCTGTGCGCTCCTCCTCTATCCGACAGTTCTGACGATTCTCGAGGGACCACTCATTGGACTTCGCAGATGGCGTGAAGTCCTGCAACTGATGTCCCTCCGTGTTGGTTCGCGCCTTGTCGGAAGCGTGGTCGGCGTCCTCATCGTTCTGGTGGCTGGCTTTCCAGCCGACACGGCCGCGATCACTCTCGTCGTGAGTGTCGGCGTACTGAGTTCGGTCGTGTGCGCGCTTGCCATGCGCAAGTCGCTCATGCGCGCAGGCATCGAACGCGATCTCATGGACTACGAGCTTTACCTCACGCCGCTGTACTCGGTCCTTGCCGCGATCGGGGTTCATGGTCTCGTTACAAGCATCATGCCGACAGTCGCTGCGTGGGGCGTCACCGATCGGTCGTTGCACGCGATCGAACTCCTCCTGAGCAGCGTGCTGTACACGGGCGTGGCACTGATCTTGCTTCGCTTCTCGTACTTCGAGAAGCTCTGCATCCTGCTTCGCACCACGCCCGTCGCCGTTCGCACCCCACTGATGCGCGTTCTTTCGATCCGCGACTCCGACATCGAACCGAAGCGCGACATCAAGCCCTGACACTTCACATCAGCTCGGCTTCACCATCTTGTCCGCCTGCACGAAACGATCGTAGGTGGGTGCATCCACATAACCGAGCGCAAGCGCCGCTTCCTTCAGGGTCAGCCCCTGATGGTGGGCGTGCTTCGCGATGGCACTCGCCTTGTCGTAACCGATGTGCGGCGCAAGAGCAGTCACGAGCATCAACGACTTGTTCAGCAGATCCGCGACGCGCCGTGTATCCACCTCGATTCCCACCGCACAGAACTCACGGAACGAATCGCAAGTTCCGGTGAGCAGTTCACACGATCGAAGGAAGTCGAGCGCGATCACCGGCTTGAAGACGTTCAGCTCGAAATTGCCCTGACTGGCGGCGGTCAAGACTGCCTGGTTGTGGGCCATCACCTGAACGCACACCATCGTCATGCTCTCTGATTGCGTCGGGTTCACCTTGCCCGGCATGATGCTGCTGCCGGGCTCATTTTCAGGGATCACCAGTTCGCCGATGCCGCAGCGCGGACCACTCGACAACCAGCGCACATCGTTGGCGATCTTCATCAGTCCAGCAGCGAGCGATGCGATGCAGCCATGCACCGCGGCCACGTTCTCATGACCCGCAAGCGCCTGAAACTTGTTGGGTGCGCTCGTGAAGGGAATGCCTGTGCGCGTCGCAAGTTCTGCACTGACACATTCACCGAATCCGATGGGTGCGTTCAGCCCCGTGCCGACTGCAGTGCCACCGATCGCGAGCTGTTGGATGAGCGGCAGCGTCGCACGGATCGCGGTGGATGCTGTATCGAGTTGGGCAACCCATCCGCTGAACACCTGCCCAACCGTGAGTGGCACCGCATCCTGCAGGTGCGTTCTCCCGATCTTCACGATGTGCGCGAACTCCTTCGACTTCGCTTCAAGCACGTCGCGGAGCCTGCCGACCGCCGGCAGCAGGCTGCGCTCGACCTCGAGCGAACAGGCAATATGCAGCGCCGTTGGGAAGGTGTCATTCGACGACTGGCTCATGTTCACATCGTCGTTTGGGTGAACCGGTTTCTTGCTGCCGAGCACGCCACCCGCGATCTCGATCGCGCGATTGGAAATGACCTCATTCACATTCATGTTGGTCTGCGTGCCAGACCCCGTTTGCCAGACCTTCAGTGGGAAGTGCGCGTCAAGCTTGCCGGCAATCACCTCATCAGCAGCCGCAAGGATCAAATCGCGCTTCTCCGCGGGCAGTTTTCCAAACGCATGATTCGCCACCGCGCACGCGCGCTTGAGCATCGCCAGGGCGATCACCGCCTGTCGCGGCATCGGCTCGCCAAAGGGGAAATGATGCAGGCTGCGCTCCGTCTGCGCTCCCCAGTAACGGTCGGCAGGCACATCGATCTGCCCCATAGCATCAAATTCGCGGCGAGTGTCTGTTGAAGTCGTTGTCATGGGGGCTCCTTTGCGGTACCAGAGGGCGACCGCAGAGTCTAGAGCGCAGATGGAACGACGAACCGGGCTTCGTCAGTTCTCGTCGAGGGCTGGACCGAGCGGATCCCACACAAGTTTGCGGGTATTCCAGTCGCCTTGTGGCGTGCTCGGATCACGGCTGCCCACTGAGTTCGTCGTTACTTCCGTATTGAGTACCCACCCGACATGCCCATCCACGAACACAATGTGACCGCCATCGAAGTGTCGCGCGGCAAATCGCTTCCAGTCGCAGCGGTGCCGCTTCAAATCGCGGCCAAAGTGCACATCCGATGCCGGCAACTCCTTCGGATTCGCACGCATCTCGACCATCATGACCGTGGCATCGGAGCGCGGAATCTGTGCGAACCGCATCAGCCGATTGGGTGAAAACTGGGGAGCGCCCGAGTTTGCAAGAAGCGTGTTGTTCAACTGGCTGTTCGGCACATAGTTGAAATAAAACTGACGCTGAACTTCATTAGGCCCTGGAGACCCATACCCCCATGGCACCGCGGACTCCGGCTGCGCACCCGGATCCACAAAGATCGAATCGCCATCGCCACCGAAGGGGACATTCTGCTGCGCGACAAACGCCGTCTCATTGATCTCCGAGTAGGGCCGCTGATCCACCATCGGCGGGATCGCGTTCGCCCAGTACGCCCGCTGCGCCAGATTGAGAGGCATCGAGTTCGCGTCTTTCAAGCCCTCCCACGGCAGGCACTCCTTGTTGGCATTCGCCCACATCACGGTGCCTGTTCCCCACTGCTTCAAGTTGGACTGACTCTTGGCCGCGAAGCCTGATCGTCGCACCATCCCAACACCAGGCACAAGCAGACCGACGAGCACCACGATGATGCCAATGACGACAAGCAACTCCACCAGCGTAAAGGCGCTTGGGCGCCGCAAACCGACAGATTTGTGCGCTTTCGAGGTCACAAGCCCCAAGATGCTAACACCCCGGCGAGGTCGATTGCATCCACGGTGCCGCTGTCATTGATGTCAGCAGCCGCATCGTTCGTGCCCCATGCGGAAAGAACGGCAGCAAGGTCAGTACCGTTGACTTGACCATCACCATTCACATCAGCCGGGTTGGGAGCAGGAAAGGAGCAACCAGCCTCGGGCAGACCTGCAAAGGACTGCGTCGCCGTAGCGGTCCCCGGGCACGAGATCCATGTGTTCGGCAGCCCGAAGGTGCTCGAGACGGTCGAGTCGTCGTAGAAACTCGCCGCATTGTTGCGCCCCGTCACCGCTTCACGAAGTCGGCAGACATCTGCGGATCCGACGGATCCACCACGGTAGTTCTGCGAGCCCTCTCCCTGCCACTCGACAACTTGCTGACCGCTCGCGTTCCAAAGCGACACGGCCCATCGATCGTTGGAAGTTGAGAACTGCCCTGACAAGTGGCCGGGCTTGGTGCTCGTGGTGCCCGTGATGAGTGCGGTGTCGAAGGAGTTGATGTTCACAGAGCGATCACCGCTCGATAGGTTGAACGACAGATCTGTGTTCAAGCCGCCCTGCGCAGTCGTTGACTCGATGAATGTGATGATCATGCCGCTTGGCAGATTGCCCCAGAACGCCGCGCTCGAAAGCGTCAGAACACCAGAAGCAGTCTTGTCACGCCAACGCAGCGTCCAACCTCTCAGGTCGAGGTGATCGGCAACAACAACGAACTCCATCCAGTTACCACCATTGCCAAGTCGCCGCCCGAAGAACGAGTCGGAGGCCTGCCCGCCTGCGGCGTCCGCGGTCTGCGTTCCACCACCGAGGAAGCTTGTCGCCGAAACCGCGTTGTATTCGTTCAGGGCGAAGGGTCGGCATGTCGTGCAGACTTCGGCAACGACCGCGTTTCGTAGCGCAGCGAAGTTCTGATAGGTCTTGCACTGCGTCACCAGATCGGTCCAACTGTTCGGCTGACCGCACGATGAGTTGTCGCCACCCGAGTAAGTAGAGAAGGGAGTGATCGACTGCGATGGATCGGCCTTGAGGCGACCGGCCTCTCGACTGTTCACGCCGGACGCGCCCCAGGAAGGTTGACCTTCACCGACCAACCCGATCACCACCCCGCCCGCCGCATCAATGATTCGCGCCGCCCAGTTATCGTTGCCGACGTCCATCGGATCGTCATAGGTTGGATTGGCTGTGTCATAGACGTTCGCGTTGCAGGTCACGAGTGCTGCATCGAAACAATTGACGTTGATCCACCAGTCGCCTGCGCACGGATCAAATGACAAATCTGTGTCCAAACCTCCAAGTGCGGTGCTCAACTCCACAACCGTGATGATGGTGCCAGCCCGCAGATCGCTCCATACCGCCGCGTTCGAAAAGGTGATCTGACCTTGCGGCGTCTGACCGTTGCCGTACCAAATGTCCGTGCCGTCCGCATCCGTTGCTCCTGTCTCAATCCACTGCACTCGCCAGCCCCGAATGTCGGCGTGGTCTTTGATGACAACGAGCTCGATCCAGTCGCCACCGTTGCCAAGGCGCCGTCCGAAGAACACGTCATCGTTGTTGGAGCAACTCTCGCCATTCGGTCCGTCGGGCTGCGGACACCCGGCGGTGGCCGAGCCAGGATTGCCAAGCCACTTCTGACTACCGACACAATTCCACTCGTTCAAAATCAGATCGGCTGCGGTGGCTTGGTTGCTCAAGGTCAACCCCGCGCCACAAAGAAATGCGGCACACAAGGCGCCGCGGGAGAAAAGCACTTTGACGGAACGAGAAGCAAGGGCGAGCATTGGGGACTCCTCCAAAGATCGTGGTGTGCCGAACGACTCGAAAGGATGCCGCACAACAGTTCAGATCATGTTTGGAACAGGTGCAGAAATGCCCTCTCTGTACCAATTCTGAATACTCTCTGAACGAGCAGAGGGTCTTCTGCTCGCTCTATGCCCGTTGCTCTTGCCATCCTTCTTGCCGCTGCATCGACGAGTACGGCGGACCCGCCGCCAGTCAGTGCTCCCCAGGACACCGCTTCGCTGCACTGGCGGGGCACATTCGATAGCGGCAACCCCGCTTGTTCGAGCACAGAAATCGCCGTGTGGAATCCGCTTGCAAGACGCCTCTTTGTGTGTGGAGGGCCATCGGGCGTTCTTCGCCTCGACTGCACCGATGTCCGCGCCCCGAAAGTTGATCGCCGATATGCGGCAGATCGCATCACTTCGGTTGCCAGTCATGGCGAACTCATCGCGGTGTGTCACGGCGGACAAGAGCAAGGAGCAGTCGGCGAGGTGCTCCTGCTCGATCTTGATCTGAAACTTCTCGGTCGCGTGCCTGTCGGGTATGGACCCGACATGCTGTGCTTCACCCCCGATGGCTCGCGCCTGCTTGTTGCAAATGAAGGCGAGCCCGTTGCCGGGGGCAGCGACCCGCCTGGCAGCATTTCGGTCATCGATCTGTCGAACGGTGTGGCGAAAGCTCGCTGCACGGATGTGAAGTTTGACGGTGCGCGTTTCGAGGTTGATGCGCTCCGCACCCGAGGCATTGTGATGCCGCACAGCGACCGCAGCGCCGATCGGCAACTCGAACCTGAATACATCGCAGTCGAACCGTCGGGTTCACGCGCGTTTGTCACGCTGCAGGAGAACAATGCCATTGCTGTGATTGATCTGAACGCCCTTCGAGTCCTCGATGTGCTCCCTCTCGGTACGCAAATGTTCTCGAAGACCGGACTCGATCCAAGCGACAAGGACGGTGCCGCGAAGATCCAACCATGGCCGGTCGAGGGACTTCTCCAACCCGACTCCATCGGCTGCTTCTCCTCTGGCGAGAGCGTGTATCTCGTGACGGCAAATGAAGGCGAGTCGCTCACCGGGAATGCGGTTCGTGTGAAGGACCTTGTTCATCGCGTGGACCGTGCTCAACCCGCACTCGATTCAACCGCATTTCCAAATGATC
>Ga0194134_10003766_pt1 | contig 15939 bp, 18 predicted proteins | sample TA2KigOff0mmetaG_FD_148602 | JGI IMG/M metagenome (GOLD analysis project Ga0194134, IMG submission 148602) | Freshwater microbial communities from Lake Tanganyika, Tanzania - TA2015056 Kigoma Offshore 0m | ecosystem: Environmental > Aquatic > Freshwater > Lake | place: Tanzania: Lake Tanganyika... | reverse complement strand
TGGGATCGGGAGCTGGTATTCGCCAATTCACGGCAGGCACCGTTGACTTCGCCGCCAGCGACAAGCCCCTCGACGCGGAGGAGGCCGCTTCGATCAGCCGGGGCGTCGTGCAAATCCCCATGACGGCAGGGGCCATTGCCGTGGCCTACAACCTGCCGGGCTGCAGCCTGAAGCTGAGCCAGCAACAGCTGGTGAGCATCTTTGAGGGCAAGACCAAGAACTACAAGGAGCTCGGCTGCGCCGACCAGGCCATCAAGGTGGTCTTCCGATCCGATGGATCCGGGACCACCTACAACTTCACCAAGTCGCTGGAGGCCTTCAGCCCGGCCTGGGCGGCGGGTCCTGGCTCAGGCAAATCCGTGAAGTGGCCCACCGGCATCGGAGCCAAGGGCAACGAAGGCATGGCCGCCAGCCTGCAGCAGGTCAAGGGGGCCATTGGTTATGTGGAAACCTCCTACGTCCAGGGGGTTCTCCAGGCCGCAGCCCTGCAGAACGCCGGGGGCACCTTCGCCAAGCCCAGCACCGAAGAGGCTGCGACAGCCCTGGCCAGCGTGGATCTGGGCCCCAACCTGACCGGCAGCAATCCCAACCCCCAAGCGGGCTACCCGATCGTGACCTTCACCTGGGTGCTGCTCTACAAGAGTGGCAACGGCGAGAAACTGTCGGCCCTGCAGAAAGCGTTCACCTACGCCCTGAGCGACGCAGCCCAGGCCAGCGCCCCCAGCCTGGGTTATGTGAGCCTTCCCCCCTCCGTGCTGGAGAAAGCGCGGACCGCCCTGGCCAGCATCGGCAAATAAACAGCCCAACAAAAAACCCCGGCCGAAGCCGGGGTCTGAAGGGCTCTCCTCAGGAGGGCCTATTTGCTTTCGGTGAACTCAGCGTCGATCACGTCATCACCGGCGGCGCTGGAGCCTGATCCATCAGCGCCGGGGGCACCAGCGGAAGCGCCTTCCGCACCGGCAGCTTGCTGATAAACAGCGGCACCGGCGGCGTAGAGAGCCTGCTGCAGGGTTTCGAGCTCGGACTTCATCGTGTCGAAGTCCTCTTTCTCGATCGCCTCCTTGAGCTTGGCGGAGGACGCCTCCACCTTGCTCTTGTCCTCAGCGCCCACCTTGTCGCCCAGCTCACCCAGCTGCTTCTCGGCCTGATACACCAGGGTTTCAGCCTGGTTCTTCAGGTCGATGCGCTCGCGCTTCTCCTTGTCGACGCTGGCATTGGCCTCGGCATCCTTCACCATCTTCTCCACCTCGTTGTCACTGAGGGTGGAAGCTCCGGTGATCGAGATGCTCTGCTCCTTGCCGCTGCCCTTGTCCTTCGCGGTCACGCTCAGGATGCCGTTGGCATCGATGTCGAAGGTCACCTCGATCTGAGGCACGCCACGGGGTGCGGGAGGGATGCCATCGAGGCGGAAGGTTCCGAGCGACTTGTTGTCGCTGGCCATCTCGCGCTCGCCCTGGAGCACGTGGATCTCCACATTGGTCTGCCCGTCGACCGCCGTGGAATACACCTCCGATTTCTTGGTGGGGATGGTGGTGTTGCGGGGGATCATCTTGGTCATCACGCCACCCAGGGTCTCCACACCAAGAGACAGCGGGCTGACATCCAGCAGCAGGATGTCCTTGACCTCACCGGCGAGCACACCGCCTTGGATGGCGGCACCCACGGCCACCACCTCATCGGGGTTCACGGTCTGGTTGGGATCCTTGCCGGTGACGCGCTTCACCAGCTCCAGCACGGCGGGGATGCGGGTGGAACCACCCACCATCACCACCTCATCGAGCTCAGAGGAGGAAAGCTTGGCGTCCTTCAGGGCCTGCTCCACCGGCACGCGGCAGCGGTCGATCAGCTTGGAAGCCAGCTCCTCGAACTTGGCGCGGGTGAGGGTGAGATCGAGGTGCTTGGGGCCCTCAGGGGTTGCCGTGATGAACGGCAGGTTGATCTCGCTCTGGGTGGCGCTGGAGAGCTCGATCTTGGCCTTCTCCGCGGCCTCGGTGAGGCGCTGCAGGGCCTGCTTATCGGAGCGCAGATCGATGCCTTCGTTGGCCTTGAAGGTGTCGGCCAGGTGATCCACGATCACCTTGTCGAAGTCGTCGCCACCCAGGTGGGTGTCACCGGAGGTGGAGAGCACCTCGAACACCCCATCGCCCACCTCAAGCACGGACACGTCGAAGGTGCCGCCGCCCAGGTCGAACACCAGGATGCGCTCGTTGCTCTTCTTGTCGAGGCCGTAGGCCAGAGCAGCCGCAGTGGGCTCGTTGATGATGCGCAGCACCTCGAGGCCGGCGATCTTGCCGGCATCCTTGGTGGCCTGGCGCTGGGAGTCGTTGAAGTAGGCGGGAACGGTGATCACCGCCTGGGTCACGGTCTCCATAGGCCAGAGCCGCTGCGGTGGGCTCGTTGATGATGCGCAGCACCTCGAGGCCGGCGATCTTGCCGGCGTCCTTGGTGGCCTGGCGCTGGGAGTCGTTGAAGTAGGCGGGAACGGTGATCACCGCCTGGGTCACGGTCTCGCCGAGATACTTTCCGGCGTCTTCGGCCAGCTTGCGCAGCACCTGAGCGCTGATTTCTTCAGGGGCGAACTGCTTGTTGAGAACAGGGCACTTCACCTTCACGTTGGAGCCGGCCTTCTCCACGCCGTAGCTCACTTCCTTCGATTCCTCGTTCACCTCGTCGACCCGGCGGCCGATGAAGCGCTTCACCGAATAGAAGGTGTTCTCGGGGTTCATCACCGCCTGACGCTTGGCGATCTGACCGACGAGTTGGTCCTGATTCTTGGTGTATGCCACCACAGAGGGCGTGGTGCGGAAGCCCTCGGCATTGGCAATCACGGTGGGCTTGCCGCCCTCCATGACCGACACGCAGCTGTTGGTGGTGCCAAGGTCGATACCGACAACCTTGCCCATGGATGACCTCTGAACTGCAGGCATCCTCAACAGCGGGGCCGGGGTGGGGCTAGGTGTGGTTGCCGAACAGGACCCGAACCAGCGTGACCGGCCCCTTGAGAATCCGCGGCACCACGGCCCTCGTCGGCCTGCTGGGCGACCCCGTGCGGCACTCGCTCTCGCCGGTGATGCAGAACGCGGCCCTCGAAGCGATGGGCCTGGATTGGGCCTTCCTCGCCCTGCCCACCCCAGCGGATGAGCTGGAGACGGTGGTGCGTGCTCTGGAAGCGATGCAGTGCCGGGGCCTCAACGTGACCATCCCCCACAAGCAGGCGGTGGCTGGGCTCTGCCGGGAGCTGAGTCCACTGGCCCAACGCTTAGGGGCCGTGAACGCCCTGGTGCCCTTGGCGGGCGGGGGCTGGCACGGCACCAATACCGATGTGGAAGGCTTCTGCGCTCCGCTGCAGCAGGGCGAAACGAACTGGAAGGGCCGGAGCGCCCTGGTACTCGGTTGCGGCGGCAGCGCCCGCGCCGTCGTGGCCGGCCTGGTGGAGCTGGGCTTCAGCAGCATCCAGCTGGCGGGGCGACGCCCGGAAGCCCTGGAGGCCATCCGCCGCAGCTGCCAGAGCTGGGCACCGCAACTGAAGACCCTGATCTGGGATGTCGAGAGGCCCCTGGATGCCGCCCTCGGGGCCGTCGATCTGCTGGTCAACACCACCCCGGTGGGGATGGCCTCCGCCGCAGACCCGAACGCCGCCCTGCGCTGCCCGCTGCAGGCTCAGGAGCTGGCGGCTCTGCAGCCGCAGGCCTGGGTCTACGACATCATCTACACCCCGCGCCCGACCCAACTGCTGCAACGGGCTGAGGCCCGCGGCTGCCGCACGCTCGATGGCCTGGAGATGCTGGTGGAGCAGGGGGCCGCGGCCCTGAGGCTCTGGAGTGGCCGCAGCGACGTCCCCGTCGCGGTGATGCGCGAAGCCCTGATCCAAGCCCTGGCATCCCCCTGAAGCCGGAAACCTGCCCCCTAGCCTCCAACCAGCTCCCACCTGCAGCATGGCCATCCCGATCTGGCAGCGACTGCTCGCTCTGCTGGCCTATCTCCTGCCCTGGAGTGACGGCCTGCCCTTCGGGCGCTCGCTCACCAACCTGTTCCCGATCCTGCAGTGGCTGAGCCTGCCAGCCCTGCCTCTGGTGCTTCTGGAGCAGGCCGTGCCCTTCGGAGGCTTCATCCTGTTTCTGGTGCTGTTCCTGGCGGTGGTGCGCAATCCCCAGGTGCCCTATTTCGTGCGCTTCAACGTGCTCCAGGCGATCCTGCTGGACATCGTGTTGATCGTGGTCTCGCTGGCCTTCAACCTGGTGCTGGCCCCGCTGGGGGGAACCTTTGCCGTGCGCACCCTGGCCAACAGCGTGTTCCTGGGGATGCTGGTGCTGGTGGCCTTCGCGCTGGTGCAGTGCCTGCGGGGGAAGGAAGCCGATCTACCGACCCTGTCCGAGGCGGTGCGCATGCAGCTGTAGGGTGGACGATCCGCCGCTGGTCACGAGGGCACAGTCCCTGAGATCCAGCCACCGTCCCTTTCGGCGTCCACGTCGGATCGCGTAAGCCATGTCGCAGCCCTACTACGAAACGATGTACATCCTTCGTCCGGACATCCCGGAGGAAGAGGTGGAGACCCACATCACCAAGTACCGCGATCTCGTGAGCGAGGCCGGCGCGGAGGTGCTCGATTGCCAGATGCGCGGCAAGCGCCGCCTGGCCTACACCATCGCTAAGCACAAGGAAGGCATCTACGTGCAGCTGGTGCACAACGGTGATGGCCAGCAGGTGGCCGCACTGGAGCGCGCCATGCGCCTCAGCGAAGACGTGATTCGCTACCTGACCGTCAAGCAGGACGGCCCCCTGCCCGCACCACGCAGCGGTCCGATCCCCCAGGCCAGCAGCGACGAAGCCGCCCTGCAAACCGTCGAAGCCTGATCCCAGAAGGGTTTCAGCCCGTTGTTGCCCCCCGGAACCTTCGTTAGGGTCCGGGGGGTTTTGATTTGGGCAGCGGCGGGGTGAACCTCAGGGACCAGGACCTCCACCGTGAGTGGCAGAACAGCCAAGCAGAACTGGCACGGGCCCAAGCGCAGATCGCCGATCTCGAAGCGCTGCTCTCTGAATTACCGGAGATCTTCGAGCGCAAGTTCCAGCAACGGCTGCAACCGCTGCTGGAACGTCAGGAGCATCTGCTCGACGACAACTCCAGACTGCGTCAGGAGCTCCACCGCCTCTCTCCCGCCCAACCGGGGGCGGGCTGGCTGCTGCCAGCGCAACGGGAAGCCCCCAACGTGCGGCCGCTCTGGCCCCGTGAGAGCGACGCCTCAAGCGCCGCCTGATCAGCGCTGGCTGGCGGCCCAGAGGCGGGTGGGCAGACCCCACACGTAGATGAAGCCCTCAGCGGCGCGGTGGTCGAACTGATCACCGGCGTCGTAGGTGGCCATGTCAGGCACGTAGAGGCTGTTGGCGCTGCTGCGGCCCACCACGGTGGCGTTGCCCTTGTGCAGCTTCACCTTCACCCTGCCGTTCACGGTGCGCTGGGTGCGGTCGATGAAGCCATCGAGGGCATCCTTCAGCGGGCCATACCAAAGGCCCTGATACACCTGATCGGCCCACTGTTGCTCCAGCTGGCGCTTGCTGCGCAGCACATCGGCAGCGAGGGTGAGGCTCTCCAGCTCTTGGTGGGCCTTGATCAGCAGCAGCAGACCCGGGGTTTCGTAGATCTCGCGGCTCTTGATGCCCACCACTCGGTTCTCGATCATGTCGAGCCGACCGAAGCCGTGGCTGCCGGCCAGGGCGTTGGCGCGGCGGATCAGGCTCACAGGATCGAGGCGCACGCCATCGATGCTCACAGGATTGCCTTGCTCAAAGCCGATCTCCACCACCTGGGGCTGATCGGGAGCGGCATCCACACTCACGGTGAGGGCGTAGATCTCCTCGGGGGGCTCCACGTTGGGATCTTCCAGCGGGCCGGCCTCAATCGAGCGACCCAGCAGGTTGAGGTCAATCGAATAGGGCGACTTCTTGCTCACGGGTGAGGGAATGCCGCAGCGCTCGCCATAGGCGATGGTTTCCTCACGGCTCATGCCCCATTCCCGAGCGGGGGTAAGCACCTTCAGATCAGGAGCCAAAGCACCGATGGCCACATCAAAGCGCACCTGATCGTTGCCTTTGCCGGCGCACCTGATCGTTGCCTTTGCCGGTGCAGCCGTGGGCCACCGCATCGGCACCCACCTCGCGGGCGATTTCCACCAGACGGCGGGCAATCAACGGCCGGGCCAGGGCGGTGGAGAGGGGATAACGCCCCTCATACAGAGCGTTGGCGCGGATCGCCGGGAAGGCGAACTCGCGAATGAAGGGCTCGATCAGGTCGCCCACGATCGATTGGCTGGCGCCGGAATCGAGCGCTTTCTGGCGGATCGGCTCGAGCTCATCGCCCTGACCCAGGTCGGCGGCGAAGGTAATCACCTCCTCCACGCCCCACTCCTGCTTCAGGTAAGGGATGCAGACGCTGGTGTCCACACCACCGGAATAGGCCAGTACAGCTTTCTTGGCCCTGCCCATCAACGCTCTCCGTGCGCGCAATCGCTCGATTCTCCACTGTCGCGGTGGCGCAGCATCCGCAGCACCAACACCGCAGCCATCAGAGCGGGCGGGCCCAGCACAAGGGCCAGGGCCAGAGTCACGGCGGATCCTGGATTGGCCTGGGCCCAGGCCTGTTCGAGAAGCGGAGTCGGCCAGTGGGATCCAGCCCACACCAGGATTCCACTGATCAGCAACGCCAGGATCCAGGCTGGCAGCAGTTCCCGGACAGGGATCGACGACAAGGGTGGAGACGCAGCCTCCGTTAGGATGGCGGATTGGCGCCAGCCGGGTAACACCGAACCCGGCACTACCTGGCAAACGACGTACGACCGGCCTGACGCGATGAGCAGCAACCTCAGCACCAGCCTTAGTCAGCTGGATGGCATCAATCCATCGCTGACCCGCTACGGCCGCAGTGAGCCCGCTCCCGTGCTGCCCCTGCGCGAAGAACCTGACCTGCTGAGCTGGTTGGAAACCAGTGGTCGTCTGGTGGTGGACGAAGAGACCGCCGCCACCGATGTGAGCACGGTGGAAGAGGAGGAGCTGTCAGCGCTGATGGGCGAGAAAGAGGATTACAAAGCCGACGACGAGCAAACCGAGGAAGATTGGGAGGACTGAAGCTCTCTTCTCAGTGGTCTCCACCACCAGGCTGATCGCCTCCGTGCCCAGCAACAGCCGCTCACTGGCGCTGTTGCTGGGCTTGTTGCTGCTGGGGCTGGCTGCCGCTAGCGACTGGTTCAGCCAAGCACCGCAACTGAGCATCCCGCTGGTGGTGGCAGCCTTGATCAGTGCCGGCTTAAGCCGCTGGGGCATCCCCAGGCTCCGGCAGCTGAAACTCGGGCAGGTGATCCGCCAGGAAGGCCCCCAGGCCCACCTCAGCAAAGCGGGCACCCCCACCATGGGGGGGCTGCTGGTGGTGCCCGTCGGTGTGATCGTCGGGGGGCTGGTGGCTCCAACTGACTCGCGTTTACTGGCGGTGGCCGCCATCACCCTGGCCTACATGGCGATTGGTGCCGTTGATGATTGGCAGAGCCTGACCAAGCGGCACAACACCGGCCTGACACCGCGGGCCAAGCTGCTGCTGCAGGCCTGCAGCGCCATGGCCTTCCTGGCCTGGGCAGCGTGGGATCAGCAGATGGCCAGCGCGATCGCTCTACCGATGGGCTGGCTGCTCCCGCTCGGCCTACTGATCTGGCCGCTGGGGCTGTTCGTGTTCCTGGCCGAAAGCAATGCAACCAACCTCACCGATGGCCTCGATGGCCTGGCCGCGGGCTGTGGGGCGATTGTCTTCAGTGGGCTCGGCGTGCAGCTCATGCTGCGGGGCCACGAAGGAGATCCAGCACTGGCGGGGTTCTGTGCCGCCATGGCCGGCTGCTGGCTGGGCTTTCTGCTCTTCAACCGACATCCCGCCCAGGTGTTCATGGGCGACACCGGCTCGCTGGCCATGGGCGGGGCCCTGGCGGCGGTGGCCCTACTAAGCAACAGCCTTTGGCCTCTGCTGTTGATGGGTGGTGTGTTCCTGGCGGAATCGCTGTCGGTAATCGCTCAGGTGTGGGTGTTCAAAGCCACCAAGGGACCCGATGGGGTGGGTCGGCGCATCCTGCGCATGGCCCCACTGCATCACCACTACGAGCTGGGCGGCGCCAGCGAGCAACAGGTGGTGGTTGGCTTCTGGCTGGTGAGCCTGCTGCTGGTGAGCCTGGGCTTGCTGCTTCTGCCCTGAGCTCAGGCCGCCAGATCCCTCGCCTCGTCAGGACGGGGGGTGAAGGCCACAACATTGGCGTAGGCAGCCAGGGTGCGCTCCAGAGCGGCCTGGTGATCCGCCTCCTGCAGCCGCAGGCGCCGGGCATCGCGCTTGGCGGACGCGGAATAGAAGGAATAGCCCATGAAAGCCGCCGAGCCGGCAACCATCACAGCGGGCAAATGCACGAGAGCTTCCATCGTGTCAGGCCTTGATGGTTGAACATCCAGCACGCACAAATCGCTGCTTCATGCCAACCAAGACAACTGCCTGATGGTTACGCAACGGTCTGCAGTTGTCCAGAGCAAGATGCGCAACGATGGTGCTACTTAGCCTGCAGGGCAGGCATCGCCTCATTCATTTCCTGTGTGTCTGGAGGCGGTGGCCCCGCACTGAGCCAGACCAAGATCAGCAACACAGCGGCTAACGCAAGCACCAGAGCGATCAAGCGCATCGTGGGACCCAGGGGCGTCATAGATCAGGTCGGATCTCGCCGTCTTGATCCAGATACTGCTCAATCAGGGGCGATGGCCGCTGCTGACGCAACGCCTCGAGTTCCCGCTCGATGTTCTCCTGCATGAAGCGGTTACCGGAGCGCTGCGCAATGGCCAGGGCGCGCTCCAGCCGCTCACGCTCCTGCTCCTGTTCCGCCGACCCACTTGCACCCTGCATCACGGTTGCAGCGTCTCCAACAGCTGTCATCCTCGGTCCTCCAGCCCGCTGGTCAGCACATCCCCACACAAGGTTCAACTGGTTACAAAGACCACAGCTGCTGCCCAGCAGCCAGCGCATCATTCATTTACGACCTTCGGGTCGGGCAAGGGAGATCTCACGAGGGGGTGTGGCAACCCCCTTTTTTCTTGCCAAGACCAGGCAGGTCCTACGGTCAACGCGACCCGATGGACAGCCCGGCCGGGGCGGCACACGATGGCTTACTTCACCTGGAAGGAGACCGGACTCACCGCCGACTGCGCCAGCCTGGAAGCGATGGCCGCCCGCTTTGAGGAGGCTGCCGCTCTGATGCGTCGCATGGCCCAAGAGGGATTCGTGCTGGAACGCCACAGCGATGGGCAGCACATCACCCATGGGGATGCCAGCGTTTTTGCTGCCTACGGCTTCATCGACGAACAGTCGCCGGTGCGCCAGCTGAGCCTGATGGAGCCGGACTAACCGGGCCGGCGCAGATAACCCACCAGCCACACCAGAACAAACGCCAGAGACGAAATCCCCAGATAGATCAGGGTCCAGCGCTGCAGACTCTCAATGCTGAGCCCATTGAGCAGCCCCTCAGCAGCATCACCAGCAGTGGCGTAAGCCAACGGGACAAACAACAGCACGGGTCGGCGGCGATGCAAGATCGCGCAAGTCTCTCGTCTTTGGGGCGGCCATGACCAACTCCACCTTCCCCCGCACCCTGATGCTCCTCGGCAGTGGAGAACTGGGCAAGGAGGTGGCCATCGCCGCCCAGCGACTCGGCTGCCGGGTGATCGCGGTAGACCGCTACGCCGGAGCACCGGCCATGCAGGTGGCGGACCAAGCGGAGGTGGTACTGATGAGCGACCCCGAAGCCCTCAAGGCCGTGGTGCGCCACTACCAACCCGATGTGGTGATCCCCGAGATCGAGGCCTTGGCCGTGGATGCGCTCGCCGAGCTGGAGGCCGGCGGCATCACCGTGATCCCCACAGCCCGGGCCACCGCGGTGACGATGAACCGTGACCGCATCCGTGATCTGGCCGCCAGCGAGCTAGGTCTGCGCACCGCCCGCTTCGCCTACGCCGAGAGCCCCGAGGAGCTGGCCGCTGCCGCCGCACCCCTGGGCTGGCCGGTGGTGGTGAAGCCAGTGATGAGCTCCTCCGGAAAGGGCCAGAGCGTGGTGGACGGCCCCGAAGGCATCAACGCCGCTTGGGAAGCGGCCATGGCCGGCGCCCGCGGCAGCGGCGCGCGGGTGATCGTCGAGGAATTCCTGACGTTTGAGCAGGAGATCACCCTTCTCACCGTGAAGCAGTGGGAAGGGCCCACCCTGTTCTGCCCCCCCATCGGCCACATCCAGGAGCGGGGTGATTACCAGTGCAGCTGGCAGCCCGCCCATCTCGGATGGGACGAACTGGCAGCGGCGCAGTCCATGGCGCGTCGGGTGACCGACAACCTTGGTGGTGCCGGCATCTTCGGGGTGGAGTTCTTCGTCTGCCGCACCGCGGATGGGAGCAGCGAGGTGGTCTTCTCCGAACTGTCGCCCCGACCCCATGACACCGGGCTGGTGACCTTGGCAGGGCAAAACCTGAGCGAATTCGAACTGCACCTGCGGGCCGTGCTGGGATTGCCGATCCCGGAAATCCGCTCCACCGGAGCGGCGGCAAGCCGGGTGATCCTGGCCAGCCAACACAGCGACAGCGTGGGTTTCAGCGGCCTGGAATCAGCCCTGGCTGAGGTGGATGTGCAGGTGCTTCTGTTCGGCAAACCCGATGCACGCCCCCACCGCCGCATGGGGGTAGCCCTGGCCAGCGGCTCCAGCCTGGAGGAAGCCCGCAGCAAGGCCGACCAGGCAGCCGCCGCGATCCAGGTGATCTAGCGGCCCAAACCCCTCTGGCAGCAAGGGAAGACACGAGGTACGTTTCCGGCATCAGGACCCACCATGTCGCCGGCCCAACCCTCTCCACGACGCCCCCAACGGGCTTCCCAGCGCAGCAAGGCGGATCTCAGGCCGGCAGATCGCGTCAGCCGTCGCGACAACGTCTCCACGCTGGAGACCCGCCGCAAGCCGCGAACGGCCGTGGCGACCCCCACCAAGCCGAAACAGGTGGGAGCACCAGCGCCGCGCCGACGGGGCCTGCCGCGCCTGCCCCTGTTTATGGCCGGCCTGGGTCTGGGGTATGGCCTGCATGGTGTTCCCCAGCTCACCGCTGCGCTGCTGGCAGGTCTTCACCATCCACAACAGGTGATCAGCTCTCTGGTGGCCCCGGTCGCCACCGGTGACCGGCGCATCGTTGTGATGGGCACTGACGACGTGAGCACCAACACCGATGTGATGCTCACGCTGCAACTGAACAACGGTCGCACCGAGCTCACCCAGGTTCCACGCGACACCTTCATCGACTCTGAGCGCTACGGGGTCATGAAGGCCAATGCCCTCTACAGCAGCGGAGGGCCTGAGATGGTGAAGTCGGAGCTCAGCAAGCTCCTATCGGCACGGGTGGATCGCTACATGGTGGTCAACCTCAATGCAGTGCAGCGGCTCGCGGATGCCATCGGTGGCGTGGAGGTCGACGTGCCCAAGCGCATGCACTACGTCGACAACAGCCAGGGGCTGTACATCGATCTCTACCCGGGCCGGCAGTTGCTGAAAGGAGAGACTCTGGAGGGATTCCTGCGCTTCCGGCACGACGAACTGGGCGACATCGGCCGCATGGAACGCCAGAAGCTGGTGTTCTCGGAAGTGTTCCGCAAATTGGCCAATCCGCTGATGGCTACCCGACTGCCGGAACTGATGGAGATCGCCGGCAAGGACATGCGCACCGATCTGTCACCCCTTGACCTGGGCAAGCTGATCACAGCCATGGCCACCACAAAGTTGGCGTCCTCCCGAGTGGCCGGAGTGCCCTTCTGGCATGACGACATCAGCTACTGGCTGCCCGACAGCAATCCCCAGCGGGAGACCTACCTGAGTCAGGAACCCCAGGGCAGCAACTGATCAGCGCCGCAGAAGGCGGTGATGCTCCAGACCCTCCACCACGCCCCAGGCCTGGGGACGGGAGGCGAAGAACACCTGGGGGCTGCGGCGCAGATGGTCGAGCGAGCGGTCGTGCTCCGCCGCCACCACCAGCACCTGCTCGAGGGGCAACCCCCAGCTGATGGCGAGATGGCGGATGGCATCGGTCTTGGACGCCCGCTGCGGCAACACATCCAGGAACAAGTGATTGAACAGATGGGCGCGAGCCTTCAGGCGATGCAGGCGTAACCGCTGCTTGACCATCTTCAGCACCCCCGCGGTGGGGGTCTGCAGCAGGTAGCTCACCTTGAAGTCGCCTTGATTGACCTCGGGCTGAAGGCGCAAACGCGGGCCCAGCCCCTCCAACGTCTCGACCACCGCCTCGCGCTGCCAGCCGGCGGCAATGTGAGCGTTCCAACTTTGGTCCTGCCGGCCGTCGTGCCCGTAGCGCAGATCAGCGCCAGCCTCCAGGATCCACACTGCCGGATCCGGCAGATGCAACTCGCGGTAGCGCAGACGCGCCGAAGCGAAGTTGCGGCCACTGAGCATGCCCAGCCCGCAGCCGGGGTCGGCATGCAACCGCTCGCGCAGCACCTCCAAACCCTGGGGTTGTGGCGCCTGGAGGAACACATCGAGATCCAGCAGCAACAACCGCTGCACCGGGGCAGTGGACTGCTCGCTGAACATCACCGGGGGCACCAGGGCGAGACCATCCCATTTCTGCGCGACCCAGGCAGTTGCGGCGCGATCGCCCTCGCCGAGGTAGCTGCACACGTGGGCATCCCAACTGAAGTTGCGGGTCACCGCCTCAATCCCGTTGTCACTCCAGTGCTGCCAGCGCCGTGGGTCAGCGCCGGCGTTTTCCAGCGCCTGCTGCAGCGCATCGAGATCGGTCACATCCGCCAGCTGCCCATTGGAGCAGCGGTGCACGATGTCGCGCGGACCACCGTCGTCGGTCGACACCAGAGGCAGACCACAAGCCGCCGCCTCCAACAGCGTGAGGCCGAACGGTTCGGTCAGGGCAGGGTTCACAAAGATGCCGCCACGGCGTGCTGCCCAGCGGTAGATCGCCGGGATCTGATCACCCCGGTGATGCTTGGGATAGGCCACCCGCCCATAGAGATCAAAGCGGTCCACCAGCTCGAAGATCTGCTGGAACTGATCACGCTGCTGTTTCTCCAGCGAGCGGGGATCATCTCGGCAACCCAGCACCAACACCAGGTTGTGACGCTCCTGCAGCAGAGCTGAGCGTCCGTAGGCCTCCACCAAGGCGGGCACGTTCTTGCACCGCACCGCCCGGCAGATGCAGAGCAGAGGAGGTTTGGATGGATCCCGCAGAAAGGGCGCGATCAATCCCTCCACCTCGGAGCATTCACCCGGCAGCAGCTCGGGATGAAAGCGCTGGGCATCCACGCCGGGAGGCACCACCACGGCACGGTCGGGATCAAAGCTGCCGTAACAGGCGTACTGCTGCTGGGCCTCCTGCTGGGTGCTGGTGATCACCAGGGCAGCCTGGGCAAGGCAGCGCTCCTCCGCCTCGATCCGGCGACCGATCGCATAGGTCTGCTCGATCTGCTCGTGGCCCATGCCCCCTTCCAGCAGGCGACGTTGCTTCTCACGGCCGAGGGAATGGCCCGTGAACACAAGGGGAATGTTCAGGCGCTGGGAGACCAGGGCGCCCACATAACCGGCATCGGCGTAGTGGGCATGGATCCAGTCGGGTCGCCTCTGCTGCGCCGTGAGCTGGGCCACCACCGCATCGGCCATCTCATCGAGATAGGGCCAAAGCAGCTCCTTGCGCAGGTAGCTCCGCGGACCGCAGGGCAAACGCAGGATCTGGGCCCCATCACCCAAGTCTTCCCGAGGCTCGGCGTAATCCGGGGAGACGCGCTTGTCCTGAATCAGGCGGGTGATCACATCAACGCGGTCCACCTCCGGCCGGGCGGCCAGGCCCTTGGCCAGTTCGAGCACATAGGTGGTCTGCCCCCCCGTATCGGCGTCGCGCCCCAGCTCCAGGTCATGGCCGCGAAACAGGCCATGCAGGTGAAGGTGAAGCAGGTAGTAGCCCATTCGCCTCCTCGGCGATTAGCCCACCGATAGCCACCTTTTCAAGCTGCAGGGCCAGATTGTTACTGGGCGACAACCTGCGGAGCGCGCGCGCTCAGGCCTTGCCGACCAACTTCTGACGCAGGCTTTTGATCCGATCACGCAGGTTGGCCGCCTCCTCGAAATCAAGGTTTTTGGCCGCCGTTTTCATCTTGTCTTCCAGCTGCTGGATCAGCTCCGGCAGGGTGTCGAGCGGCACATCGTTGTTCACGGCCTGCTCGGTGGCCTGCTCCAACTGGTCATCGTTGAGCCGGCGCGACACCTCAAGGAACGCCAGGATCGAATTGCTCGCCCGCTTGCCGGCCGGCGTCGGCGTGATGCCGTGCTGTTCGTTGTAGGCCTGCTGAATGGCACGGCGCCGCTCGGTTTCCGAGATCGCCTTGGCCATCGAATCGGTGAGGTTGTCGGCATAGAGCAGGGCCACCCCCTCCACATGCCGGGCCGCCCGACCGATGGTCTGGATCAACGAGCGCTCGGCCCGCAGGAAGCCCTCCTTGTCGGCGTCAAGGATCGCCACAAGCGACACCTCCGGCAGATCGAGGCCCTCCCGCAGCAAATTCACGCCCACGAGCACGTCGTATTCCCCATTGCGCAGGTCCTGGATGATCTCGATCCGCTCGATGGAGTGGATTTCGGAGTGGAGGTAGCGAACCCTCACACCGTTCTCGGCGAGGTAATCGCTGAGGTCTTCCGCCATGCGCTTGGTGAGGGTGGTGACCAGCACTCGCTCCTGCTTCTCAGCCCGGGAGCGGATCTCACCCAGCAGGTCATCCACCTGTCCCTCGGTGGGGCGCACCTCCACCACCGGATCCAGCACGCCGGTGGGGCGGATCACCTGCTGCACCACCTCCCCATCGCTTTGGCGAAGCTCCCAATCACCGGGTGTGGCACTGACAAAGATGCTCTGCCGTGCCTTCTCCCAGAACTCCTCCCCCTTGAGGGGCCTGTTATCGGCCGCTGAAGGGAGGCGGAAGCCGTGCTCGATCAGCACCTGCTTGCGCGACTGGTCACCGTTGTACATCGCCTGCAGCTGGGAGCAGGTCACGTGGGATTCATCCACCACCAGCAACCAGTCGTCGGGGAAGTAATCGATCAGGCACTCGGGCGGCGTCCCTTCCGGGCGACCAGCGAGGTGGCGGGCATAGTTCTCCACGCCATTGCAGTAGCCCACCTGCTCGAGCATCTCCAGGTCGTAGGTGGTGCGCTGCTCGAGCCGCTGGGCTTCCAGTAATTTGCCCTGCTCATTGAGCACATCGAGACGCCCCCGCAGTTCAGAGCGGATCGCCTTGATGGCCTCGTCCAGGCGCTCCTTCGGAGTCACGAAGTGCTTAGCGGGGTAGATGTTGATCGCCTCAAGGCTCTGAAGAATTTCCCCAGTGGTGGGATCCACATAGCGGATCGCCTCCACCTCATCGCCGAAGAGCTCGATGCGCACCAAGCGATCTTCGTAGGCGGGGCCGATCTCCAGCACATCCCCCCGCACCCGGAAGCGACCACGGGAGATCTCCAGGTCGTTGCGGGAATACTGGTTGTTCACCAGCTCCCTCAATGAAGCCCGTAGGTTGAGGGTCTCACCAACCTCGAACTTCACAGCCGCCTTGAGGTATTCACTCGGAATACCGAGGCCGTAGATGCAGCTGATCGAGGCCACCACGATCACATCGCGGCGTTCAAACAGAGAACGGGTCGCCGAGTGACGCAGCATGTCGATCTCTTCGTTAATCGAGGCCGTCTTGGCGATGTAGGTATCGGAGACGGGCACATACGCCTCCGGTTGGTAGTAGTCGTAGTAAGAGATGAAGTATTCGACGGCGTTGTTGGGGAAGAACTCCCGCAACTCGTTGCAGAGCTGTGCCGCCAGGGTCTTGTTATGGGCGAGCACCAG
>Ga0194134_10003763_pt1 | contig 15947 bp, 10 predicted proteins | sample TA2KigOff0mmetaG_FD_148602 | JGI IMG/M metagenome (GOLD analysis project Ga0194134, IMG submission 148602) | Freshwater microbial communities from Lake Tanganyika, Tanzania - TA2015056 Kigoma Offshore 0m | ecosystem: Environmental > Aquatic > Freshwater > Lake | place: Tanzania: Lake Tanganyika... | reverse complement strand
TCTTACAGACAGCCTCCTTCGCCCAGAGGCTCGAGGAGGCTGGCGCTGACCCAAACTTACTCCACGCGCGCATCTCTGAGGCGCTGGCAGAGCTGGAGGTCTTTACGCCGGAAGAGAAAGAGTCCTTGCTCACTCTCTGCAAGCTGCGTGGCAAAGAAGAAGGTAAGGCTTTTCCTCTACGGGGAGCCAGAGTCGATGGCGAGCTGGTGATTGCGATGATCGACTTCGTGATGGTGGTGAAGAAGTGTGGATACCAGACGGCCAAGACCATATGCCGCCGTCTTCTTCGCGAGTACTGGAACTTCGATGTGGAGGAAGGTTCAAGCCATGAGGGTTCATCGGTGACCCCTCATGGCTTTAACTCTGTTCGCTTCCGGACAGGCGACCTGGGAGGCCAGGAGACGCTTTGTGCCAGCGCCTCTGTCCTTGCCGAGGTCCTGATCATGATCCCTGGCTGTGAGCTCTCTACGGAGTTGCGCAGGGACATGGTACAGTCCTTCTATGGCGTGGGAGACAATCGGGTGACCTTCGCGAGCCTCTTATCTAATCCGCGCATCCGGGACCATTTGCGAGGCTGCACCGAGAACCCAGTGGTTGAGATCTTGGAGGACCGCGAACACAAGGAGCTGATGAGAAGCTTCCCGAGACTCCTGCAGACTCTTCAGCAGAAGCAGGAGGAGCTGCAGCTGGCTCTGGACAAGAAGAACGACGAGCTGCAACTGGCTCTGGAGACCGCGCTCGGCCGCCGTGAAGACCGGATCCTGACTTTCCTGGCGCAGAAGTGCGAGCAGCTCCCGCTCGGCGTCGTCTTCGCGATGCAGCGCAGCACGACCGTGGCGCTGCAACCGCTGCTGCAGAGTCTCCAGCCTCTGAACGACTTGCTGGTGTTAATGAGGGGTCTGTCGACGAGCGTCTCCATGAGCGTGCGAGGGGCGGTGAAGGACGTCATCGACGCGGCCGTGACGAGCGCGGACAGCAAGCTGGTCAAGGCCCTTCGTGCGGCCACCAAGGCCCCTGCGAAGCGCAGCAGCGCTGACGGCGCTAGATTCCCGGCCTCGCAGCGCGCCACGCCCAAGCAGAAGCTGGAAGCGCTGAGCCTGGCCAAGGTGGCCTACGAGGAGTTCCCTCGACGCGATCTGCATTACAACACCTGGAAGTGCGTGAGGTCCGAGTACGGAAAGAGGTGTAAGGCGGAGCGACTGCGGCGCCACGCCCTAGCTGTGGCCAGCCCCGACTTCGAGCCCCAGCCCTTGCTGTGGTGCACCGGTATCCTGGACGGCTGCAAGGAGAGGTATTTGTACCTTGAGCGCCACAGTTCTATGCTGCGGGAGGTCTGGCATCGCAAGCCTCCCTTCGGTCGAAGCCTTAACGACTGGGCCGTCGAGTTGCAGGCTACTGCGAAGACCGAGGTAGGCTACGTCGAAGTGGAATGGCCGGAGGACGCAGCAGAGCACGAAGTCTTCGAATGAAAAACGAAGGCGGCGAGCGGCAGCAGCTTGCCTGGGACGGCAGCCCCTAGTGTTCGAGTTGAAGACTCGTCGAATCGTGAGGCAAAGTGCAGCGCAAAAAAAAACAAACTCGCGTCCCCTATAAATTTGTCGGCTGAAGCAGATTGGACGTTCGTGATGATGCTACTCTCTCACCGCACAGTGACTTATGACGGCGCGTGCGTCCGCATCACAAGCCGTCTCAAAAAGACTAACTCGCGAGTCCTTTGCCTGTTGGGCAGGTCGGACGCACGTCATTCCATCCAAGATGTACGATGCGCTTGTGACTGGGGCAAAGCCATCCCAATGTTGTTGCAAAGCTTCAAGCCCACCTCATCCTTGGAAAGGGGGCAGGATATATCGTGCATCCTTTGAACAAGTCTTACGGTCCAATTACGTATGTCTGAACACGTTCCAACGGAAAGTTATCCGCTTCAAGTGTGCACTCGTCTCCCGTAGTACACGCACGCCCTTCGCCATGGCTTGGTTCTCCGAGACCTCCCTGCAGCTGTGCCGCAGCGCCTGGCAGCAGGCCGATGTCGAGCAGCGGTACAAGCTCTCCGTGGTCGACTGCTTCTGCAAGGCGATGTACCTCCGCGTCGCTCGCGAGATACTGGAGAACACGACCACGCGGGCCGAGAGGGAGGCCGCCGAGAAGCTCCACCTCCTCGGAGCCATGACCTGGGGCGCCGAGTTGACCACGCTCTTCATGCTGAACGAGGACTTCTGCCAGCGCGAGGACGGCTTCGAGTTCATGCTCTCGAGGTGCCACCGCAACGAGGACCAGGTGCTGGAGCTCCTGGCGGCGTGCTCCTCGAACAGCATCGGGGTCTCCACGGGCAATCGCGCGCTGCTCTGCGGGATGGCGCTGTCTCTGGTGCACCTGCAGCGCAACGGCGTCCACCTGCCGGTGACGGAAGCGCTGCTGAAGCAGTTCCGAGATAGCTCCAAGCTGCTCTCGCAGCTCGCGCGCGAGGAATGCCGGATCACGCTCTCGGAGGACTTCTGCGCGCGGCCGGAGGCGCTCGACGTGCTCTACGCGAAGGCCGTGTGGCACGTGCCGCAGAAAGAGGCCGTCCTGAAGGCCGCCTTTCAGTGCAACTGGAGGGAAGCCGTGTGCGGGCCCTTGCCGTACCCCCTCGTGGCGGCCAAGGGGACGCTCTACTCGGACGTGGAGCGCGTGACGGCGACGCTGCTCCTGGAGCGCTTGCTGAACGCGGCGCACTTGCTCACGCTGGCGGAGGCGGACACGGACCGAAACCGGCGAGAGGCGGAGCGCCGGCGGCAGCAGGCCAGCCAGGACAAGAAGAAGAAGCAGAAGGCCAAAGCCGCCGCCGAGCGGAAGAAGGGGTCTCCCGAACAGGGCTTCGGGACGATCAGTCACGCCGAGAGGTATCTCGTGCACAAGCTTCTCGCGACGGCGCCCAGCTGGGACGCGTCTCTCTTGCGGGTGCGGTGGACGTTCTTCGAGCTAGAAGACGGAAGCAGCGAAGAACAGCTCGCTGCGCCGTTGTATTGGGACTGCTGACAAGCCGTCTCAAGAAGACCGACTCGTGGAGGCGCGACACCGATCGCTTACGGAGCCAAAATATCTAACGAAGAAGTTGTTGACAGGTGGGCGCGAGGATTTCACAGCATTCATAGCGACCTTGCTTCGAAGCAGGACGTTAACTAGCAAGCAAGAACATTAAGGTCACAACACAGACATGGATGTTCAGCATCAATCCCAGCGCTTTGAGCTTCATTACACTTCTAGAGATAGTCTTCTCGTCGACTCATGGCGCTTGTCGTCGGAAGATTCTCTGTAACAAGACGTACGGACTCGAGGTCAGCGGCGACGCATACGAAGGTCTCGAAAAGGTGTACACGCCCATGCACGGTTCGATTAGGGAAGTGCTCCGAAAGTGTCTTTTCGTCCAAGAATGAAGCCCCCGCGTGTCTGCGCGCACTCACGGATGAAAACTCGCTCCGCCGCCGCCAGTTTTAGGCTCGCGATCTTTTTGACGATAGCTCCCCTTCCGCCCTCCATGGCTGCCGTCACGACCGCTGAGCGTGTTCCTGGCGCCTGGTCCACGTCCCAGAGGCGCCGGTTGAGGAGGTCCCGACAGGAGAGGGCAAGGCTCGCGGGGAAACCGGTCAACCCGAGCCTCGCGGCGCACGCTCTCCTCACGGGCAACGAGGCGACCGCGCGCGACATCCGGCAGATCGTGGCGGCGTCGCTGCAGGACAGCGACGCTCAGCAGGCGCACGACTCCCGGCTGGTCCAGCGCCTCCTCTGGGCGCTGGCGGAGCGCCGCGAATGGTCGGACGAGATCTTGCTCCTGCTCGGCGACGACATCGTGGAGCTGTCCAAGGACAAGCACTGGAACTTCGTGGTGCAGCACATCGTGACGCTTTGCGATCCCGCACAGCTCGAGGTGATCTGCCTCCTCTTGGGAGGGCGCGCTGCAGAACTCGCCCTGCATCGCATCGGGTGCAGGGTCCTGTGCCGCGTCTGCGAGCAGGCGCACGCGTGCGCTGGCGCCCTCACTCTGCTCTCGGAGCTCTCCGGCGACCTGCGCGCTTACGTCGAGGACGAGAACGCGAACTTCGTCGTGCTGAAGTTGCTGGAGAACGTGGAGTCCTTCCCGGGCATGGACCAGCTGCTGCTACAGTGCTGCGAGCAGCCGGAAAAGTCCCGCCGCGTCATCGGCTTCCTCTCCGAGGCGAGCGAGCTGCAGAAGCTCCGCGCCGAGCATCTGGAGGCGTTGCTCGCCTGGCCCGGGTTCGAGCAGTTGAAGGACGGGCGCACGCCGGAGAAGATTGTCTACGAGGCCGCGCAGCTCCACGCCCGAGAGTCGAAGAAGAGCAACGGGCTGGATCGCGAGAGCGCGACGTCGACCTCCCTCAGCGAAGGACTCGCGGTTCAGCGGTCCGAGAAATCCAGCGCGACGCAAGACGCGCCTTTCTTTGCTGGCTACTGGTGTGCGGTCTTCGCGCCGATCCTCGACCCTTGGGGGCGCTTCCAAGGGTGCGTCTTCCAGGGCTACCAGTTGATTCAGATGTGCCATCCCCCGAAGGAGGCCGGTCTGGACGGGCGTGCCGTCGCGTCGGGCTCGGAGACGTCCGAAGCCGCAGCCTCTCCGGTCGAACCAGCCCAGCTTGGCTGGGAGCTCTCCAAAAGAAATGCCAAGAGGCTGCAGGACAACTCTCCTTCGGTGCTGCATCTGGGCAAGAGAACCTGCGGCGGACGCACCTTCGGCCTCGACCTCGTGACGCTCGTCGAAGCGTCCAGTTCCAGCGAGCTACGTTACAAAGCCGCCCTGAAGCTCTTGGACGGCCCCCCCAGACAGCTGCGAGTCACCTTCGGGTTGCAGTCGGAGAGCGTTCGTCACGACTTCTTGGCATCGAGAGTCTGCATCTCCACGGTGCTGGAGATTCCTCTCGAAACCTTGCTGAACCCGAAAGGAACGCTGACGCTGAACGTTCGAGTATCTAGTTAGAGCTTAGAAGCTTCGACCGTGTGCCGGCCACAAAAAAAAAGCGTCGTTCGGTTCCTCCGTCGTCGATGCCCCGGAAGATGCGTCGGAGAGCATAGACTCCTCCGTTTGCTGCTGTATAAAGACACAGAAGTTGCGTGACCGCAGCCGTCTCGTTTCAGCTTCTTAGAGGCTATGGTCGAGCATCCAATGACTCAGGTGGCGCCGTGCGTCTTGGCTCTGCGCCATCACGGCCAAGAGATCGCCGCAGATGCGAACATGTGCCGCCGGCTGGTCTCTCTCATACGGGCCTGCGACTCCTACGATTGGCCGTGTCGAGTCATCGCCAAAGCTCTGGCCGCGCAGGTCGCGGTTTTTCTGGAGAAGTCGTCGGCGGTCGACATGCTGAGTGTGGCTATGTGCTACAGCTTGGAGCTCTTCTTCGCCATCTACCGAGAGCTCTTGGAGATGGCCAAGGGAGGCTTCGCCACGACCTCTCACCAGGCTGCGATGAGCTACTCATCGCTGCTGGACAGAATGCACTACGTCACCCAGTACGTGCCGTCGATGCAGCATGGCATGTACCTGATAAGCAGTCAGCTCTACCACAAGCTCATCGTGGAGATGAAGCGCGCGCAGCTCCGAGATGCGCTGGCTAAGGAGGGGGGACTTCAACTCGACTCCCCCACGAGTCCGGTAGAGACCGTGGGAGCTGCTGAAGTGCAGAGATGACGCAGGGGTTGTGCAAGAGTCGCAGTTCAAAACAGACGCGCAGACCTGCGTATCTTGCATGTCGTAGCCTGACGATCGTGTCTTTTTTGCGTCTTCCGATCTCATACGTGCATCGCACGTTTCGGCGCAAGATTCATTCCTGCAGGGATTTCTAAGCAATTCGCTCTCGTAGACTCTCCTCGCCCATGGCGTCTCACCTCTCCGACGGCGCGACCATCGTCAGGTGGATCTACGGCCACGCGAACGAGCCCGTGACCTTCGTCAAGTGCACGACGACGACGGCAGAGGCTCACACCGCTCCCGCGGGGTCCGTCAACGCGCTCATGCAGGTCTACTTCCCAGAAGTGAAGAAGGTGGCCGTGTCTCTCCTGACGACCCCGGCGGACGTCTACGCGTTGGATCCGCGCGTGTTCCCCTGGCTGCCCTACGCCTCCGTCCACAAGCACTCGCTCGTCGGCTCCCTGCTGACCGTCGTCCTGCTCTCCCTGTGCGACGAGGACGCCTGTCGATCCACCTGCCCCTGCCGGTTGAGCATCATGTGCTGGTTCAACTGCGTGCTCTTCCAGGCGGAACAGCTGGGGTGGACGCCGCTCAAGATGAGCTCGGAACCTGCCTTGGAGCACAACGAGGCATTCTTCCAAGTCCTGTACGAGGCCTTCCCGGCGTACCTGAGGTGCATGTCCATCGACTTCAAGAATAAGGACGAGCGAGTCCGCTCCCAGCGGTTCGTGGACGCCACGCACGACGATCTCCTGGGCGACTATCTCTTCGCGCGCGTCGCCTTCAGGTGGTGCGGCGGTTGGCTGGCGGTCATGGGCCCTCCTTCGCTGCGCGAGGATCCCTCTTTTCTGGCGGACTGCCTGGATTTCTACTGGTCCAGCCTGAGCGAGAGACGGGTGGAATTCCTGCAGTACATCCCGCTGGAGCTCTTGACGGGGGTCGTGCTCCGAATGCATCGACTTCTCGAGTTCCCCAGCCTGCAAAAGAAGGAGCTCGCCGTGCAGGTCTTGCAGCTCGATCACAGGCTCTCCGAGCACTTCAAGCTCTCTCTGCGGGAACTGCCGGAGGTGGCGCTCGCGTGCGGCCTCGGGTACGCGCGGCGCAACCCCGAGTCGCCCACTCGGTCGCTCTTCGAGCGGTTGCCGTCGACGCTGGACGCTCTCCGCAACTTTCGGGGCACGCCTGGGTCGAAGCTGCGAAGAGCTACCGTCGACCTCGTGCGCGCATTCGACGCGGAGGGTCACTCCGAGATCGAAGCTGCCTGCCAGAGGGTGCAGCGGCTGATCGGTACGGAGCGCGCAGACAAGGACCGCCCGATCTCCGCTGCGCCCCCTCCGGTGGCGACGCCGCCTCCGGCACCGGCCCCGGCGCCGGGCGGTGACCCGGAGCGCGAGCTGGAGAAGTCGCTTCAGACCTCCATAGAAGTCGCCAACCGAATAGCGAGCGAAGCCCGTGCCGCGCGCCGCGGCAAGGCTGGGATGGCCTCGCGCACCTTCGCTGGGCGGGACGCCAAGCAAGGTGCGCGGGCAAACGGCGAGTGCGACGAAGTCCCGCCGCTACCGCAGCCGCAGGGCGCGCAGAGGAAGAAGAGCAAGCCCAAGCTCTCGGAGAAGGAGCGCTTGCAGTCGGAGCAGTTCTTGAAGGAGTGCCGGCCGGCCATCGAAGCGGCGAAGCTTACGGAAGGCAAGGTGCACGAAGACGCCGTTCCCGAGATCGAAAGACGCTTGAGGGGCGTCCTCGACGCCGCTCGCCGGCAGGAGAAGAGGTCGGCGCGCATGCAGCGCCTCTTCGAGGCGCGCAAGAGGGTGCAGGACCTCTTGCTTCGGTAGCACGCACACGCGAGTCCGTCGTTCTTCAAGCGTACAGCGCCTTTGGACTTGATCTGCGGATGGTCAAAAAAAAAGGAACGCTGGATATTTGACAGAGAATAGTGATAGACTTTGGACACGAGCGTTTCGAACAGAAATGTAGCTATTTCGTCGTCCCGCCCCTCGCTGTGGATCGTCACGTGAGTATCCCGTCAAGACGAAGGATCAAAGTCTTGCGGATGTTTCTGCTCAAGCGTAGTTCTTCGGAGCCATGGCTGCTGATCTGGTTGCACAGAAGGTGGTGTCAGAGACAGGAGATGACACCCTGCTCTTGACGTACTTCCTGCAAATTGGTGACGTGCTTCCCAAGAAAGGTAGAGGCACAGCCCTGCACAAGGCGAACACCAAGAGAACGGCTGCCGCAGTGCTTGGCGTGGAGGCATCAGAAGTCCCCAGAACCATTGATGGATCACGAAGACTCGTGATGGATCTATCCTTCCCGGAGCGCGGCTTCAAACGCAAAGTCTTTTCCACGAACAGTCTCCGCGTTAAGGCCGTCGTGGATGCATACGCCGCTGTTGGTCGCTCCGACGCCTCCGACGCCCTTCGCTGCAAGCTTGCGGAGATCGAAGACGGTATAAGCAGGTGCGATGCTGAAGTCGCGCAGATATCGACGTCCTCGGGCTCTCACGTTCTTCGCCAGAAGCTGCAGCAAGAGTTGGGTCTGGACTGCAGCGTTGTCCTGAAGAGGGACGGATCTGGGCGGCCACGCATCCTTTTCCACGTGGCAGACGTCGTGCTCAAACCGGACTACATGAGTGTTGTCAGCGCACCTGCAAATCGAGCTCGGCAGGTCTCTGATATCCTGGATGCTACGAAGGACCTTCGAGAGCGCTGGGACGCAGCCGCAGAAAGTCGTGGCCTTAGTTTTGACCAGGGCTCATCAGGTTTCGCTGAACTTGGTTTGGTAAGGAGAATAGATTTACGTTCTCTCGCCAAGGTCTCGGCTACTCGAAGACGTGTGTATTGGGCCAATACGCTTGCGCGATCTCGTTGAGTTATGCAATGATGTCAGGAAACGGCCCGGTAGCCCGCGATCTAGTCGCACAGGCTGGGTCTTTGCGCACGCTGCTCGTGGTGGGAGACCGCCGAGTCGCGGACATGGCAACAGCCAGAGCCGACGCGGTGGACGCAGCTCCGGCAGGATCGGTCAGCAGGGCTCTCCGCGAAGACTTGACCTCCGGAAGTGCGGTTAGAGAGAAGTCCGGTTCCTCTGACTTGTCGAAGCGAAAGCCAGAGATGATGGAGGAATATGACACAGGCTGCAATCTTGAGGTCACTTTCACCAGGGAAGGAGAGACGACAGCAGAGATTGAGAAGAGCACGCAAGTCCGTGCATCAGTCCGTCGGTGTAGAAGAAGGACCGAGCCTTTGGCACTGCAAGAGCCCACGCTCAGCTGGCACGAAGATTTGAACGTGAAACCTGAAGAACTTGCTGGTGTGAAGAAGCTCTTTGAAGTGCTTCTGCAGATTGAAGTAAGTCACGGAAGAATATCTCGCAAGGAGATCGTTCCGAGTACCACGTCTCACACCCCCCCCAGGAGATGGGCAGATCTAGCAACCACTGCCGTGAACTCGTATCGCAGGTTCGCGACTGCGGAGCAGCCAGCAATGGGCATGACCTGCGAAGCTGACCTTGCTGATGGAGCTATCCCAGCAAGCATGGGGGGAACAAATCCTCACGATCCTCCTCCCATGACAGTCCCTGAACGAGCTGATCGAGGAGATGAAGTTCTCGCGGGCCCTGACGCTTCCAGCGCTGAGACGTCGGAGGAAGACTCGGAAGACGAACTCAAGATCTCCTTCATAATGCAAGAAGCGCTAGTTTGGAAGCCTGTTCGGAGCTCCTACAACAGTGACTTGTCGATGCGAATGCTCTCTTTGAAAAGTGAAGTCTCCGAGGGCAGCTTCAGCCAGAAGAGAAGTCAGATCTTGCGCGATGGGGTGTGCGTGCAAGTGCACAGGTATCGACGAAGTCAAGATACGCTGCTGGCCCACCAGGCCCTAGCGGAAACGCAGCACATTTACGAAAGGCGGGTGAGAGATCTGCTCACTGAGGCTTTCGACTTGGCTGATATGCCGAACCATGAGTTGGCCAGGAGACTAGCCAGTAGCATTTCTAGGAAACTCGTGCTAGACCCTGCCCTGTAGATCAAAAGCAAACGGACCTTACTCAGTTGTCAGAACCTCAGTCCTTGCGCTACAAATAAGTTATACGTTTGCTCCTTCGATTGCAGGAGCATCCCCGAACCCGGCAACTGCACGATATGTCTCTGAATGAACGACATGGTTTGCTGACGTCGCGCCGAACGCTACTATCAATGTATAGATGGATGCTCCAACAGGGATAAGCGACAAAGTCACGATCTCCTGTGAAGATTCCTGCTCAAGCGTAGTTCTTTGAAGCCATGGCTGCTGATCTGGTTGCACAGAAGGCGGTGTCGGAAACAGGAGATGATACACTGCTCCTGACCTACTTCCTGCAAACTGGTGACGTGCTTCCCAAGAAAGGAAGAGGCACTGCCCTGAATAGGGCGAACACCAAGAGAGTGGCGGCTGCCGCGCTTGGCGTGGAGGCATCAGAAGTCCCCAGAACCATTGATGGATCACAAAGTCTCGTGATGGATCTTGCGTTCCCTAAGCGCGGCTTCAAACGCAAGGTCTTTGCCGTGAACAGCTCGCGCGTCAAGGCCGTCATGGCTGCCTACGTCGCTGTTGGACGCCATGACTCCTCCAACTCCCTTCGCTGTAAGCTTGCGGAGATCGAGGATGGAATGCTGACATGTGATGCCGACGTCATGCAGATAGCAACCTCTTCGGGCTCCGACCTTCTTCACCAGACTTTACAGCGTGAATTGGGTCATGACTGCGGAGTTGTTGTGAAGAGGGATGGGACCGGGCGGCCACGTATCCTGTTCCACGTGGCAGATGTCATGCTCCGACCAGACTATGTGACTGCCGTCAGCGTGCCTGCCAATCGAGCTCGGCAGGTCTCTGATATCCTGGATTCGACGAAGGACCTTCGAGAGCGTTGGGATGCAGCATCAGAAAGTCGTGGCCTTAGTTCTAATCAGTGCTCATCTGGTTTTGATGAGGGGCGACTAGGTTTGGATGAGGGGTGAACAGGTTTTGGTGAGGGGTGAGCAGGGTTTTTTTAAGGGGCGGACATGGCGTTTCCACATGTCTCCAAGGTCTTGGCTACTCGAAGACGTGCGTATCAGGCCAGTACGCTTGCGCCATCTCACTGACCTATGCGATGATGTCTGGTGACGGACCGGTGGCCCGCGATCTGGTGGCACAGGCTGGGTCCTTGCGCACGCTGGTCATGGCGGGAGACCGCCGCGTCGCGGACATGGCAACAGCCAGGGCCGACGCGGTAGACGCAGCTCCCGCAGGATCCATCGGCCGGGCTCTCCGCGAAGACCTGGTCCCCGGGAGTGCAGCCGAAGCGGTCGAAAGCAAACAGGAGTCTCACTCGATCTTGAAGCGCAAGCGGGAGGAGGCGGAGCTGGCCAAGATCGAGGCAGACCGAGAAGCTTTCCTGGCAGAGTGCCTAGCTCGCCAGGACGACGCCAGGGCTCGCCAGGACGAGGCCAAGGCGAGGAAGCTGGCCGCGCAAGCCTCCATCGAAGCTGCGGAGCACGCGCTGGAGCAAGGTCGGCGCCAGCGGAGTCTGGAAGATGCCGAAACGCAGCGCCAGGTCCAGCTGCAGATCGCGCGCCAGACCACGCAGCTGCAAGCTGAGGTTGCGGCAGGCGCCATCTCCGAGGAAGCTGCGAGGGCTCTGCTGCCCACGCGTAGACGCATCGGCCTCGAGCGCTTCGTGACGGAGACGCTGCGAGGAGACCTGGCTGCCTACCGGGCCCGGCTGCAGTCCGCCAACAAGACCGAGATGGGCTTGGCACAGGAGCTCGGGCGCCGCGCCAAGGCCGCGCTGCTCAACGGGACGCGCTTCGCCGCGAAGCCTCCAGGTGACGCCGTGGGTGGGGGTGTAGTCTGGTTCGAGGAGGATCGCGTAGACCTCTTCGCTTTGATGAAAGATATCGTGCAGACCTGGACGGCGCTGCCTGAAGGCCAGACGACTCTGCAAGCGAGCCGCGTTTGATGCTCTCCTGGCGGCGCGATCCAGATTTCTCTCGTTTGGTATGGCTTGGGCTTCGAGAGTATTCCAGCAAGCGCCAGTTCAGGCTGGCGACCTCCAAGACCGAAGCAGGACAGCTCGCTTCGGGAGCGCGCGAGCGCAGGTCACTCGCCCGTCCTTCAATCCGACTGATTTGCTTTCTCGCGTCTCTGGAAGGTCAAAAACAAGAAGACCATGACGAGACCTATCAGGACGTAGTTGCCCACTTTGGACATGAGCGTCTTGAACTTGTGGGAGCGGTTGTTGAGGATGCCGAACATACCAGACACCTGACCCGGTCCGGACGCAGCCAACCCAACGGAAGGTGCCGTCGCGGGCACGTACGTGTACGTATTGTTGTTCCATTCGTTGTCCACCGGCTCTCCGTCGATCGCTACGTTAGTTGGTATGCGCGTGCCGTCGTCCCATCTGCAGAGCCTGCAGAGGAGGTAGCGCAGCCCCGCGGGGCTGTTGAGGCCGGTAGCATCCTTGAAATACTGCCCCAACCATGAGGTGTCTGTTACCCACAAAGGATCGCCGCCGTCGCCGCTCGGAGGCGGATTAATCTTTGTAACAACCTTGGCAGTCGACAACTCGGCCGTAACGTTGTTCGCCCATGTTGTCCAATACGAGTCCGCCTGTATTCTTCGCTGGAAGTTTGCATTGGTGTCGTTTCCAGTCGGTGCGCTGTCGATATACTGCCCGTCAGGCGCCACTCCCCACCCTCCGCAGATGCTGATCACGATCTGCAGCAGTCCGGGCTCGTATTGGTCAGGATGTTCGTTTCCGACGATGGGGTACGAGTACCGAAGCGGCGGGCTCTGGATGTCGACCGTCTGGATCTTGCAGTCCACGAAGTCTTCGCCAGTCCTGCAGTCGCAGAACTGGTCTTCGTCGAAAAAGGGTGGGGTCTGAAACATGAACATCAGCGTGAAGACGATCAACCCCATCGCTGAGACGCCGCCGAACATGATGTACTTGTTCGAGAGCACGGTCTCCAAGGGCTTGAAGAAGATGTAAGCGATCGCCAGAATGAGAATGATCAAGAAGATCAGCACGCCCCCGATGCCTTCCACCGTGGCCGTCGCCTTCTGCGAGATGTCCTGTGTGACGCTGTTGCTTATGTCGGAGATGGCGTTCATGCTCGAGAATTGTTCTTGCACCGACGTGGAGGTGCCCGTAGCGTTCCACGAGACCGGACCGAAGAAGGTGCAGTGGTCGCAGTCGAAATTTTGGGTAATCATCGAGAAGGCTCTCGCGACCTCTACCATGGTGTTCGTCACTACGTTGGTCTGCGAGGAGATGGCGTTGGCCATGTTGGTGGCCTGCGCGAAGCCCACTCCGAGAGAGCCCACCTTGCTGGCGGCCAACTGCGCAAGCTTCTGGGCCACGAGGTTCTTCAAGTTGACACTCGTCGACATCTGAGAGATCTGATTGCCCGTGGCCGAGTTGGCGCAGATGGTGTCGACGCTCACGGCTCCCTCGAACGTGCATTTTTTAGCCTTGAATGACTGCGAGCAAAAGTTGGTAACGCTGCTGCTTACGGAGATGCCGTTCGTGACTTCGTTCACGATCTGCGCGATCTCGTCGGCCACATTTTTTGACTCGGACGCTCCCATCTTTTATCGACGCGTGGAGCGTTTGAAAAACAGGGAGGCCCTTTTTCTCTCTGGCACGCTGCGACGAATAGTGGGCAGCTGCTGCATCATCCAGCAGCCCTTCGGCCCCGAGGCTGCTGATTGATGCAGCGGAAAATCCCCTTGATTCTGCTGCAGCATCCAGCAGCCACCCTCGAAGGGCTGGAGAATCTTTGTTCTACTTCTGAGTGGGGGCAAAGTAGAACAATGATTCACCCGCGCGCTCTTTGAGGGCTGAAATTGCGGGATCACCGCTGCACCATCCAGCAGTCTCTTTTAGCCGTTCAAGGTCGAGGAGAGTCTTCCTAGTGGTGACAACCCCCCGCCCCCGCGTCACTACTAAGAAGATCCTCCGCCGCGCCTTCTCGGAGCTGGTGCCGACGGATCTCACGAGCGGGTCTCAACGCACGCTTGCTTGATAGCGTTTGCAGCGATATCAGCCTCTACGGTTTGGGCGGTGCTGGGATTACTCCACGTCTCGGGACGACAGCATTCCAAGCCCTCATTATTGAGGAGCGCGAGGTTCCCGGGCGGGCACTCGTGGGGACCAGAAGCGGCCGGGGGCAGGGGGTACCAGGCCTTACTTCGATCGGACGAGCACTCGCCCGTGTAATGCCCTCGCGCCCAGTCCAAAACCGCCGAAGCGTCTGGGCCGGAGAGTGGGAAGGATGGTGGCCAAGGAGTGGACAAGCACGCCCTCCTGTAGTCCTTCGTGAAGAAGCGCTCGACGTTACCTATGTTGTCCGGTGTGGCGCAGCTCAATTCCATCCCAGGGGTTTCCTGGAGGAGTAGCTGCCCGGCAGCGCAATCAGGAATCCCTTTCGGAGGCTCATACCAGGTCTTGCTCTGCTCCGAGAAGCAGTCTCCCGTGTAACGGCTCTCGGCCCAGTGCTTGATGTCACTGGCGAATTCCTGGTTTAACGGGAAGGCCGCCGGCCAGGCCTGTTTTGGGAAGGGGTTCCCCGGGTAATAGCAGAAGGGACCGTCCTTGTCCATGGACGCGGGCGTCGGCGGCGGATCGGGATAGCACGTCTTGTCTGGGAGCTTCACGAATCGTGCGAGGCCCGGGTCTTCGTCGCACCCGGACGTCGACTGCGCGGACTTGAAGAAGTCGAGGTCTTTGTCGCAGAAGCCCCGGTAGTTCGGGAAGGCTTTGCACGGTTCTCCTTGCGGCTTCGGCACGAGGCAGGCGTCGGGCTTGGGCACGCAGACCTGGGACGTGCAGGTTTCGGTGTCCTTGCAGTCGGCGTCGCTCTGGCAGCTGCAGGGTACCAGCAGCCTGCAACACCAGATGGGAATCTTGAGGTTCGTGATTTTAGACCGGCACTCGACGGACTTCTGGTTCGGGGGGTCCGAGCACCTCGCAGTCCCGGCCAGATCGAAGCCCGCGAAGAGAGCCAGTCCGAAGAACGCGACCGCGAAGAGGAGCGACAGCTTCCAGCCAACCCGTCGGCCGAAGACCGACGTGACGAGCAAGTAGACGAGCACCGAGAGGCCGCACGCAACGCCGAAGGCCGCGAAGTTGAAGGGCAGCGGGTTGAGCGGGCCGCAGAGGCGCTCGAACTTGGCCTGGTCCGGCCTGGCGAGCCGAGGCCGCTCGCCCGCCGGGCGGTCCCAGAAGAAGGAGCGCACGAGGTCGCAGTTGCCGCGACAGTCGGCGTCCGAGAGGCCGTAGTAAGTCTCGTAGCCGCGGCAGGTGAGGTCGAAGCACCTCGCCGCGTGCTCGATGGCCTCGTTGCCCTGCTCCTCGGGAGGCACCATGTACGCCCCCTCGCACTCGCACTGCGGGCTGTCTTGCGCGACGAGGAATCCGGAGAGGACGTCCGCCGCATTGTCCGGGTCCAGGCTGATCCTCGACCGGAAGTCGGCGTCGCAGTAGTTCTGCAAGTCCTGCCTGCACGCGGCGTCGCCGTCGGAGCTGCACTTCTTCTCGAAGCAGGCCGAAGGAAAAACGAAGAGGTCCTTCCACGCCGGGTCGTCGCAAGGCAGTTGCAAGCTCTTGGCGGACGCGAAGAGAGCGAGGAGCGTCAGGCTCCACTTCTTCACGACGCCCTTGTACACGCGCCCGAGGACGAACTGCGTGGACCAGTCTCCCGAAGGATCGGGATCTCCCTTTCCGGCGACGATGTCCGCCACCTCGGCGTTGTGCGCCTTCGGCGCGTCGCCTTCGAAGGTCAGGAAGATGGTGTTGTTTTTCAAGCTCGCGTCCAGAGAGACTTGCGCCTGCTTCACCGTCTTCGCCGGATCCGTCGGGTCCTTGTCGCCGAGGAAGCTCCAGAGGGCGGCTTCGAAGATCTCTTGAGTGTAATACTTGGTGGCGTCCGACCAATCGTAGTCCAGCGTCTCCGTGGGGCCGGCGATGTCGAGAATGGTCTTCGTGTAGAGGGGTAAGTACACGACGTGCCCTTCTGCGGCGTCGTAGTGAAACGTCGGCAGCGCGAAGCAGCTCTTCGCGAAGGCGCTGAGGTCGAACTCCGGCGCCTTGACGAAATTTCGGATGGTGGCTTGGCACTGGGGGATCTTCGCAACGTCGAGGCAGCACTCGTAGAAGACGTTCGGATCGAACTGCTCGTCGAAGACCGTCAGAGTCTCCCTGCACGCTGGCGGCGTCTGCTCTCCTGCGGAGAATACGGTCGCTGCTAAGG
>Ga0194134_10003758_pt1 | contig 15964 bp, 12 predicted proteins | sample TA2KigOff0mmetaG_FD_148602 | JGI IMG/M metagenome (GOLD analysis project Ga0194134, IMG submission 148602) | Freshwater microbial communities from Lake Tanganyika, Tanzania - TA2015056 Kigoma Offshore 0m | ecosystem: Environmental > Aquatic > Freshwater > Lake | place: Tanzania: Lake Tanganyika... | reverse complement strand
CAATGAATATCGAGTCTAGAACCCTGTTACAGGTGAAAATTGAAGATGCCATTTCTGCAGACGCAATATTCACAACGCTTATGGGGGAAGAGGTCGAACCCCGTAGGCAATTTATTGAAACCAATGCGCTTAGGGTTGCAAATTTGGATATTTAAATGTATACCTATGGAAGGTACGGCTGATTAGCCCACCAACCAAAACTTTTCAAAGGAATATAAATGGCTTCTTACAGTGATTTGGTTACCCAAATCGAAGAATTAAAGAAACAAGCAGAGAAAACTCGCAAGGAGGAATTCTCCACTATTGTTAAAACGATTAAAAAACAAATTGCCGATTACGGTATTACCGCTGCAGATCTGGGTCTCAGTGGCAAGCCCGCCGCTAGCAAGCGCGGGCGCAAAAAGGCCACCGGTGCCAAGCCCGGACGCAAGCCCCGTTCCAAGAGAGCATCGAAAGGTACAAAGGTCGCCCCAAAATATCGCGATGAGTCCGGCAATACCTGGACCGGCCGCGGGAAAATGCCCAAATGGCTTGCCAGCGCAGTGGCCCAGGGCCGCAGCGTAGACTCTTTTAAGATCTAAGAATTAAATCTAATCGTATTGAATAGAAACCTCGGCCGCGTCTGCCAAGGCCTGGCTTAGGTTTCTTAAGCTCTCTGCATCCGGGCAGGCGCGATACCTCTTCCCAAGCCGTAATTCACAGGTCTGAGAACCGTCACTTACTGCCAAGAGAATTTGCAACCCCAATTCTGGGTCTACGGCCTCCCCTGAACGCACCAATGTGGAGCGCAATTTGTTAATCAATTGCTCGACCAAACGCTCTACTGGTTGACCGGCCAGTCGACCAACCTGCTCATTGGATGCTTTTCGAATCAGCCCCTGGGCATCTAATTTCTTATTCTCTAGATCCTTGGTTGTTGCGCCCTTGCGCATCAAAGTAACTTTCAAGCCCTTTGCGTACCGCAGGCGGGCCTGACCAAGACTCAGAATTTCTACCGCACTGCCGCGCAGTCCACCCGAATATTCATCGTTACTAATCTGCGCACTCACCACCAGGGGCTCATCCATCTTAAGCGCCCTACGAGTGGCATCAAAGAGTTCAGAAAACACGGTGATCTCGAGTCGCCCACTGCCGTCGTCAAGCTCCACCACCCTCATCAGGCCGCGTCGCGTCGTCTGGGTGCGGTTGGCCACCACCACGCCGGCCACCCATAGCGGCTCCCCGCTGGGCATGAGCGAGGCCAGTGGTGTGGGCGCAAAACGTCGCAGTTCCGCGGCGCATTCATCAAAGAGGCTGCCGGAAAAGCAATATCCGAGTGCGGTCTTTTCTTCCAAGAGCATCTCTCGCAAGGAGAACGAGGCCACAGGGGGCAACTCGCTACCAGCGAGGTGCGCGGCCCCACCCGAGGATGCTGGGTCATCGAAGAGCCCTACCTGGTCCAGATTGGCGGCCGCCGCATCTGCTGCGGCCAGAGCCTGGGGCAGCAGGGCCAACATGGCCGCCCGGGCAGCCACACTCTGTTCATAAAGGGTGTCGAATGCCCCACCCTTAACTAGCGCCTCCACCGCACGTCGATTCACAATGCGTCTGTCGACCCGCGCACAGAAATCCACCAAGTCTTTGAAGGGCGTGGTGCGGGCCTCCACAATATTATCCACCGCAGACTCGCCCACACCACGAATAGCACCCAAGCCATAACGAATGGCTCTAGCCTCTGGCTCAAACCGATACGCACTCGCATTAATGCAGGGAGGCAAGACCTTCAATCCGTTGGCGCGGGCATCGGCCACCAGCATGGCCACCTTATCGGTGTCATCCATATCCGCACTCAAGGTGGCGGCCAAGAATTCGGCAGGGTAATGGGCCTTCAACCAAGCCGTCTGATAGGTGATCACTGCATAGGCGGCAGTGTGGCTCTTGTTAAAGCCATACTCCGCAAACAGCTCCATGAGGTCGAAGAGTTCATTGGCAAGCTTCTGCGGATGGCCCTTCTGGGTGGCGCCTTCAACAAAGATGCTTCGCTGCTGGGCCATCTCCTCGGGCTTCTTCTTGCCCATGGCCCTGCGCAGAAGATCCGCACCGCCCAACGAGTAGCCGGCAATAATCTGGGCAATTTGCATGACCTGCTCTTGATAAACAATCACCCCATAGGTGGGCGAGAGGCAGTCCTTTAGATCGGGGTGGAAGTAATCGATCTTCTGTTGACCACGCTTTCTCATAATGAAGTCATCGACCATGCCTGAGTTCAAGGGGCCTGGCCGATACAAGGCGAGCATGGCAATAATGTCTTCGAACTGATCGGGCGCTAGCTTCAAGAGGTAGCGCCGCATGCCCGCAGATTCCACTTGGAAAATGCCCGTGGTGTTGGCCTCTTTGAGGACCTTGTAGGCGGCCGGGTCGTCAAAGCCATTGAGTTCGGTGAGTTGCAGGGGCGTCTCACGCAGGCCCAGCCGATTAATCGTCTTGACCGCCGCATCAATAATGGTCAGGTTCTTCAAGCCCAAGAAGTCAAACTTCACCAGACCCGTGGCCTCGACATCGTCCTTGTCGTACATGCTCACCACGCCCTCTTCGCCCTCTGACCCCGGCGCCTGGTAAAGGGGGCAGAAATCGGTGAGGCGACCCGGCGCAATCAACACACCACCGGCATGCATGCCCACGTTGCGAACAAGGTCCTCTAGGGGTGCGGCCACGGCGAGCAACTCGCGAACCTCTTCTTCCTTCTGTTCGCGCTCGGCCAGAATCGGCTCCTTCTGCTTGGCCTCACTCAGAGACAACGGCTTGTTTTGCACCACCGGAATGAGTTTCGAGAGTTGGTCGCAGAAGTTGTAGGGCAAATCCAAGACCCGGCCGGCATCTCGAATCACCGCCCTCGAGGCCATGGTGCCAAACGTAACAATCTGACTAACAGCCGCGCGGCCATAGCGGCTGCGCACATAGTCAATGACTCGTTGGCGCTTCTCTTGGCAGAAGTCGATATCGAAGTCGGGCATGGAGACCCGCTCGGGGTTTAAGAAGCGCTCAAAGAGAAGCGCATAGGGAAGTGGGTCTAAGTCGGTGATGCCCAGGCAATAGGCCACCAGAGAACCCGCGCCCGAGCCGCGGCCTGGGCCCACAGGCACGTCGTTGCGCTTGGCCCAGTTAATGAAGTCGGCCACAATCAGGAAGTAGCCTGGAAACCCCATCTGAATGATGATGTCGCACTCCAAGGCCAGGCGTGCCTCGTAGTCGGCTCGTCGCTCCTCACGAATGGTGGCATCGGGGAAGCGCTCTTGAAGGCGCTGCTCGAGACCGGCCTGACTGCTCGCACGCAAATAGTCTTCAAGGCTCTCGCCATTGGGTGTGGGGAAGTTGGGCAACTGGGGTTTGCCGAGTTGCAGGCGCGCATTGCATCGCGCGGCAATCACCTGGGTGTTGGCAATGGCCGATGGGAGGTCCGCAAAGAGCGCGGCCATCTCGGACTGCGACTTTAGGTATTGCTCTGGCCCAAACAAGCGTGCCCGTTTGGGGTTGGCCAAAGTATCGCCCTGGGCAATGCACACCCTCGCCTCATGGGATCGAAAATCCGAGGGGGACAAGAATTGCACAGGGTGGGTGGCAACCAGTCCAATGCCCATCTGGCTGGCCAAGGCGGCCGTTTGAAGCACCCAGCGATTCTCGGGCGCATTGGGCGCCGCCGACACCCCCGAGCGCTGCACCTCCAGATAAAACCGATCCCCAAAGACCGATCGATACCGGCCTGCAGCGGCCTGCGCCGCATCCATGGCGCCCTTCTCAAGCGCATGGGTGATCTCGGAGTGCACCCCACCCGAGAGACAAATAAGACCATGGTGAAGGGGCTCGCCACTGGCCTCAGACGCTTCCAAGAACCACTCAAATCGAATCTCCGCGCGATCGCGATGAACATTGGTAAGCCATGCGCGGCTGATTAACTCGCAGAGGTGCCGATAACCCGTCTCGGACTGCACCAGCAGCAACACGCGCGAAGCCTGGTCTCGGCTCTCTGGATTCGTGAGGTGAACATCCACCCCCAGAATGGGCTTGATGCCCCTGGCCCTTGCCGCCCGATAAAACTTAATAAAGCCGTATGTGTTGGCCAGGTCGGTGAGTGCCAATGCGCGCTGTCCATCATTGGCTGCAGCGGCCACTGCAGAGTCGATGCGCACCAGACCATCGACCACCGAGTATTCCGAGTGCATGCGAAGGTGGGTAAATCCCATCGCCATTGCCTTAGAAACCGTAACGCTCCCGCACAGGACAGGCCCCCGGTTGCGGGAACCAATAGGGGGCCTCGTAGAACTTCTTCACTACGGGCTTAATCACCTCTTCGCGATAGACTCCATAACGAAACCCACTGGCCATGGCCATGGCATAGCCCGCGCCTTTGAGACCAACAGGTGCCGTGATCACCGACTCGAAGAAGGGTTCGATGCGAGCCAGGTCGGATTCCTGCAGAAGCAGAATCTGCAGTTCCTGGCCATCGAGTTCACGGAAATCCACCCGAAGGTCCGCCTCTCGGCCAAACGCAGAAACATTCGCAAAGGAATGCACCTTCGAGCTCTCGCAGACCACAGAGAGAATGGCCCGGGCCGAGGGCTCAAGCACATAAAGGTTGCCGGCGGGCAGTTTCTCGCATGGGGCCTGGGTCTGAAGCGGCAGAACCCGGCGCTCGGACTCGCCCAGCCAGCGGGCTGGATTATTCAAAAAGACAGCGACCACCAAGCCAATGCCAAGCGCGCTCATTGCGCTCCACCGATAAATACTGGTGAGGGCGGCCTCGGGCAGGGCACGAAGCAAAAGCCAGATCATTGGGATGGCCAGCACAGGCCAGTGCCAGCCCAAGGAATGCCGCAAGCCAATGACAAAGAGCACGGTCAGAAGTGGGATGCTTGCAAACTTCACCAGCAGGCCCAACTCGGTGCGCAGAATGCCCGTGTGTCGACCCCCACACCGCAGCCAATGCCAAAGGCTCCATGGACCACCAAAAAACAAGAGTAGGCCCAAGAACACCAATGCGTGCTCAACGCCCCACTCGCCAGACTGAAGGGGCACAAAGAATCCAGAGAGCACGTTGTTCCAGCAGTGGCTGTAGTTGTAGAACACTGCAAGACCAATGCTCGGCAGCAGACCCAATAGCGTGGCCAGCACAATAGACCAGCCGATGCGGCTTGCATGCAAGACCGCGAACAAGAGCAGGCCCAAAACGGGCACCACAACCAGGTAGTTCGTTAGAAGGGCCGCACCAAACATTGCGCCACCAAGGAAGGCCCAGACCACCGATCGCCGAGTGACTCCAGCGACCTGGCAGGCGAAGCCCAGAAAAGCAAAGAGACCCAACACAGTGGTCTCGGCCGTGGCAAAGAACACCAGCGAGAGTGGCGAGACAAAGAAGGCCAGGGCCACCAACAAGTGCCGACGCCGAAATACAAGGCTCGGCTCGGCAACACTCAAAACCAAATAAATGGCCCAGGCCAAGACAGCGCTGGCAAGAACTCCCAGGCCCCGAAGCCACCAGAGTTCATTGGAGTGGAGTTGCATGAGTGCCAGCACCCAGCCCACCATGGGGCCGTGGTCGTAGTGGCCCAAGCCGGGGTCCTGGCTCCAAGAGATCCAATGGGCTTCCTGACCGGTGAGCGGCCAGCTCAGCAGGAGCCAGACCTTCAGAAAGATCGCACCAAACAGAAGAAGATTGTCGATGGGCTTCAGCATAGTTTGGCGTTTAAGAGAAGGGGTTCGCCTGGTGCCGGAGGCGGGACTCGAACCCGCACACCCTCGCGGGCGCCGGATTTTGAGTCCGGTGCGTCTACCAATTCCACCACTCCGGCAACGAAGCTTGGCAAGCCGCTAGTATACCGACGATGCAAATCTGCGGCCTGACACTGGCGCGCGAAGACCGCCTGGTTTTCAGCGCGCTCAACCTTCAAAGCAAGGCCCATCAGCTCGGCATCATCGGGCCCAACGGGGCGGGCAAGAGCAGCCTTCTGCGTGTCATGCATGGACTGCTCAAGCCCCAGTCTGGGTCTGTCGACATGGATGGCCCCACGGCATTTCTATTTCAGTCGCCAGACCAGCAGATTCTCTTCCCCACAGTAGAAGAAGAGATCTGTTTTGGTCTCTTGGAGTCGGGCATGGGCGCAGCGGCCGCACGCGAGAAATGCAAGGCCATGCTGCTCGAGATGGGCTGTGCGGATTGGATGCCCCTGGCCTGCGATGCCCTCTCTGACGGCCAGAAGCAGTGGCTCGCACTCATGGCGCTCTTGGTCTTGGAGCCCAAGACACTCCTTCTGGATGAGCCCTTTGCCAGTCTGGATTTGCAACGCTCGAAGCGACTCGCTGCGCGGTTGTGGTCGCTGCCGCAGAGAGTCATTGTCTCGAGCCATAACTTGGAAGCCCTGGCCCATTGCGATGAAGTGATTTGGCTGGATACGGGAAGGTCGGTGATGCAAGGTAGGGCACTTGAAGTGATTGCGGCGTATCGGGCGTGGGCCAATAGTGGCGAGCGGAGGGCGGCAAAGTAATGGGCCGCAGAGATGATTAGCCTATTCATCGCGCAAAAAACCTGGCTGCATCGCCTGCCCACCGGTTTCAAGCTTCTGTTCTTGGCGGCCTGCTCGGTCTTGCTCATGTTGCAGGCAAGTCTGACTTGGAATGCGGCTGCTTTGTTTTTCGCTTGCGCCCTCTATGCAAGCATTGGCAGTGCGGGCACTCGGCGGCTGTGGGGGCTTATAAAAAGCCTCTGGTTTTTGTTGCTCATGCTCGGTTTGGCTCAGTTGTTTGCACTGCTCATGCAAGGACAGTCTCTAGAACTTGCGCTGCTCTCTGGGCTTCGCACCCTGGCCCAGATTGCGGCGCTCGTGGTCTTGGCCGACCTCGTCACCGCCACCACCCGCATGCAAGACATGCTTAACACCTTAACGCCGCTGTTTAAACCGCTTCGAATTTTTAGCCTTCAGCCCAAGGCAATAGGAATGGGCGTGGCCTTGATGATTAGAAGCGTGGGTCTGTTATCGCGCGACTGGCAGCAGACCCGAGTAGCCTTTAAGGCCCGCGGCGTGAGGCGACCGGGACTTCGACTCATTGCCCCGGTGATGTCGCGAATGGTCAAACGAGCCAGGTCCCTTAGCGAGGCATTGGCGGCGCGCAGCCTTTAAGAAGCATTGCACTGGCCAGGCCCCCAGCTGCCGGAATAATGGCCACACCCAGTTGATTCGGCCCCAGGCGATGTGCAAGCCGGGCCACCAGAATTGCCCCACTCGCGCCAATTGGGTGGCCCAGGGCCAGAAGGCCTCCGTTGGGGTTGATATCCAGAATCTCATCGGCACTGGCCGTGCTGATCTCACTGGTTTTAATAGTCTTACTGGCCTTGCTGGTTTTAAGAGGCCAGATGTCTTGAGCCCATGCCTTGGTTTGCAATAGTTGATGCGCCCATTGCATAAGGGCCTGCCGATTCAGAATGGCTTGGGCCGAAAACGACTCCATGAGTTCCACCGCGATGATTGCTCTGTTCGCGCTCCTCGCAATGGTTGCTCTGTTGGTGCTATTCGCGACTATTTCCGCTGTGTGCCGCTCCAGCATGGCCTCTAACCAAGGCAGCAGTTGATTCACCGCCAATGCGGGCTGAGAGGGGTCGGCTCCCGCCGTGCAGTGCCCCAGCACCTGGGCCAGTGGCCTTGCATTCAAAGCCTGCACCTTGCGTTGACTCGCAAGCACCAGAAGGCTGGAGGCATCGGCGAGTGGTGCCATGGTGGCTGGGTTGTGTATGGCATTGCGCTCACCTCGCTCGCAGAGGGCCATGCTCAGACGGCGGGGGTGCGAATCTCGGCCGAGGGTGGACCCCAAGTCACGCGAGTCCTGACGAGATGAAGGGCCGGATCGAGAAATAGCGGCTTCCTCAAACTCACTCAACAAATCAGGATGGGCCGCGCTCAAGACCCGCTCATGGGAATCGATGGCGTATCGATACAGCGCCCGCAACTCCATGCCATTGGCCAAGGCGCGGGCGGCCTGGGCCATTGAAGGATTGTCGTCAGGCGCGAACTGCGCCTCGGAATAAAAGGCCAGGCTTCCGTCCTTCAAACGCCGGCCCCGTGCGGGCGCATTCGATGCGCTCTCGGCCCCACCTGCTAGAAGGCACTCGTACTCACCAGTTGCAATTCGACAAGTAGCAAGGCCCAGGGTGTCCAGACCGCTGCAGCACTGGGTATCGACCGTTAGCCCCGGAACTGAATAATCAAAACCTGCGGCCAATGCACAGAGCCTTGCGGGGTTGCCACCGGCCGCCAGGCCATTGCCCAAGAAAACGGCTTGAATGTCCTCCTCCGAGAAAGCAGGCGTTAGCAAACTTGTGGCGTTCGAGAGCGCCTTCCAATTCGCTGCGACCAAGTCATGTAACTCGAAATTCGAGAGCGGCCCATGGGCCGGCGCAATTGCAGTTCGACCCGCCGCCAGAATGTGGACGGGTTGCCCAGTTGAGTTGGAGAAAGACGAGTCCTCTGAGGGAGAAGCCTGGGCATCAAGTCCTCTTGCTTCCATTTCACCAACCGCAAGCTCAGTTACCTCGGGTCCACTCACCTCAAGCCCCTTGCCAGATCACCAAGCCTTTGAAAATCGGTCTTGCCACTTGTAAGTCGGGGCCAAGCATCGAGTCTTTGGATAACCGACAAAACAGGCAAGCCAGGAAAGGCTTCCTTAACCAGGCCACGAATTCGAGCGGTATCGGTTAACTCAACGTCACTGCAATAAAAGAGGCCCAGGCGTGCGGGACCAACATGATCGGCTAAGCATACGTAGAAAAGACTTCCCGAGTAGCGCATTGCAAGGAAGTCTTCAATTGGCTCGGGCGCAATGTCCACCCCATTTAATCGAATGATTCTCTCCATGCGGCCCACAAGCCGGAAACGAATATCACTCTGAGTCGCGTCCATCTCCACGCAATCTGAGGTGGCCAACCACGGGTCTTGTTTATGCTGTGCCATATCGCCGTGAGCCCACACCTCTGCGGTTTCAGACTCCCCAGTGGACTCCGACAACTCCGCGCCCTTGGGTGCCAAGCATGCAAAAGGGCTGCGAACGCTGAGTTGGCCTGTTTCCGCAGCCACACGGACTTCAACACCTGGAAACGGCCGATACCAGGGCCAGTCCGCAGGTAATGAATACCCAATAAAACTTGCCTCCGCGGTGCCATAAAAAAGCCAGGTCTTGGCCTGTGGCGCAAAGGCATCGATTCCGTCCTTCATTCTGGGTGACCATGCGCCCCCACCAAGAATCAATGTCCTAAGCCCCGGGAGTCTTGCCACCTGGCCCTTCGGAGGGCTTGCCGACAGCAGACGCACCAAGAGATCGGGCACTACATAAATCACTGTGGGAGAGAAGGCCAGCAAATCATTCATAGTCGCTCTGATAGATCTCTGGCCCAGTTCCAGACCCAGGAACTCACCATTGACCAACTTCGCGCGATACGACACATAAGCCCACAAAGAGTGGTTTGGCGAACCTATCACCGCGAACCGCTCATGCGCCCCAATGCCAAACAAGGCCGCCTCCGCTTGGGCGCTCAATTGCCAAGAGCGCAGACTTCTCGCAACTGACTTTGGCGCACCCGTGCTACCCGAGGTCTGAACGCGAATCACGCCCTCTGCATTGTCACCATGTTCTGCCTGCATGTCCGGCATTTTGCATGCCGGTTAACATCGGCGCCATGACTGCCCGCCCCGGCCCCTACCCCTGCCGCCTCTCCGACTTCGATTTCGAACTCTCGCCGGAACTCATCGCCCAGAGTCCCATTGCAAATCGCAGCCAGAGCCGGCTCCTCGTCGTGGAGAAGGATCGGTTGGTCGATCGCACCTTCACCGATCTCATCGACCTGCTAACCCCCAAAGACCTCTTGGTCTTCAACAACTCCAAGGTGATTCCCGCGCGTTTGCGAGCCCACAAGGCCTCGGGCGCTGCGGTGGGGATTTTGATCGAGCGCATTCGCTCAAACGAGTTGGCCAGTGCCATGATCCGTGCGAATCGAAAGCCGAAGCCGGGGGAGCGATTGCTACTCGATGCAGCGAAGAGTAGGTCCCCTAACGAGCACTCAAGCAGCACCCAGGCTGATGCCCACGGCGACGCCCCCGACCCCATCGGTTCGGTGGAGTTCCTCGGCCGCGACCCCGAGCACGACGATCGCTTCCTACTCAAAAGCACACAGCCCTGGCTATCGCTTCTGGAAGATTTCGGTGAACTACCTCTACCCCCCTATATCAATCACAGCCCGAACGAAGTCGATGCCGAGCGCTACCAGACCGTCTACGCAGCCCATCCCGGCTCGGTGGCCGCGCCAACAGCCGGGCTGCATTTCGATGAGCCCCTGCTTGAAAGACTCAGAGCCAAGGGCGTTGGTCTTGCCCATGTCACCCTCCATGTGGGCAGCGGCACCTTCGCCCCCGTGCGAGAGGAAGACATTTCCAAACACCGAATGCATTCGGAGTGGTGCGAACTCCCAAGGGCAACAGCAGAGGCCATTGCCCAAACCAAGGCCCAAGGCGGCCGGGTGGTTGCGGTGGGAACCACGAGTCTCAGAACCCTGGAATCTGCCGCACAGCGGGCCCAAGAAGGGGGCCGATCGGCGGGCGATTCGGCGGTGAAATCAGCGCCCGAATCCAGCACACCGTCTTGGCTCGCAGACAAACTCATCGCCGGTCAATGGGAGACCGACATCTTCATCACCCCCGGCTATGAATTCAAATTGGTGGACGCTCTTGTCACCAACTTTCATCTACCCAAATCCACCCTGCTCATGCTGGTGAGTGCCTTCGTGGGGTACGAGACCATTCAGAGGGCCTACGCGCATGCCATTGCCGAGCGGTATCGGTTCTTCAGTTATGGGGATGCAATGTTTTTGGAGCGCTGCTGAATCGCCCCGAGCGCCGGCCCGCTATTCGATGCCCTGCCCTCGCCTCCCTAAGAAATCGCTTCGCCAGGCCTCGAAGCGCCCTCCCAGAATGGCTTCTCGCATCTCTCGCATTAGCCGCATATAGAAGTGCAGGTTGTGAAGAGTGGCCAGGCTGGCGCCCAGCATCTCATTGGTCTTCTGAAGGTGATGCAGATAGGCCCGAGTGAAAGGCGCTCGATCATCGCCATGTGATTCAGGCGAACAGGCCGGGCACGTGCATTCCGGGTCAATCGGAAGAAGATCGTCTTTAAACCGGACATTGCGAATTTTCAAATCGCCATGGCGGGTAAAGAGCCATCCATTGCGTGCGTTGCGAGTGGGCATCACACAGTCGAACATATCAATGCCCTGCGAAACAGCCTCAACCAGGTCCTCGGGCGTGCCCACACCCATCACATAGCGCGGTCGATTGGATGGCAGCCTCGTGCCCATATGGTCCAAGATGCGAAGCATCTCCTCCTTGGGCTCGCCAACCGAGAGCCCGCCCAAGGCATAGCCTTCGAAACCAATCTCCAAAAGGCCCTCGAGCGATCGCTCACGAAGGTCCTCGAACATGCCGCCTTGAACGATTCCAAAAAGACTATTCAAGCCCTCCGAGTCAAACGCCTGCCGGCTGCGCTTGGCCCATCGCAGCGACAACTCCATGCTCTGCGCGGCCTCATCTCGAGTGGCCGGGTAAGGCGTGCACTCATCAAAGACCATGGCAATATCGGAATTGAGCACCCTCTGAATCCGCATGGACTCCTCGGGCGACAAGAACAACCGATCCCCGTTCACCGGGGACTGAAAGACCACCCCCTCTTCTGAGATCTTGCGCAGATCCCCCAGCGACCAGACCTGAAAGCCACCCGAGTCGGTCAATATCGGGCCAGACCAATTCATAAACCGGTGCAGGCCGCCATGGCGTGCAATCACATCCAAGCCCGGCCGCAGCCACAAATGAAAGGTGTTGCCCAACACAATGGCCGCACCCATGGCCTTTAGTTGGGCAGGCGAGACCCCCTTCACAGCCCCATAGGTGCCCACCGGCATAAAGCGAGGGGTCTGAACCACCCCATGGGGCAGTGCGAAGTGCCCCGCCCGGGCCCGCCCGTCTTGGGCGTCAATAACAAAGTCTGGCATGCGCCCTACTTTATACTTAAGGCTTTTGGGGAGGCCTTCGTGCTGATTAGTTCTGCCTACGCTCAAGCGGCCGCGCCCGCTGGTTCACCAGACCCACTCATGAGTTTTCTGCCGCTCATTCTCATGTTTGTGGTTCTCTACTTCTTAATGATTCGCCCCCAGATGAAACGGGCCAAAGAGCACAAGCTTCTGGTCGAAGGCCTGCAGAAGGGTGATGAGATCGTGGCTGCCTCGGGCATTGTTGGGAAGGTGGTCGATGTCGACAACAGCTACATCACCCTTGAGATCGCCAACGAAGACAAGCCGGTCAACGTCATCATGCAACGCCAGGCCGTGCAGACCCTGCTGCCCAAGGGCACCATCAAGACGCTCAATTAAACCCACGCGAATCTCTCAAAAAGCCCTGCATCAATGAATCGCATCGCGTGGTGGCGGCTGGCCCTCATGGGATTGGCCCTCTCCTTTGGCCTGCTCTATAGCATCCCGAACCTGTTTGGTGAGGCACCTGCTGTGCAGGTCTCCACCGCCAAGGCCACCTTGAAAGTCGAGCCTGGCGTGGCCGATCAGGTGGAGGCAGTCCTCTCAGCCGCGCAGATTCCCCATACGGGGGTGTCCTGGGAGGTCACGTCCACGGGCAACACGGTGCGTGCAAGGTTTGAAAACACAGACCTTCAGCTGCGGGCCAAAGACGCCATAGAGAAGAGTCTCAACGCCCAGAGCAGCAACTATGTGGTGGCACTCAATCTCATCTCGGCCTCTCCCGGCTGGTTAAGCGCCATCTCGGCCCTCCCCATGTACCTGGGGCTCGACCTACGTGGAGGGGTTCACTTCCTGCTTGAAGTGGATATGGCCGCGGCCGGTGGCCGGCGACTCGACTCCCTGGCCGGCGAGGTGCGCACGCTCTTGCGCGACAAGCGCATTCGACACAATGGCATTGCCCGCTCTCGCGATGGCATTGAGATTGTTTTTCGCGATGTCGCCATGCGCGATGCCGCCATTGCAGCCATGAAAGATGTGGTCTCGGAGGTTGAGTGGCAGGCCAGCGGCAGTGGCGAGAACCTAATGCTCAGTGGACGCCTACTTCCAGCCGCAGAGAAGGCCCTGCAAGAGGCCGCACTCAAACAAAACATCACCACACTCGCAAACCGCATCAATGAGCTGGGGGTCTCTGAGCCCATTGTTCAGCAACAGGGGGCCAACCGAATTGTGGTGCAGTTGCCCGGTGTGCAAGACACCGCCAAAGCAAAAGACATTCTGGGTAGAACCGCCACGCTTGAAGTTCGCATGGTCGATGACAGCCCCGAGGCACTCGCAGCATTGGCTGCAGGCAAGGTGCCCGCAGGCTTAGAGCGCTTCACTGAGCGAGGTGGCCTGCCGCTGCTGCTCAAGAAGGACATTGTGCTCACGGGTGAAAACCTCACCGATGCCCAGGCCGGATTCGACTCCCAGAACGCTGGCGAACCCGCTGTTCACCTGACCTTGGATGCCAAAGGCTCTCGAATCTTTCGGGACGTCACCCGCGAGAACATCGGCCGACGCATGGCCATTGTGTTGGTTGAAAAGGGTGTGGGCGAGGTGGTCACCGCGCCCGTGATTCGGGGCGAGATTCCGGGGGGGCGTGTCCAGATATCGGGCCGCATGACCACCATCGAGGCCGCGGACACTGCGCTTCTGCTGCGCGCGGGCTCGCTTGCCGCCCCCATGGAAATCATTGAAGAGCGACTCATCGGGCCCAGCCTGGGTGCCGACAACATCGCCAAGGGGTTTAACTCCACCCTCTGGGGCTTTGTGGTGATTGCCATCTTTATGGGAATCTACTACTCGCTCTTCGGGGTCATCTCAGTGGTGGCACTCACCATCAATCTCTTGCTGCTCTTTGCCCTGCTCTCGCTTTTGCAGGCCACGCTTACCCTGCCAGGCATTGCTGCTATGGCCCTCACCCTGGGCATGGCCATCGACGCCAACGTTCTAATCAACGAGCGGGTCCGAGAAGAGTTGCGCGCGGGGGCCAGCCCACAAATTGCCATTGCCACGGGCTACGACAAGGCCTGGGCCACCATCCTGGACTCGAACATCACCACCCTCATTGCTGGCATTGCCTTGCTGGTCTTCGGCTCTGGGCCGGTGCGCGGCTTTGCGGTGGTGCATGTGCTGGGCATTCTCACTTCCATGTTCTCTGCCGTTTTCTTCAGCCGCGGCCTGGTCAACCTCTGGTATGGCGGCAAGAAGAAGTTGGCCGCCCTCTCCATCGGATAGGCAGAGGCTAAAGATCATGGAACTCTTTCGCATCAAGAACGACATTCCGTTCATGCGCCATGCGGTGCTCTTTAATATTGCTTCATTCCTTTTCTTTGTTGCGGCCGTGGCCTTCATCGCCATTCGTGGCCTGGCTTTCTCGATTGAGTATACGGGTGGCACGGTCATTGAGTTGGCCTATACCCAGGCCGCACCGCTCGAGAAGGTTCGCAGCAAGGTCCAAGAGATGGGCTATGCAGATGCCCAGGTGCAGAACTTTGGCAGTTCACGCGAGCTTCTTGTTCGACTGCCCCTGAGGGGCGAAGACTCCAACAAGCAGGCAGAGCGTGTATTCGAGGGCTTGAAGCTCTTGGATGAATCCAATCCCGCTGAATTGCGCAGGGTGGAGTACGTGGGCCCGCAGATTGGCGAGGAGTTGGCTTTTGATGGCGTAGTGGCACTCATTTTCGTGATCGTGGGCATCATGATTTACCTCGCCCTGCGGTTTGAGTGGAAGTTCTCTGTAGCGGCCATTGTGGCTAACCTCCACGATGTGGTGATCATTCTTGGCTTCTTTGCCGCCTTTCAGTGGGAGTTTTCACTCTCGGTGCTCGCTGCCATTCTGGCGGTGCTTGGCTACTCGGTGAACGAGAGCGTGGTGGTGGCCGATCGCATTCGCGAAAACTTCCGACGCATGCGAAAGGCGAGCGTGCGAGAGGTCATCGACAACGCCATCACCCGCACGATGAGTCGCACCATCATCACCCACGGCACCACCGAGACCATGGTTCTGGCCATGCTCATCTTTGGCGGCCCGGTGCTGCATGGCTTTGCACTGGCACTCACCATTGGTATTGTTTTCGGAATCTATTCGTCCATTTTTGTGATGGCGCCGATCACCCTCTGGTTGGGCATCAAGCGCGAGGACCTCGTCAAGCCAGTGAAATCCAAGGACGAGGTCATCATCCCCTAGCGCGGGATGCTCGAAGGCCGGCCCATGCAGCTTCCCGACTTCAGTCGCTCAAAGGTGTTGGTGGTGGGCGATGTCATGCTCGACCGCTATTGGCATGGGCCAACGTCTCGCATCTCCCCCGAGGCCCCCGTGCCGGTGGTGCGCGTGGCCCGCCAAGAAAATCGCTTGGGCGGTGCGGGCAATGTGGCTGCCAATGCGGCCGCACTGGGTGCGAGCACTCGGCTTCTCGGCTTAATCGGCGAAGACAGCCATGGCCAACAGATCGTCGAGCAGCTCCAGACCCATCGAGTTGCAAATGAGCTTATTGCGCAGAAGTCTTTTTCCACCATTACCAAGCTGCGCGTGATCTCACGCCAACAACAACTCATTCGGCTGGACTTTGAGGACGAGCCCGCAGATGCACCTGGTCTCGATGCGCTTCTGAATAAATTCAGTGCCCTGCTGGGGTCTGTCTCTGCGGTGGTCTTGTCTGACTATGCCAAGGGGGCCCTTCAGAATGCGCCAAAGCTTATTGCAGCAGCGCGAGCCGCCAAATGCCCCGCGGTGGTCGACCCCAAGGGCAAAGATTTTTCCATTTACTCGGGTGCCAGTGTCATCACGCCCAATATGCATGAGTTCGAGGCAGTTGTGGGCGCATGCCGTACCGAAGAAGAAATTGCGAAAAAGGCCCACGCACTCTGCAATGCGTTGTCGCTCGA
>Ga0194134_10003745_pt1 | contig 16013 bp, 15 predicted proteins | sample TA2KigOff0mmetaG_FD_148602 | JGI IMG/M metagenome (GOLD analysis project Ga0194134, IMG submission 148602) | Freshwater microbial communities from Lake Tanganyika, Tanzania - TA2015056 Kigoma Offshore 0m | ecosystem: Environmental > Aquatic > Freshwater > Lake | place: Tanzania: Lake Tanganyika... | reverse complement strand
TCGCCCGGCACGTGAAGAGCAGCGAGTTTCTGCTCGGTGAACTCAACGACTGGAACATGTCGCACGCCGGCATGAAGTTCTGGTGGGAGGCCGGCAAGGTGGTCGGGGTGGTCGACCTCGACGCGAAATACATGTCCGACATCTCCGAGGAATCGGTGCGGCTGGCTGCCGCCGCTTCGCGTTTGGCTGCGCCGGCCACGGCACTTTGAGATCGTGCTAGGGGCGTTCGAGAATGGTGACGGCGCAGGCTGCCTCCTCGAGGCCGATCACACCGCCACCATTTTCCGCCAGCGCGAGCCGGGCATTTGGCACTTGGCGCGCTCCGGCCTCACCGCGCAGTTGAACGACGAGCTCGTAGACCATCGACAAACCAGTCGCCCCGACGGGATGACCTTTTGATACCAGCCCACCCGAGGTGTTGATCGGGATCGAGCCACCGGGCCCGGTTTCGCCTGACTCGACGAATTTTCCGCCCGAGCCGATGGGACAAAAGCCGAGCATTTCGGTTTGGTAGATCTCACAGAAAGCCGTCGCATCGTGGACCTCGGCAATGTCGATGTCAGCGGGTGTGACTCCGGCCCGCTCGTACGCTCGCCGCGCGGCGTGGTGCGAGAGCGAAGGCTCGTCGTAAGCGCGATACTTGCCGCCCGTCAGCGCAGTAGCTGCGATACGTATCGCGCGGGAGCGCACCGACTCGGGGAGCGACTTGAGGTAGTCGTCGGAGCAGACGATTGCAGCCGCACCACCGTCACCGATCGGCGCGCACATCGAACGTGTGAGTGGATACGAAACGGGGCGGTCGGCCAGCACCTCGTCGGTTGTCATCGGAAAGCGGTACTGGGCCTTGGGATTGTTGACGGCGTACGTGTGGTTCTTTGCAGCGGCATGGGCGATCTGTCGTTGTGTCGTTCCGAACAACTTCATGTGAAGAGCGGCCTGGATGCCGTACGTTTCCATGAAAATGGTGTGACCCTCACCCTTGTCGAAGTTACAGCCGGCAAATTGCGCCGCCCGTTCGTATTCATCGAAGAGTCTATTGAGATCGAAGTTGTCGACACCCGAGTAGTACGAGTCGAACATCACCTGCCGAACGACGGGATCTTTGTCGGCCCCTGGTCGGTAGATCTTTTCGACCCCGATCGCCAGTGACACGCTCGTTTCGCCACTGAGAATGTCCTTGACGGCGCCCTGCAGCGCCATTGATGCGGTGGCGCAGGCACCTTCAACATTGGTCATCGGAACGCGCTCGGGAAAGAGCCCCTCATCGACCATTTCGATAAAGCAGGTCTGGCCGCGCACGCCAGCCTGCCCCCACGTATGCATCAGACAGTTGCCGAACCAGGCCGAACCGATATCGGATCCGTCGGCCATGTTGACGTCTTCCAAAACGCCCGTGTAGGTCTCGCGCGCAAGGGATTTGAGGGAGTCGTCGGGCCGACGTGCGAACGCAGTGCTGTATGCACCGATAATCCAGACATCTGGCATGGAATGCCTCAGGCGGTCTTGCGCGCAGCGGCGCCCGGTTTGATGGGTTTGACGATTCTGACCGCGCTCGAGCGGTTGATGAGACCGGCGAGAAACATGTCGCAGAATTGGTCCGCAATTGCGTCGGCACGAAGGGGGCCCTCGGGCCGGTACCACTGCGTGAGCCAGTTCAGCGATCCGATGATGCCAAGCGTGGCGATTCGAGGATTCGTGAGAGGTGCGAACTCGCCGGACTCGACGCCTTGGCGGATGATCGACTCAAGAAGTTCGAGGTATTCGCGGTCCATTGACGACCACTCTTTCATCCTACGCCGAACCGCGATCTCTTGGAGATAGACAGATGCGTAGACGAAGTTCGTTTCGAGGACCTTGAGGTGAGAGCGAGTCGCGCGCCTGATCTTTTCGGTTGGGGGAAGGTCCATCTGTGACAGGTCCCGCAGGCCAGCGAGAATTTCCTCAGCTGGTTCACGCACCACGGCAAAGAGCAGGTCTTCCTTGGTGTTGATGTAGTGGTAAAGACTGCCCTTCCAGATCCCGACTGCGGAAGCAATGTCCTCCAGAGAGGTTGCTGCGAAGCCCTTCGTGCGGAACGCCTCGGCCGCAGCCTCGACGATGTCTTTCCAGCGACTTGGACGTGGCATCACAACCCCTTTCCACGACTGTCCCACCGCATGCAGCGAGACCGGGTGAAATGAAACGAACGTTTGGTTATTATACGCAAAGGGGGGCAATGCGAGTCGCGAGGGTCAACCACACGGGGATCAGCGTCACCGATATGGAGCGCTCCCTCGGCTTCTATCGCGATGTTCTCGGTCTCGAACTCGTGATGGACATGGATGTGAATCGTCACGCCGGACTCGACACAGTCATCGGTATGACCGACACGGTGGGTCGGGTGGTGATGTTGGCGGCCGGCGATTCCCTGATTGAACTGTGGTGCTTCGCAAGTCCTCTGGGCCGGCCCCTTCCGACGGATTACAAGCCCGCAGACAGGGGTGTCACTCATGTGGCACTCGAAGTCGACGATGTCGATGCAATGCATGTACGCGTCGTTGACGCGGGCTTTCGCGCCAAGTCGGCACCAATCGACCTCGGTATCCACAAGACCTGTTACGTGCATGGACCCGACGACGAGATCGTCGAGTTGCTTGAAGACAGGTCCGACCGCGAGATGTTGGCGCGTGTGACGCGTCGCACGATCGAGCGGCGTCTGGCCGCAGAGAGGAATTCCTGACCCACCGTCGGGCTGCGCACGAAGAGAAACGAAAAAGCGAAGGAAAAGGGTTTTCCCAGATGACAAACCAGTCCACGAAGGGCCTAACGGTCACCGGTCTCATGCGTCAGGCGGCGCTCTACAACTCACAGCGCCTTGCCGTGAAGCACGGTGACCGCTCGCTCTCCTTCGCCGAAGCGTGGGACCGCGGGACGCGCATGGCAAACGGACTTCTCTCGCTTGGACTAAAGCCCGGTGACCGGGTGGGTGTACTGGAGGACAACTCGATCGACGCCCAGGACTTTTTTCTTGGTGCAGCCATCGCCGGACTCGTACGTGTGCCGCTGTACGCCAGGAATTCGATTGAGAGTCACGAGCACATGCTCGGCCACACGGGGTGTCGTGCCGTCGTCGTTGCCGACAAGTACCGCCGTGACATGGATGGGATGACCTCGAAGTTGGCCGATCTACAGCACGTCGTTGTGCGCAACGGGGAGTATGAAAACTGGCTCGGCTCCTTTTCGGCTGACGACCCGACAGTCGAGATCAAGCCCGATGACTGGTACATCATCCGACACACGGGTGGCACGACCGGCAAGCCCAAGGGTGTTGCGTACACGCACCGTTCGTGGTTGGCGGCCGGGCGCGACTGGTTCTACAACTTTCCACCGATGGATGCGGGCGAGGTTTGCATGCACGTCGGGCCAATCTCCCATGGAAGTGGCTATCTCTATACGCCCACTTGGCTGTCAGGTGGAACCAACCTGCTGCTTGACCACTTCGACGCGAAAGAGACGCTGCGGTTGATGGCAAGCGAACGAGTGTCGTTCATGTTCATGGTTCCTGCGATGCTCAACGCGGTGGCGCGTGATCCGCTCGCGCGAGACCTCGACTTCTCGACTCTGAAGGTCATCCAAATTGGTGGTGCACCGATCGCCGACGATACTGCGCTGTTGGCGCGTGAAGTGTTCGGCGACGTGCTTTATCAAGGGTACGGCCAGACCGAAGCATTGCCAGTGTGCATGATGGGTCCAAAGGAGTGGTTCTCCGACGTGCCGGGCTCGAATCCCCTCCGCTCTGCAGGACGGGCCTTGCCCTTTGCGTACCTTGAAATAAGGGATCCCGAGAATTCGTCGGTGGCAATGCCCATCGGCCAGGAGGGTGAGATCGCGATTCGGTGCGACGGCCAGATGCTGGGCTTTTGGGAAAACGATGCCGCAACGAAAGAACGCATGTCGGGCGATGGTTTCGTACTGACGGGCGATATCGGCAAGCTTGACGAAAACGGGTATCTCTACGTCCTTGACCGCAAGGACGACATGATCATCTCTGGTGGCTTCAACATCTGGCCTGCCGAGCTGGAAAACGTGATTCTTGGTCATCCAGAAGTGGTCGAGGTTGCAGTGTTCGCGATTCCGCACGAACGCTGGGGTGAGAGTCCGGCGGCGATGTGTGTTACTGCGGCGGGTGCGAAAGTGACCGCCGAAGAGGTCAAGGAACTTTGTGCACGCGTTCTCGGCTCGTACAAGAAGCCTGGCGAGGTGTTTTTCCAAACAGAACCATTGCCCAAGAGCCCAGTGGGCAAGGTGCAGCGAAAGGTTCTGCGCGAGCCCTTCTGGGCGGGCCGAGAGCGGCGGGTCGCAGGCAACTAAGCCGGCCCTCTCGCGTCGGCGGGGCCCCTTGATGACCACACGCTTCTTGTTGTACCATTTGCCGCGTCACACAGACCACGTAACCGACGACTATTGGGGGGAAAATGGGTCTTAATTTGGCAACAATGGAAAAAATCACTGCGGACGTTCAAATGAATGATCTGGAGTGGGTGGAAGTGGCTCCGGGCTCCTACTTCAAGGTGCTGACGGTTCATGCTCCGACCAACACCGTTGCTTTCGGCTTCAAGATGGATCCAGGTGCTCCGGACTTCCCGTCGCACTTCCACATCTGTCGCGCGATGGCATGGACGGTAAAGGGCTGGTTCGGTTACCGCGAGGCCGCCAAGCCCGAGGAGAGCCGGATCATGAAGGGCATGTTCTCCTACGAGGCTGCCGGTTCGTTCCACACGCCGTTCAGCGACTGCCCGGAGGGCTTCGAGTCGGTGGGTATCTTCGAGAGTGACAGTGAAGTCCTTCTCCAGAACCATGCTGAGCCCGACCCGCGCTCCGAGCGCATCGGCGACTTGATGGTCGGGGACTTCATTACGTGGGGAAGCAAGTCGACTCACATCGTGCACAAGGACGGCACCATCACCGGGGACCCGACCTACAAGTACGACTTCACGAGCGGTATCAACGCCTTTAGCTAAAGCACCGACACTGCAACTTACGACAAAGAGGGAGGCGACTTGTCGTCTCCCTCTTTTCTTTTCTCTTTTCGCCGGCCGGAGGTTCGCATTTCAGACAATCGACCAGCCACCGTCGACCGGGTAGGTCATGCCGGTGATGAAGTCGGCCTCGGGTGAGCACAGGTATGCGGCCATTGCGCCGATGTCTCGTGGAGTTCCAAGACGCTTGATCGCATGTGCGGCAGCGAACTGATCGAGCATGTCAGGTGTGATGTCCCTAAGGATCGGCGTGTTGATCGTGCCGGGTGCGATTGCATTCACCGTGACACCCGTGCCCGCGTATTCGACTGCGGCCTGACGGGTCATTCCGGTCACACCCGCCTTCGCGGCGCTATAGGAAAACAAGTTCGGCAATCCCCGAAGTGCCGCGAGTGACGCGATGTTCAGAACCCGGCCAAAACCATGACGAATCATCACGGGAAGGACCGTTTTCATGCCGTACCAAACCGAGGTGAGGTCATGGGCGATCATTCGATCCCATTCGGCTTGTTCAAGGTCGACCGCGGTGTCGACCGTCGTTGCAACTACACCCGCGATGTTGCCGAGAATGTCGATTTTGCCGTGTCTGTTATCGATTCGTAGAACCTCAGCCTTCCACTGTGCGAGGTCGGTGACATCCATTGTCACCCGCTCGGTGGTTCCACCTGCCTCCATGATCGCCGCAACAGTTTCGTCACAATCCTTCAAGTCGAGGCATACGACGTGCGCTCCTTCTGCCCCGAGCCGTTCGGCGACGCCGCGGCCGATGCCTTGGTGTGCTCCCGTGATGACGGCGACCATCCCGCTGAAACGTTGCGTTGTCATAGTGGGCTCCCTTTGTCTTGGGTTGAAAATGTTGAACTGTCCTTCGCACTTGCGGGTTGAAACCAAGAAGGGGTGGGGCCCAATGTTCGGCCCCACCCCTCTGTCTCGCGGGCTTACCCTTACGGGTTGTACAAGGTGAACGAACCCGGTCCGGTGGCGAAGCCGCTTGCCGGGACGTTTTTGTTCGTCACGAGTGGGCTGTCCATCCAGTAGGTGGTGGCTTCGGGCTTCTCACCGGCGATGAGCTTGGCAAGCAGTTCACAACCAAGCGAAGCAGTGCCTTCAAGATCGTTTGCTGCGGTTGCGGCAAAGCTCTTGCCTGCGCGGATCAAGTCGAGAGCCGACGAGTCACCATTGAACGACACGACGAATGCCTTGGTATCGAGACCGTCGACTGCTGCAGCTGCACCCTGTCCGAGGCTGTCGAAGCTGGCATAGACGGCCTTGATATCGGGGTTCGCCTGGAATGCCTGCTCAACCTTTGCCTGCGCATCGGCCACTGCGTTGGCGAGGTCAACTTCGACCTCGGTCACCTTGATGTCGGGATATTCGCTACCCTCACCGGTCATCGCCTTGAGGGCATCGGCACGCTGACGGAGGCTCGGCGTCACGCGAGCGTTGACGATGAGCACATCGCCTGCCGCGATTCCACCACTCTCCGCCGCAATGCGGTCGATCACGTACTGTCCGACGCGGGCGGCGCTCTGGAACTCCAGACCCGTGATGGAGTACGAGCCCGTACGCTGGCCACCCCACACGGTCACCACCGGACGACCTGCGTCACCGGCAGTCTTCAGTGCGGCATCGAGCGAGCCATTTCCGATGTCATTTGCAACGTTGTAGATGGCATCAACACCGGCGTTGTTCGCCTGCTCGAAAGCCTGCACGGCCTCGGTGCCACCCTTGGCGTCGAAGACCTGCGTGGATCCGCCGTTGGCTTCGGCGCACTCGACGACACCCGCCTGCAAGCGGTCGACTGGCTCGAGGCCAGGCGCCAGCGAGATGATGCCGATCGTCTTGCCACTGAGGGCTGACAAGTCGGGTCCGGCAGCTTCGGTGGGTGTTGCTTCCTCGGCCGCGGTTGTGTCTTCGGTGGCTGCTTCCTCGGCAACCTCCGTCGTGTCGGCCGTCGCGGTGTCCTCGCTGTCGCTGTCATCGCCACAGGCTGCGAGAGCCCCTGCGGTGGCGAGAATGACCGCAAGTACGACGGCCTTGCTCTTGATTCTCCTCATTGTTCCCCCTTCGGGAATCGTTGTTGTTTGTTGGGTTGGTGCGGCAAGTGCCGCGTTCTTTCCTCTGTCACCGGCCGTATGGAGACCGCCGGCGTGAAGAAGAGATCTGCTTTGTGTGTTGGTCAATCGATGCATATCGGCTCCTTGATCGTTGTGTTGCATGAATCAAACCGATGCCTGATCATGGCCGTAGCAGCCGCGGAGTATGTCGGCCTCGGTGATCGGTTGCTCGAGGTGTCCGACGACCCTGCCTTCGCGCAGTACGACGACGCGGTGCGCAATTTGGGCGACCTCGTCAAGGTCGGACGAAGCGATGATCACCGCGACACCTTCCGCCGCAAGCTCGGCCACCTGGCGCAGAATCTCGCCACGCGCACCCACGTCGACGCCCTTGGTCGGTTCGTCAAGCAACAGGACCTTTGTGTCACGACCGACGAGCCACCGAGCCAGGAGAATCTTTTGCTGGTTGCCACCCGAAAGTTGGCCGATGCGCTGGTCGTGTCCGGTCGTTACGACGCGGAGTCGTTCGATCTGGTGGTTTGTGTGGTCGACTTCGTCTCCACGATTGGGCAGCGGTAGACGCGGGTGGCGGCGGAATTGACGCAAGTGAGCGAGCACGGTGTTCTCGCGAATGGTTCGCATCGGGTAGATGCCAGTCGAACGACGGTCTTCCGGAATCAGTGCAAGACCGTTCCGGATCGCGTCGGCGGGTGACCGGAAGCTGACACTCCGACCGTCGAGAATGATCGTTCCTGCAGTTGGTCTGAGTTGTCCGAAGATGTTGAGGAGGATCGAAGTACGACCAGAACCGACAAGGCCGCCGAGGCCCAGAATTTCACCCGGCTTCACGTCGAATGAGACGTCCCTGAGGGGTCCACCTTCGAGACCCTTGACCGACAGCAACGGTCCTGCATCAGTGCGCGCGACGCGTGTTGTGACCTTCACGTGGTCGACAGGCTTACCGGTGATGGCTTCAATCAACCGACCACGAGTGAGGTCATTGCGCTCGATCTCACTGACCGTCTCGCCGTCCTTCATCACTGTGACACGGTCCGCGATTTCGAGCACCTCGCCGAGCCGATGCGAAACGAACAACACGGCCACTCCGCGTTCCTTCAAACGTAGGGCCGCGGCGAAAACCCTTGCCACTTCACTATCGGCCAAAGCAACGGTCGGTTCGTCCATCACAACGAGACGTGGTTGGCCGGCACATGCGCGGGCGATCGCTACCATCCATCGTTCAGTAACCGTCAGGGACTTCACCGCTGCCGAGGGATCAACATCGACGAAGTCCTCGAGAACTCGGTGGGATTCCTTGGTAAGAGCATTCCAGTCGATCCGCAGGCCACGACGGGGAAAATCCTTTCCAATGAACAAATTCTCCGCGACGCTCAGTCGCTCAACGAGGGCAGCATCTTGGTGGATGAAGTGCAGTTCGAGGCGACTCGCATCTCGTTCGCTCAACAGTTCAACAGGCTCTCCATCGACGAGAATCGTTCCGGAGTCGCGGTGTTGTGCGCCGGCGAGGATCTTGATGAGAGTCGACTTGCCGGCGCCGTTTTCGCCGACAAGACCGTGAATTTCGCCAGGCCGGATCATTAAGGAGGCACTGCTCAGTGCCTGAACCCCAGGGAACCGCTTCGACAGTCCTGAAATTGCGACAACGAACTCCGACGCACCGCCCATCCGCGAACCCCCCTTCGACGAACGCCATAAGGATAGTTAACCCAACGTTGGGTTGACTACCCCCAAGTTTTGGGAGATACTGAGTGAGCTCGGAGGGGGAGTAATGGCTTCAGCAGTTGCGAAGATCCGCGCTGCCGTTGGCGGCATCACCGCCCCTCGAAAGGAGAGGGGCGGCGCCGGCTCGGTGTCGGGTTCAAAGGGGCTGGCCTTCGCGGCGCGATACGGAACGATCGTCTTTCTTATCGTTCTTGTCGGGGTCTTCACGATCCTCTGTGAGATTCGTTTGGGTGAGCAGAGGTTTCTCTCCGGCAACAACTTCACGCTTCTTTTGCGCCAGTCAGCTGTCCTTGCCATCTTGGCAAGTGGCCTCACAATCGCCTTGACTCTGGGCGAATTCGACCTGTCGATCGCTGCAGCTCTCACGCTCGGCGGAGGTGTCTTCGCCCTTTTCCTGAGTGGCCAATACATCATTACGTGGCCGACCATCCCCTTCACCGACATTGGTGGTGGTGCCGTGGTGCCCGCCGACTGGCAGGACACGTTCCTGGCTGCGCTGGTCGCCGCTATTTTCTTCGGTCTTCTCGCGGGTGTCATCAACGGCATCGTCGTGTCGTATTTCGGTGTCAGCGCCTTCATCGGCACGCTCGGGCTGGCCGGAATCATCGAGGGCTACCTGATTCGCCTCACCGACGGTCGTTCGGTCGCCCTGCCAAAGAACATCACCGGCACCGCGCAAGGAACGCTCTTTGGGTGGAAGGCTCCCGAGAGTTGGGGTTGGGATCTCACCGTTGGCGGTCGAACGTTCAATCTCAACCTTGAGGGTCTAAGCCTGCCCATCATCGCCGTCACCGCAACGGTCATCTTGTTTGGCATTTCGTTTTTCCTTCGCCAGACCGAGGCGGGTCGCCGCATGGACGCCGTGGGAGGCAATCCCGAAGCGTCACGGCTGGCGGGTATCGACGTGAAGCGTTACCGACTTGCTGCTTTCGTGATGTGTGCGGTCGTCGCAGCGATCGCGGGTGTCGTGCTGGCGGCGGGCCGAACCGGATCGGCCGTCACGCTGGTCGGAAATCAGGGTTCGTATCTTCTTCAGGCATATACGGCCTGCTTTCTCGGAGCGGTGACACTACGAGAGGGCGAATTCCACGTCCTGGGAACGGCAATCGGTGTGTTACTGATGACGGTCACCTTCTCGGGTCTCATCATTCTTGGCGTACCGGGTTACGCACAGACAATCGCCAACGGCGTGATCCTGATCGCTGCCCTGACATTCGCGGGCCTGGCCCGCAGGGCGGTCAGGCGAACGTAGGCGACATCCCGGCGCCGGATGTCCCGCGACAAGCCATGGGTGCGGCGCCACCAACCACAACAACACGGGGAGTCAGATTCGGATGACCCAAGGAGGAAATATGAGAAAGACCAAAAAAGCACTCGTGGTGCTTCCGCTCGTCGCCATGACGCTGCTCTCAGCCTGTGGGGACGACGGTGATGACTCAGTTGCCGACACTACTGCGACCCAGGACACGACGGCACCTGCTGACACGACTGCAACCGAAGAAACCACGGCACCTGCCGAGACTGCAGCACCCGATCCCTCGAAGGGTGAAATCCCCGCGGGTGGTGTCGAGGTCACCATCGCGGGTGATTCCACCACTTGGAAGGGCAAGAAAGTCGGCATTGCCAACCTCGCACCAGTGCCCGGTGCCGAGCGTTGGTCGAAGCCGCTTCAGGCCTGCATTGAAAAGAACGGCGGAACGGTTGATTATCAGGACGTCGGGGGTGACCCGACCAAGCTGCCTGCTTTGCTCGAGGGTTGGGCAAGCGCAAAGGTTGATGCCGTCTTCAACATCGGAATCGACATGACCGGCCAAGAGTCGCTCATCGCCGCGTTCACCGAGGCAAAGACTCCCGTCGTCATCTGGGGCGCCGGCAATCCTGCAGGCGTCGTCGCACTTGATGCAAACCAGGAAGAGGATGGCCGCATCATCGGTCGTTATCTTGTCGAGAAGGTCGGCTCTGGCCAGGTCATCCTCGTCAACGCGAACAACCCCGCCCTTCAGAGCCGCGAAAAGGGCCTGAAGGAAGTACTCGACGCCGCAGGTCTTGAACTCATCGTCGTTGGAGAGGCTCTTGGCTTCACCGCAGAGTCGGCGCAGAAGTCCGTCGAGGCCGCCCTCCAGGCGAACCCCGATGCAAAGGCCGTCGTCGGTGGCTTCGGTTCGCTTGGTGTTGGTGCGGCTGCGGCGGTGACTGCTGCGGGTAGCTCGGCCGTCGTCGTGTCGATGAACGGTGACCCCGAGGAGTATGCAGCGATCCGCGAGGGCGGTCCGTTCGTCGCAACCGTGGCCGACGGCCATGAGTTCGGCGGCGAGGCCGCTTGCCAGATCGCTGCAGACATGATCGCGGGTAACGCTGCGCCCGGCACCGCCGGCAAGCAGATCCTGGCGACCTCTGTGCTCGTGACCGCAGACAATGTGCCCGCCGAGGGCTCGTCAGAGGCCACGCCGCGCAAGTTCTACCAACTTCCCTGATCTCCGGGTGGTGGTGACGGTGTGGGTCGGCCTTGCCGACCCACACCGGTCACGACCCGAGCGCAGAACAAGGGCCCATGGAAGACAGGAGGCGACCTACAGCAACGACGTCAGGTCGCCCTTGTCGCCAGAGCCGGGCGCACCACAGGTTGGCGCACAGCGGGATCGGTGGCGGGTCTCTGGTGGGGGCGAATGCAAATGCAGCCCACGGGGCAGCGGCCCTGGCATTGACCCCGAGAAAGGCCCCGGAGCTCGCCTGCCACGGCATTCCTGTCAGGTGCGTGGCGCCGGACAGGACATCAAGCGACATGATCGACGGCACGATCGGTCGGGGGCCAAATGTGCAAAGACCACACCTGACGAACTGATCAAAGATGTGTTGGAAAGATTCCAATGCGATGGTTTGAAGATCCATCCGAAAACACCGTAATACTCGGGGTTTCCGCATGGCGAGATGCAGCGTCCGTCACCGGTCGGGCAATCACGGTCGACGACGGTATGACACTCTTGTAAACATGGTTGTCTCGGATGACGCAAGAGGAAAAGGTCAGATGAAGAACTCCGACGACAACACGGTGGACGCCTTGAAAGGTTCGTTGTCACGCGCGGTGTTCGACCACAACCTTGTCTGCGAGGAGGCAACGCGCGACCCCTATGGGTTCTTTGGTCGGCTACGTGATGCAGCCCCAATCCATTGGAACACCCGTCACAAAGCGTGGGTTCTCACCACCCACGAATTGGTCACTGGGGCCCTGCGCAACACGAATCTCACCGCCGACAGGATGGAGCCGTTTCGGGCATCGGTGATGCGCCAAACCAATTCGGCCGCCGTGGACGAGACGTTCCGGATTCTTGCGAATTGGATGGTTTTTCTTGATCCGCCGAATCACACTCGTTTGCGTCGGCTCGTGTCGCGGATCTTTGCCCCATCGGTCGTGCGGGCCCAGATGGCCGACATAGAGGAAGTCGTCGGTGCGCTGCTGGCCGATCTGCCCGGGGGTCGTCCGATCGACTTCGTCGCCGACTTCGCCGCCCCGCTGCCTGCAATCGTGATTGCAAGGATGCTGGGGGTGCCTGCCCGGGACCGCATCCTCTTCAAGGAATGGTCCGACCAAATGACCGCGCTTGTCTTCGGTGCCTATGACAATCCCGATCGCTTCCACCAGGCGGCTCGCGGAATGATCGACCTTCGCGACTATCTCCTCGGCATGATCGAGAAATTCGAGGTTGCGCCCGAGGACAACCTCATCAGTTTGTTGCTTGAGCAAGAGGATGGAGACCGGCTGACGCGTGACGAGCTGATCTCCACCTGCACTCTCCTGCTCTTTGGAGGTCACGAAACTACGACCAACCTGATCACCAACGGCTTGCTTGCGTTGCTCGAGTTCCCTGCCCAACTCGAGGATCTTCGCTGTAATCCGGACATGATGTCGATGGCCATCGAAGAAATCACACGGTTCGACGGTCCGGCACGGTCGATGGTGCGCCTCGTGAAAGAGGACCACGATTTCGGTGGCGTTGGCATGAAAGTGGGAGAGCGTGTGTTTCTCGTGAACCCGTCCGCTAATCGCGACCCGGCAGTCTTTGATGACCCCGACACTTTGAATCTGCGTCGCAATCCGAGCGGGCACATCGGTTTCGGATTCGGTCTGCATTACTGCCTCGGGGCCCCCTTGGCGCGCCTCGAAGCAGACCTCGCTCTCTCTGCAGTCCTTCGTGACTTCAAGTCAATCAAAATGGTCACGGATCGTTCGGAACTCCGCTGGAACCCGACAATGCTGTCACGAGGACTGAAATCGCTACCGGTGGCGCTGGAGAGATCGTGAGTTGCGGGCGCTTTACAACCTAGAGGTCCCACAAAAGAGTGAGGGACCGCGCGCGTTCGCGGTCGCTTAGCCCGCGAAGGTCGACGAGACCATTCTCATTCACGACAACGTCGATATCAGACCTCTGCGTTGTCACCCTTTCGGTCAGTCTCTCGACGAGGGTGGGTGCCGAGCCGCGTCGACTGGGTAGCGCGATGATGCTGAGGCCCCGTCGACTCGATGCTGCAGAGAATGCAAAGTCAGCGTGGCCGCCGAGTCCGGCAACGGTTGTGCCACGAATGCTCTCTACGTTCACCTGCCCCGACAAATCGATCTCGAGCGCCGTGTTGACTGCAAAAAAGACATCGTTCGACAGCGCCTGATGGTCGTGCGTGCGTTCAACGCGATCAACCCAACCGCGATCGGCGATTTCGGCGTAGAACGAAGCAGTTCCGACAGCGTACGAACCGACGGGAACTCCGCTGATGGTTCCGCGTCGCACGGCACGCATGACCGCATCGCTGACGATGCCCGACCGAATGCGTGTCGGTCTCTTCAGCGATTCGATGCATGCTGCACCAATGGGGCCCGGTCCGTATTGGATCGCAGCATTGTCGGGCAGCAAAGCCACGATTCTCTCTGCGATCGCGCGCGAAACGTCATCGACCAGCGGTGGCGGCACCTGGTCGGGTGGTGATGTCGCACCCTCGTGTACCGAAACATTTGGTCCGAACTGCAGCGCATGGACGGCGGTTGTCGGGGGCAGCAAGTCGTTGGGGCGGACGATGATGTCCCGGGCATGCTCCATGGCTGCGGGAATCCAACCTGCTTCGGTTCCCAAGAACCAGTCCGTCCCCACCTGATGGGCGGACATCAACAGTGTGTACGGCTGCAGCCATGAGGCGAGTGCCCGAGGAAGGTGCGAGAATCGCGTGGGGACGTAGTTGAAGTGTGGTGACGATGAGAGGTGGCGTGATCCGTTGCCACCCATGAATGATCGCACGACAACCTCTGACGATGCTTCGAGCCACTCGAGTCCACTGGCCAGACACCAGCCGACGAATATTTCACACGAGCCACCTCTCTGGCGGAGGTCGTCGACGTGGTCGCGCAGGAGTTCCCAGGGTGCACCGACGCCGTCGGCCACCACGATGCGGGTGAGTTGATTCAGCCGAGGACCTGCTTCGCGCTCACTGTTCGCTGGATCCGGTTCGCACCCTCGCTGATCTGAGTGATCTTTGCCTCCCGCATCATTCGCTCGACGGGGAAGTCATTCGTGTACCCGTAGCCACCGAGCAACTGCACGCACTCGGTGGTCACTTTCATCACAACATCCGATGCGAAGCACTTCGCCATTGCGCCAAGCGCCGAAAGCTCGCCGTACGGGTCATCGGCATTGACCGTGGGACGGGCTCGGTAGACGGGAGTACGGGCGGCCTCGACCTGCACTCGCGCCTCGGCCACCATCGACTGCAGAGCCTTGAAAGCATCCCACGAGTACTGGCCGGCGCGGTCGGTTTCGGCTGCGAAGGGTGCAATCTTGTCTACGGCAAACTTGCGCGTGACACTGCGAAAGGCGATTTGTTCACCATCGAGAGAGAACAGTTGTGCGGTCATCCCGATCCCCCTCACTTTTTTGTGTAGTCGTAGAAGCCGCGTCCGGCTTTGCGGCCGAGCAAACCCGCGTCGACCATTCGCGACAGTAGCGGCGGTGCGGCGTAGAGAGGTTCTTTGAATTCTGCGTAGAGGCTTTCGGCGATGGCAACGACCGTATCAAGACCAATCAGGTCGGCGAGCCGCAGTGGGCCCATCGGGTGGGCGCAACCCTCGACCATGCCGAGGTCAATGTCTTCTGCCGAGGCGTAACCCGACTCCATCATCCGCACAGCCGACAGGATGTAGGGAACGAGCAGCGCATTCACGATGAATCCGGCTCGGTCATTCGAACGGATGACCCTTTTGTGCAGAGTTCCCTCGGCAAACTCGACGGCACGCGAGATCGTGTCGGCCGACGTGAGAAGCGAGGGGACGAGCTCGACGAGTTTCAGCACCGGCACGGGGTTGAAGAAGTGGACGCCGATTACTTGGGACGGGCGTTGAGTGGCCATGCCAAGTTTCATGACCGGTATCGACGAGGTATTTGTGGCAAGAATCGCATCGTCGTCCTCGACGTATTTGTCGAGGTGTGAAAAGACCTTGGTCTTTAGACCTTCGTCTTCGATGACTGCCTCGAAGATGACCTGGCGGTCCGCAAAGTCGGCCAAGTCAGTGGTGAAACTGAGCCGCGACAGAGCCGACTCGCGTTCGTCTTCGCTGATCTTGTTCGCCCCGAGGGCACGGTCGAGGGATGCGGTAAGACGCCCTAGGCCCATTTCCGCCGCGGACGGGTTGATTTCGCGGACCTTCACATCGAGGCCGGCCTTCGCACACACCTCGGCGATACCCGAGCCCATGAGTCCACAACCGACGACTCCGACACGGGACACGGCTCTCGTTGACATCATGCGACCTTGGCCTTCTCTCCGAGCGCTATCTTGCCTTCCCTACCCAGGGGTAACCGACGGGGGTTGCTTCGCAGACCCTCAAGCCCGTCGCCTACCCTCTGGCCATGGACTTCGCGATTCCAAAGGAATTTCAGACGACGCTCGACGCGCTCGACGCTTTCATCGAGCGTGAAATCAAGCCCCTCGAGCAGCAGGACGACAACATCCGCTTCTTTGACCACCGTCGCGAGTGGGCCCGCACCGATTTCGACAACGGCGGTGTGCCACGCGACGACTGGGAGGCCCTGCTGCGTGAAATGCGTCGTCGCGCCGATGCGGCGGGCTGGTTGCGTCTTGCGCTGCCGACGGAGTACGGCGGCCGCAGCGCCACGAATCTGGAAATGGCAATCATTCGTGAGCACCTTGCGACGAA
>Ga0194134_10003737_pt1 | contig 16037 bp, 15 predicted proteins | sample TA2KigOff0mmetaG_FD_148602 | JGI IMG/M metagenome (GOLD analysis project Ga0194134, IMG submission 148602) | Freshwater microbial communities from Lake Tanganyika, Tanzania - TA2015056 Kigoma Offshore 0m | ecosystem: Environmental > Aquatic > Freshwater > Lake | place: Tanzania: Lake Tanganyika... | reverse complement strand
CTGTCACTGCACCCGCACAACGACCGTGGCTGCGCCGTGGCCGCCGCTGAGTTCGGCGTGATGGCCGGTGCAGACCGTGTCGAAGGCACTCTGTTCGGCAACGGTGAGCGCACCGGCAACGTCGACATCGTCACCCTGGCACTGAACCTCTTCAGCCAGGGGGTCGATCCGAAGCTCGACCTCACGGCGATCGACGACAAGAAGCGGTTGGTGGAGTACTGCAACCAGCTCCCCGTCCACCCGCGGCACCCCTATGCGGGTGACCTCGTGTACACGGCGTTCTCCGGGAGCCATCAGGACGCCATCAAGAAGGGGATGCTCGCGCTCTACGGCGATGTCGAGGGTGCCGAGCTGCGCAACGACTACGAGCAGTGGGAGGTGCCGTACCTGCCGATCGACCCGAAGCACGTCGGCCGGGCCTACGAGGCGGTGATCCGGGTCAACTCGCAATCGGGCAAGGGTGGGGTGAGCTGGGTGCTGCTCAACGAGTACCACCTCGACCTGCCGCGGGCGATGCAGGTCGAGTTCACGAACATCATCCAGGGGATCACCGATGCGACGTCGGAGGAGATCACCTCCTATGAGATCCATCGTGAGTTCGAGGACCGCTACCTGCACCCGATCGCACCCCTCGAACTGATCAGCCACCGCTACGCCACCGACACGGCGTCCGGCGAGCAGACCCAGCTCACCGCCGTGCTGCGCCACTACGGGCAGGAACGGACGATCTCGGGGTCGGGGAACGGGCCCATCGACGCGTTCATCGCAGCGCTCCGTGGCGATCTCGGGATCGACGTCGCCCTCACCGCCTACAGCGAGCATGCGATCGAAGCGTCCGCGGCCTCGGCTGCGGCTGCGTACATCGAGCTCGAGTTCGGGGACGAGGTGCGCTGGTGGGGATGCGGGATCGATCGGTCCATCGTCACGGCGTCGCTGCGGGCCATCGTCTCCGCGGTCGACGTCGGGGCGGCGCAGGGCTCCCTCTGAGGACTGCGCTCAGCGCGGCACGACGACGGCGCAACCGGGCTCCGGCGCGGCGACCCCGAGCGAGGTGGTCGTCGCGCCGTGGCCCGGGACGAGGTCGACGAGCATCACGTGTCCGGTGCGGTTGATGTCGAGAGGTGACCCGCAGTACCAGGCGGTGACCCCGCCGGCGCTGACGTCGGTCGGCACGTGCCAGTGGCCGAGTGCCACGTAGTCGGCGCGGGTGCCTGCGATGTCGGAATTCGTGATCGGCGAGGAGCGCGACATCGGTCCGGGCTCTTCGTCACCGACGTGGTGGCCGTGGCCCGCGACGACGAACCAGCCCTCGGACGGTCGGTGCGGTACCCCGTGCAGCGGGCGGTAGGCGGGAGTGTGCTCGGGCATCGCGCGGCCCCAGATGTGCAGGTCGCCGTCGAAGAGGGTCACGTGATCGCCATCGTGGGTGTCGAGGAAGCGGACGCCACTCCGCCGGACGACGTCCTCGTGCCGCCCGTACGGGGAGGTGTCGTCGTGGACGTCGTGGTTTCCGGGGATCAGCACCGTCGGCACGGAAAGACCGGCGAGCAGGTCGAGGGTGCTGCCGACCTCACCGGGTCCGAGACGCGCATGGTCGAACAGGTCACCGGCGATCACGAGGACGTCGGGACGGCACTCCTGCACGGCGCCGAGCACGGCGAGCAGCGGACACAGGCAGAGGTCACCATGGTCGCCGTGGCCGGGTCGATGGTAGGTGCCGCCGATGTGTACATCGGACGCGTGCAGGACCCGCAGACGTCGACGGCTCACCCGAGGATCCCTGTTGCGCGGAGCGCCGCGATGCGACCCTCGTCGAGGTCGAGCTCCGCTCGCAGAACCTCCTCGGTGTGCGCACCGAGGCCTGGAGCCGGGCGAAGCACCACCGGAGACGCTGACAGCCGCGGGGCGAAGCCCAGCATGCGGACCGGACCGCGTCCCTCGACCTCGACCTCGTGCACGAAGCCACGCGCCCGAAGGTGCGGGTCATCGAAGAGCTCCGCCGTGTCGAGCACCATCCCGCAGGGCACGCCGACACCGGCGAGTTCGGCCATCGCCTCCGCCTTGGTGCGCGAGGCACACCACGCGTCGATCGTCGCGCGGAGCGCCTCGGCGTTGGCGGAACGCGAGGCGCCGTCGGCGAAGCGGGGGTCGTCCGCCAGCTCGTCGCCGCCGACGACATCCGCGAGCGCACGCCAAAACGTGTTGGTGATCGCCATGATGTAGACGTGGTCGTTCGGACCACCGGGTGCGCATGCGTACAGGTTGACCAGCGCTCCACGACCGGTGTCGGCGCGGGCGGCCGGACGGTTGCCCCAGTCGGTGCCCTGCGCGATCCGTGTGCGCATGTAGTACGTCATCGCCTCCTGCATGGAGAGCTCGAGGTACTGCCCCTCGCCCGTCCGGAGCTTCTGCACGTACGCGGCGAGCAGGCCGACGGCGAGCTGCATGCCGGTCCCGGAGTCGCCGGTTGTCGTGCCGGGCGGGAGCGGCGGGCCGTCGTCGTGGCCGGTGACCGAGAACGCCCCGCTCATTGCCTGGGCGACCGAGTCGAAGCAGTTGTAGTCGGCGTATGGCCCGAATGCCCCGAACCCCTTCACCGTTGCATAGATCACCCCGGGATTCCGCTCGCGCACCGCGGCGTAGTCGAGACCGAGGCGATCGATCGCTCCCGGTCCGAAATTCTCGACGAAGACGTCGAAGCGCGGCACGAGGTCGAGGAGCAACGACCGTCCGACGGGATCGCGGAGGTCGAGGGCGATCGACCTCTTGTTGGCGTTCCACTGGTGGAAGTAGGCGGCGTCGACGAACCCGCCACCCCGCCCGGGGTCACCGACGCCCGGTCGCTCGACCTTCACCACGTCCGCGCCGAGCCAGGCGAGCGCCTGGGTCGCCGAGGGGCCGGCCTCGTACTGGGTGAGGTCGAGGATCCGCAGGCCATCGAGTGCCGCCATGGGCCGTCAACCTATCGTCCTGCCGGACGGCCATGCTCCACCACCCACGCACCGATGCGATCGACCGCCTCGGCGATCTCCGCCGTGGCACCGGCGAACGAGAACCGCACGGAATCCTCGCCACGGCGAGCGTCGAAGTCGATCCCCGGCGTCACCGCGACGCCGAGCTCGTCGAGCCAGCGCCGACCGAGCTCGCTCGCCGGTAGGCCGAGGTGGCTGACGTCGGCGTACACGTAGAAGGCTCCGTCAGCCGGGGCGTGACGGAGGAGCCCGGCCGCATGCAGGCCATCGAGCAAGATCGATCGGTTCCGCGCGTACCGGTGCACGTGACCGTCGAGCTCCTCGGTGGCGACGAACGCCGCGCAGGCCGCGAACTGCGACAGGACCGGGGCGCAGATGTAGAGGTTCTGCGCCGCACGCTCCACCGACTGTGCGAGCTCATCCGGGACGACCATCCACCCGATGCGCCATCCGGTCATGGAGAAGTACTTCGAGAAGCTGTTGAGGACGACGGTCCGATCGCATCGTCCGAGCGCCGGCGCGGCGGGGCGGTCGTAGGTGATGCCGTGGTAGATCTCGTCCGCCACGAGGAGCACCCCTCGGTGCTCGCACCATGCGGCGATCGCATCGAGGGAGGTCTCGTCGAGCATCGTACCCGTCGGGTTCGCCGGGCTGGCGAGGACCAACCCGTCGAGATCACCGTGACGCTCGAGCAGATCCGGGGTCAGCGCATAGGACTCCGCCGGATCGAGTTCGACGACGACCGGCTCGATCCCGAGGGCCTCGAGGGTGTTGCGGTAGCACGGGTAGCCGGGTGCGGTGACCGCAACCCGGTCGCCCGGCGCGAAGGCGGTAAGGAAGGCGAGCACGAACCCACCGGATGCACCGGCGGTCACCACGACACGAGCGGGGTCCACGACCACTCCCTGGGTCGAGCGGTGCCAGGCGGCGATTCGCTCGCGCAGCTCCGGCAGGCCGAGCGCGGTCGTGTATCCGAGGGTCTGTTCACGCAGAGCGATGGCCGCAGCCTCCCGCACCGCCGTCGGAGCGGGCGTCGATGGCTGCCCGACCTCGAGGTGCAGGACCTCACCACCTGCCTGCGCCCGTTCCTCGGCGGCTCGCATGACCTCCATCACGTGGAACGGAGGCATCGGCGGCCGCATCGGTCAGCCGTTCTGCACGAACTCGACCCAGTTGCCGTCCGGGTCCTCGACCATCCCGATGGTCACACCGGGCCGCGCCTCGCGGGTCGATACGACAACCTTGTAGCCGGCCGCCTCGCAGGCCTGCATCATCTCCGCGAGGTTGGTCACGATCATGGTGAAGTACCGGAAGCCGGTCGCCGTCGACAAGCCGCCCGGCGGGTTGGCGGCAGGGGGAACCTCGTCGAACTTGACGAGCTTCACGAGTGTCTCACCGCACTGCAGACGGTGCATCGTGCCACCTCCGCCGAGGGGCATCGGGATGTCGGCGACGTGGTCGAAGCCGAGGGTGTCCCGGTAGAACCGGAGCGACGCCTCACTGTCCCGGATGACGATGCCGAGGTCGATCGCCTGCTTCGCGAGCTGCACGCCCATGTCGGTCCCTCCTCCGGTCCGATGTGGTGCGGACCGTCGGTGGCACGATAGCCAGATGCTGCAGGACGCGGACCGCGGAGCACGCAGGGAACGACGGCGATGGTGACCCCGGCGGGATCCGCTTACCTCGTCAGGCCGCCGGCGGGCTCCCCCGCCGGCGTGCTCGTCCTGCACTCGTGGTGGGGCCTCACACCGTTCATGCGGTCGGTGTGCGACCGGCTCAGCGATCTCGGCTATGTGGCACTCGCCCCCGATCTGCTCGACGGGGCCCGCCCCACCACGCCGGACGAGGCCCAGGCGGTGCTGCAGGGGGCGGACATCAACAACACCGCAGGTCTCGTGCTCTCGAGCGCCCGGTCGCTCCGGGCCCTCACGACGGACGACCGGGCGCCGATCGCCGTGGTCGGGTTCTCGATGGGAGCGTCGTGGGCGTACTGGCTCGCCACCCGATCCGCGCAGGAGGTCGCCGCAGTCGTCGGCTTCTACGGCATGCAGTCCGGCGACCTCTCGGCGGCGCAGGCGGTCGTTCAGGCACACTTCGCCGAATTCGACGAGTTCGCGAGCGCCGAGCAGATCATCGACTTCGAGATGCGGCTCCTGGCCGGAGGTCGCGACGCGGAGCTTTGGCACTACGAAGGAACCTCGCACTGGTTCTTCGAGGAGGACCGTGCACCGGCCTACGACCCGGATGCCGCGGCGCTCGCCTGGGAGCGCGTCGTGGCCTTCCTCCGCACCCACCACCCCACAGTCGGGCGCACGCCCGCGCCCGGTGGGGTCTAGGGTCCCGCCATGTCCGTCGTGCTCTACGAACGTGTCGGCAACGTCGCCGTCATCACCCTCAACCGACCCGAGGCGCGAAATTCCTTGAGCCCGGAGGTCCTCGTCCGTCTCGACGACGCATGGCGGGAGGTCGCCGCCGACGACGGTGTCCGTGTGGCCGTGCTGACCGGGACGGGTGACAAGGCGTTCTGCGCCGGGGCCGACCTCGCGCGCCTCGTCCCGCTCATGTCCGGTGCACGCGAGGCGGACGACGAGTTCGATCGCCGGCTGCTCGCCGACGGGTCGCTCATGGACCGGGCGTCCTTGCGGGTCAGCGACCTCGACAAGCCCATCATTGCGGCCATCAACGGTTCGGCGATCGCTGGCGGCATGGAGATCGTGCAGGGCACCGATCTCCGGATCGCTGCGGAGGGTGCGCGGTTCGGGGTCCAGGAGGTGAAGTGGGCCCTGTTCCCGATGGGCGGTTCCACGGTGCGACTCCCGGCGCAGCTCCCCCACGCCGTGGCCATGGAGCTCCTGCTCACCGGCGACCTGATCGACGCGCAGCAGGCCCTCGCGTACGGGTTCGTGAACCGGGTGGTCCCTGCATCGGAGGTGCTCGCCGAATCACTCGCTCTCGCCGAGCGCATCGCCGCCAACGGCCCGCTCGCCGTCCGCGCCGTCAAGCGTTCCGTCCGTGACTGCCTCGGCCGTCCCGAGGTCGAGGCGATGGCACGCGAGTTGACGCACGGCGGTCCGGTCTTCAAGACCGACGACGCCCGAGAGGGCCCGCGGGCCTTCCTCGAGAAGCGTGCGCCGGTGTTCCACTCCCGCTGACGCTCAGGGTCGACCGCGACCGCCGGGAAGGAGGTTCCGGATGATCCGCAGGTCCTCCCCTCCCCCGCGAGCGACGAGCGCCGCCGCGTAGATCGTCGCGCCGACCACTGCGCCGACGACGACCCGAGCCTCGGCACCGAGAAAGGACCCGGCGAGGACGAACCGGTCGAGCAGGCCCACGAGAATCGCCATCGTCGCCGCAGCGACCAGCAGTTGTCCGATCCCGGTGAGGTCGGCGCGCCCGAGTGCCCGTCGGTCGACGACGAGGTGACGGAGAGCGACCACGGCGCCGATCGCGTAGCCGATGGCGAAGGACGCAGCGAGACCGCGAATGCCGACGAGCGGGCTCAGTACGAGCGCCGGGAGTACCAACGCCCCCTGTTGGACGGCGACGAGGACCACCGGAGTGCGACGGTCCTCGAGCGCCCAACACGCGCGGAGCACGAGTTGCACGAACGCGTAGGGAGCGAGGCCGAGCGCGAACCAGACGAGCACCTCGGCGGTCCGCGCTGCAGCGTCGGCGCGCAGCGGCAAGGAGTCGGCGACGGGTCCCGCCAACGCCGCCAGCCCGAGGGCGGCCGGCAGCACGGGGAGCAGGAGGAGACGTACCCCTCGGCGGACCTCGGCGCGAAAGGCCTCGTCGTCCCCCGCGGCGCGCGACAGTTCCGGAGCGACGGCGGTCGAGATCGACACGGCGACAACGCCGTAGACGACGAAGAAGAGCAGGTTGGCATAGGTGTATGCGGAGTAGTCCCCGAGGCCCCCGTAGCGCTTGGCGAGCGCAGCGGTCACCACGACGGAGAGTTGCGTCACCGCGACGACCCCCACGGCACCGACGGCCGCACGACGCAGTCTGCTGAGGGACGGGGTCGATCGACGGGTCGGTCGGAGAACGCCGCTCCCCCGCAGGCCGAGCAGGAGCAGTCCCGCGTTCACCACCACGCCGAGCGTCGTCCCGGCGGCGACCACCGTCACCACCCATCGCTCGTCGAGTGTCGCGCGGAGCTCCAAGGTTGTCAGGTCACTCGTGGTGGTGATCGACGCGCCGACGAAGGCGACGATGGTCACGAGGTTGTTCGCCATTGGCGCGAAGGCGGCGAGGCCGAAGCGACCGCGTGCATGCAGGGTCGCCGTGACGACCGTCATGATCCCGTAGAAGGCGATCTGGGGAAGGAACCACCGCAACAGCAGCGTGGCCGCCTCGCGCTGGTCGGGTGGGGGTGCGCCACCCCCACCGAGACCGGCGACGAGCGCGCCGAGCAACGGAGCCGCCAGCACGGCGACGACCGTCAATGCGGCGATGGCGCCGAGGGTCCGGGTGAGCACGGCCCGCAGGGCGTCGACGTCGTCCCGCCGGACGAGATCGACGACCACGGGGAGCAACGCGGCGGACAGCACGCCCCCGGCGACGAGCTCGTAGAGGATGTTGGGGACGTTGTTCGCGAAGTTGTAGGAGTCGGCGAACGCCGAGGTTCCGAGCACCGCCGTGACGGCGAGGGTGCGGAGCAGGCCGGTCAGACGCGACGCGACGACGCCCGCTCCGACGATCGCACCGGACCGGAGCAGGCGACCCTCCGAGGAGGTCATCGGCCCGCCCGGTTCAGCGGTTCCGCCACTCGACCTGTCGCCGTGAGAGGAACCCACCCATCGCGTCGTGGGAATCCTCCGTCAGCGACGCGAGGATCTGCGTGCGGTTCTCGAGATCGATGCCGGCGGCGAGCGAGCCGACCTCGAGGTTCGACCACATGACCTCCTTGGTCATCCACACGCCGAACGGCGAGTTCGCCGTGATCCGCTCCGCGATCTCGAGCGCCGTGGCGAGCACGGCATCATCGGCGACGCGCTCGGTGACGAGACCGAGGCGGTCGGCCTCGGTGGAATCGAAGACCCGCCCGGTGAGCAGCAGCTCCCACGCGCGCGAAGCGCCGATCAGTCGCGGCAGCATCCAAGAGACCCCGATGTCGCAGCCGGAGATGCCGAGACGCACGAAGGCGGACCCGAACTTGGCGCTCTCCGAACAGACCCGGATGTCGGAGGCCAGCGCCAGGGCGAACCCGCCACCAGCGCATGCGCCGTTCACCGCAGCGATGACCGGCTGACGGATCTCGCGCAAGTGCGGGACGAGCGTGGCGATGTGCTGCTGCACGGCGAGGCCCTGCTGCGGTCGGCCGAAGGATTCGGTCCCCGGCACGACGCCGAACCCGTTCAGGTCGAGGCCGGCGCAGAACCCTCGGCCTGCGCCGGTGAGGATGACGACCCTGCAGTCGTGGTCGCGGTCGACGGCGTCGAGGGTCTCGTGCAGTTCGGTGACGAGGTCGTAGGTCAGAGCGTTCAGACGCTCGGGTCGGTTGAGGGTGAGCTGGGCGACCTGCGGTGCCGGCCGGGAGATCAGGACGTTCGACATGCACCAAGTCTGCCGGACCCGCCGCCCACGCGCTGCGACCGGCTCAGACCTCGCCGAAGTTGAGCGGTAGGCCGGGGCAGTGCCACTCGTGGGCGTACAGGTCGCCCTTACCGGACGCGGTGATGAACGCCGTGGTCAGGTCGGGACCGCCGAAGCACACGTTCGTCACCATCGGATCGCCTCCCGGCACGGGAACGACGGCACGGATGTGCCCGTCCGGGGCGATCGCGGTGATCGCTCCGACGACGAGCGTCGCGACGCAGACGTTTCCCTCGGAGTCGACCGCGAGGGAGTCGAGTCGGGCGGCGCCGCCGACGTTGGCGAGGAGGCCCGCTGCGATCGTCGTCGCCGGGTAGACCGCAGCCGTCGGGGACCGCACCACACCGGGCTCGGCGATGTCCCAGTACAGCACCCGACCGGCGACGGTGTCGGCGTAGTAGAGGCGATCCTCCTCGGGTGACAGGCCGATGCCGTTCGGGGTCATGATCGGCCGGGCGACCGTACGGATCACGCCGGCCGCGTCCACGTAGTGGATCGCCCCGAAGTCCCGGGCATCCTCGGTCGACTTGCCGAGGTCGGTGAAGTAGTAGCCGCCGTGACGGTCGAAGACGATGTCGTTCGGGCCACGCAGCGGACGGCCGTCGCACTCGGTGTGGAGGGTCTCGACCGCTCCCGTTCGGAGTTCGACCCGTTGGATGGAGCCACCGACGTAGTTCTCGGGACGGTGTCCGGGGAGGAGCAGTCCGTTCGCGGTGTGCCAGGAGAACCCACCGTTGTTGCAGACGTACACCTTGCCGTCGGGTCCGAGTGCGGCGCCGTTCGGACCCCCTCCGAGATCGGCGACCACGCTCGTCGTCCCGTCCGGGGCGCAGCGCGTGAGCGTCCCGCGTGCGATCTCGACGACGAGGACGTCGCCGTTCGCGAGGGCGATCGGACCCTCGGGGAACTGCAGGCCGGAACAGATCTTGCGCATGGGTGGAGCGTAATCGGACGGGACTCGCCTTTCCCCCTCATGGTTCCTCCATACATGTCAATACTCTTTCGTGCATGTCCGAACTCTTCCAACCGTTCGATGCGAACCGCCAGGCTGCCGCAGCGCTCCGAGACCTCGCCGACGGGGTCCGGCTGCACGCCCGCCGACGACAGGTCCTCGCCGAGGAGATGCACACCGCATGGACAGGGCCGAACGCCGAGCGGCACCGGCTCCTCGCCACCGATCGCTCGGTCCACGCCACTGCGCTCGCCTCACTCCTCGACGCTGACGCCGACGCTCTCGCACGTCGGGCCGCACCGTGACGACGTCTCGATCGGGAGCCCAATGGGTCGCGAGGGAGATCCGGGTCGATGCCGTCGCACTCGAGCGCTACCTCGACGCGGTGGCGACATTCGACCGTCGACTGCGAGAGGCGCTCGAGGCGGCGGAGTCGGCAATCGCCGGGGTCCCGGTGCCCGAGGCCCGGAGTCATCTCGCCGACGTGCACGGACACCTCGGCGACCATCTCGTCGACGACGGGGTCGTCCGCGACACGCTTGCCGCGGTGCGGGCACTCCGCGTCGGCGTGTACGGCGCGCAGGTCGCTCGCTCCTCCGCGTCGACGCACCTCGCCGACATCCTCGCCAGGATCGAGGGTACGGCGGGAGCTGCCGCGGTCGTCGGCGCACTCGGACGACTGCCCGACCGCCTGCGGGGGGTCGCCCTGCGCGCCTGGCTGACCACCGACACCGGAGTGACGCTCAGGACCCTCGTGGGGAGCCTTCACCACGCTGCTTGGGAGCAACACCCGCAGGTGCCCGGCCCGCAGGCCCGCGAGCGACCGGATCGTCAGCTCGCAGCGCTCGGATCCGCGCTCTCGGGAGCCTTCGAGGGCGCAACCCCAGCGGAGACCGACGAACTCCTCGAGAGCATCGGTGACCCGACCACGCTCGCCTGGCTCGTCGGAGCCGGACTCCATCTCCCCGCCGAGGCCGCCGTGTCGGCGTTCCGTCGCTGGTACCCGACCGCGCTCACCGACCGACTCCGGTCAACCGATCCTTCCGTCGGGCTCGACGTCCCGCACCGTCTGGTCGCCTTCGACCCCCGGAGCGACTCCGCAGCGGTGCCCGAACGCCTCCTCGACCTCGTGACGCAGGCACCGGGCGGTCCGAGCCTCCTCGTCGCCGCACCTCACAACCTCCCAGCAGACCTCCGCATCGCGCTCGGCCTCGACCGTGACGGCCTCCCACTGCTCGACCTGCTCGAGTTGCCCGTTCCCGCCGTCGACGGCGGGGCTGCGGCGGCCCGCTTCCTGGCCGCACTCGCCCGCAAGGCCGAGCCCGCCGTCGCGGACTCGGCGGCGGCACTCCTCCTCGAGCGAGCACTCGATCCGAACGGCACCGTTCCCGGGGTCCTCGAACCGGCGGCGTCCATCGTCGCCGACCACCACCTCGAGGACCTCGCGAATGCGCTCGGCCTCCCGCTGCATCGGCGGATCGGTCGACTCGAGGTCGTCGACGGCGTCCTCGCCCTCGACCGCGAGGAAGCGGCCCGCCTCGTCGGTCGCGCCCTGCTCGATCCGGTCACCTCGACCGTGCTGCTCGCACCACTCACAGAGCTGCTCGCTGGGCGCGCCGTCGCCGCGCTCGGCACACCGAGCGAGCGGGGCACCGAAACGGGTGACTGGCTCCGTTCACTCCTCGCCTTCGACCACGCCGTCGCGAGTGCGGCCTATCGGCACGACAGCGCGATCCGCTCGCAGGACCCGAGTGCGGTCGCGTGGCGCTCCGTCCTGCTCGTCGTGGACGTGGGGACGGCGATAGCGGCCGTCACCGGGCATCTCCCCTCCGCCCTCCGAGCACCCGTCATCGCCCCGTTGCACGATGCCGCGCGTCGGGCCAGGGCCGCGCCCGATCCCGCGGCAGCCACCGCCGACGCGATCGGTATGGGCTGCCATCAAGTCGTCGCACTCGGACTGGTGACGGGACGTCTCGAGCTCGCCGACCCACTCGTGGAACGTCTCGACGGCCGGTTCCGCAACAGAACGACGCTGCAGCCTTGGTGGGCGCTGACGCCCGCCGAACGCGCGGCATTCGTCCACATCGCGACGTCACATACGACGACCTTCATCGAGGTCGGGCTTCCCACGCCTGGCGAGATCGCCGCGCTCCACGCGGAATCGACGGTGGTGGCGCGCTGACCTCAGGTGCGCGGGTGCGCAGCGTTGTGTTCGCGGATGGCCTTGAGGATGCCCTCGCCCGCCTGCTTCATCAGCCCCTCGGCATTCTGGGCCAACAGGTCGCGAGAACGCTCGAGCGGGGCGATACGCCCCTGGACCCTCGGGATCACATAGCGGGCGAAGAGGTCGTAGCTGCGCATGGTCGCCTCGTGGTTCGCCCAGTCGTGCATGAACCCCACGAGCGTGCCGAACCCACCGGCGAGCTCGACCAACCGGGTGATGGCCTCCACGGCGTCGTCGGGTGTCCCGACGATGGCGCCACCCCGCTCCACCATCGTGTGAGCGAACGCCTTCGGGTCCTCGGTCCGAGCCGCTCCTGGCCGGTGCAGGACGTCGACGTTGTACTCGTTGTGCCAGTGGGCGAGCCCGTCGTAGATCTCCGAGAACGCCTGCTCCCGTGTCTCTGCGATGTGGAAGGGCATCATCACGCGCCAGCGGTCGCGATGCACCGTGGTCCCGAACTCTTCCGCGTAGGTCTCCGCCCATCCCCACTGTGTGGGAAGCGCCTGCAGCCCCTCCTCGGAGTAGGAGGCGACGGAGATGACGCTGAGGCCGTACTTCCCGGCGAGCTTCATGCCCGATGGGCTGAGCGAGACCGCGGCGACGATCTCGAGCTCCTCCTGCAGCGGGCGGACCTGCAGGTAGCCCTCCACGAGGTCGAACCACTCGGTACGCATCGAGACCGGTTCGTCGTTGCGCAGGAGAGCGGTGATCGCCGCAAGCGCCTCGTCCTGACGATCGCGCAGCACGACCGGATCGATTCCGAGCGTACGGGCGTCGGAGGGAAGGGCACCCGGGCCGGTGCCGAGAATCGCACGTCCGCGGGAGAGGTGGTCGAGTTGCGCGATGCGGCCGGCGACGTTGTAGGGATGGTGGTACGGGAGGCTGACCACGCCGGTAGCGAGCTTGATCCGGTGCGTGCGCTGCGCCGCCGCCGCGAGGAACATCTCCGGGTGTCCGATGGTCTCCCATCCGCCCGAATGGTGTTCACCCACCCACACCTCGTCGTAGCCGAGCTGGTCGAGGTGCTCGATCAGGCGGAGGTCCCGCTCGAACTGCAGCGTCGGGTGCTCACCCGGTGGGTGGTGCGGCGCGATGAACACTCCGAAACGCATGCGGGCCATGACGATCCTCCCCGAACCGTGAATGCATCCAAACCGTACCCTGCGGAGCCCGCTCCGGTGCTCCCCTGCACGGGATGCGGCGGACCGCTCTACGATCCGCGGACCGGCGGACGCGCCGCCGGGATCGTCGGGGAGGACCCATGCGACCACGCCGGCTCGAGCCGCTCGGACGTGCCGACTGTGACGACGCCCAGGGGAAGCTCTGGGACGCGATCGTCGGCGGACCCCGAGCGAAGTCCCACGGCTCGGGGGTACCGCTCGTCGGAGCCGACGGCGGCCTCATCGGCCCGTTCGACCCGCTGCTGCGATCGCCCGAGCTCGGCACCCGCGTCCAGGAGCTCGGTGCCGTGGCCCGGTTCGGGCTCGGCATCTCGACCGCGCACGCGGAACTCGCCGTCTGCGTCGTTGCCGCGACGTGGCGAGCCCGGTTCGAGTGGTTCGCCCACGCACGCTTCGCCGCCGAGGCCGGGGTCCCCGCCGAGGTACTCGAGGCGATCAGGCTCGGCCGCCGCCCGGACCTGCACGGCGACGACGCCATCGTGCACGATCTCGCCGAAGCGGTGGTCGGCCCCAAGCACCGGGTGGACGACGTTCTCTACGCACGTGCGGTGGAACGCCTGGGTGAACGGGGAACGGTCGAGGTGGTCACCCTGGTCGGCTACTACTGCATGATCTCCGCCATCCTCAACACCTTCGAGATCCCGCGTCCCGACGGCACCGACGACCCCTTCCCCGAGGTGGGGGCGTGAGTCGCCGCATTCTCGGCCTCACCGGGGGCATCGGTGCGGGGAAGTCGACCGCAGCGGCGCTCTTCGGCGAACTGGGCGCCGTCGTCGTCGACGTCGATGCGATCGGTCGGAGCGTCGGGGAGGTCGGCGGCTCGGCCCACGATGCCCTGGTCCACCGCTTCGGCGCGGACATCGTCCGCGACGGAGCACTCCACCGACCGACGCTGGCGGCCCGGGCCTTCGCGGACCCCGCAGCGCTGGCCCACCTCAACGGGATCACCCATCCGGCGATCAATACGGAACTGGCACGTGCGGTCGCCGCCGTCGCTGCCGATGCCGTGATCATCCTCGACCAGGCAGTGCTCGTGGAGAGCCCGATCCTCGGTCGTTGGGGCGAGGGTCCCGAATGCGGGTACGGCGACGTGATCGTGGTGGAGGCCCCGCTCGCGGTCCGGGTGGAGCGTCTCGTCACCACACGTGGCATGGCCGCGGAGGACGCTCGTGCCAGGATCGCCTCGCAGGTGGGCGACGAGGAGCGGCGGGCCGTCGCTACCTGGGTCATCGACAACTCCGGTGACCGCGCTCGCTTACAGGTCGAGGTGGTGAGGGTCTGGACGGAGATCGCTCGGCGCTGAACGCGCGTCAGTCCCGGCCCGGCGCCCAATCGGCGTGGTCCGTCACCGCCGGGACGAGCTGCAGCGATCCGACCGCTCGACGGTCGATGGTCAGCACCCGAACCGTCCACCCCTCGAGCTCGACCTCGTCGCCGGCACGGGGCAGACGCCCGAGCGCGTGGGTGACGAGCCCGCCGATGGTCGTCGCCGCGTCGCCCTCGAGCATGATCCCGAGGTCGGTGAGATCGTGCACCGGGAAGCCCCCCGGCAGTTCGAACGCGCCGTCGGGGAGGCGCACGACGGCGAGGAGGTCCCGGTCGGTCTCGTCGTAGATCTCACCGACGATCTCCTCGAGGATGTCCTCGAGGGACACGATCCCCTCGACCCCGCCGTACTCGTCGATGACAAGCGCGAGCCGCTGCCGGTCGGTTCGCATCCGCTGCAACGCCTCGAGCAGCCCGAGCGTCTCGGGAAGCGCGAGCGCTGGCCGTGCGAGCGCACCGGCCCGCGTCGACGCCCCGACCAGGTCGCGAAGGTGCACGATCCCGCTGGCGTCATCGAGATCGTTGACGATCACCGGAGCCCTCGAGTGGCCGGCCGCGAGGAGCACGGCGAGCGCTTCCGGGACGGTGGCGTCGGAGCGAACGGAGATCACGTCCCGGCGAGGTCGGAGCACGTGACGGAGGCTCCGGTCCTTCAATTCGAACGCTCCCTCGAGGATCTGGCGTTGGTCGTCGGTGATCGTGGGCGCCGACGCGACGATCTCGCGGATCTCCTCCTCGCTGACCGACTCCCTGGACCTCGACGGATCGACGCCGAAGAGTCGAACCAGCAGGTCCGTGCTCACCCCGAGCAGGGCGACCACCGGACGGAAGACGAGGGAGAGCAGGAGCAGCGGCCGCGCCACGAGCACCGCCCATCGTTCGCTGCGCTGCATCGCGATCCGTTTCGGCGCGAGCTCACCCACCACGAGCGTGAAGAAGGTGAGCACGATGGTCACGACGACGATCGATGCGGGTCGCGCCGCTCCCCCGAGGACGCCAAGCGGCTCCTCGAGTGGCTCCGCTAGCGAGACGGCTGCGGTCGCAGAGGCGAGGAACCCGGCGAGGGTGATCCCAACCTGGACCGTGGCAAGGAACCGGTTGGGCTCGCTGATGAGCCGGACGAGCGCCCGTCCGGCTCGACCTCGCTGCCCGAGGCGGGCGACCTGAGACTCCCGTAGGGAGAGCAGCGCGAGTTCGCTCCCCGAGAAGAGGGCATTGAGCAGCGTCAGCAGGGCGACGAGGCCCAGTTCGAGGCCGGTGCCGGACATGGCTGTCGAGATTAGTGCCGTCCCGGGCCCCGTCGACGCTCCGCCACACGCACCGCGAGCACCTCGATGATTCCCCTGCGCAACGCGGGACCGAGATGGTGTCCGGCGCCTGCGATCGCCGTGAGCGGAACGCCGAAGCGTGCAGCCACGCCGCTCCCATGGTCCGGTGGGACGAACCGGTTGTCCGAGCCGTGCAATACCGCGACCGACGCCGCGCAGTCCCGCTCCAGCTCTGCGAGCGGAGGTCGGCCGGCGAGCACCACTGCACGGTGGCGATCGCTCGATCGCTGCCCTGCGGCGAGCCAGCTCTCGACCACGGCGTCGACCTGGCCGCCTTCGCCGTCCGGACCGTCGGCCGGTCCGGCGAGCACCCGGACCTCACGTACGAGCCGCCGGTGGTCGTCACCCGGACGTCCACCCGAGGGGCGGAGCACCACGCGCACCACGTCGGCCTCGTCGGGCCCCATGACCGTCGTAGCGAGATAGTCGTCGCTCGCGTTGACGAGGATCACGTCGGCG
>Ga0194134_10003731_pt1 | contig 16044 bp, 14 predicted proteins | sample TA2KigOff0mmetaG_FD_148602 | JGI IMG/M metagenome (GOLD analysis project Ga0194134, IMG submission 148602) | Freshwater microbial communities from Lake Tanganyika, Tanzania - TA2015056 Kigoma Offshore 0m | ecosystem: Environmental > Aquatic > Freshwater > Lake | place: Tanzania: Lake Tanganyika... | reverse complement strand
GCCTGGTCGAAGGCGCGGCGCCCGGGCTCCATCCCCGGCTCCCGGTCCAGCAGACCCAGGTGCTCGGCCGGATCCAGCAGCGCCGTGTGCTCATGCTGCCCAGAAATCTCCACCGTCCCCTTCATCAGCCTGGACAGCACCCCCACCGTCACCAGGGAGCCGTTGACCCACGCCCGGGACCGGCCGCCCCGCCCCACCACCCGCCGCACGAGCAGCTCGTCCCCCAGGTCCGGAAGCCCCAGCTCCTCAAGACGGGCCGCGAGCAACGGCGTACGCCGGAACGTCCCCTCCACCGTGGCCTCGCCCGCCCCGGCCCTCACGCAGTCCGGCTCCGCCCGCCCACCCAGGAGCAACGAAAGGGCGTCCATGACAATGGACTTTCCCGCCCCCGTCTCTCCCGTCAGCACGGTGAGCCCGCCGCTGAACGTCACCTCCACCTCTTCCATCACCGCGAACTGGCAGATCCGGAGCCCCTGAAGCATGCCGCACACCTCCTCGCGCCGGGCGCAGGCCTATTCCCGCGTCACACTGAACACGCTATCAGTGGATGCTGACACTGACCAATTTTTCAGCCCACCTTGCTCCGACGTCCGTTGACATTCAGACGGCAGGAACTACGGTTCGGCGCTCTTACACCGTCCAGGAGTTCACCTTGGGTAAGTCCCTGCGTGGTCTCGGCCTCTGTTCGCTCCTCGCCTCCAGCGCCGCGACCGCGGAGTCGGGTCCGTTCAACCTGCACTTCGAGACCGGCGTGGCCGCCTCCCTGGCCAACGTGGTCATCAGCCCGGACGGCCACACCGGCACGGGACAGGGCGTTGGCTTCGGGGTGGCGGCCAAGCTGGACATCCCGGTCTACAGCCGGCTCGCGGTCCAGGCCCAGGGGCTCGCCATTTCGCTCCCCCTCGCGGTGCGCCCCTCCATCACCTACGGGGCGGGCCTCGGCGTGCGCTACCGGCTGGTGGACGACCACAAGGGCTACCGCTTCCACATGCCGGGGGACAACAAGAGCGGCAACTGGCTGGGCAACTGGTGGGTGGACGCCTCGTTCCTGATGACCGGCGAGGCCGGCCTCAAGGTCCCGGGCTTCGAGGTGGGTGGCGGCGCCGAGGTGTCCCTGGTGGAGGGGATGCAGGTGGGACCGCTCGTGAAGCTGACCCTGGCGGACAACTTGCTGGTCGCCACGCTCGGGCTCTCGCTCTCTTTCGCCAAGGATCCCGGCGAGTCACAGGACCGCGACGGCGACGGGCTGGTGGACGAGAAGGACAAGTGCCCGGACGCCGCTGAAGACACGGACGGCTTCCAGGACGACGACGGGTGCGTGGACGCCGACAACGACGGCGACGGCATTGCGGATGCCGCGGACAAGTGCCCGGACGCCGCCGAGGACAAGGACGGCTTCCAGGACGACGACGGCTGTGCGGAGGCCGACAACGACGGCGACGGCATTGCGGATGCCGCGGACAAGTGCCCCGGCGAGCCCGAGGACAAGGACGGCTTCCAGGACGACGACGGCTGCGTGGAGGCCGACAACGACGGCGACGGCATTGCGGACGCCGCGGACAAGTGCCCCGGCGAGCCCGAGGACAAGGACGGATTCCAGGACGAGGACGGCTGCGCCGAGAAGGACAACGACAACGACGGCGTCCCGGACGCGGCGGACCAGTGCCCGCTGGAGCCGGAGACCGTCAACGGCAAGGACGACGCGGACGGCTGCCCGGAGAAGGAGGCCGCGGCCTTCATCACCAAGGAGAAGGTGACCATCACCGACAAGGTGTTCTTCGACCTCAACAAGGCGACCGTGCAGAAGAAGTCCGAGATGCTGCTCACCGAGGTGGCGGCCGTGCTCAAGAACTTCCCGCGCTTGAAGAAGGTGCGCGTGGAGGGCCACACGGATGGAAAGGGCAAGGCGGAGAAGAACCAGAAACTCTCCGGGGAGCGCGCGAAGGCCGTGGTGGCCTTCCTGGTGAAGAAGGGCGTGGAGAAGGAGCGGCTGGAGGCGGTGGGTTACGGCTCCTCCCGGCCGCTGGACACTGCGGACTCGGATGAGGCGCGGGAGCAGAACCGCCGCGTGGAGTTCACCATCCTCGAGCAGTTGGCCGAGTAGCAAGGCCACCCGCCTCGGGCTGGTGAGACGCCGCGGCCGCTGTTCCCGTCACCTCGGGGGCAGCGGCCTTTGGCTTTCTGAAGGGAACGCGTTGAAAGTGCAGATCGGCTGATGCCCCGGCTCCGGCTGAACACCCGCCGCGCCCTGAACGACCGCCTGGGCGAGGTGGCCTGGCCGGTTTCAGCCGGCCCACACGGCGCGCGCGCTGTATACGCGACGCGCCACGCCGTGGCCCACCTGCTGGTGAACGGTCGCGTGGAGGAGGCGGAACGGGCGCTGGCCGACCTGGGGTGGCGCACTGTAACGCGTGGCCGAGCGCAGACGTCCCGCTCGCGGCATGGCGGGTGGTGGGGCTCGCCAGGGCCGGCTCCGCGTACCTCGCGGCGCTGGCCGGTGACGGCTGGACGGAGCACAGGCTGGAGGCCGCCTTGACCGTTGCCCAGTTCCTGCGGGACGCGGGCCTGTCCGGCGCGGGCACTGACTTCACGGCCAAGCTCGTTCAACGCGCGGAGTCCGTCCTTGGCCCCGACCACCGCGGAACCCTGATGGGGCTGAACCTGCTGGGCCTGCTCGACAAGGACGGTGGCAATTTCGCGGGCGCCGAGCGCCTGTTACGGCGGGTCCTCGAGGCAAGGGACGCTGGCCTGCCTGCTCAACCTCGCCCTGTTCGAGAAGACACGCGGCAACTGCGAGGCTGCGGAGTCCCTCCTGGTGCGCACCCGCGCTGCCAGCACGCGCGCCCTCGGCGCCTCGCACCCGCTCACGCTCAATGCCCTGAACAACCTTGCCGTCCTCTTCGTGGAGACGGGGCGGGACCGGAAGGCCCGGCAGTTGCTCGCGCGCGTCGTACGCTCCAGCGAGCGCTCCCTCTGACCGGAACACCCGAGGACCCTCGTCAGCACCCACACACTCGGGCTGTGGGAGCAGCACGCTGGCCGGCTCGCTCGCTCCGAACACCTGCTGCTCCGGGCGCTCGAGGGCCGCGAGCGCACGCTCGGCCCGTCCCACCCTGACACGCTCGACAGCCTCGCTGCGCTCGCCTGGATCCAGCTGGTGGACCTGGGGCGCACGGACACCCGCGGCCACTTCGAGCGGCTCGCCGCCCTCACCCGGGACGCAGGCGAGGCGCACGTTGCCTGGCTCCGGCTGGGACTGGGACTCGCCTCCGGAAACCGGGGCGGCGCAGCCACCAAGGCCCTGGCGCGCATGGGGCACCTGTTGGGCCGGGACCATCCGCTGGTGCAGCAGGGGCGGGACTGTCTTGCCCGCATGAAGCAGCGCCAGGCAGGCACCCCGCCGGCGGCGGCCACCGCAGGCCCCCGTCGCGCCCAGCGGGGCTAGAGTCCCCGCCGTGAAACCGCACCTGCTCCTCGCCGCGCTGCTGCTCACCGCCTGCACGCCGGTGCTGCCTGCCGTGGACGCGGGCACGCCGCCGTCGCCGTTGTGGTCGCTCAAGCACGCCCACAACGACTACGAGCACGCGCGCCCGCTGCTCGACGCGCTCGACCAGGGCTTCGAGAGCGTGGAGGCAGACCTCTGGCTCGACGGAGAGGAGCTCGGCGTCTCCCACACGGGGGCACCCTTCAAGGGCTCGCTGCGCGCGCTGTACCTGGAGCCGCTCGCCGCGCGCATCGCGGCCAACGGCGGCAGCGTCCACGGTGACCGCCGGCCCTTCTACCTCTGGTTGGACCTCAAGCAGGGCGACGCGAAGCTGCAGGAGTTGCTCGCCTCGCAGCTCGGCACCTGCGATTGGCTGGCGGCCTACGACGACCTCGGGGAGCAGCGCGCAGGCGCCGTGGTGGTGGTGCTCACCGGCCACGACGCGGCCAAGAAGGCGCTGGCCGCGCGGCCAGCGCCACGTCCCTACGTGCGCGACAGCAACACCTACGCCCCGGACGATCCACCGGCCGACGGCCAGTGGGCCTTCTACGCGGTGAACTACTTCAACTTCCTCGCGTGGGACGGCACGGCGCCCATGCCCCCCACCCAGCGGCGGCAGCTCCAGAACCTGGTGGACGGCGTCCACCAGAAGGGACGGGCCCTGCGGATCTACGCGAGCCCGGACACGCCCGCGTACTGGGGCGAGGCCCGCGACGCAGGCGTGGACTTCGTCAACACGGACCGCCTCGCGGAGCTCGCCGCGGCCTTCGCCCCCTAGGCTTTACGCCTGCGGCGGACCTCGTCCACCACCCGGTCGCGGAAGGCCACCAGGTCCGCGAACTCCGCGGCCAGCGACTCCACCGTCCAGAGCGGCCTGCTCGCGGGCCCGAGTGGCGCCCGCGCGTGGGGGGAGACAAAGCCGAGCGCCATGGCCCCTGTAACGTCCGCGTAGGAGAACTCTCCGAGCAGCCACTCGCGCCCGGCGATTGCGCCGCGCAGCTCCAACAGCGCGCCGCGCAGCTGCGCCAAAGCCTCGGTCTCGGTGATGCCCTCGGCGCCGTACTTCCGCAGCAGGTCCCACGTGGCATTGCGGCCAATGGCCCGCCCCAGGGGTCCCAGCGCGGCCACCGCGGGAGGCATGGACTCGCGCAGCGCTGCCGCGTCGTCGTAGACGAGCCGCGTGGTGCGCGCACGGCCCGCCTCCAGCGCGCGGTTCGAGAGCGCGTCCGTGCGCTCGCACCCCTCCCGGTTGTCAGCGGTTATCAACGGCCGCGCGGACCGGGCCGCGCCCCAGGCCGCAATCTCGAACGACTCCCTTACCGGAGGCCCGTCCTCCGGGAGCAGCACCGGCACCGAGATGCGTCCCCGGAAGTCCCAGAGCCGCAAGCGAAGCGCGGGCTCGCTGATTGCCGGGACGCAGTGAACCGCCCGGTAGGGGATGCCCTGTGCATCCAGCGCGAGCCGGGCCCGCATGGATTAAGGGGAAAACGGCGCCATGGAGAGTGCGTGCATTCGCCGAGTATCCCCCGGACCGGGACGTCCCGGGCCCCTCTCCCTCCTGCTGGCCTGCGCCGTCTTGTCTGGCTGTGCCGCGCCGCGGGTGCTGACGCGGGCCGAACTGGAGCCCATGCCCCCCCGCCACCTCGCGCTCGCCGTGCAGGAACCGAGGCGCCTCGTGGAGATGGACGGCGTGTCACTCGCTGTCCACGACAGCGACCCGGCCACGGCGCCTCGGGGGCCGACACGCAGCAGGCGAGCGCGCACCGGTACGCCTCGCTGCTCCGCGGCCTGCTGGACGCGCTCGGGCTCGAGCGCCCCTCCTGTTCGGCAACTCCATTGGCTGGGCGGCGGCCATCGCCCTGGCACAACAAGCGCCCGGGCGCGTGCGCGCGCTGGTGCTCTGCAACCCCGCCTGGCTGGACCCGGGCGGCTTCGTCGCGGGCCTCTTCATTGACCACCTCGTGTCGCGCTTCCGCCGCGGCGTTGCGGGCGAGGCCCGGTACCGGGACTGGTTCGCCGGGTACTACGCCGACATCCTCCTCGGGCCCGGGGCTGCCGTCCCTCTCGCTGCCGGTGTTCGTGGGCTGGGCCATGCGCGATGGGCTCGTGCAGTGGGCGCACAACCGCGACGCAGTCTCCGCGCTCCCGAACGTGACGCTGGTGCGCTTCGAGAACTCGGGCCACGCGCCCTTTCTCGAGGAGAGCGCAGCCTTCCACGCCGCGGTCATGCCGTTCCTCGGTGGACTCCCCTGACGTCAGCGACGAGCCGCGCCTCGGGTCCTGCTATTTTCGCCCAGCCATGAACGTCCGCTTCTGCCCCCGCTGCGCCCAGCCGCTCGTCGACCGCGAGGCGGGCGGCCGCGTCCGCAAGGCGTGCCCTGCCGAGGGGTGCGGCTTCGTCCACTGGAACAACCCCACGCCGGTCGTCGCGGCCATCCTCGAGCACGCGGGCGCGGTGCTGCTCGCGCGCGGCAAGGGCTGGCCCGAGAAGATGTTCGCGCTCGTCACCGGCTTCCTCGAGGCCGACGAGTCGCCCGAGGCGGGCGTCCTCCGCGAGGTCCGCGAGGAGACGGGGCTCGAGGGCGAAGTCGTGGCGTTCGTCGGCGCCTACCCTTTCGAGCTGCGCAACGAGCTCATCCTCGCGTTCCACGTGCGCGCGCGCGGCCCCGTCACGCTCTCCGACGAGCTCGAGGAGCTGAAGCGCATCCCGAAGGAGAAGCTGAAGCCCTGGACGTTCGGCACCGGGCTCGCCGTGCGCGACTGGCTGGAGCGCGGCGGGCTCGTCCCCGGCCAGGCCGCGCCACGGGCGCCGGGCGCGTGAACAGGCTGCGCGCCCTGCTCCCGGTGCTGGCCTGCCTCGCCGGGTGTGAGCGGGGCGGGCACCCCGTCACGTCGGCCGAGGCGCCCGCGTTGGAGGAGATCGTCGCGCAGCTCGAGGGGCGACACTGCCGCTTCGGCGTGGATGCGCTGGACAGCTGCCAGCCACGACCGCCGCGCGGTGTGCTCGGGTGGTTGCTGACGCGCTACGAGGACCGGCGGACCTGCCCCACCGGCGCCGCTCGCTGCCTCGCGAAGATGGGGCCCGCTGCTGCCGCCGCGGTTCCGGCGCTCCTCCACGCGCTCGAGCAGTGCCCTCCCGGCCACGGCACGGGCGACGGCGTCATCCCCGTCCGCAGCTCGGTAATCGAGGCGCTGGGCAAGATCGGCGACGCGCGCGCGGTGGAGCCGCTGGGCCATATCGTGTCGGAGCCGCCCTACGCAGTCGCCGCGCTGTGGGCGCTGCGAGACCTGGGGCCGCTCGCGCAAGGGCAGGCCGCGGCGGTGGCGTCCGCGCTCGTGATGAAGGCCGCGACCCGGGCCCCCGGGCCGCTGTAGCACGCCTACGCCCGCTGGTTCGAGGGCGAGGAGGACACCCCACCGCCCGGGATGCCGCCCGGCGAGATCGCCATGGCGATGGGCCGGGCGTTCGCCGCGCGCATGCTCTGGCAGCACGGCTCCTTCATCCCCTTCGAGGCCCGGTGGACGACTTCCGGATCAGCGCGCATCACGCACGGTGAGCCGCGCGGCGACGACCCCGGCTACGTTGCGCTGAGCCTGGACGGACGCGAGGTCGTGCTCACCCACGATGACGGCACGGTCCGGGAGTGCCTGGACGCCTGGGCCACGCGCCGGGCGCGTCGGGGTGGGAGAGCTTACCGTGCGAGGCCCACGTGCGGCCCCGCGGCAAGTCCGAGCGCCGCGCCCCTCGGCAGGCACGGCCCCGTCATGACGACCCTGCCCTCAAGTGGCAGAAGGCCCGGCTCCAGCTCCGGGGCGGTCGCGAGCAGGTTCAGGTCCGGCGAGACGGGGCGAAGCAAGAGCCTGTCACCGGGCGGCGCTCCCCCGCGCAGGCTCTGGCAGGACCGTCCCGAAGGGAGGCGCCCCGGCGGCCGGGAACGGCAACGCGGAGTGGTAGACGGCGACAAACGGCAGGCGGGACAGGCGCGCCCCGAGCAACGCGGCGGGCATCAGGTAGTCACCCGCGACGACGGCGGCGCGGATGCGCTGCGCGTGCGCGGCGAGCTGCCGGGCCTGCGCCTCGAGGCCGCCCGTGAACAGCGCGAGCGCGGTCTCCAGCTCCGCCTGGCCCGTCGCGCGAGGCAAGCGGACAGCGCGCCGGAGCGCCGCGAGGGACGGCTGCAGCCCCAGGAACTCCGCGCCCTCTTTCGCAATGAGCGCGGGCAGGCGGGCCGCGGCCTGCACCGGCTCCGGCCACGCCGACGCAAACGGCACGCACGCGTTCACGAGCGCGAAACCGGTCCCGTGTCCGCGGGTGCGGCGCTCGGCGGCGATGGCGCGCAGCGCCCCCGTGTGACCCACCGCCGGGTGTGCGGCGAAGAGGATGCTGCGCCGGGCCGCCATGGCTGGGTGTGCCTCCTCCGCGTCCCTGCTACAGATCGTCCCGGAACAGCTCCTCCACGTCGCTCTCCGTGAGGGTCTTCCCGAAGTCCCCCTCCGCGGACAGCACCCCGGCAGCCAGCTCCCGCTTGCGCTTCTGCAGCGCCAGGATCTTCTCCTCCACCGTCCCGCGCGTGATGAGCTTGTAGGCAATGACCGCCCGCGTCTGCCCAATGCGGTGCGCCCGGTCCGTGGCCTGGTCCTCCACCGCGGGGTTCCACCAAGGATCGTAGTGGATGACGTAGTCCGCGGCGGTCAGGTTGAGGCCCGTGCCGCCGGCCTTCAGGCTGATGAAGAACAGCGGCGGCCCAGCCGGGTTGTTGAACTCGTCCACCCGCGCCATCCGGTCCCGCGTCCGGCCGTCCAGGTACAGGTAGCCCAGCTTCTTCTGGTCCGCCTCGCCCTTGAGCAGCTCCAGCATCTCGGTGAACTGGCTGAACACCAGCGCCCGGTGCCCTTCCCCCACCAGCTCCTCCACCAGGGCGTTGAACCGCTCCAGCTTCCCGGACGGGGGCAGCTGCGTCCCCGGCGGCAGCTTCAGCAGGCGCGGATCGCAGCACACCTGCCGAAGCTTCATCAGCGCCGCCAGGATGCTCACCTTGCTGCGGCCAAAGCCCACCTTGTCGATGGTGTCGTAGACCTTCCGGCGGCTCTCCTCCAGCACCTCCCGGTACAGCGCCGCCTGCCCGGGGTCCAGCTCGCAGAAGGCCACCGTCTCCGTGCGCGGGGGAAGATCCTTGGCCACCTCCGTCTTCAGCCGCCGCAGGATGTAGGGCTGGATGCGCTTGCGCAGCCGGTCCCGCACGGAGGCGTCCCCCTGCACCTGGATGGGGTGCTCGTACCGGTCATGGAACGTGTCCGGCCCGCCCAGGAAGCCCGGCATGAGGAAGTCGAACAGGCTCCAGAGCTCCGACAGCCGGTTCTCCAGCGGGGTCCCGGTGAGCGCCAGCCGGTGCTCGGCGGGAATGGCCTTGCATGCCTGCGCCGTGGCGCTCCCCGCGTTCTTGATGTTCTGCGCCTCGTCCAGCACCACGTACCGGAAGCCCACCTTGGACAGCTCTTCCAGGTCCCGCCGCACCAGCGCATAGGACGTGAGCACCAGGTCCACGTCCTTCAGGGACTCGGCCATCTCCTTGCGGTCCTGCCCGTGCCACACCACCGCCTTCAGCCCCGGGGTGAAGCGCTCCGCCTCGCGCTGCCAGTTGGGCAGCACGGAGGTGGGGGCCACCACCAGGGAGGCCTTCTGCCCGTGGACGTTGCGGGCCTTCTGCAGCAGGGAGAGCGCCTGCAGCGTCTTTCCGAGGCCCATGTCGTCCGCGAGGATGCCGCACAGCCCGTGCCGCTCCAGGAACCACAGCCAGGACACCCCGGCCTCCTGGTAGTGCCGCAGCTCCGCGTCCACCCCCTCCGGCCGCGGGATGGGCGGCACGCCGTGCTCCGCCTTCAGCTCCGCGATGGCGGCGCGCGCCCGGCCTTCCATTTCCGAGAACTCTCCCAGCTCCGAGAGCAGCTCCAGCGCCGCCGCCGAGTGCAGCGGCAGCCGCGTGGCCTTCGCCCCCGGCAGCGCCCCGGCCTCCTCCAGCAGGTCCGCCGCGCGCTTGAGCGCCTCGCGGTCCGCCTCGGTGAAGCTGCCGTCCTTCAGCGCGATGAAGCGCCGGCCGGAGTCCAGCCACATCCGCACCGCCCCCAGGTCCACGGACTGGTCGTCCGAGACGAACTCCGCCTCCAGCTCGAACCAGTTGACCCCGCTCATCCCCACGCGCACGCGCGGCTTCAGCGCCGGGCGCAGCTTCACCTTCTGGGCCGTGGTGCCGTACGCCTCCCAGTCCTCCGGCAGCGCCTTCACCCCGCGCGCCCAGAACTCCAGCGCAGCGTCCCCGGATGCCTCGTAGGTGCCCGCCCCGGCGTCAAACCGGAAGCCCCCCTCCACCAGCCGCTTGCCGGCCGCCCGCTCCGCGTCCTCGCGGCGGCGGTACAGCTTGCGCCCCTGCCCGCCCCCGCCCAGCGCGTACCCCAGGTGCTGCGCGTGCGGAGACACCGGCACCGTGGCCTTGCCGTAGCGCGCCGCCAGCTGTGCCCTCACCTTGTCCGGCGTCCCCTCCACCGTCAGCAGGAAGCGGGGCGGCGTCTGCTCGTCCACCTCCAGCCCGTCCGCCCGCAGCGACATGCGGAACCGCGGCAGGTGCGCCGCAAAGAAGGTCAGCACCCGGTCCAGCTGCCCCGGGGGGAAGGACATCTGCGGCTCGAGCAGCCACTTGCGCAGCAGCCGCGCCGGGAACGCCGGCTCCAGCCGGTGCACGGACTGGCCCACCAGCACCCATGTCACCCGCCCCCCCAGCACGATGACGTCCTTGAGCCCCAGGGACTGGCCTCCGGGCAGCAGCACCTCCAGCGTGGCGGTGGCCCCGTCTGCCCGGCTCTCCAGCTTCACCTGCGGGCGCGCCGGGTCGTCCATGAACAGCAGCGGCGTGCCCCGGTAGATGACGCGGCGGGGACGCAGCAGCTCCATCACCTCGGCGAGATCCTCGTCGGACAGCACCACGCGCGCGTCGTAGCGGTGCTCGTGGCGGGACAGCTCCAGGAAGATGCGCTCGTCCGCCGGCGCTATGCGCAGCCCCTGGGTCAGCGTCCGCTTGACGTGCACCGGCCCCTTGGCCTGCGCGTCCAGCCGCCGCACGTCCACCAGCCAGTGCCGCCCCGCGCCCGGGCCGGACGGGGTGATCCGGTAGCTGAACTCGTGGTCCGGCAGCGCGGACAGCCCCAGCCAGCTCTCCAGCTTGGCCAGCCCCGGCAGCCCCACCCCCTCCACGGCCGGGGAGGACGGCGCGCGCGCCCCCTCGGCCTCCTCGTCCTGCCCGTCCCCGGGCGCCTCGCCGGACGCGGGCGTGGCTGGCGGCCGGGACGCAGGAGCGGGGGGCGCCGCCGCCGCGGAGCCTGCCGCGCGCAGCCGGGCCAGGTACACGAGCGCCAGCGCCACCACGTGCTTGCAGTGGGGCCCGTACTTGTCGTGGCTCTCGCAGTTGCAGGTGGAGGACACCTTGCCCTCACCGGGCCAGGCGGCAACCGAGTAGCGGGACTCGGTACCCACCACGTCCGCGGTGAGGCGGCCGTCCGCGCGGGCGAGGTTCAGCACCCGCCTGCCCTCGGCGTACTGGCGCCCCTTCTTGAAAGTGACGGGCTGCACCTCGTCTCGGAGGGTGAGCAGCCAGCGGCCGTCGTCCTGGGCGGAGAGGGGAGCGGAGGCGCGGGGGGAAGCGGGGCGTGCGTTCGAGTCGGACAAGGAGGATTCCCCTATCACAAGCGCGCCGCCCCGGCGCATTCCCTTTGGCCTACGGGTGGGAGATCTCCACCAACTGCACCCCAGCGGACAGGTTGTCGAACGCGTCCACGTAGAGGAAGTAATCCACGCCCGGCTGCGCCTGGAACTGCAGGGTCTCCTGCCCGCCGGGCGCCTCGTCGTCCACGTAGGCCGTCTCCGTGGTGGCCGCCGTGCAGGCAGCCGCCACCGTGGCGCCTCCCGGCCCTTCCCGGACGTAGAGCACCGGGTCCTCGGTGGCCGTGGTGGGCGTTGCGGTCACCGTCACCTGCACAGCAGATGTGAACGACAGGTGGAACACCGCGTCCAGCCCGCCCAGCCCCGAGGCCAGCCCGCCCATGGCCTCCGCGTCGTCCGCAGCGGCGGAGGTGTCCAGCAGGAAGCGGGCTGCCTGCCCGCCGGCGGCGGATGCGGACAGCACCACGGCCTGCGGCGGGCTGGTGCACGCGTCGGTGGTGGCGCCGTCCACCAGCGTGGGCGGCGTGAAGGTCTCCACCCCCAGCGCAAAGGGCCCGCCCTGCGCGTCCGCGCCGTCCACCCACAGGTAGTAGGTCCCCGGCTGGAGCAGCGGCAGGGGCAGCTCGGCGGCGCCGCTGGGGGCGCTGAGGCCGTGGGCGCAGCCCACCTCCAGGGCCGGGTCCGGGTCCTCGCAGGCGTCCTTTCTCAGGTAGAGCACCGCCTGCATCCCGCCCGTGGGCGTGGCGGTGAAGCGAACGCCCAGCGCCTGGGCCACGGTGAAGCTGTACACCACGTCCGGGCCCTCCTGGCCCGCTCCGTACGAGCAGCTGGGAGCATCCGCTGCCGGATCGTTGTTGTTCAGCGCCCCGGAGCTGGTCCCGGCGAGGCTGGTGGAGGTGCCTGGCGGGGGCAGCACCAGCGCCCCCGGGCTCGTGCAGGTGTCGTTGGCCGGCGCGGGGACGGGATCCTCCAGCCGCACCCTCAGCTCCGCCGCGCCCAGCTCGGCGGCGTCCAGCGCCTCCACGATGACGAAGTAGGTCCCCGCGTCCAGCCTCGGCAGGCTCAGCACCTCGCCGTCGAGCGTGGATCCGTTGTCCATGCACGCCAGGTCCTCGCCGCCGGCGCAATCCGCGGCCACCACCCGCAGCACCGGGTCCCACGGCGTCCCCGCATCCGGAACCAGTTCGATGACCGCGTCCTTCTGCGTCACCGTGGTGAAGGTGAACACGCGCTCGGGGGTGCCGTCCTGGCCGCAGCTGCCCGCCGGCTCGTCGTCCGTGGCTGCCTCCAGCGTGAAGGCCACGGAGGTGCCCAGCGTCACCTCCGCGGTGATGTCCTGCGCCTCCGCGCAGCGCTCGCCGGAGGCCACCTGCTCGGGGACGCACACGTGCGCGGTGGGCTCGCACACCGGGCGCGCAGCGTCCGTGCACTGGGCCGAGGTGAGGCACTGCACGCACGCCCGCGCGGCCACGTCACAGACCAACACCGCCGCGCACGCCGGCACACACCCTCCCGCGCCCCCGCCGGTACCGCCCCCCGTCCCTCCATCCACGCGCGCCCCTGCGTCCTCGCCCGCCCCCGCGTCCGCAGCGGGCGACACGGGCCTGCACAGGCCGGTGGTGGTCTCGCAGGCCTGGTTGGAAGGACACGCCTTGCCAGCGCATTTCCCGGCGGGGACGCCCGGACCACAGGCCGCGAGCAAGGGGACCAACCACCAGACCAGGCGAAGGGAGGAAAGGACCATGCGCCGGAGGATGGCACAAAAGGAAAGGGCGGGGTCCCTCCGCGAAGAGGGACACCCGCCCGTGGAGACGCGCCCAGGGCGCGCCGCCGAAGCAACGGCTAGTACGAGTTGTTCTGGCCGAAGTTCTTCATGCCCTTGTTCGTCAGGCCGTCGTTCGCCTTGGTGCGGTTGTTCTTCTCGTTCGGGCTGCCCTGGAGGGCGTTGGCGGACGTGCCGAACAGCTTGCGGATGTTGTCACCGAACAGCGTGACCACGCCGATGGCCGCAATGGCGATGAGCGCCACGATGATGATGTACTCGGTCATGCCCTGACCGCGCTTGAGAGCCTTCCGGGACTGCGCCTTGACCATCGCGTTCATGTGAAACCCCTGTGTGGTTGGGAACGACGGTGAGAACTGTACAGGCGCCCCGGAAAAGATCCCTACGTCAACGGGAGGATGCCGGCTGATTCTCTCAACACCTTGGTATTGCAGGGATCTGGGCCGGACATCCCCCCCGCGCGGGAGATCCCTACTGGCAGGTCAGCGGCGCGGCGCAGGCGCCGCTCGAGCCGCATCTGCCGGAGGCGCACTGCCCGTTGGCCGTGCAGGCCGCGTCGTTGGCGAGCAGCGCCACGCAGGTGATGGTGGCCGGGTCGCAGAACGCCCCCTGCGCGCACTGGACCTCCTCCCCGTAGCAGCTACCGCCAGCTGCCACCGGGACCGAGCACACGCCGTAAGCAGGGGCGTTGGCCGGCGGGGTGCCGCCGTCGAGGGGCTGCGGGCAGTCCAGGGTGTACTTGCAGCCGGACGAGTCCGCGCAGGCCTCGCCCGCCTCGCCCATCTTCGCGCAGCCCCCCTCGCCACAGGTGTACCCGGGAAGGCACTCGCGCGCGTAGCCGCCGCTGAAGTACGCGAGGAACTGGCTGCAGGGCGCCCCGTTGCCGCCGCGCGGGGCACACCGACCGTCCGAGTAGCCGTCCGGGATCTCGCACCACAGCCCCGAGGCGCAGTCCTCGTCCCCGCCGCAGGTGCCGTCCACGGCCACCGTGCCTGCCGCCGGGCGCTGCGTGCAGACGCCGTCCCGGAGCGTGTCGTACGAGTCCACGTCGTACGCGTAGCCGGCGCACCACAGCCCGTCGTCACAGTCTCCCAGGTCCGCGCAGGCCACCCCGGCGGGGTGCGTGCCGCAGGTGCGCCCCGCGTCCGGCACCTCCAGGAGGTAGTTGTCGTAGTTGCACACCCCTGAGCTGCAGGCGCGCCGGGTGGCGCACGGGGCTCCGTCCATCAGCTTGGCCGCGCACGCGTTGCTGGCGCAGTAGGCGTCCGGGGCGCACGTCACCCCGCCGTCCACGCCGCACGCAGCGCCCAGCGCACCGAAGGGAAGGCAGCTGCCGCAGGTGGTCTCGGTCAGCCCGTCGCAGGTGCCGGCCACGCAGTCGCTCGAGCGCTTGCAGGCGCCGCCGTTGGCCACCGCCCCGGGGAACACCGCCGAGGGGCCGCAGGCGCTGCCAATCTCCGAGCAGGCGTCCGCCGCCAGCTGCACGAGGCACGCGGCCCCGGCCTCCGCCGAGAACGTCCGCCGGCCCGCCGTCACCTCCGCCAGCAGCCCCGTGCACCCCTCTTCCAGCATGGCGCGGCAGGAGGCCTCGCCGGCCGCGGGCACCAGCTGGCACGCCACGTACCGCGCACACGTCGCCTGCGCCTCGGCGGCGCAGTAGGTGGACTGCGTGGGCAGGCTGCCCGTGTTTCCGCCGTCCGCCCGGGTACCGCCGTCTGCCGCCGTGTTGCTGCCGCCGTCCGCCGCGGGCTGGGTGCCGCCGTCTGCCACGCTTCCGCCGCCCTGGGCGGTGCCCGCGTCCCGGGGGCCGGGCGCGAGGACGCCACACCCGGTCAACGCCATCAGCGCGCTGGCCGTCAGCGCCCTCCACGTGCTCCACGTCGCCATTGCTGCCGTACTCCTGCTGGGGGTGAAGCCGCGGCTTGTATTCCAACGGACGTGCGCCCCCCAAGCAGGAAAGTCGGACGGGGCCGCTGCCCGAGCGCCCGGGCTACCGCTCGCCCCAGTGCAGCTTGCTGCGCAGGATGGAGAAGTAGTCCATGCGCGGGTTGCGCACGAGCAGCACCCGCTGCGGGCTGCGGCTCACCTCCACCCGGTCACCGTCTTGGAGCGGCAACCCCGCCTGGCCGTCAATGGTGAGGAAGACGTCCGCCGGGGAGTTGCGCAGGATTATGGAAACGGTCCGGTCCGCCGGCACCACCAGCGGCCGCTGCGTCAGCGCGTGCGGGCAGATGGGCGCGAGCACCATGGCGTCCACCCTCGGGTACAGGATGGGGCCCCCCGCGGACAGCGCGTACGCGGTGGAGCCGGTGGGCGTGGAGACGATGACGCCGTCCGACTTGAAGGTCGTCACCAGCTTGCTGTCCACGAACGTCTCGTGGTCCGCGATGCGGGCGAGCGCCCCCTTGTTGATGACCACGTCGTTGAGGACGTGGTCCTCCATCACCTGCTTGCCGTCCCGCAGCAGCCGGCAGCGCAGCTTCATCCGGGGGTCCAGCACCGCCCGGCCGTGCAGCACGTCGTCCAGCCGGGGGAAGAGATCCTCCTGCGGAATCTCCGTCAGGAAGCCGAGCGATCCCAGGTTCACCCCCAGGATGGGCACCTCGCGCCCCGCCAGCATCCGGGCCGCGTGGATGAGCGTGCCGTCCCCGCCCAGCACCACCACCAGCTCCGCCCGGCGTCCCACCTCCTCGTTGGACGGCCCCCCGGCCTCCCCGAGCAACTCCGAGAGGTGCGCGTCAGCGAGGAACATGCAGCCGGGGTAGCGGGCGCGGATGGCGCGCGCCAGCTCCACCGCCTCGCCCTTCCCTTTCTTCGCCACGAGCGCAATGGTCTTTATGGACACGGCCCGTCGTTCTAGCCCAGGACTCCCCCTTCTCCCCATGGACCTCTTCGACCAGGCCGCCGAAGCGGACGCCGCCGCCCTCGCCCCGCTCGCCGAGCGGATGCGCCCCACCACGCTGGAAGAGTACGTCGGGCAGGGTCACCTGGCAGGCCCGGGGCGCTTCCTCCGCCAGGCGCTCGCCCGGGACGCGCTCCCCTCGCTGGTCCTGTGGGGCCCGCCCG
>Ga0194134_10003728_pt1 | contig 16051 bp, 12 predicted proteins | sample TA2KigOff0mmetaG_FD_148602 | JGI IMG/M metagenome (GOLD analysis project Ga0194134, IMG submission 148602) | Freshwater microbial communities from Lake Tanganyika, Tanzania - TA2015056 Kigoma Offshore 0m | ecosystem: Environmental > Aquatic > Freshwater > Lake | place: Tanzania: Lake Tanganyika... | reverse complement strand
GAGGGCCTGGAAATGCTAAACAAGAAACACATGAAAAAACGAGCCTTTCGTTTTGAAGCTGGTGGAGAAGTAGGAACAGACGAAGATTATGATGACTTCCTGCGCAACGCTTACGAAGAAATTGTTCGCGATGGTAATGATCAGCCGATTCGCGCCCGTGGATCTGGCAAACCTGCCCCTATAGAAAGAAAAGATACAGATTTCTATACAGGTCGGCCTATGAATGAGCCGCCACGCACAGATGCGGCGCCGATTGAAAATCGAGAGTTTCCAAAACCGGTAGATAGACCACCGGTAGCAGAGGTTTCTCCAGTCAGGCTCGCCCCAGTATTAAGCGGACAGCCTCCTTCGCCTCCTCCCCCAGCCGCTCCAGGAATGGGGTCTTCATCAACTGCTCCAGGAATGGGGCCTTCAGCAGCCGCTCCAGGAATGGGGTCTCAAGCAGGAACAACCTCGCCATTTGCAGCTTTTGCAAACACTGGTCTTAATACAAAGCCTGGTCTTCCTGCAAGGCCTCCGCAACCACCGGGTCCTGCGACTGCTCGAACACGGTCTCTACAAGATCCGGCGCAGCCTCCGCAACCACAGCGTTCGGCTGCTCAACCACAGCCCGCAAAGGCTAAGGTAAAGCCTGCTGGTGGACGGGTAGCGGCAGGCAAAACCGCAGAACAAGAAGCGGAAGCGGAAGCAAAAAGGAAAGAACTTGCTGCACGTGCCGATCTAGAGCGCAGGCAGAGAGATGCAAAACCTATAGAGTCTGTTAACCCAGAATTTAATCTTTTGGGCGGGCCAGCGCTACGCGGGCTGGCAGGTCTTGGGAAAGGGTTGGCTGGAAAACTTGCTGGAGAAAGGGCTGCAAAACAAGCAGCAAGAAAAGAACGTACTCTTTCACCACAAATGAAAGATATGGGCCCTGCTGATGTTGTAAAAAAAGAACCTCCAAGACTAACACTTGATAAGGGTTCGGCAACCGCTCCGAAACTTGGAGAAGCAAAAGGTCCGTTTCCCGGAGATCGCCGCCAGTTAGGTAAAGAAGGCCCATCGTCTGCTGTTGTTCCTAAGGGTCCTGGCCGTGTTGAAAAAGATATGGGTCCGGTTCAAGAGGTGCGCAAAGAATTATCAAAACCTACAAAACAAGAATCTAAGGCTAAGGGAAAAAAGAAACCCGAAAAGCGCAAAAAAAAGGATGATGATATTGGTCGATTTGAGGGAGAAGGTGGTAAGGCGTTCCGGCGTGGTGGCGCAGTAAAAAGCGCGTCTTTCCGTGGAGATGGCATTGCATCTCGCGGCAAAACGAAAGGACGCTACATATGAACAAAGTTAGTACTGTAATGAAGGAGTTTAAAGCAGGAAAACTTAAATCCTCTTCAGGGCAAAAAGTTACAAACCCTAAACAGGCAATTGCAATTGGACTATCGGAGGAACGTATGAAAGCATCGAAAGGCAAATACATGGGCGGCGGCTATGTAGGCGGCGGTTCGGTCATGCCTCAGAAAATGGGCAAGGTCAAAACTGCCGCACCAAGCAAAGATGGTGTTGCAGCAAAAGGGAAGACTAAGGGTAAAATGGTGAAAATGGCGCGTGGTGGAGCCTGCTAAGTTTTTCCTGTAACACAAAAGCACCGCCCCGCAAAGGCGGTGTTTTTATTTGAATAATCATGGATGCTCGCGCACAACTTTTAATTAACAATGAACCCAGACAGCTCAACTAACCCGTTTTACGACCCTATTTTAAAAGGCGTGTGGCAATTAGATGGGGATCCCTTGCAAGGGAGGTATGTTCACCCAATAACAAAACAAATTTTTTCTATAGAACAATATCTAAATCTTGCGTACACGCAAGATGCTAAAGACATACGTAACAATATTCAACAGATAACTGCTGTTAGAGAGTTTCTTGCTCAGCCAAGAACAGTGTCGGAAAACTTGCAGTACATGGCGGCAAATAAATTAACACAAGACGACCTTGTACGGCTATCGGGAAAAACAAAAGAAGACTTATTCCCAACAGTTTATGACGTAGAAGGTCGTGCTTATGATCCAGTTGTTCTTTTAGATCTAGCGGCGCAAGTTGGCAATAATCTAGATATAAAAGGTTCATCTGGGGGTGCATGGCAAGCCGGACCTCAAATCATAGGGTTTTCCTATGAAACTGTGCGGAATTTATTTCCATCTAGTTTTAGTGTCGCTGGTTCAGAACAAGTTACGTTTGATATAGCAAGAGGGTTATATAACTTAGGCGTTAAAGATGTAGCGGCACTTAAATCCCCTGTTGCTACATTAAAGAAAAACAGGGGTGTTTATAGTTATATATATCCACCAACCGTAGAGGGCGGAAGTGTTATATCTGAAGGAAAAGCAAGAGACTTGGCGCACTGGGGTTATGGGCCTTATGCTGGGTATAAAGAATTTACAGGTTTCGCAAACGGCGTAACACTGGGAGAAACGACTGCCGGAGATGACAAAACACTTTATAGGCTAAACCCCAACACAGGAATTCAAACCCAAGGTATTGACACTTCTGACAAAGGTACTATTTTATTTGGAATATCGCTGTTGACTATGGCGGTGGGTGGGCCAGCAGCAATAGGCTCATTTATTTCCGGTGGAACATTAACAGGAGCCGCTGCGACAGTAGCAGGGTCGATGGCAGTTAATTTTGCATCAAATATTGTAATGGGGGCTGACCCCCTGCAAGCATTAAAAAATACAGTTAAATCCGGTGGCGCTGCTTATTTAAGCAGTATGGTTGGCGCTATGCTTCCACCAGAAATTGCTTCGGTAGGGGCAAGCGCAGTTAGCCAGCTCATTCAAAAAGGAAAAATTGATTTAACGTCATTAGCGATTTCTGGCGTCGCCGGAGCAGTAACTAATACGCTAGCAACCGAGCTGGATATTTCAAAAGAGCTTGCAAGCACGTTAGCGAATGCCGGGTTAACTGCTTTATCTGGTAACGAAAAAGCAGCAATAAACATACTTGCAAATGGTGCTATAAATTCAGCAATAAGTAGTGCTACATCTAACCTTACTCCCGAGCAAAAAAATTGGGTAGCCCTGGGAGTTGGGCAGGTAATACAAACTGCTAGAACAGGAAAATTTGACCCAACTTCTTTGATGAATCAAATAACTCAAAGAGGGTTGAATCAAGCCGCTGCAAAACTTGTAACAATTGGCGCCTCTAAAGATCGTGCCGCCACGATGACAAGCGAGGAAATTCGGCGACTAAAATCTGATCCTAACGCGCTATACGCTGTTGCGCAGTTAGTAGACAATCCTAATGACGTATTTTATGCTGGTAAAACGCTACAGCAAATTGAAGAGATAGAACAGGCTCTAAAGGCCGGTCAGGCCGAGTTTATTAACGCAACAATTAATGCGTACAACAGAGGAGAAATAATACCGGAGGCGTTATTTGCATCTTTTAGAAGTGCCGGTTTTAAAGACGACTATATAGCACACATACTTCAGGTAAATCACGAAAATAAAATTACAAACCGACTGTTGCGTGACGATGTGGATCGTATTGTAGAGCAATATACAACGGCCTACACAAGTTCATCAGGAGCAAATCGTGAAGAAACAATAAATCAATTAAAAAGCTTAGGAATTGAGGAAGACCTTGTTAACAAAATATTGTTTACGGCAGAACAAGCCGTAGCAACATGGCAATCAAATCAAACTATAAGAAATATTCTTAATACTTATGATAGCAATGTTACAAGCCCAAGTGCATTAAAGCTGTTGCTTGAGGGTGCTGGAGCAAGCAGAGAATTTGCTGAAGCGGCTGCACAACAAGCGGCGCGAATGCAGGCTGAAGCCGCAGCTTTTCAAGCAGTTCGCGGATCTTTGCAACAGGGGGCAAATAGATTTATTTTTGAAACAATTAAGTCGGTTCTTGCGGGCACAACACCAGTACAGGAAGCTATTTCGCAAATTAACGAAGCGTATGACCCGGAAAAAGGTCTTCTAGGGCAACAAATTATTGATAAGGCTCAGGAAATCCAAAGAGAACAAGATGCGCAATTTGCAGATGCTCTAAAGGTTGCTGCTCAAGAAAATGAAAGACAAAATGCCGAACTTATTAGAATATTTACTAATCTAGGCGAAGGTAAATTAACCGGGTCGCAAGCAATTGATGAATTAACACAGCTTAAAGTACCAAACGCACAAAATCTTGTTTCACAATATTTTATAACATTAGAAGGCAGAGCAGCACAACAAGAACAAATTAATGCAGTTGCACAAGATTATTTTAGGTCAGCATCTACCTCTCCGCAGACACAACAAAAAAGAACCGAAGTAATTGAAAATTTGCGACTTGCAGGAGCGTCAAATCCAGAATCAATAGTTGCAGATTTAGATACAAAAATTACAAATGCAAAAAATTATGCAACAGCGCAACAACAATATTTAACTGGTGAAATTACTGATACAGAATTAAAACGAATTGGGTCGTTGGTTACAAATGATGTTGATAAACACCTTATTAGGCTAAACGGAATAAAAGCAGGCGGCGAACTTACGTCATCGGAGGCGGCGCAAGCTTTTGCTGGAAGTTTGACAGATAAAAATAAACTAATTTGGCATGTTGTGGATCGCAATGGAAATCAAGTTTCTTTTAATATTAACGATGAAGGAACCCTATACGTTCAATATGCAAGAGATAAAAACGGTAAAGATGTAACTGAAACTTTTTATGGTTCAACGCCGCAAGCAATGGATCGATGGAGGGTAGAGTCAGAACAACAATATATAAGAAGGCGTAATGATACCGGCACAGCAGTATCAAGAAAGTTTTTTGCTCCCGGTAGCCAAATGTCCTTTGACCAAGCGGTAGCGGAATTGCAAAGAGGTGGAATGCCAATTTCAATGGCAAAAGATATTGTTAATCGTTGGTCCTCGCAAAAAGAGCAAATTGGCACAAATCATATTACTTTCAATACAGACTCAAAAACAACGTCTCGAATGTTAACTTTTGAAGAATTTGAGCGCGTTACTGCTCCATTACGAAGAATAGGAAATAGAAATGATACTCCGCAATCTATAGCTGACGAATATCAGGCATATCTGTGGGAAGCCGGGTATTTAAAAAACAATAACAAGCTGCCTACAGGGAGATATGGCGTACAACTGTATCCGATGCCGGGAATAATGGTGCGAGCAATTGACGCGTCAAAACCGCCGCCAGAATTGCCAAAAAATGCCTTTATTGAAGATCTTGCAAGCCGCGTAAGAGAGGGGGTTGAGCGTGGCGCGGAACGCGGCAGTGGTGCGCAAAATTTGATAAATATGTTAACAACAAATTTTGCTGGTACGTTTTTTGGTGGGGCGGCAGGAATAATTTCACGTGTTTCTGGTGATGCCGCAAACGATTTTGCGGTAGCAGCACGCGGTATTGCCCAAATGTTTGATAGCTCATCCGCAATATTAGAAGGAGAATATCGAAAAGAGGCGCAGCGCTGGCAAAACGAGATTAACAACGCACAAGGATTTGCTAAAGTTGGAAAAACCTGGGATTGGATTTCAAGTACTCCAACAAGTGCTATAAGCTTTCTTAGTACTTTAGCAAAAGAAGGTTCTGAAGAAGTGGCTCACTTTCTGTTATTAGGAAGGGCTTTATCACTAATTGGAAATTCTAATGGAAAAGCTGTAGGGTTGCTATTATTTGATCTTGCATTAAACGGTGGACTTATAACCGAGGAAAATATAGCAAAGCTAGTGGGCCAAGGTGCAGATTCACAAATGGCAGCGCGTCTCGGGGGAGATGCAGGTCTTAGCGCAGCAGCCGCAGAACAGATTGTTGGCATGTTTGCTGCTACCATTCCAAGTTTTAAAGGAGTTGTAGGAAAATTTCTTAATCCAACGGTACAAGCTAAAGTAGAGGGCGTCCAAGAAGCAGTATCAACCGGAATAAATCAGTTAGCATTAGGCCAAAAACTTGATTGGAATGAAATACAAACTGCCTATGTTCTTGGAACAGCAATAGGCGGCGGTGTTCATGGCGGAAGCGCGGTAGTTGGAAAATTAAATGATGCTTCTCAATATTTAACCCCGCAGCGCATGGGGGAAATTGCAGCAGTGTTGCGGCAGAAAAATATTGACGCTCCTGCTGAATTAATTCCAAAATCTACAGAAGTAAAAATACAACAACTAACTCCAGATATTGCTTTGTTAGTGGCGCCCAACGGGCAAACTTATGTTGCAGACGCAAAAAACGAAAACCTAACAAAAGATGAAGTACTTAATATTTATAGCATTGATGTCACCCCAATTGCACTCAACACTAACGATGCAACAAATTTATTAACAAACATTGAAACAGCATATCAAAACCAGCTTGGGCGCAAACCTACTTTCGATGAGGTAGCGCCTTTAATTAACCAATTGAGTGGTCCAGCACCCATAACATTTATTCCGCAACTAGAACAGACGTTGGGGTCTTCAACAGAAGGCCAAAAATTTGATGCGGTTCAATTTGGGAAAACTTTAACTGAAGAACAACTTATTACGTTTGCGCAAAATGCAATGAAAGAACAAGGGGCTTCAGTTGCACATGTAAAACAAATATTAGATTATCACGCAATACCAGAAGATCTACAAACAGCGGTCATTAACGTAATAACTCCGCGTAATAGCATTGATGGATCTGTATTGACTGTTGACATTGGAAACAATGTGATTGTTAGCGGAAGTGACGGAAAAACGTATACTATTCCCGCAATTGTTAATGGCAAAGCACTTGCTCCTGGGGATGAAGTAAAGCTTTCTATGGGGGAAAATGTTGCAACACAGGTAACAATAGTAAGGACAGCAGAAGACCAACAAAGAGAAAGTCAATCAATATCTTTAGAGCGAGCAACTACTCTTAAAGATACAGCAATGCCTAACGGCACCCAGGCAAAGTTGCCTTTAGATTGGAACGAGAGAACGGTACAAAGCAAAATTGAATGGTTAAATACAAATAATTACACTGCTGATAAAGTGAAAGAATTTGGTTTTAAAGACGGCGAAGTAGATGGTTTAATTGCTGCGGGGCTTAATAAAGGGTCGTACATAAATCGCGCAGATATTGAAACAAAAGTTAATACAGAATATCGAAATATTTTTGGGCGTAATCCGGACTCAGAGGGGTTAAAATTTTATGCTGACCAGATTCAATCAGGAAAATTATTACAAGCAAATTTGGCAAATGAATTAAAAAATGGAGCGCAAGGAGTAGATATTTATTTTAGAGATAATCCAGATGTAGCCGCTGCGTATATTCGTGATGGACATCAAGCAGCAGGAAAAACTCCTGAACAATTTGCTACAGAACATTACAATACATACGGATTTGCAGAAAATCGCAATCCTCCTGAAGGTGTTGCAGTAAAGACAGGTACTACTACAGGTACTACAGGTACTACTACAGGTGCTACTACAGGCACCACTACAGGTACCACAGGTACCACTACAGGTGTTACAGGTGCTACTACAGGTACCACTACAGATACCAAAGGCACTACTACAGGTGTTACAGGTACTACTACAGGTGTTACAGGTACTACTACAGGCACCACAGGTACTACTACAGGCACTGTAACAGATACTAAAGATACCGCTACAGGTATAACAGGTACTACTACAGGTACTGTAACAGATACTAAAGGTACTACTACAGGTACAACAGGTACTACTACAGGTACTGTAACAGATACTAAAGGTACTACTACAGGTACTGTAACAGATACTAAAGGTACTACTACAGGTACTGTAACAGATACTAAAGGTACTACTACAGGTGTTACAGGTACTACTACAGGTACTACAGATACCAAAGGTACCACTACAGGTACTACAGATAACAAAGGTACTACTACAGGTACCGTTACAGGTACCACTACAGGTACTACAGATAACAAAGGTACTACTACAGGTGTTACAGGTACTACTACAGGTACTACAGATACCAAAGGTACTACTACAGGTATTACAGGCACTGCTACAGGTGTTACAGGTACTACAGGCACTGCTACAGGTGTTACAGGTACTACAGGCACTGCTACAGGTGTTACAGGTGTTACGACAGGTACAAAAACTGGTACGTATGTAGGCACAGATGGCAAGACTTATTTGCCGATGAAAGGTGGTGCTGCTGTACAGGTGCCTAGCAATTGGGGTTCATTAGACATACAGGGCAAAGCAGAATTTTTAGCACCAAGATATTCAGGTAGAATTTTTGATTTAAAAAAACTTGGTTTTGATCAAGAAATAATTGACGCTGTTACAAGTATTAAAAATGCACAAGATGCTTTAATAGCCGAAAACAAAAGAATTTCTACTGAGCTACAACAAAATCGTAGTTTAAGCATAAAAGCTTCTTTGTCTGAGTCTATATCTATTTCTGTTGCTACTAGAGAAGCTCGTTTAGAAGAAGCAAGGCAAAGCGTCTCACTTCGTGATTATGAAACTAGTATATATGGTTACACAGGCAAAGACGGCAAAACATGGTTGCCAACAAAAACTAATGCAATTATAGAAGTTCCTAATAACTGGGGTTACTTAGATGTACAGGCTAAGGCTGAATATTTAGCCCCTAAATACTCGTCAAGAATTTACGAGTTAAAAAAATTTGGTTTTGATCAAGAAATAATTGACGCTGTAAGCGCTATTAAATATAATCAAGACGCTTCAAGATCCGCAAGTATAAGTCTTTCTAACGAAGTAATACAAAAGCGTAGTTTAAGCATAAAAGCTTCTTTGTCTGAGTCTGTATCTATTAAAATAGCTCGTGAACAAGAAATAAAAGCAAGTCAATCACTTTCTGCAGCTACGAAAGCGTCAATTTCTAATTCAATAAAAGTTAGTCAGTCAATTAGCAATTCGATAAGTACATCTATAGTAGTGTCACAATTTTTAGATAAACGACAAGACATATCTAACAGCATTTCATTAAAAAATTCTTTATCTGAATCGCTTGTTAAAGAAAAGCAAGACGCCGCTATATCGCTATCGTTAAGTGCAAGTCAAAGCTTGTCAACCTCAATATCGCAAAGGCTCGATCAGTTACAAAATGTTAATAAAGACATTTCTCAAAACATAACGCAAAATGTAACGCAAGATCCCGTTGCGATATCAATAAGTAATTCGCAAAGCATTTCGCAGAGATTAAAAGAACAATTAGAATTTTATTTGCAACAAGAATTATCTCAAAACTTTACACCAAATGTAACTCCTGATGTAACCCCAAATGTAACTCCTAATGTAACTCCAAATGTAACTCCTAGTGTAGCTCCAAATGTAACTCCTAATGTAGCTCCAAATGTAACTCCAGATGTTACACCAAATGTAACTCCTGATGTAACTCCAGATGTTACACCAAATGTAACTCCTGATGTTACGCAAAACATAAGCACGTCTTATTCTATTTCTATTCGGCTTAGTATTGAATTAGAAAAAATAATTCGCGAGAATAATATATTTATTGAGCTGACTCCAGCTCAAAACATAACCGTTCCAAAAGTTACGCCAAAATTTTCCCCGGACGTAACTCCAGACATAACCGTGCCAAAGGTCTCCCCGGACGTAGCTCCAGACATAACCGTGCCAAAGGTCTCCCCGTTTCTTATTTTAACGAGCCTTCCTTGGCAGCCTCCTGAGCCTACAACCACGTCTAGAGGACTTCCTGAGCCTACGACAACGTCTAGAGGACTTCCTGAGCCTACGACAACGTCTGCTACACCGTCTCCACCAACAGGGTCAACGCCTAAACCTACTGTGCCAAGAGCCACAGCACCAAGACCTACAGCGCCAACCTCCCCGCCGCCACCGTTTCCGTTGTTTGGAATTTTGCCGTATACTCAGGGAAAGGCGTATGTGGACTATCCTTTCCCTGAAGTTCCTCCGCCAGAATTCGGTCCATATGACCTTTACAAAGCACCCAATTATTTGAGACCATTGACAAACACGCTTCCCAATTTTGGATTGCAAGCCTTACTAGGAGCTGCAAATGATGCAAAGCCGAGGGATGGGCAAAATTAATGCCACAAAAGTACCAAAGATTAAAAAGCGGCGTGACAACACAGACTTTGCCGAGTATGCTGCTGGAGGGGAGGTGTGGGATCGCCCCCGTCCCAAGAAACTTGGCAAACCAAAGCCGTTAAGCAGCGCCAAGAAAGCCAAGGCTAAGGCAATGGCACAGGCTGCCGGCCGCCCTTATCCTAATCTTGTAGATAACATGCGCGCAGCGAGAAAATAATGTCTACAACAGCTACAACGGTTTTCAATCCTAACTTCAATGAAATTGCCGAAGAGGCTTATGAGCGCTGCGGTTATGAGATGCGCTCTGGGTATGATTTGCGAACAGCGCGGCGCAGCTTAAACTTGTTGTTGACGGAATGGGCAAACCGTGGCATCAATCTATGGACAATAGAACAGGGCGCCATACCTCTTTATGCAAATCAAATTACTTATCCCTTGCCTATCAATACTGTAGATTTGCTAGAAACTATTGTAAGAACTGGCGCAGATTCTAATCAGACCGATATCAATATTAGCAGAATTTCCGTCAGCACCTATTCCACCATTCCTAACAAGCTCGCTACAGGTAGGCCAATCCAAATTTATGTGGATCGCCAGGGAGGGCAAACCTACACATTCACCGCAACATTAGCGGCAAATGTGACGGCTACCGCAGATATTGTGCCCGTAAGTACTTTAGTACGGGTACCCTATGCGGGATATGCAACCATTGGCTCAGAGGTAATTTACTACTATGGTACGAGCACTTTGGCAGAAAATGTGGCAACAGGTGCGTCAACGTATGCAACACTTAACAACGTGGTGCGTGGACAAAACAACACAACTGCGGCGGCGCATACGTCGGGAGGATCCCTGACAAGCACTCAGTTTCCCAACATCACAGTGTGGCCTGCCCCTGACCAAGGATCTATCAGCAACCCTTATTACACCTTGGTATACTGGTGGATGCGAAGGCTCTATGATGCAGGAAACGGCGTCAATACGGAAGACATACCATTCCGATTCCACGAGGCAATGATCTCTGGGCTGGCCTATCGCCTATCCATGAAAGTTCGTGGCGGATTAGAGAGGATATCGCTCTTGAAGGCGCAGTATGATGAAGCTTGGCAGCTTGCATCCGAAGAAGACCGGGAGAAGGCTTCAGTCCGATTTGTACCCCGCCAGTCCTTTCTTGGGGTGACGTAATGCCCAATCAGTTCTCAAGCGGCAAATTTGCTATAGCACAATGTGATCGTTGCAATTTCCGATACAAACTCAAGCAACTCAAGCAATTGACAATAAAAACAAAAAATGTCAACATCCTTGTATGCCCAGAGTGCTGGGAGCCTGACCAGCCGCAACTTCAGCTTGGAATGTATCCAGTGAACGATCCACAGGCGGTGCGCAATCCAAGAACAGACTCCAACTCGTACTATCAGTCAGGGTATAACGGCTTGCAAGTTACCGATCAAACTGGTGTAAGCTCACTGTTAACAGGGGTTCCTTTGGATGGCAGTAGGACCATTGAGTGGGGGTGGAGTCCGGTCGGAGGTGCCAGATCTTTTGATGCAGCCCTTACTCCAAACCGCTTGGCCTCGCCAATTGTTGTCAACAGCGTTACTATAAGCTAGGAGTTATTATGAAACATACTGTCCAAGACAAAGCCGCCAAAGCAGTACATAAGCATGAAAAGGCCATGCATCCTGGCAAGCCCATGACCAAATTGCGCAAGGGCGGCCCAACAGGCGAGATGATGCGTAGTGTTGGACGCAACATGGCGCGGGTGAACAACCAGGGGAGCAAATGATGGCAAAATACTCCATGAAGATTGGCGGCAAGGAAGTTGGCCCCGCATCGGTCTACGCCCCTCCACACACCATGAAGGGAGAAAAGGTCACTGTAGAAACAAGCCCGGGGAAGGAAATGCCTTATAATCTGCGACCAGACTGGAGGCCCACGCATGGGGTAGGGATCAACCCTAACACCCAGGTTAAGACTTCAGGCATCGCAATGCGCGGCGTAGGATGTGCTACCAAGGGAACCATGTGTAGAGGTCCGATGGCATGAACTGGGGGGAGCTTAAAACGTCTATCCAAGACTACATGGAGACATCGTTCTCCGTAACTAGTCTTACGACGTTTGTTACCCAAGCTGAGGAAAAAATCTACAATGCAGTACAGTTTCCAAGTTTAAGAAAAAATGTAACTGGGAATTGCAGTGCAAACAACAGGTATCTGCAATGTCCCACAGATTTTCTTGCCGCGTATTCTCTTGCTGCTATAGAAACTAACGGGCAATATCATTTTTTGCTTAACAAAGACGTAAATTTTATTCGCGAATCGTTTCCAATTCCTACAGGCGCAGGAAACACAGGGCTTCCATATTGTTATGCGCTTTTCGGTCCAGACTTTCCTAATGCCCCTAAAAAACTTGTGTTTATGCTAGGGCCAACGCCTGATCAAAATTATCAAGTTGAATTGCATTATTTTTACTACCCAGAATCTATTACGTACAACAACATTGACGGTACGACAACTTGGCTTAGTGAAAATTTTGACACTGTGCTTCTTTATGGTGGACTTGCTGAAGCGGCGGTTTTTATGAAAGCAGAGCCAGATCAAATCAATTACCTCAACAGCAAATTCCAGGAAACACTCACTCTGGCAAAACGACTTGGAGAGGGTCTTGAGCGGCAGGATCAGTATCGCGCCGGTCAGGTTGTTGACAGGGTTGTCTGATGATTGTTCAAACCACATGCACAAGTTTTAAGGCAGAAGTTGCGCAAGCGCTACATAATTTTACAAGGACTACTGGAGATGTTTTCAAACTTGCGCTCTACACCTCCACTGCAAACCTCGGTGCGGACACCGCCGTATACACCTCTCAAGGTGAGGCGAGTGGAACCAATTACACGCCCGGAGGGGCTGTTCTTACAAACATTACGCCATTGTCGTCGGGCACAACCGGGTACTGGTCATTTGACGACCTAACCTTTTCTAATGTAACCTTGACTTGTAGCGGCGCTCTTATCTACAATACGACAGGGTCGCGCGCTGTGTGTGTTCTGAATTTTGGTTCCACGATTACCAAGACCGCTTCCAACTTGGTGATTAGCTTTCCTCCTATGGGAGCGTCTGACTCACTTCTAAGGATCACATGATGGAAACTGCAAAAAGCAAAGATGTGGTGGCAAACGCTCTTGTAGCACGCCCACAAAATGACGAATGCGCTTTGGCGCTTGGAAAGTTCATTTTTGAATGCTATGACAAAAATGGCAAACTAAAATGGTCTGGCGAATCTAAAAATCTTGTAGTTAATGTTGGTTTGCAATACATGGCTGGCACCTCTCTTGATGGGGCTACAACACGTATTACTTCTTGGTTTGTTGGGCTTTGGGGTGCTGCGTCAAGCAATAACCCAGCGGCTGGGGATACGATGAGTTCTCATGCCGGTTGGACAGAGAATACAACGTATAGCGATGCAACACGTCCTGCGGCAACTTTTGCAGCGGCAACCACGGCAAATCCATCTGTCGTGACAAACACTGCAAGCAAGGCGACGTTCAATATCAATGGTACTACCACGATTGGCGGTGCTTTTTTGGTAAGCAATTCAACAAAAGGCGGAACTACCGGAACGCTATTTTCAGGTTCGGATTTTACAGGCGGCGACCGCGCTGTAGTTAGCGGGGATACGCTGCAAGTAACCTACACCTTTAGCTTGTCCGCATAATGCCTTTCGTTATTGCAGATCGTGTACAGGAAACCACAACCAGCACCGGCACAGGGACTATAACCCTAGCTGGTGCTGCAACAGGTTTTCAATCGTTTGCTGTTATTGGTAACGGCAATACGACTACTTACACTATTGCGGACGCTTCTGGTTCTAACTGGGAAGTTGGAATTGGGACTTATACGTCTTCGGGTACAACATTAGCGAGAAATACTGTACTGTCTTCCAGCAACTCAGGAAGCCTTGTAAACTTTGGGGCGGGCACGAAAAACGTATTTGTAACGCTACCATCTAGTCGGACTGTATATCCTGCTGCTATCGCGGCGATGATTTTTGGGTAGGAGCAAACATGGCCGCACCAAATCTACTTTCTCCGACAACTATCACAGGTAAATCGGTAACAGTTGATCTAACTTCAACTTCGGCTACGTCAATCCTTAGCAACGCTGCGTCTTCAGGTAAAGTCTTAAAGGTTAATTCTCTGTACGTAGCAAACGTGGATGGAGCAAGCAACGCTGAAATCACAATCAACTACTATTCTGCTGCTGCTTTAGGAGGGACGGCTACACAGCTTTGCTCGACGGTGGTTGTCCCTGCTGATGCAACGCTGGTGGTAGTTGATAAAGATGCTTATCTTTATTTAGAAGAAAACACCTCGTTAGGTGCTACGGCTGGCACAGCAAACGATTTGAAAATTGTTTGCAGCTACGAAGACATTAGCTAGGAGTTGCCATGCCTAGAGGTAACGGCGGGATAATCGGCCCTGCAAATATACCCACAACAAGCTCGGCCAAAGGCGTCTGGTCACTGCTGGAGCAGATGATTGCTCAGAGACAGGGTATATGGCCTTTTTTTAGCTTTACCATCGTCCAAACCTTTACTGCTACCAGCACTTGGACATGCCCTGCGGGTGTCACAGAGGTTGAGTATTTGGTTGTGGCTGGTGGCGGGTCGGGGTGTGGACTAACAGCGGGTGGGGGCGGAGGTGGAGGTGGAGCAGGCGGATTTAGGACTGGTACAGGGTTAGCTGTTTCTACTACTGGTGGGGATGGTAGCGGGAATTACACAGTAACAGTTGGAGGTGGAGGGATTCCTGCGGGAACCAACGGCATAAGGGGCGGGGCTGGTAGTAATTCTGTTTTCTCTACAATCACAGCTGCCGGTGGTGGTGGTGGTGGCGCTTGGAACATTGAACCAACTGGCGGGTCTGGCGGGTCTGGCGGAGGTGCATCTTATTCTGGGTCGGTTGGCACTGGAAATACACCATCAACATCCCCGTCTCAAGGTAATAACGGTGGGTTGGGGAATACAACTGGAAGTACAGGTGAGGGTGGTGGAGGTGGTGGTGGCGCTAGCGCAGTGGGAGGAAATGCGGCATCAACAGGAAATCTTGGTGGGTCTGGAGGAAATGGAACTGTTTCCTCTATTTCAGGATCTTCTGTGACTTATGCCGGAGGAGGTGGTGGTGGTTCTGGAGTGAGTGGCAATACTGTTGCAAGCGGTGGAAGTGGTGGTGGTGGCAGTGGGGGAAGTAACAATTCGATTGCTCAACCCGGTAGTGTTAACACAGGCGGGGGAGGTGGCGGTAATAGCAACGCTTCAACCGGGAGACCAGGAAAGTCAGGCGGCTCCGGCATTGTCATCCTTAAATACACCGTGCCTGCACAAACCATATTTACGTTTAAGGGCACTACCACTTGGAAATGCCCGACAGGTGTGACCTCGGTTGACTATCTTGTGGTTGCTGGTGGAGGTGGTGGAGGTACTCAAGTAGGAGGTGGTGGCGGTGCTGGTGGTTTCAGAACTGGTACAGGATTAAGTGTTACAGCGGGTACAGACTACACGGTTACCGTTGGTGCTGGAGGTACGGGAGTTACAGAAGGGAATCGAGGCAATAATGGATCAAATTCCGTTTTTAGCACAATTACCTCTACAGGCGGAGGTGGAGGTGGTAAGTACACAGTACCAGGGACAGGAGTAGACGGTGGCTCTGGAGGCGGTGGTGGGGGTGGTTTGTCTGCTTATGCTGGCGGTGCTGGTAACACTCCAAGTACATCACCAAGCCAAGGAAATAACGGTGGTGCTGGAAGTGCACCAAATGCTCATGCTGGGGGTGGGGGCGGAGCATTTGCCACAGGGAATGCTGCGACATCAACTGATGGCGGAAGTGGTGGGAATGGAAAACCCTCAAGCATCACTGGATCATCTGTTACTTATGCTGGTGGCGGAGGCGGCGGATCAAATGGTGTAGGTGGGGCAGGCGGAACAGGTGGTGGTGGAGCAGGTGCGTCTAGCGGCTCTGGAGGCGGAACAGCAGGAAC
>Ga0194134_10003715_pt1 | contig 16100 bp, 19 predicted proteins | sample TA2KigOff0mmetaG_FD_148602 | JGI IMG/M metagenome (GOLD analysis project Ga0194134, IMG submission 148602) | Freshwater microbial communities from Lake Tanganyika, Tanzania - TA2015056 Kigoma Offshore 0m | ecosystem: Environmental > Aquatic > Freshwater > Lake | place: Tanzania: Lake Tanganyika... | reverse complement strand
AAATCATTCCCGCGCTTCGTCAAGGGCAAAAGCTTTGCCTGAACAGCTTCCCTGACGGCTGCCAGCCCTATGTAGAGGCGCTCTTGTTTTTACGAAATCGTGCTTCTGATTATTCAGCTGCGCTGGAGGCTGATTTCCAGGCCACAGAAAATAGTCCCATCATCAAGGAGTTGATAGCTCTTTCTGATGCCATCAATCAGGTCGCTGCCCAGGGGTATGGGCTGTCGTTTGCTTCTGCTAAGTCATTGGGAATTTTCAGCCCTGAGGCTTATATTGGATTTGTGAAAGGCAACGCGGGAAAGCCCAACGCCGCTGCCTTCGAGACCCAAAGCACTGCCATCGTGATCAAAGCGGTAAAAGTCTTTAATCGCCTTAGCGACTATTCTTCTGCCTACGCAAAAACGGTACCGAGCTTCCAGGCGACGCAAACACTCACGACTACTCTGTACTGGATCATTGTGTTAGCTGAAATTCTTGTCTTCTCACTAGTGGGAAGCATTGCACTACTCAACACACGCGCTGAGGCGCTGTCAAAGAAAACAGCGCTTAGGGCTGATTCTCAATGAATAAGCATGTTCTTTTTGGTCTCGGTGCTTCGGATCGATTACTGCTGCTTGCATTCTCACTTGCGGCTGGTCTCACCTCGGTCATCGTTGGGCAAAAGGTCTTATCTATCGAAAATACAGCCATTACGGTTTCTCATTGCCAACGACTGAATCTGCAAAATATCTTTTTTATCAACCAAGCACACTCAAGTGCAGCCTCAATTAAGGGCGGCAATAGGCTCAGCGTGCGTCTCCCGAGGTATTGCGATGGTCTGCTGCCAAGGGCCACAGTCGCAATTCTTGAATCACTCCAGGCTGATCCAGTAAGCCCTGTTGCCAGTGAGGATGCTATTAGGATCTATTCCGATGCCCTCTCGGCCATTGAGGATCGTGACTCGGAACTGAAGAGAAATCTTCTCATCACGCTCGTGGCCTTCAATGTCCTGGCTTTGACCATCGAATCGCTCATCCTCTACAGGGAGCGAAAAAACCTCGAGACTGATAGCGATGGCTAATCCTTGGGTCGAGCCTCTGCAGGGTTGCTCACGGTGGGCGATGACTTTGAAGAATTCCCTTCGAGAACGTAGTGTTGCTCTTGGGATGACGCGGCTGGTGTATCGGACCTCCCTCGCTGGTGGAATGTGCTTGACGATGGCCCTTGCTATGCAGCCATCCGGAACGGTTGCAGGGCCGAGTTCTGATGGCTGTGCGATCAAGAGTCAGGTTCTTTCGTGGAGCATGGATCGGATCCGCGCCAACCCTTCTGCCAGGGCAAGGCAGTTGAGCTGCAAAGAGATCGCCACCATCCAAGCCGTTAACCCAGAATCGCTTGAAGTCACAACTGGAAGAGTCTCAGGAAAGCCTGTGATTTGTATGTCTTCGAGTCGCTCGATACCATGCCTATTCATCCTCGCTGACCTTTCAGAGGATGGCGATCCCACTTCGGTCTTGGCGGAGATTTTTAATTACAAACAAAACACAACGGTTCTCAACGAGACCGTCGAGCGTCTATTCATCAGGCCAGCTAAATACATCAAGTAGAGGGAGTGGACGCCAACGACAGCTTTGCGCTGGCGTTCTCCCAGCGATTTACTCCTCTTCCGCCCCTGAGGGGATCAGCTTGATTTGCTTGCGGCCGAGCTTGATTTCAAACTCATCACCGGGCTCCAGGCCGAGCAGGGCGGTGTAGGCCTTGCCCACCAGCAGGTTGCCGTTGCCCTGCACCGTGGCCACATAGCTCAGGGTTCGCCCGCCTTTGCCTCGGCCTTTTCCGCTGCCATCGCCCAGGCTGACTCCCTTGGCCTCCAGCAGGGCTTCATAGAAGGCGGTGAAGTTCAGGCGTTCGCCACCGTCTTTCTTCTTGCAGACATAGCCAGCGGCGCGCACGAGATCCGACTTGGAGACATCTCCGAGCTCTTTGACCTTGGCGAGTAAATCGGATCCTGTGAGCGTCATGGCTAATGAAGGTGTCCTGATAAATCAACCATACACACTTCAATCTGTCTATGGCAGATGAAGGTGCCATACCCCCATGGTCTGTGGTTGGTCGATTCACGCAGCGTCTAATCCATGAAGAGCATCTTTGCCGTCAGCACCGCATTGCATGATTCACCTCCGCCGCCCGTCGCCGCCGCTGGCGCCGGTGGGTTGGAGGGGTGGCAAATTGCTGCGCTCTCCGCTCCGCTGGAGCGCAGTCAGGTGCGCCAGCGGGAGCAGGGGCGCGGCAAGGTTTCCTACCTGGAGGGTTGGCAGGTGATCGCTGAGGCCAACCGCATCTTTGGCTTTGACTGCTGGCAGCGCAGCACGGTGATCAGCCGCTGCGTGGCCGAACATGAGCGCCCCATTGGCGCCAAGGCCGCCGGGCGTGAGCGCAAAAGCGGCTGGGGTGTCACCTACATCGCCCGGGTGCGCATCACCATCACCGCCGGCGCGCGCACCGTGATCCGCGAGGGCTCCGACGCCGGCCATGGCATCGACATGGACCTGGGCCTGGCCCATGAATCGGCCCTCTAGGAAGCCGAAACCGATGCCACCAAACGTGCCCTGATGACCTTTGGCAATCCCTTTGGCCTGGCGCTCTACGCCAAGCAGCAGCGCCAGGTGGGCACCGCCCAACACCCGGCGGATGGGGCGGCCACACCCTTGGCGGCTGCCGCCATCGCCGCCCTGCAGGATCGGATCAGGGCGCTGCCGGCCCCGCGCCGCGAGGCCTTCTCCAAGGGATTCCGCGCCGCCTTCCAGGTGCCCGCTGCCCAACCATCTCTGGCGGGGTTGATCACCACCAGCCACCACCAGCGCTGGATTGAAGGCTTCCTGGCGGAGAGTGCAGCCGCCTGATCCATGGAATCTGCTTACTGTTGGCATGGCGACAGGGTTGCTGCCATGCCGACACCAAGCCAGCTGGATTGGGCCGATTGCCCTGCCGTGGAACAGGATCCCCAGCGCGTCAGCGGGGCCTGGGTGTTCCGCGGCACGCGTATTCCCGTGGCGGCGCTCTTCCAGAACCTTGAGGACGGGGTTTCCCTCTTGGAGTTCGTGGAGATTTTCCCGGGCGTGACGACCGAGCAGGCACGACTGGTGCTCGAGCATGCCGCCAGAAGCACGGCCGTGGCACTGGCGTAGTGCGCATTCTGTTTGATCAGGGAACACCGGTACCCCTGCGGCGATCGCTCACAGACCATGTGGTGAGCACCGCCTACGAGCAGGGCTGGTCAACCGTGACCAATGGCGATCTCATCCGCCTGGCAGAGCAGCAAGGCTTTGAACTGCTGATCACCACCGACACCAACCTGCGCTACCAGCAGAACCTGCAGGAGCGCACCGTCGCGATCCTGGTGCTCTCCACCACCAGCTGGCCGCGGATCAAAGCCGCATCTGATCAGGTGGTGGACGTGGTGGCTGAACTGACAGCCGGCGACTACTGCGAGCTGCGCATCCCTTGATCCGCCCAATGGGTGCAGCAAAAAGGCCGGCCACAGGCCGGCCCAACCCCTCAGCGGGGCCAACCCGCCGCCAGCAGCGCCGCAGCTTCCTGCTCTTGGGCCTCCTCGAGCTCGGCAAGCCCTTGGTTCCCGCTGTGATCAACGGCTTCCTTCCCTATCCATCCCCTGATACGGCCGAACTCACGGTGCCGCAGCTCAACCTCAGAAGTCGGTTTGACACCGTTACCACTAAAGCCAGGGTTGCAGGGTATTCATTGCCCTCCAAGGCCATCAAGCAGCGACTTTTCAGGGTGGTCGACGCGCAGCTGATTGAGAAGATTCAGGGCAATGATGATGGCTACAACCTTCTCTACCAGAGCTCGACTGTGCAGGGCATGAGCGGTGGCCCTGTGCTGGGGTTCAGGGATTGCAGCAATGGTCGCGGCTTTGCGCTCGGGATTTCCCCCAACTCTGTCTTCCCATCCCTGGTTGGCATCCATGGTCGCTCCGAGGATTACCGGGGCGGAGATGGCCGCTCCGGTGTGAGCCTGGGGATCCCGATCGAGCGCGACCTGCTCGCCTTCCTTCGTTCGATTGCCACCCAGCGGGGCATTCCAGTGGGTGAGGCGCAGATCCGCCCCTTGGTCAATCGCTCCTATTGCCTGTAGTTGGGCAGATGGTGTCCACAATCCTGCGCACTACCCCATCGGCTCGGCTGATCAGCCATGGAGAGGTAAGGGGGATCCACTCCGCAGGCAGGCAGCAACAGCACAGCCCCTCGGTTGGATCGCCATCAGGGGGATGGCCCGTCACCACACCAACCAGGAGCTCCTCCGCCAACAGCCTGGGCCACTCCTGAATCACCTCCCCGGGCAATCCCACCCACTGACATCTGGGATCGAACAAGCACTCGCTCCACACTTCCATCGGCACACCGACACGCAGCACCCCTTGCGCCAGCCGGTGGCTGTTGATCCCCTCCCGCAGCTTTCGCATCCAGGCCGTGTTGCCGTAGCGCAGGCCGATCGGGGCGCCGGGATCATGCATCAGATCAAGCTCGCGGGCGAGGGCTCGGTAGCGCCGGCTCACGCTGGATTGCGAAATCCCCAGCAGCGCCGCCGCCGCCGTGGTGGTGCCCGTGAGCTCCAGCATGTCCACCATCAACAGGTCCCTGAGGCTCCCAGGAACGACGTAGCCATTCCCACCTGGCGGTGGTGGCAACGGATCCGGTGGAAGGTCGGACTGGCCCAAGGCAGGGATGCGGATCAGGCCAGATTTCCCGCCCGGTAGCGGTTGATCACGCAATGCCGTGCGAAACACCGGCAGCCATCTGCTCCGCAGGGCCGCTCAACCGTGCTTCGCATCAGGGGGTCGCCGGCACTGGAGCAACAGCCCATGATGCGTGCATCGATCCCGCCGCCATGGGCGCCCTGCGCTGCCACCTGCTGATCGGCCCGCCCGCCAGTGGCAAAACAACACTGGCCACGGCACTGGCGCCGCTGCTTCAGGCGCAGCTGATCTCCACGGATGCCATCCGCGAGCAGCTCTATGGCGATGCCTCCATCCAGGGCCATTGGTCCGAGGTGCAGGAGGAGCTGCACAGAGCCACTACCGATCACGTGGCCAACGGCCGCTCGGTGCTGATCGATGCCACCCACGCCCGCAGACCCTGGCGGCTGGCGATCACCCAGCGCCTGCCACTGCCCCAGCCCGTGGAGTGGATCGGATGGTGGCTGCGCACACCGCGCGAGGTCTGCCTGGAGTGGAACCGCCAGCGGCCCAGGCAGATGCCGGAGCTAATCATCCATCAGTTCGCCGCCGCCCTGGACGACCCCGTTTTCGGGCCGGATCGCTCCGAGGGCTTTGCGGCCCTGGTGGATTTCGACCCCTCCCTCGGGGGTGAACTCACGGCCAGGCTCAACGAGGACATCGCACGCCTCGACCGCCGCATCGCTGCAGCGCGTAACAAGGAGCGCAGCAAGGATTTGCACGGCTACTCACGGCTCCTCGACCTTGAGCGGCTGCTGTACATCGTGCAGCTGCTCAGCCGCTTTCCAGGCCTGAGCGGCACCGATCCCGCGACCCGCGCTGAACTGGAGGCCATCTGCAATCCCCTCCCCCAGGGGGCGTTGCCGGCCCGCGCCGCAGCCCTGGTGGGAGCCCTCCGGGGGGAGTGCTACGGCGATGCTGCGGCCATTGAGACGGACCTGCACTGGCTGGAAGAGCAGGGCTTCTTCCGCGCAGGTACCAGCCGGCGGCCGATCAGCCCGCCACCGCTCCCGGCAGCACCCGCTGAGCACTGTTGCGGTGGCTGGCCACCGATGGCGGATCAGGCCGTGTTCGTTCGGGTGTTCAGCCTGCTGCGCCATCTGCTGCAGAACCCCTTTGACCGCGAGCCGGGCACACCCTTGCCGGAGCATCTGATTGCCTCACTGGCTGGCGTCTACATGCCGGGGGAAAGCGCAACGCTGCGCAAGGACATCGAACGGGTGCTGACCCCCTATGGCTTCCGAACGCGCAACGACAATGTGCGCCACGGCTATGGCATCGGCACGGCACTGCTCTCCGCCCCAAGGCTGAGGGAGGTTCACCACGTGATCACGCAGGCCGCTGGCCGCCTGGGTGATCCAACCGCCCAGGATTTGTTGTCTGAGCTGGATGAACGACTCCGCTGGGGCGGTGTGCTTCCGGACGATGAGCCCCCCGTGCGGGCGTTCGCCAATCGCTCGATCGTGCATCCCGAGCTGGTGCGGCAAGGGTCGCTGGCCGTGCCGCAACAGGCCGAGCGACTTGAGGCGGCGATCAGCGCCGGCCAGCGGATCCTGCTGGAGCGTTTCGCTGATGCCGCTCAGTTCGCCTCAGGTCCAGTGCCTCCACTGCGGGTCTGGCCTCTGCAGCTGGTGTTTCACAACATCGGCTGGTATCTGGCCTATGAGCTGGATGCCGTGGGCAGGGACCACGGCCTGATCCGTACGGAGCGCCTGGATCGCCTGGCTCTGCGACAGGTTGACTCGGGCTTCCGCAGGACAACCCAGGAGCGTCAACGCAGTGTTGAAAGGCTCAGCACCCTGATGGAGGTGAGCGGCGGGATCTACTTCGGGGACGATCCGGAGGCCCAGCAGAGGCTGATCACGGCAACCGGCGATGCCCGGCAAGCCGAGCTGGTCACCGTGCGATTTCGGTGCACCTTGCATGTGTACCGCTTCCTGCGGGAGGGGCTGCAGCGCTACCCAATGGAGCAGCTGCGGTTGTCACGCCCCATGCCCGGCGATCATTGGCGCCAACCCGGCAAGGCGCCCCTGGTGCTGGATCCCCAGCTCGAGCAGCACCACCCATTTCCCGTGGAAATCGACCTACCGGCCTGGACCATCGAACGGGATGTGGACTTCCGGCGCTGGCTGCTCGGCTACAGCGCCGATGTGCTGATCGAGGCCCCTGAACAGCTGCGAGAGGAGCATCGGAGCAGGGCGCAGCGGGTGGCTGATCTCTATCGGGACTGAGCCTCCACAGGGCAATAAGAGAGATTGAGCACATGCGATAAGATGGGCTGAAAGTATAAATACTCAGCATGCGTCTCCTGGGGTTCAAGCTGGCCGAGCAGGTCACATCAATCGCATCTGCAGCCAACTCAAACAACGATGCCGTTAATGCAATCGTTGCCTTGATCATTGTCGCCCTTGTACTGGGTGCTTACTTCATTCCCTTCATCATCGCCCTGCTGCGCGGCCACACCTACAAATGGGTGATCTTTGGGCTCAATGCCATTGGCTTCTCGGGTGTGACTTGGCTGATCTCCTTTGTGTGGGCTGTCTGGCCCTCTGACAAATCACTGATTGATCCGGTTGCCGGAAACGTCACCGGCACCGGTCGCCGCAATTCAGGCGATACCCTCGGCGCCGTCGATTACGGCAAGGAGCGCGGATACCGCGACGAATCAAAGTCTTGAGAGGGGCGGACGGAGGCGCTGCTGCAACGTTTAGTCCAGCGATGCCATGGAATCAATAACAATCGACGGAACCGCTGCGACGATCGCCAGCAGCAGGCCTACGACAATCGAGAAGCCTAAGGAATTCTCTTCGACATTTTTCTCCTTAGCCATGTAGCGCAAGTAAGGGAAATACATGCCATACATAACAGCAATGGCAATGCTTGCTGCGTTGGAGAGATTGGCATGAATGACTGCTGAGATGATGGACGTTATGAGAAACAGAACTCCTGATACGTAGAAGTAGCTCCACTCCTTGATTTGAGTACAGACAGCAAATGGGAACCAAAATCCAATCTAGGAGAAGCCAGCTGGATTCGAAAAGAGATTGATTGGCTTCTTGGTGCCGTTGGCGGCCACCAAGCAGGGGAAGGCATCCCACTCTTTCTTCACGGTGTATCCGTTCTGAACAAGGGTAGAGATTGCCTCAAGCCGGCTCTTCATCTGGGGGCTGATGGCCATGCTGGGTTCAAGCAGTCGAGTTCATTAAATCTGGCTCTGATGGACCAGATCCCTGCTGTTTCTCTCTATTTTCTTCCCGCCAACGCCCGTTCAGCCACCGTTGGGCACTTCGGTCGTTCGCAGGAAGACAGCTGACGTGCGAGCCGGTCGAACCAGGCTGATTCCATCAGGCAACGCGCCCATGACCCCCTTCTTTGACCAATTCCGCCGAGGTGGCCGCTATCGCTTTCGCCGCGGCCAACCCATCGACCCGATGGAGGGCCTGCATCCCGAATTGGTCGACCCCCAGCTCGAGTTCAGCAGTGCTGTGCCCCAGTCGCCGGAGGCCCTGATCGCCATGCAGCATCAGGATGTGCCCGATTCGGAGCGCCCCACAAAGCCAGACCGCAGCAGCAAGGAGACCGCCAAAGCCAGACAAGCACTGGATCTGATCAACAAGCTGGAGACAACAGTCGCCGACGATCTGCAGATTGCCCTGGCACTGGTGCGGCAGCTGGAGGAGTACCACGACAACGTCGTACGCGACCTGCACGCCGACCCCGAGGCGAACCATGCCCAGATCACGGCCTGGTCGGTGGATGCCGACCGCCTGATGCACTGCAGGGTCATGATCGACAGTATTGAGTTGCAGTAGCTGTGTCTGGCTGGGGTAGAGCCGGTAGCCTGAATCAGACCGCTCCCGAGCTAAAGCACATGGTGAAAGCACTGCCTCCCCTGATCATCGGCGGTCTGATGCTTGCGGCCTCAACGCCATCGAAGGCAGAGGCGTTCAAGGCGCTTGAGGTTTACGCGCAGCGGGCAACATTACCCATCGTGACCCCCGCCAACGGCGGGTCCGTCACCCTCATCGGTAAAACAGGATCGACATATACCTTTTTGACGGCTGCTCATGTGATTGCGGGCACCGCCAAGGGGGAGGCAGACAGCATTGATCTATCCAGCGAGGCGGGAAAAGAGTTGTTCGCCAAGGCCACCATCAAAAAGGATTTTCGATCTGATGGTATCGATCTCGCCGTCGGTACTTTTCAATACTCAGGCAAGTCCGATCTTGAGGTGTTGCCCCTCTTTGGCCTCGCACCTGATGCGAAATGGGAAGACGACCCAAGCCAGTACAAGAAAGTTTCATTGCCTTGCGATGATCCATCCATTGACTCGATCGACCGTTGCACGAAATTGTCTCCCATGTATGGAGAGACTAACTGCATCTACATGGGGCATGGCAAGGCGCCTTGCGACAAGCCTCCCATGGTGACGATCACCAGACGCCTCTCAACGGGCACATACGATCGTTTTGAGGGGATTTTCAACAACAAGCGCTACGACATCAAGACGGGCACCATTGGTGATTTTGCTGTGGCAGGCTATTCACTGCCATCTAGATCCATCACCGAACGGGTGCTGCGTGTTTCCTTTGCGGTGCCGCAGAATCTCTTGAGCCGCAACAAGGATGGCTACAACCTGATCTACGAAGCCACCTCAACGGTTCCAGGTATGAGCGGCGGCCCAGTGGTGGCTGCTCGGCTCTGTCCTGGATCTGATCTCAGTGGTGGCACCTGCATGGGCTCCTGTGGAAGCGGCGCCTATGCAGGCATTATTGGCGTGCATGGCAAATCAGAGGAATACAGCAACACGGGCTCGCGCTCAGGCATCAGCCTCGCCATTCCGATCACCAGCCCTGTAGTGATCCAATATCTGACCTCCAATGCCAAAGCCCTGGGTATTCCAACGGCCAGTAGTTATGGGCAGCTTGTCACACAAAGCTGCTCCAGTGGCAGGCCTTTCTTCAACTGAGGAACGGCCGCTCCCCCCCTCTCAGTCAGCCACCAATAATCAAGATCGTTGACACACAACGGTGCCATGGTCAGCACCATCCAGGAACTGGGTAGTGGCCTGATCACAATCAGGAATCTCCGTATTCTGCTGGCCTGATCCCGCTAGCGTCACAACCGATCAGCAGGCTTTCGCCACCAGGGAGAGGCCTTCCTGAATCCAGGCCTGGTGGTCAAAGTGCTTGCCGGCATCAGCGGCAGACACCGCTCGGGCCGGAGCCATCGCCAGCCTTGCAAACTGCCCAAACAGCGCACGTTCAGCGATCACGCGCTCGGTGGCGCCCAGAAGCCGCCAGCTCCAATCTGATGCAGCCAGAACGTGATTGATTGGATTCATCAGCTCCCGTAAGCCCGCAAGGTGTCGGTCGGTATCACTCCCGGATCCTTGACCCCCCAGGCGGGGTAGCAGTTGATAGCTGTAGTCGGACAGGAAGAAAAGATCTCTCAGGATACAAACGACAATCAACCCCAGAAACATGGCAAGCGCCAGTTGGTTGTTCACAATTGCGATCAATGTGCCCAGGCGATTAATGGGCACTGTTTCGTTGGGCGGGCCGTACTGCGCAAGAACTGCCGAAAGGTTATTGCCGGCATGCAGCCCCATGCTGATCAAGACACAGCCAGTGGAAACAGCAAGGCGATGAGCTGTTTTTCCCCTGAACCAGACCCATGCGGCCAGGCCAAGCCAGGCGGAGAACATCGCATGGGTTCCCGCTGAGCCAAGCATTCGGCGATTCAGTTCGTCAATCCACCTGGCGAGTTGATCTTTGCCTTCCAGCTGTGCCCACTGATAGAAGATGTTTTCGATCAACTCAAAGCCTATGGCGACTGCGCATGCATAAACCACAAAATCTGTCAGGGAGTCGAACTTATCCTTCTTGGCCCGATAGAGAAAGACGAGGCCGGCCCCTTTGATCAGCTCTTCCCAGATCGGCGCGTCAACCACAGTCGTCATGAAATTCACGAACGACTCGCCGAGTCCGAAGCTCTTCCACAACAGTTCGGGCAGCGACCAAACCGATGCCACAATTGCCGTCAGGCAGCCGACGCCGATGGCATTGGCAATCATTTTCCTGGGTTCCCGTTCAACAACATCCAGGTAACGGATGGTCCAGATCACCAGGAGTGAGGCTGCCAGTGCCAGGAGCGGTGTGATCAGGGCCAGCAGGGCTGTCATCGCTTGAATTCAGCTGTCTTTCTCTATAGCTCCAGCTGATGGCCAGTGCTGGGCTCCTGTCAAACCTGCATCAAATCGCCATAGCTTTCTTCGATCAGGGCAATTTCCTCGTAGAGGTCATCGGAGAGGCCCCGTTCCATCAACAGGGTGTCCTCAATGTCGTCGCTGGTATCAATCGCCCTGAGGCTGCGAGGCACCCGAAGCAACTCCTGCAGCTTGAAGCCGAACAGGTTGAGCTGAACGACGCGCTGCTCGATCTTCTCGAGGTCTGATTCGAGCTTTGGGGCCAGGGCTCGGCAGCGCCGCCGGGTCGGGAGCAGGAGTTCGTTGACATCGCTGAGCTGACCAACGCGGCGGGTGTCTTCCAGAAGGGCCTCCGCCTTTTGTCTCAGCCCGTACAGCCTGTCGAGCTCCTGGGCTGAATCCTCCAGAGCTCTCCACGCCTTGGCTTCGATCCCATCACTCTCCAACGGCTGAAGCCCGGCCCGTTCGAGTGATTCCAGGTAGGTCCGCGTCGGCTGCCGCAGGGTTCTCCATCGCCTCGAGGGGGGATTGTTTGCCGGCTCAATCGGGATGTTCTCCACCACGATCTCCTCCAGGCAGATTCCCCGTTCCGGATTTCTGCGGTCAACGGCTCGGCAGCGCAGGAAACCGACGCTGGCCGTGCGTGGGCTGTGGTCGCAGATCGGCACCTGATGGATCCGGAGAATCTCCTCGCCCCGTTGCACGATGCGCCCCTGGAGTGACCGTGCTGCACGCCGGCTGGCGTGCAGAAAGGCCTGCGGCCAGATGATCTGCAGCATCAGCTCAAGCGCAAGCACGAGGGCGAACACCGCCACCGCCGCACAGATCAGGCCGATCAGCAGATGCCCGCTGAACAGGGGCCAGCTCAGGATCCAGGCCAGCAGACGGCCCGGGGCCAGAAACAGCCAGAGGGCAACGGCACAGATCACCCCCCAGAGCCATTGCAGAAATTGGATTAGCAGACCCAGCAGGGCCAGGCCGGTCGGAATCCCCAGTGCATACCCCAGGCATCCGATCTCCTCGGAGGTTGTTTCCGCCATGGCCTTGATCAGCTCCCCAGGATTGGCTCAAGCGAAAAGATGTCGTGTTCGGGGATCGCGGGGTCCATCCACTCCGCAAACTCTTCTGCCAGGGCCTGGGCATCGCCATGGCTGCACGCGTCAAGGTGTTCAATCCGTTGCACGGCCCAGTCGTGGGAGAGGCGCAGGATCTGCTCAAGGTTCATGGCTGATGGGCTGATCGCCACACCCTGCAGCCACCGTGTTGCTCGGGCGCTGGATCACCTGCGAAGAACCTCCGCAGCCCACACCCTCCAGCCAACTCCATCCGTTCTTCGCAGCTGCACTGGCTTGCATCGCTGCGCCGCGGCGATGCTGATGCCATGGCAGCTCTGACCTGAATGCCCGATCAGCCCTCCAACCGCCTGATCACCCCCTCCCAGCTCGCCCTGTTCAGCCGCAGCCCGGTGATCGGAGCCTGGTGGGAAGAGCTGTTGGCCACGGAGCCGGAGCGAATCAACCGCCCACCGGCTGAGGCCCTGGAAGTGCTGCTCCGTGAGCAGGGCGTGGAGCATGAGCGGCAGTTGCTCACGCAGCTGAAGCAGTCGGGCAGGAGCCTGGTTCGCCTCAGCGGCGGCCAGAGTGCGGCCGCCTATGCGGAAGCCCTGGATGCCATGCGCGGCGGGGCTGATGTCATCTGGCAGGCCTCACTCAGAACGGAGGAGCTCAGGGGAACAGCTGACCTTCTGCAGCGCGTTGAGCGGCCCTCCAGGCTGGGCAGCTGGAGCTACATCCCGATCGAATGCAAGCTCTCCAGCCACCCCAAGCCGATCTACCTGGTGCAGGCCTGCGCCTACTGCGAGCTGCTGACCCCGATCCTTGGCCACCGGCCTGAGCACTTCCGCCTGTATCTCGGTGGCGGCCGGTTCGAGGAAGGGGAATTGGGCTATCGAAGCGATGACTTCTGGAGCTGGTACACCCTGCTCTGGGAGCGCTATCGCAGCTTTCGTTCGTCCTTTGATGCCGAACAGCCGCCAGAGGATGCCCCCGGAGATCACGGGCCATGGCAGGACCTGGTGGACGATCGTCTTGCAGCGCAGAGGGATCTTGTGCTCGTGGCGGGCATGCGCGCCAGCCAGCGCAGCCGCCTGCTGGCTGCGGGGATCACCACGATTGATCAGCTGGCGGCCTTGCCAGAGAGCGCGTCCATTGAGCGACTCGATGCCGATGTGCTCGCCCGTCTGCGCCAGCAGGCGGGGATCCAGGTTGCTCCGGCACAGCCCGATGGGCGGCCGCCCTATCGGATCCGGCCTGTTGAGCAGCAGGAGAAGGGTTTGGCCATGCTTCCCGCCCCCGACCCCGGTGACATCTGGTTCGACATGGAGGGATACCCCGACCCGATCCGTGGTTCAAAGCTCGAATACCTGTTCGGGGCCTGTTTCGTGGATGAGCAGGGGAAGCGAAGTTTTCGGGCCTGGTGGGCCCATGATCCGGAGCAGGAGCGTGAGGCCTTTGACGGCTTCATGCGCTGGGTGGATGAGCGGCGCAGGAGCCATCCCGGCCTGCACGTCTACCACTACGCGAGCTACGAGAAAACGGCGATCGGTGCGCTTGCGTCAAGGCATCAGCTGCATCAGAACCTCTGGGATCGCTGGCGGCGAGAGGAGTTGTTCGTGGATCTGTATCCAGTGGTCCGCAACGGCCTCCTGATTGGGGCCCCCAGCTATTCGATCAAGAAGGTCGAAGCGCTCTATCTCGAGGGTGTCCGGGAAGAAGAGGTCACCAGTGCTGCCGATTCGGTGGTGCAGTACGCCGAATGGATCAAGTCCGCCGAGCCGGGCGTTCCAGGCCATGGTCCCAACCGGAGCTCCCGCCTGCAGGAGCTGGAGGATTACAACCGCAAGGATTGCGAGTCAACGGAGGAACTGCACCGTTTTCTGCTGAGCCTCCCGATCTGGAGCGGGTTGCAACATCGGCTGAATCGCTGGGGCAGTGGCGGCGGTGATCCAGCGGCGGATGCCGATCTGGGATGGGAGCGCGAGCTCGAATCCCTGGCCCGCACCCTGCGCGAGCAGGTTCCACAGCCCCTCAGCGATCCCGCGGCCATGGGGCCCATCGGCCTCAGCTGGGGCCATCACAAACTTCTGGCGCAGCTCATCGATTTCCACGAACGGGAAGCGAAGGTGGAGTGGTGGGAGTTCTTCAATCGGCTCAACGGCATGGGCCCTGAGGAGCGCTTCGATGACACGGATGTGATTGCGGCCGCTGTACTGGCCGGGCCGCCCCAACAGCTGACCAGCCAGAGCAGGGGCTATCGCTATCGCTTTTCAGCCACCCAGCCGCTCAAGCTGGCCGCGCGCCCCGGTCAGCAACTTCGCTTCGCCATTGCACCGCTGCAGGGCCAGCCGAATGGTGAATTGCTGGCCCGGGACATCCTGCGCCGTGGTGATGAACACGCCTTTGATCTCGAGGGGATCCTCGACCCGGACGACCCATCGCTGATCACCCTGAAGCTCAGCAACCGCAAGCTGTCGGAGCTGCGGCAGCTGGGCTGGGATCAGCCCCCCTCCCACTGCGATCTCATCCCCCTGCCAAAGCAGATCCATCGGCGGATGCTGCCTGATCTGGTGCGCCAGGCCCGTGCCTGGGTGGAGGGCGAGCAACCTCTCACCAAGGCCATGCACCACCTGCTGGAGCGCAGGCCCATGCCGGAGCTCAAGGCGCTCAACACGTTGCTGCGCAGCAGGCCAGATGAAACGGATGCCCTGCTTGCGGATCTACTCGGGGAATCCAACGGCCGAGCGCTATCGCTGCAGGGCCCTCCAGGCACCGGCAAGACCACGGTGACCGCGGCGCTGATTGCGCGCCTGGTGATGGCAGGGCAACGGGTGGCCGTGAGCTCTCAGAGCCATGAAGCCATCAACAATCTTCTGAGCCGCACGCAACAGCAGCTCAGGCAGCTGGGATCTGCCGTGACCGCCATGAAGCTCAGCAGCGGAACCAGCGAAGCGGATGACCGGCAGTCGCTGGGTGGTTCCGCGGTGCAGATCAGCCGCGACATCCAGCTCGCGGCGGAAGCGGATGTGCTCGGCGCCACGGTGTTTGCCCTGGTGAAAGAGGAGTTCGCCGCGGCCCCCTTCGATCTGCTAGTGATCGATGAAGCCGGCCAGGTGTCGCTCAGCAACCTGCTCTACATGAGCCAGTGTGCTCGCAACATCCTGTTGGTTGGCGATCAGCAGCAGCTCTCGCAACCCAATCGCGCCAAGCACCCCGACGACAGCGGCCTCAGCTGCCTCGACTACGTGATGGATGGTGCGCCGGTGGTGCCCGATGACCGCGGGGTGTTTCTGGCCACCAGCTGGAGGATGCCACCGATGCTCACGGGGCTGGTTTCCGAGCTCTTCTATCAAGGGAAGCTGCAGGCGGCGCAACACAATGCGGCGAACCGCATCCGCTGGGCTGGCCTTGATCAGGGGCTCTGCTTCATCCCCGTTCAGCACCGGGGGAACAGCAGCGCCAGCGAGGAGGAGGTGCAACGCATCGTTGCGCTTGTGGAACAGCTGCTCTGCTGCCCTTTCGAGCGCATGCGCGGGGGAGCGGCAGGCCCCCGGGCTGAGCAGGGAATTCTGAGGCCAGAGCACATCCTGGTGACAGCGCCCTACAACCACCAGGTCAGCAGGCTCAAGCGTGCGCTGGGTGACCGTGCCCGTGTGGGCACGGTGGATCGCTTCCAGGGGCAGGAGGCGCCTGTGGCCATCCACTCCCTGACCGCCAGTGACGCAGAGCTGGCCCCCCGAGGCATCGACTTCGTTCTGGATCCAAGCCGCCTGAATGTGGCCATCAGCCGGGCCCAGTGCCTGGCTCTGGTGGTGGGCTGCCCCGATCTCGCGACTGGCATCAGCAACAGCGTTCAGGGAGTGCGGCAGCTCAACCGCCTCTGCCGGCTGCTGAGCTGCCTGCCTCGGGGCGATACCGGCGACGCCGATGCACGCAGTGCATAGCGCAATGGCCTCAATCTCCTGCCCTAATCTGTCTTCCAAAAAGCAATGAAAGCTCTCCTCAAGCTGATCACCACCGAAGATCGCGCCCGCGAGCTGCTCGCGATCTGCACCAGGAAGGGCTATTCCCTGCTGCACAAGACCCATCAGGAGCCCCTGAC
>Ga0194134_10003695_pt1 | contig 16173 bp, 16 predicted proteins | sample TA2KigOff0mmetaG_FD_148602 | JGI IMG/M metagenome (GOLD analysis project Ga0194134, IMG submission 148602) | Freshwater microbial communities from Lake Tanganyika, Tanzania - TA2015056 Kigoma Offshore 0m | ecosystem: Environmental > Aquatic > Freshwater > Lake | place: Tanzania: Lake Tanganyika... | reverse complement strand
CAAGGTGTTCGCCAACTACGCCGTCTATTACGAGAACGTGCCGCTCAACATCGCGGACCGCGCGTTCGGGCTGGAGAAGAGCGTGTACTACCGCGTGCGCACCGCGGGCTGCTCGCCGCTGACGGATCCGGACTATACGAAGGACTGCAACGACCCGTCCAACCTGGGCACCAACCCCTACACCGCGGGCACCAACAGCCCCAACGGCTCCTACTTCTGGACCGCCGCGGACAAGACGGTGGTGGACCCCAACCTCAAGCCCATGGCCACCGACGAGCTGGTCGCGGGCGCCGAGTACCAGGTCATCAACAACGGCCGGCTGGGCGTGACGTACACGCAGCGCAGCCTTCTGCAGACCATCGAGGACATGTCGGTAGACAACGCCTCCTCGTACTTCATCGGCAACCCGGGCTACGGCGTGGCCTCGCCGTTCCCCAGGGCCACCCGCGACTACCAGGCCGGTACGCTGTTCTTCGACAAGACCTTCAGCGACGGCTGGATGGCGCAGGCCAGCTACACGTTGTCCCGGCTGTACGGCAACTACGGCGGCCTGTTCGTGGAGGCCACGGGCCAGCTGGACCCGAACTCCAACGCCACGTTCGACCTGGTCTCGCTGCTGGCGAACCAGACGGGCTTCTTGCCCGCGGACCGCACGCACCAGCTGAAGCTGTTCGGCGCCAAGGCGTTCCAGCTGGACGCCCGCCAGGCCATCTCGCTGGGCCTGTCCTACAACGGCAGCTCCGGTACGCCCATCAACTACCTGGCTGCGCACCCCATATACGGGCCGGACGAGGCCTACGTGCTGCCCCGCGGCGTGGGCGGCCGGACGCCCTGGGTGCACCGCTTCGACAGCCGCGTTTCCTACGACGTCAAGCTGACGGAGACCAACACCCTGTCTCTGGGCGTGGACGTGTTCAACCTGTTCAACTTCCAGCAGACCACCTCCGTGGACGAGACCTACACCTCGGCCACCATCCTGCCGCTGCCCAACGGGACGGTGGCGCAGCTGGACAAGCAGGTGAAGGAGGGGAGCATCACGGACCAGGACCAGGGCGCCCCCTTCACCGCGGACGGCATCAACCCCAACTTCAAGAACGCCAGCTCGTACCAGACGCCGCGCAACGTGCGCTTCGGCCTGCGCGTGACGTTCTAATCCCCACAGAGACCTGAACCATGAAGACCCGGATTTTCGCAGGGATGTTGGTGGCGGGCGTGGCCACGGCCTCGCTCAACGCGTGCACCCAGAAGAACCCGCCGCCGCCGTGCAACACCGGCCACGGCGACTACGCGGCGAAGTACCTCTACGTCGAGGGCTCCAAGACCGGCACGGGCAGCTGTGACGGGCTGGTGGGCGAGGCCATCGGGGTGGACAAGTACTACCCCATCGACGGCGGCGCCTCGCTGGTGGCGCTGCAGCCGGAGGCCGCCATGGCGCTGGGGCTCAGCCCTGCCGAGGGGAGCAACCTGTTCGCCCGTGGCAACCTCGAGAGCGAGATGCCCACCCCCGAGGACTACTGCAACCTCGTCAACATGGTGCCGGCGGACACGCTGCTCACGCCGGCCCCGGTGGAGTTGCTCGAGGACGGCGGGATGCCGGACGGCACCGCGCCGGACCTCGCGCAGGGCTCCGTGGTGGAGGGCGAGGACGGCGGCTCGCTGTACCAGCCGAACGACGTCCCGGTGAAGTACGCCTTCAACAACGTGAAGTTCTGGACCATCGCTGCGGCGCCCTCGGCGCAGCAGTTCACCGCGGACCTCACCTACACGGAGGGCAGCTGCTCGGCGAAGTACAAGGTGGTGGCCATGTACCCGGCCGTCCACTGCGTGGTGCCGGACGCGGACGGCAACCCGGTGGCGGACGACACGCTGTGCGACCCCAAGGAGAACTACGACGCCGGGCGCCTGTTCGGCTCGGGCATCTTCTACGGGTTCGACACCTTCTGTGACATCAAGACCGGCTACTGCCAGCTGAAGGCCAACGACATTGGCGAGGGCACGCTGAAGCAGTAGCGCCCGGCGCATGCCAGGTTGTCCCCCCGAGGCCCCGGCCCCCAGCCCCCGCTGGTTGCCCGGGGCCTTCGGGCTTTGTAGGAGTCGCCTTCCGGAGCCCCATGGCAGACCGCCACGCCCTCTTCCGCCACGCCGAGTTGCTGCTCGCAGACGAGCAGGGGACGGTTTTCAAGGACGCCCCCTTCCGCGTCGCGCTCGCGTACCCCAGCCCGTACCACGTGGGGATGAGCTCGCTGGGGTACCAGGCCATCTACCGGGCCTTCAACGGGCTGGACGGGGTGGCTGCCGAGCGCGTGTTCCTCCCGGACGACGTGGCTGCCTTCCGCGCCACGCGCACGCCGCTGTTCACCCTGGAGGGGCGCCGAGAGGTGGGCGGGCTGGACGTGGTGGCCTTCTCGGTGGCCTACGAGCTGGAGCTGACCGGCTTGTTCGAGATGCTGGAGCTCGCCGGGCTGCCGCTGCTGCGGGAAGAGCGCGCGGGCCACGGCTACCCGCTGGTGGTGGCCGGCGGGCCGCTCACCTTCAGCAACCCCACGCCGCTGGAGCCCTTCGTGGACGTGCTGGTGCAGGGGGAGGCGGAGGAGTTGGTGGTGGAGCTGGCCCAGCTGAGCCTGGAGGGGATGCCGCGGGAGGCGCTGCTGTCCCGGCTGGGGCGGACGCCGGGCTTCCTGGTGCCCGGTTACGGCGGGACGCGCTACCACGTGCACAAATCCGGGGACGCACACCTGCCGGCCCGGTCCGTCATCGTCACGCCCAACACGGAGCTGCGCAGCATGTTCCTGGTGGAGCCCTCGCGCGGGTGTTCGCGCGGGTGCCACTACTGCGTCATGCGCCGCACCACCAACGGCGGCATGCGCACGGTGCCGCCGGACCGCGTGCTGTCCCTCGTCCCGGACCACGCCCGGCGGGTGGGCTTCGTGGGGGCGGCGGTGACGGACCACCCGAAGGTGGTGCAGCTGCTGGAGACGGTGGTGAAGAGCGGGCGGGAGGTGGGGGTATCCTCCCTGCGCGCGGACCGGCTCACCCAACCGCTGGTGGACGCGCTGCGGGCGGGCGGGGCGCGGGGGCTGACGGTGGCCTCGGACGGGGTGTCCCAGAAGATGCGGGACCTGGTGGACCGCAAGCACAGCGAGGAGCAGATTCTCCGCGCCGCCCACTTCGCGAAGACGGCGGGGATGGAGCGGCTGAAGGTCTACAACGTGGTGGGGCTGCCCCACGAGGAGGACGCGGACATCGACGAACTCATCCGCTTCACGCTGCAGCTCTCGCGCATCCTCCCGGTGGCGCTGGGGGTGTCCCCCTTCGCCGCCAAGCGCAACACGCCGCTGGACGGGGCCCCGTTCGCCGGCATCAAGGAGGTGGAGCGCAAGCTGGAGCGCCTGCGGCGTGGGCTGCGGGGGCGGGCGGAGGTGCGCCCCATCTCCGCCCGCTGGGCGTGGGTGGAGCACGTGCTGGCCCAATCCGGCCCCGAGGCGGGGCTGGCGGCCCTGGACGCGTGGCGCGCGGGGGGCGGCTTCCCGGCGTGGAAGAGGGCCTTCGAGGCGCGCGGGGTGGAGCCCTACGGCGAGCGGCGGGTGGAGGACGGCCGGCGCAACGCCACGGCGTGGCCCTCGGTGTCGTTCCGCGTCACGCCTGCCCCGGGGCCGGTGGCTGCCTGAGGTGGGCAAGGGCGGCCGGGGGCTGATTCGGGCCCTGCCCCATGACCGCGCGCGTGGACAAGCAGTGGCAGCAAAAGGGCCTCAAGGTCTACGGCACCGAGGCCATCCTCGGCACCCTCCAGCACTACGGGGTGAAGGTGGACGAGGCGGACTTCAAGGCGCTCGCGGAGACGCACTTCCCCCTGGCCATGGCGCAGCAGTGGCTCGCCGGCTGGAAGGGCACCGGCCCCCTCGGCCAGTTCCCCTTCCTGGCCGCGCAGGAGCTGTAGCGCCGCTGGGCCGGTGACCGGCTCCTCCCCACGGACTACGCCGAGGCGCTGGCCGGGCTGGTGGTGGCGCTGCGCAAGAAGTTGGACGGGATTGCAGGGGCGGGCGTGGCCCGTGCGTTCGGCGCGCTGGCGGAGCTGGAGGGGCGCGTGCCCCGCAAGGACGGCGGGTCCGCGCCGGGCTTCGTGCAGGAGGTGTTCGCGCTGATGGGCGAGCAGTTGCTCCGCGCCTTCGAGGGGCTGTCGGACAAGCTGGCAAAGGCCGGCCTCACCGAGGACGCGTTGCAGCTGGCCGCGGTGGAGGAGTTCCTGGTGCCGGAGCGCGTGGGCGTCTCCACCGCCATGGTGAAGGCCGCGGCGGGCAAGAAGGACGAGGCGCTCGCGACCCTGTCTACCGCCGCCGGCGAGGAGGGCCGGGCAGGGGACGGCCGCCTGTAATCGGTGGACGGCCTCATCCAGCTGGGCGGCCCGGAGGCGCGGGCGCTGGCAGAGAAGCTCCTGGGCGACGCGGGGAAGCAGGCGGACTGGCACCTGGCCATGGCCGCCATCTGCCGCGTGGCCCACCTGGTGGAGGCGGCCAGCGACGGCGCCGCCATGAAGGCGCTGGCCGAGCGAGCCCAGCGCATCTCGGACGCGCACGACAAGGCGCACCCGCACCACGCCCACCACCGCTGAAACGTCAGGCCGGGACGTCCTTCTCGCCGCTTCCGGTTGACGGTGCGACGGGGGAGGGCGGGGCCTTGCGGGGGGGACGCTTCGCGGACAGCGTCCCGTCCTCTCCCACCCGGAAGCGCACCGCGCCGGCCACGTCCGCCTGCACGGTGCGCACGGGCACCACCGCCCCCACCGTGGTGTAGAGCAGAGCGCCGGTGCGCGTGTGGACGTGGCGCAGCGGCCACTCGGACGCGCGGGGCAGGAACCACTCCCGGGCGGCCGGCATGGGCAGCACGTGCACCTCGCGCAGGTCCAGCAGCGCGTACACGTAGAGGTCCGCCTCCGTATAGAGGAAGCAGCCCGGGGTGTCCTTCTCCACGTTGGAGACCAGCTCGAAGAAGTAGTTGCCGCGCCGGCCGTTGCGGTCCCCCTTCACCTCCACTCCCAGCACGCGGCCGTCAGACCGCTGCCAGAGCAGGTCCACGCCGCGGTGTTGGAAGCGCGGGTCCAGGCTGACGTCGTGGACGCGGGAGGTGGGGTCCTCGTGGCGGAACCAGGCGTGCGCGAGGCCCACCGCGCGCGCGGCCGCCCCCTGCACCCCGTGCATGCTGTAGCTGCGGGCCAACTACTTCGCCCGGGTCAGCTCGACGCCCGAGGCCATGAACTGAACCTCGCGCGCCATGCCGTCCGCCCCGCGCGGCACCGAGGCGCCCTCCGCCTCGTAGTGCTTCGCCGCGGACTCGGACAGCTCCGCCACCTTCACCACGCCCTCGACCTTCGCGGTGGAGCCGGCGGAGTCCAGCGGGACAAAGAAGCCGTAGTCCTTGAACTTCACGCGTACGCCCGCCGCCTTGCTGTCCATGGACGGGGCCAGCTCCATCCAGCAGCCCTTCTTCAGGCAGGCCCGGCGCACGGTGGCCGACAGCGCCACCTCCTTGCCGTCCCAGGGGGTGGGATCCTTCAGCAGCGCCTCCAGCGAAACGGCGGGCAACCCCTTGAGCTTGTCCCCGCGCAGCAGCGTCTCCCCCGCGGCGGCCGGCGTGGCGGCGCCCTCCACCGGCCTGGCTGGGGTCAGCTTGTTCGTGGCGCCGCTCCCGGCGAGCACGGGGGAGGCGGCAAGCAGCAGCGCGGCGGCGACGGGGCGGGAGAGGTTCATGGCGCCTGTGGGCGTACCGCAGCGCCACGCGGGGATGCAAGGGGAGCGCAGGGCCACGTAAGGTGCGGGTCCCAATGGATGCCCGCTGCCCCCTCTGCACCTCCATCTTCCAGACGGACCACACCGGCATCCAGGCCTGCCCGAACTGCGGCAAGCAGGTGAACGTGGCGGAGCCGCCGCGGACCCCCGTCGCGCCCCAGCCGCCGCCTCCTGCTACCCCGTCGCCTGCTGGTGCGCCGGGCCATGGGCCCGGCCCCACGTTCCTCCTGCCCGCCAGCCCCTACATGTCCCCGCCGGAGCCGGAGCGCCCGGCAGGGGCTGACGTGGCCGGCCCCGGCGTGCCGTGGGAGCAGCGCGCCGGACGCAGCTTGGTGAACGCCTACGTGGACACGGTGAAGCAGGGGGTGTTCGAACCCACGGCCTTCTTCACCGGTGCGGGCCCCTCCCGCGGGGTAGCGGACCCGCTGCTGTTCGCCTGGCTCACGGCGGTGCTGGGGAGCCTGCCGGAGCTGGGGCTGCAGCTGCTCATGCAGGGCGGCGGGATGCAGGACCAGGTTGTCCAGACGCTGCTGTCCAGCCCCACGCTGGACGAGCCCAGCCGGAAGCTCCTCACCGCGCTGGTGGAGAGCGGCACCTCCGCGGCCGGGGCGGTGGGGACCACGGTGGGGTGGTGGGTGATGTTCCCCGTGGCCTTCTTCATCACCGCCGGAATCCTGCACGTGAGCGCGCTGGTGTGCGGGGCGGGGAAGCAGGGATTCGAGGCCACCGTTCGGGCCCTGGGCTACGGCTGCGCGCCGCTGCTGCTCACCGTGGTGCCGTGCTTGCCTGCGCTGTACGCCACCGTTCTCTGGGGCATGGGGCTGCAGCACCTGCAGCGCACCACCACCGGGCGGGCCACCACGGTGCTGCTGCTGGCGGGGGCGCTGGTGTCGCTGTGTTGGTGCGGGGTGTCCCTGGTGGCCGTGGCGGCGAGCATGTCCGCGTTGGCAGGGGCGAAGTGAGTGCCCTGGCAGGGTAGAGGCCCACCCCATGCACATCCAGTGTCCTCGTTGTGGCAGCGGGTTCTTGGCGGCGCAGGCCGGTGCGCAATCCTGTCCAGCGTGTCACCACCCCTTCAGCATGGTGGCGGTGCCGGTGGGGCAGGCCGGTGGCGTCCCGCCGGCGGCGCAGCAGGGCGGCGTGGCGTGGGAGCGCCGCGCAGAGCTGGGCTGGGTGCGCGCTTACGGCGAGACGTGGACGCGGGTGATGGCCTCTCCTTCGGGGCTCTATGAGTCCGCGGCTCAGGCCCAGGTCTTCAGGCACGCATTCCGCTTTGACTGGGAGACGGTGGCGCTGGGCGGCCTGCTGGCGCAGGTGCCGGGCGTGCTGGCGCGGGCGCTGGGCGTGTCCCCGCCGGCTCCCGGCGCATCCGTCCCTGGGCGTAAGGGGATGGACCTGCTCGGTGCCTTGTACGGAGAGCCCGCGCTGGCCCTGATGGGCGCCTTGCCGGCCGTCGTCACCTTCCCGGCCTGGTTCCTCGGCACGGCGGGGGTGGTGCACGCAGCGGCGCTGGTGCCGGGTGCGCCGAGGAACGGCTTTACCGCCACGGTACGGGCGCTGGGCTACGGCGCCGCGCCGTTGGCATTGGGGGGCGTGCCGTGCGTGTCGTTCCCGTGGTTGGCGGTGACCCGGACCGCGGGCATGCCGCGGCTGCAGGTAATTTCGCTGGCGCGGGCCGCGTTCACGCTGGCGCTGCCGCTGCTGGTGCCCACCGAGTTCTGCTGTGGCGTCGGATGGTTCGTCCTTGAGATGGCCGCGCACCTTGCCCGCTGAGGAACTCCGCGTGACGACGACGTCCTCCCTCCGAGAGCTCGACCGCGCCCACCTGTGGCACCCGTACACGCAGCACGGGCTCGCGCCCGAAGCCTTGCCGGTGGTGTCCGGCAAGGGAGCGCTGTTGGAACTCGAGGACGGGCGGACGCTGGTGGACGCCATCTCCTCCTGGTGGGTGACGCTGCACGGCCACGCCGAGCCGGCCATTGCGCGCGCCATTGCCGAGCAGGCGCAGCGGCTTGAGCAGGTCATCTTCGCGGGCTTCACCCACGCCCCCGCCGCGGAACTGGCCGAGGGGTTGGTGGCGGCGGCGCCGCGGGGCCTCACGCGCCTGTTCCTGTCTGACAACGGCAGCACCGCGGTGGAGGTGGCGCTCAAGATGGCGCTGCAGTTCCACCAGCACCGCGGGGAGAAGCGCACCGTGGTGGCGACGCTGGAGGGCGCGTACCACGGGGATACCTTCGGGGCGATGAGCGTGTCGGGCCGCGGCGTCTTCACCGCGCCGTTCGAGCCGCTGCTGTTCGAGGTGGCCCGGCTCCCGGAGCCGGTGGACGGGGACGTGCTCGGCGCGTTCGACCGGTTGCTGGACGCGCGCAAGGGCGAGGTCGCGGCGCTCATCGTCGAGCCGCTGCTGCAGGCAGCCGGCGGGATGCGCATGTGGCGCAGCGAGCTGCTCGGGGCGCTGTCGGACCGGGCGCGCACGGCGGGGGTGCTGCTCATCGCGGACGAGGTAGCCACGGGCTTTGGCCGCACCGGGCCGCTGTGGGCGTGCGACCACTCCGCGGTCACGCCGGACCTCCTGTGCCTGTCCAAGGGCATCACCGGGGGCTTTCTGCCGCTCGGGGCCACGCTCGCCACCGAGCGCATCTTCGAGGCGTTCCGCTCGGAGGACCGGTTGCGGACGTTCTTCCACGGCCACTCCTACACGGGAAACCCGCTCGCCTGCGCGGCGGCGGTGGCCAGCCTGGAGCTGCTCAAGGCCCCGGCGTGCATGGCGGCGCGGGACCGCATTGAGGCGCAGCACCAACGGGCGCTGGACCGGCTCTCCGCCTCGCCGCACGTGAGGAACCCCCGCGTGATGGGGACGGTGGCCGCGCTGGACCTGGACGCGGGGCAGGGCTACCTGGCCCGCGTGGGGACGGAGCTTGCGCGCCACGCCCGCGAGCGGGGCGTGCTGCTGCGGCCGCTCGGGAACGTCGTGTATATCATGCCGCCGTACGGCATTACCGAGGCGCAGCTGCAGCAGGCCTGGGACGCAGTGGGCTCGTTCGTGGAGCAGCTCCCGTGACGCTCACCTGGTCCCCCCGGCACCGGCAGGTGGGGTTGTTGGACGCGCTGGGGCTGGCCGCCTGGGTCGGCTTCGCGGTGGCGCGCTGGGTGCCCGTGGCGCGGCTGCCCTTCTGGGGGTGCACGCTGCGGCGGACCACCGGGTGGCCCTGCCCGGGGTGTGGGCTGACGCGTGTGGCAGACCGACTGTCGCATGGAAACGTGGCCGGGGCGTTCGAGGCCAACCCGCTGGGGGCGGTGGCAGGGTTGCTCATGGCCGGGCTGGCCTGTTGGACGCTCTTGCACATGGTCCTGGCGCTGCCCACGCCGAGCCTGTCGCTGACCGAGCGCGAGGCGCGCTGGGCGCGGCGGGGGCTGGTGGCCGCGGTGCTGGTCAACTACGCGGTGGTCATCCTGTCCACCCGCTTCCCCCACCTGCTGCATGGTTGAGCCCCTGCACGTCGCGGTCGCGGTGCTTGCCGGTTATCTCTCCGGTTCCGTGCCGTACGGGCTGCTGCTCGCGCGCTGGCGGCGGGGCGTGGACGTGCGCGAGGTGGGGAGCGGCAACATCGGCGCCACCAACGTGGCCCGTGCAGCGGGCTGGCGCCTGGGGGCGCTGGTGCTGCTGCTGGACGCGCTCAAGGCGGCGGTGCCGGCGTACGCGGTGCTGCGGTTGGCTCCCGGTGAGGCGTGGCTGCACGCGGCGGTGGGCATGGCAGCCTTTTGCGGCCACGTCTTCCCGGCGTGGCTGCGCTTCCGCGGTGGCAAGGGGGTGGCGTGCGCGGTGGGGGCGCTGGTGGTGCTCGTGCCCTGGGCGGCGCTTGCCGGGGTGTGCGCGTGGGGGCCGCTGCTGTGGCGGACCCGCGTGATGAGCGTCTCGTCGCTCGTGGGTGCGGTGGTGGCGGTGGGGACGGGGCTGGGGCTCGCAGGCTGGGGCGCTGCGCCGTGGTCCTACGCGGGGCTGGGCGTGGCCTTCCTGCTCGCCCTGGTGTGGACGCACCGGGAGAACCTCCAGCGGCTGCGGCAGGGGCGGGAACTGCGGGCATGAGGCGCACGGGGCTCTCCGTGCTGCTGCGCCGCGAGATGGGAGCCGTGCGCATGCCCGAACCCGTCCTGTGCTCGGTGGACGGCCAGGGCCGGGTCCAGGTGATGGTGCGCAGCGCGTACTGAGCCACCCTGCGAATCCCTCGCAGTCCCCGGCCCCAGGCGCTAAGGCTCCGGGTCCATGCCCGCCCTCGCCCCCGTGCCACCTCTCCGCGTCCGCGTCCTCAACCCCGCTGAGGTGCGCGGCGACGGGGCGTTCGTCCTGTACTGGATGACCCTTTTCCGCCGGGTGCGGTCCAACTTCGCCCTGCAGCGGGCGCTCGAGTGGGGGGAGAGGCTGAAGCGCCCGGTGGTGGTGCTCGAGACGCTCAAGGTGGACTACCCCTGCGCCAGCGAGCGCCTCCACGCCTTCATGCTCCAGGGCACGGCGGAGAACCGGCGCCGGCTGGCGGGAACGGCCGTCCTCCACCACCCCTGGGTGGGGCTCGAGCCGGGCGCGGATGAGGGGATGGTGGCCGCCTTCGCCGCGCGCGCCTGCGTGGTGGTGGCGGACGACTGGCCCGCCTTCTTCCTGCCGAAGTACCTGGCGGAGACGGCTGCCCCGCTGGGTGTCCGCTTCGAGGTGCTGGACAGCAACGGGCTGCTGCCGCTGGCCGCCACGGACCGCGTCTTTCCCACGGCGTTCAGCTTCCGCGCCTTTCTCCAGAAGGAGCTGCCGAAGCACCTCCACGACTTCCCGGTGGAGGACCCGGTGGCCGCTGCGGACGTTCCACGCGCGGCGCCTGCACTGCTGCGGGGACTTGCCGAGAAGTGGCCCGCAGCCTCCGACGCGCTGCTGGAGGCCCGCCCCGAGGCGCTCGCCGCGCTGCCGCTGGACCACCGGGTGAAGCCGGTGGCCATCCCGGGCGGGAGCCACCACGCGGAGCGGAAGCTGGCCGAGTTCCTCGCGCGGAAGCTGCAGAAGTACCCCGAGGACCGCAATGAGCCGGAGGTAGACGGCACCACCGGGCTGTCGCCCTACCTCCACTTCGGCCACCTCTGCGCGCACCAGGTGTTCGCGTGCCTGGCCAAGGCGGAGGGCTGGACGCCGGAGAAGCTGACCAAGTCCAACGGCGGCAAGCGCGAGGGCTTCTGGAAGATGTCCCCCGCGGCCGAGGCCTTCGTGGACCAGTTCGTGACCTGGCGGGAGCTGGCCTTCAACGGCACCAAGCGGGACACCTTCTGGTCCGTGGAGGGCCTCCCTGCGTTCGCGAAGGCCACGCTGGAGAAGCACCGCAAGGACCTGCGGCCGCACCGCTACGGTTACGAACAGCTGGAGGCGGGGCGCACCCACGACGCGCTGTGGAACGCCGCGCAGATGCAGATGGTCCGCACCGGCTGGTTCCACAACTACCTGCGGATGCTGTGGGGGAAGAAGATCCTCGAGTGGTCCGGGGGGGCCGCCGAGGCCTACGCCACCATGGAGCGGCTCATGAACACCTGGTCCCTGGACGGGCGCGATCCGTGCTCCTACGCCGGCTACGGCTGGGTGTGCGGGCTGTACGACCGCGCGTGGGGCCCCGAACGCCCCATCTTCGGGACGGTCCGGTACATGAGCTCGGACAACACCGCGCGGAAGCTCTCGGTGAAGAACTACATCCGGCAGTACGCGCCGTGAGGGCCTACGTCCGGGGCGGGGGCACGCCACCGCGCGGCGGGTAGAACAGCAGCTCGCACTCGATGGGGCCGTTCCAGAGTTCGCGGCTGCCGGACGGCTTGCGGTGGAACGCCGCCTCGAAGGCCTCGTTGCCGGACAGCACCGCCATGCGCCAGCCCTGCAGCGCCCCCAACGACTCGCCCAGCTTGTAATAGAAGCTCTTCATCCCCTTCTGGCCACCGGCGGCGAGCCGGTCCCCGTAGGGTGGGTTGGTGACGAGCAGCCCCGGCGGCTCGAGCGGGACGTCCGGCCGACCCGTGGCGTCCCCGCGCTCGATGCGGATCTCCCGCGACAGCCGCGCCGCCTGCACGTTGCGCTGCACCGCGGCGAGCGCGTCCTCGTCCCGGTCGAAGCCGTAGAGCGGGAAGGGGGCCTGCCGCTCGTGGGCGCGGGCCTCGTCCTTGAGCTTCTGCAGCCGCGCCGAGGCGTCCTCGCCCATCCCGGTCCACTTCTCCACGGCGAAGCGGCGGTGCAGCCCGGGGGCCCGCCGCACGGCGATGAGCCCCGCCTCGATGAGCAGCGTCCCGCTGCCGCACATGGGATCCAGCACCGGCTCGTCGCCCGTGTAGCGCGCCGCCCGCAGCACCGCCGCCGCGAGCGTCTCCTTCATGGGCGCCTCCGTCTTGGCCACGCGGTAGCCGCGCCGGTTCAGCGGCTCGCCCGCCAGGTCCAGCGAGAGGGACAAGGTTGTTCCAGCCAGGTGGGCCACCACCGTGACGTCCGGGTTGCGCGTGTCCACGTTGGGGCGGCTGCCCTGCCGCTCCCGCAGCCGGTCCACGATGGCGTCCTTCAGCTTCAGCGCCACGAAGCCCGAGTGGGCGTGCTCGCTGCCCTTGAGCGTGGCCTCCACCTTGAAAGTGGTCTCCGCCGTCAGGTGCTCCTCCCACGGGACCTGGCGCGCCGCCTCGTACAGCCCGTCCGCACCCGGGGCGTCGAACTCGCCCAGCTGCCAAAGCACCCGCATGGACAGGCGGCTCCAGAGGAGGATGCGCAGCGCCTCGTCCAGGTTGGCGGCGAAGCGGACGCCGCCCCGGTCCTGCTTGACGCGCGCCGCGCCCAGCTCGCGCAGCTCGTCCGCGAGCAGGTCCTCGGTGCCTCGGCTGGTGGTGGCGAACAGCGGGAATCGGGGGGCCATGGTCCGGAGGAGCCCTACAGGCTTTGTCCCGCCCCGTCCATGCCGGGGTTTTGTGGTGTTGCGTCTGGAGGCGAGATGGCCTGGTTCGCCCGCATGCACCCCCACGCTCGTCCCGTGATGCCCCTCCTGTTGGCCCTCTTGCTCGTTGCCGGCTGCTCCTCCGGGGGAAAGCCGGAGACCGGGGCCGCGGTGGAGCAGGTGGAGAAGGCGCTCGCCGCGCAGGAGCGGGAGCTCGGGGCGCTCTCGGAGCAGCTGGCGGATGCCTGGGCCGAGGTGCGGCGGCTCCCGGAGCGCCCGGCTGGCGCGAACGCGGAGCTCGAGTCCCGGCTCGTGAAGTTCCGCGCGGACTTCGCCGCCAAGTGGGAGGCGCTGGATGCCCCCGTGGGGGCGGCAGAGCGGGTGCTCGGGGCCTCTCGCGGCAAGCTGGCCGAGGTGCTGGGCTCGGTTCGCGTCCACGACACCAACGAGCGCATGGCGCGGGCGTGGTGCGGCGGTGACGGCTGCGGGGGGGCGTGTGGTGCGCGCTGTGCCCCTTCCGAGGTCTGCTTCGGGGGACACTGCGCCTGCGTTCCCCAGTGCGAAGGGAAGGGCTGTGGACTGGATGGCTGTGGGGGCTTCTGTGGCAGCCGCGGCGGCAACTGCGCGGAGGGCGAGTCGTGCAGCGCCGAGGGCAAGTGCCTGCCCGTGCGCGAGCAGCAGGTGGCGTGCGCCCCTTCGTGTGACCTGGAGGGCAAGCCCCTGAACGCGGGGGGCCGCCGCCCGGTGCGGGAGGGCGTCCAGTTCGCAGCGTGGCAGGTGCGCCTGGGGGGCGAGGCGGTGGAGGATGCGGTGGGGCTGGACGCCTGGGTGAAGGCGCTCGAGGGGCGAGAGGCGGCGTTGGCGCAGCAGGCGAGGGAGTACGAAGCGCTGCAGGCCAAGGCCGCTGCGGCCCTGGGGGCGCGGGACGCGGCCCAGGCCAAGCTCGTGGAGGCGGTTGCCGCGCAGAAGGCCGCGGTGGCCGCCGCGCGCGCCGCAAAGCTCAAGCCCGCGGAGGCGCCGGACGTCGTGAAGGCCAACGAGGCGCTCGCCCCGGCACAGGAGGCCCTGAAGGCCGCGGCGTTGGCGCTCGGGCAGTTGAACCTGGAGGTGGCCAGGGGCCGCTCCCAGGGCGAGGCCTGGGTGAAGGCACGGGAGCGGCTGAAGGCAGAGCTCCGCCGCGTCACCCCGCTGAACCAGGAGGCGGGGACGCTGCAGGCCGAGGTGGACGCGGCCACCAAGGCACTGGACGCAGCGAAGGTGGAGCGCGCGCGCGCGCGCGCTGCCCTGCTGGAGGCGGCCCGCCCGGAGGCGGAGGCGCTGGAGAAGGCGTGGGTCCAGGCGGGGCAGGGCGTGTTGCGCCCCGGCGACGAGGCGTGGGCCGGCTGTGGCGGGGACGGGTGCAGCGTTGCCTCCTTGCCGCGCGCGGCGGCCTGCCGGGGTGACCGTGCGGGGGCGGGCTGCCCTGACGATCCTGCCGTCAAGGACCTGCTCTCCCGCCTGCAGGCGGCGGCGAAGGCACGCGCCGACGAGAAGGCCTCCCGGGCTGGGAGCGAGCCTGGGGCCCAGGCGCGTGCGCAGCTGGACCGGGCCCTGTCCTCGGCGTTGCAGGCCGCGCTCGCTCTGGAAGGGCACGACTCGAAGCTGGCCGCCGTGCTGCGGGCGGTGGCGACCGAGCGTACCCCCGAGGGGGGCCTCTCGCAGGGCGCGGCACGGGGGCTGAAGGAGATCGGTGATGCGCTGGGCACGGCCGGCCACCCGGCCGCGCCGCAGGTGGCCGAGGCAGTCGCGGCGGCGGCGATGGTGCCTTCGGCGGGGCAGCTGGAGTCCGAGCGGCAGGCGCTGCTCGGACTCGCCACCACCCTGGAGCGGGTGCAGGAGGGGCAGCGCGCGTGGGCGCACCTCGCCCGGCGGCTGGGGGAACTGCGGCTCGCGCTGTAGGGGCCCCGGTGTAGCCCGTCCGGCCGCTACCGCCAGACGTCCACGAGGCTGCTGCGGTCGTCCGTCCAGCGGTGGGGCTGCTCGGTCCCGTACGCCACGTCCACCCACGTCCGCTTCGCCACCGCGTCCACCAGCGCCTTGTCCCGCGAGGCCACCACCCAGACGGCCAGGTAGGCCCACCCGTCTCGCGGGGACACCACCTTCGCCGCGTGCAGTCCCAGCTCCTCCAGCAGCGGGAAGGCCACCCGGGAGAGGTCCAGGTGGCGGTTGCTCACGTGCAGGAGCAGCAGGCCGTCCGGCTTGAGGGCGCGGGCGTACAGCGCCATCGCCTCGGCGGTGAAGAGGTGGACGGGGATGGCGTCCCCGCTGAACACGTCCACGGCCACCAGGTCCTTGGGGCGCAGCCCCGCCGCCAGGTCCTGCTCCAGCAGCGCGCGGGCATCCCCCTCCCGGAGGGTGACGCGGGCCTTCACCCGGTCCAGCACGTCGAAGTGGCCGCCCTCGCCGCGCGCCAGCCGCACCACGTTGGGATCAATCTCGTAGAACGTCGCCTCGTCACCGGCCTCCAGCAGCGCGGCGGACGTCCCCACCCCTAGCCCCAGCATCAGGGTGTCCAGCGCGGGTGTCTTCTCTCGCAGCAGCCGGATGGACGCGCCCAGCCCGGAGCCGCGCCCGTAATAGGACAGCGGCTCGGCCTCCTTTCCCGGTACCCGCAGCTGCAGCCCGTGGATGGTCTCCCCGTGGTACAGCGACACGCGGTGGTTGTCCGTCTGCGCGTCCAGCTCCGCCACGTGCAGCACGCCGAAGAAGTTCCGCATCCGCGCCCGCTCGTGGGCCCGTCCGCCCGCCCCCACCCAGGAACCGGCCAGCACCAGCACGGACAGCAGCAGGGAGATGGCCACCACCAGCCGCCCGGCGAACACCGGTGAGCGCATGTCGTCCGGGCGACGCGCCAGGTGGAGGACGCCCATCAGCCCCACCGCGCACAGCACCGCCGGGAACTCCCAGAAGTCATCCAGCAGCAGCGGCCCGCCCAGCGACACGGCCAGCGAGCCCAGCGCCCCGCCCGCGGACAGCACCAGGTAGTAGGTGCCCAGGTGCTCCGTCCCGGGCCGCAGGCGAAACAGCGCCCCGTGTACGAACAGGCTGCTGCCCAACTGCAAGAGGAGGTGCGCCCCCAGCAGCGCTCCGAGCCCGTAGTTGCCGTCTTCCAACGCCGCCGTGTTGACGAGCGCCCCGGCGGCGAACAGCGACAGCCACAGCGTGGGCTTGTCCCACCGCGGGTGCTCGAACGGGAGGATGAAGGACACCAGGTACACCCCCAGCGGCAGCGCCCACAGCAGCGGCCCCGCGGAGACGTCCTGGCACAGCACGTTGGACGTTGCCCCGAGCAGCACCGTCCCCAGCCCGGCAAGGCCCAGCCACGCCGCCACGCGCCAGGGGGAAAGACGCTCGAGCCCCTCCTCGGAAACCCTCGGGGGCGGGGAGGCCGCGCCCCGGAGCGCCACCCAAGCGAGCGC
>Ga0194134_10003690_pt1 | contig 16183 bp, 15 predicted proteins | sample TA2KigOff0mmetaG_FD_148602 | JGI IMG/M metagenome (GOLD analysis project Ga0194134, IMG submission 148602) | Freshwater microbial communities from Lake Tanganyika, Tanzania - TA2015056 Kigoma Offshore 0m | ecosystem: Environmental > Aquatic > Freshwater > Lake | place: Tanzania: Lake Tanganyika... | reverse complement strand
AGTTCTCGCAGGACGATTGCCATGTGTATCTGCGCGAGGACCAGATCGCGGATGAGGTCGCGTTCCTCATGCGGTTCATCCTCGCGTATTACGACACCTTCGGGCTCGAGGCGCGGCTCAAGTTCGCGACGCGTCCGGAGCAGCGGATCGGCTCTGATGAGCTCTGGGATCGTGCGGAGGGGGCGCTGCGTGCGGCGCTCGACGCGACCGGGCGGCCCTATGAGATGAAGCCGGGCGACGGCGCCTTCTACGGGCCGAAGATCGACTTTGACGTGCTCGATTCGATCGGTCGTGCCTGGCAGCTCGGGACGATCCAGCTCGACTACAACGCGCCGGAGCGCTTCGACCTCACCTACACCGGTGAGGACAACGCCGCGCATCGCCCGGTGGTGATCCACCGCGCGGTGAGTGGGTCGTTCGAGCGCTTCCTCGCGATCCTCATCGAGCACTTCGCCGGCGCCTTCCCGGTCTGGCTCGCGCCGGAGCAGGTCCGTGTCCTCCCGATCTCCGACGAGTTGCTCCCGTACGCCGAGCAGGTGACGGCGGCGCTCAAGGCCGCGGGGGTACGCGCGCACCTCGATGCGCGCAGCGATACGCTCAACTACCGAATCCGTGACGGCGAGCTCCAGAAGACCCCGTACATGCTCGTCCTTGGCAAGCGCGAGGCGGAGGCGGGGCAGGTCGCGGTCCGTGTGCGTGGCGCTGGGAAGAAGCAGGAAGTCGTCGCACTCGACGCCTTCATCGCCCGGGTGACGGAGGAGATCCGCACCCGCGCGCTCACCCCGTCGTCCGCCGGAGCCGAGTGATGCGCGCCTCGCGCCTCGCGATGGTGACGCTCGCGCTCGTCGCGACGGCGAGGACGGCTGAGGCGCAGCAGCAACCCACGCCGCGGCTCGAGCCAGCGCGTGTCGCGGGGCAGGTGGCCCTTGGCGCCTACGCCGGGATCGGTGGCTTCATCGTCGGGCGCTATGCGGGCGAGGAGCTCGTGCAGCGCCTCGGGAGCGATCACGAGGCGACGATCCGTCGCGTGGGGTTCACGACCGGCACGATCGGTGGTGGGCTCGCGACCGCTGGTGTCGTGTACGGCATCGGCAGTCTCGGTGACCAATCCGGCGACTTCGATGCGACGGCGCTCGGCGCCGGCGTCGGGTTCGCCGCCTCGATGGCGCTCGCGCGGTTCCTCCTCGGTCCAGAGCTCAGCCCTCCCTCGGGGATGCGCACCACCGCGCGCTGGGCGACCGCGAACCTCATCGCGCTGCTTCCTGCTGTTGGTGCGTCGATCGGATTCAACTCGACGCGTCGCTCGCCCTGAATTCCTTCATCCTCTCTACCAGACGGTGAGCCTCTGATGTCCAGTGAGCGTACCCCAGTCATCGTGAGCGCGGCGCGCACCCCGATCGGCCGATTCCTTGGCGGGTTGAGCACGCTGCAGGCCTCCGATCTCGGTGCGGTCGCGATCCGAGCCGCTGTCCAGCGTGCCGGTGTCGATGCGAGCGCGATCGGCGAGGTGCTGATGGGCCACGTGCTGCAGGGCGGGACGGGTCAGGCCCCCGCGCGCCAGGCGATGATCAAGGCGGGGATCCCGGGCACCGTCCCGGCGGTCACCATCAATAAGGTCTGCGGCTCCGGCCTACAGGCGGTGATGATGGCGGCGCAGGCGATCCGCGCCGGTGACGAACAGCTGCTGGTCGCGGGGGGGCAGGAGTCGATGTCGAACGCCCCACATTACGTGCGCGGGATGCGCACCGGGGTGAAGTTCGGCGCGCAGACGATGGCCGACGGGCTCATCTCCGACGGACTCTGGTGCGCCTTCTATGATCGGCACATGGGAGGGCACGCCGAGTACACCGCGAAGAAGGCGGGGATCACGCGTGCGCGGCAGGATGCCTTCGCGTATCGCTCGCATCAGTTAGCGGTCGAGGCGATGAAGGCGGGGCGGTTCGAGGCGGAGACCGTCCCAGTGGAGATCCCCGGGAAGAAGGGGCCGACCGTGGTGAACGCCGATGAGTCGCCGCGCGCCGATACGTCGATCGAGGCGCTCGGCGCGTTGAAGCCGGCGTTCGCGAAGGATGCGCCCAAGGAGATGAGCCCGAGTGAGCTCACCGTGACGGCGGGGAACGCGCCGGGATTGAACGACGGGGGCGCGGCGCTCGTCGTGGCCTCTGAGGCCTATGCCAAGGCGCATGGGCTCCCGATCCTCGCGCGGATCACCGGCTACGCCTCAGGCGGCGGGGATCCGCAGGATCTCTTCTTCGCGCCGATCGTCGCCGTGCGGAACCTCATGGCCAAGACCGGGGCGTCGATCGGGGACTACGATCTGATCGAGGCCAACGAGGCCTTTGCCTCGCAGGCGCTCGCCGATGGCGATGCGCTCGGGTGGGACGAGACGCGTGTCAATGTGAATGGTGGCGCGATCGCACTCGGGCATCCGATCGGCGCGAGCGGGGCGCGGATCCTCGTGACCCTCGTGCACGCGCTCAAGGCGCGTGGGAAGTCAACTGGCCTCGCGACGCTCTGCCTCGGTGGCGGGAACGCGGTGGCCCTCAGTGTGGAGATGGTCTGATGACGACGGGGACGGATCGGTTCGCCGTGGTCGGCGCCGGCCAGATGGGGAACGGGATCGCGCATGTCTGCGCGATGCAGGGTTTCCCGGTCACGTTGATCGATGTCTCGGCCGAGGCGCTCACGAAGGCGCTCGCGACGATCGGTGGGAACCTCGATCGCCAGGTGAAGAAGGGGACGATCGACGAGGCGGCGAAGGCCGCGACCTTTGGGCGCATCGCGACGGCGACCTCGCTGGAGGCGGTGAAGGGCGCGACGGTGATCGTCGAGGCCGCGACCGAGCGGAAGGAGCTCAAGTTCCAGATCTTTCGCGAGCTCGACCGACTGGCCGATGCGGGGGCGATCCTCGCGACGAACACGAGCTCGATCTCGATCACCGAGATCGCGGCGGTGACGAAGCGCCCGGAGCAGGTGATTGGGATGCACTTCATGAATCCCGTTCCGGTCATGAAGCTGGTCGAGGTGATCCGCGGGCAGGCGACCACCGATGCGGTCAATGCGCGGACCGTGGAGCTCTCGAAGGCGCTCGGGAAGATCCCCGTCGAAGCGAATGATTATCCCGGCTTCCTCGCGAATCGGATCCTCATGCCGATGATCAACGAGGCCTGCTACGCCGTGATGGAGGGGGTCGGGACCCCCGAGGCGGTCGATCAGGTGATGACCCTGGGCATGAATCATCCGATGGGTCCACTCACGCTCGCCGACTTCATCGGGCTCGATACCTGCGTCGCGATCCTCGAGGTGCTCCACGAGGGGCTCGGCGATCCCAAGTATCGGCCCTGTCCGTTGCTCAAGCGCTATGTGGCGGCGGGGTGGTATGGCCGCAAGTCGGGGCGCGGGTTCTACGATTACCGGAAGGCCTGAGTCGATGCATCGCGTTCTCCCCCCAGTACACTACGCATGACCGACCCCTTGCTCGAGCTCACCGAGGAGCAGCGCGCGATCGTCGAAACCGCGCGCGCCTTCGCTGATGAGCATCTCCGGCCGAACGCTGCGGCGTGGGATCGCGACGCGCACTTCGAGCCGTCGCTGCTCCCCAAGCTCGGGGAGCTTGGCTTCCTCGGCATGCTGCTGCCGAGCGAGCACGACGGATTGGGGCTCGATGCGCGGAGCTATCTCCTCGCGCTCGAGGAGATCGCCGTCGTTGACGCGAGTACCGCCGTCATGATGTCGGTGCACAACTCGCTCCCGACGCAGATGCTCCTCAACTTCGGGTCGGCGGCGCAGCAGGCGCGGTTCCTCGCGCCGATGGCGCGTGGGGAGCTGTTGGGGGGCTTCGCCCTCTCTGAGCCCGACTCGGGGTCCGACGCCGCCTCGCTCCGCTGTCAGGCGCGCCGCGACGGGGACCACTGGATCCTTGACGGCGCCAAGTCGTGGGTGACGAGCGGGACGCATGCCGGCGTGATCCTCGCGATGGCCCGTACCGACACCCCCGATGCGCGGAAGGGATCGAAGGGGATCTCCGCCTTCATCATCACCCCCGACCTCCCCGGGTTCTCCGTCGGCAAGAAGGAGGACAAGATGGGGATGCGCGCCTCCCCGACGGTCCAACTCGTCTTCGATGGCATGCGCGTCCCGGCTGACCGATTGCTCGGCGAGGAAGGGATGGGGTTCATCTACGCCATGCAGTCGCTCGAGCATGGACGCCTCGGTATCGCCGCGCAGGCCATCGGGATCGCGCGTGCCGCATACGAGGCCGCCTGCGCCTACGTGGTCGAGCGCAAGCAGTTCGGGAAGCCGATCGCCGAGTTCCAGGCGGTGCAGTTCAAGCTCGCCGACATGGCGACCCGCATCACCGCAGCGCGGAGCCTGCTCCACATGGCCGCCGCCGCGAAGGATCGCGGCGTCGACATCGGCACGCAGGCCTCCATGGCGAAGCTCTTCGCCAGCGAGACCGCGATGTGGGTGACCACCAACGCCGTGCAGCTCTTCGGCGGCTATGGCTACGTGAAGGAGTACCCCGTGGAGCGCTACTTCCGTGACGCCAAGGTCACCGAGATCTACGAGGGGACGTCGGAAGTGCAGCGCGTCGTCATCGGCCACGCCGCCATCAGCGGTACGTAGTGGCCGTCTTTGCTCCCTGACACCTGCAACCTGACCCCCGACTCATGAAGCTCTTTGAAACGATCGCCAAGCTGGGCCACGAACAGCTGGTCGTCTGCGCCGACGAGACCGCCGGCTATCGCGGGATCATCGCCATCCATGACACGACCCTTGGCCCGGCTCTCGGTGGGACGCGCTTCTGGACCTACGCCTCCGATGAGGAGGCGATTGTCGATGCGCTGCGGCTCGCGCGCGGGATGACCTATAAGAACGCCGTCGCCGGCCTCAATCTCGGGGGCGGGAAGGCGGTCATCATCGGGGATAATCGCACCACCAGTCGGGAGATGATCTTCCGCGCGCACGGCCGCTTCGTGGAGTCGCTCGGCGGGCGCTATGTGACCGCGGAGGACGTCGGTACGAGCACCGCCGACATGGACTTCGTCCACATGGAGACCGACTATGTGGCCGGTCTCGCGAACAAGTCGGGCGATCCCTCGCCGGTCACCGCGCACGGCGTCTTCCGCGCCATCCAGGCTTCGGCGATGCATCGCTGGGGCTCGTCGGACCTCGGCGGCAAGACGATCAGCGTGCAGGGGATGGGGAACGTCGGCACCTATCTCTGCAAGGAGCTCCATGCGGCCGGAGCGAAGCTCATCGTGAGTGATATCCGCGCGGAGAAGGTCGCGCATGCGTTGAAGGAGTTCGGCGCCCAGGCGGTCGAAGGGGATGCCATCTACTCGGCCAAGGCCGACATCTTCGCCCCCTGCGCGCTCGGCGCGATCCTCAACGATCAGACGATTCACAAGCTGAAGGTGGAGATCGTCTGCGGCGGCGCGAACAACCAGCTCCTCGAGCCCGAGAAGCATGGCGAGTCGCTCGCCAAGGCCGGGATCGACTACGCCCCGGATTTCGTCGCGAATGCGGGCGGCGTGATCAATGTCTACGGCGAGCTCGCCGGCTGGACGCGCGAGCGTGCGCTCCGCAAGGCCGATGAGATCTACGACACGGTCCTCGGTGTCTATCGCATCGCCAAGGAGCAGCAGGTCTACACCTACGTGGCGGCCGACAAGCTCGCCGAGCAGCGGATCGCGGCGGTGGCGGGGATGGTCCGCACCTGGCCGCAGTGGCCGCGGAAAGAGGCATGAGCCAGCCTGAGCGCATCCCGATCGGCTCGGATCACGCCGGCTTCGAGTTGAAGGAGAAGCTCGAGGCGGTGCTCACGGGCTTGGGCTTCGCGGTCGATGACGTCGGGACGCACTCGACGGCGTCGACCGACTATCCCGACTATGCGCATCCGGTGGCCGCGCAGGTCGAGCAGGGGCGCGCCAAGCGCGGGATCCTCCTGTGCGGCACCGGGCTCGGGATGTCCTATGCGGCGAATCGGCATCATGGGGTCCGCGCCGCGGTCGCCTGGTCGCCGGAGGTCGCGGCGCTCTCACGGCAGCATAACGATTCCAACGTCCTCGTCCTCCCGGCGCGGTTCCTGAGCGAGGCCGAGGCCACGAAGATCCTGACGACCTGGCTGGCGACCCCGTTCGAAGGGGGCCGGCATGAGACGCGGGTGAAGAAGATCGAACCGGAGGCACCATGAGCGGGACGGCGGACGGGAAGCACGCCCTCACCTGGAACCAGTGGGATCGACGGCTGCCGAGCGCGGCGCTCACGGGGAGCGACCCCGAGGTGGCGGCGCTGATCGGTGAGGAGACCAAGCGTCAGAGCGAGGGGATCGAGCTCATCGCGAGCGAGAACTTCGTCTCGCCGGCCGTGCTCGAGGCGGCGGGGTCGATCCTGACGAACAAGTACGCCGAGGGGCTCCCGGGGAAGCGCTACTATGGCGGCTGCGAGGTGGTCGATAAGATCGAGCAGCTCGCGATCGACCGGGCGAAGCAGCTCTTTGGCGCCGAGCACGCGAATGTGCAGCCGCACTCGGGGGCGACGGCGAATGCGGCGGTCTATCTCGCCTTCCTCAAGCCCGGGGACACCGTCCTCGGGCTCGATCTCTCGCAGGGTGGGCACCTCACGCATGGCTCGCCGGTCAACTTCTCCGGGCTCAACTATCGGGCGGTGCACTATGGGGTCACCGACGAGGGGCTGATCGACTACGCACAGATGCGTGAACTCGCGCGGAAGGAGCGCCCCAAGCTCATCATCGCGGGGTACAGCGCCTACTCGCGCGTGCTCGACTACGCGCAGTTCGTCGAGGCGGCGCGTGAGGTCGGCGCGATCTTCATGGTGGATATGGCGCACTTCGCCGGGCTCGCGGCGACGGGCATATACCCGAATCCGGTGCCATTTGCCGACGTGGTCACCACCACCACGCACAAGACGCTGCGTGGGCCGCGTGGGGGGCTCATCCTCTGCAAGGCGGCGCATGCCAAGGCGATCGACAAGGCGATGTTCCCGGGGACACAGGGCGGGCCGCTCGAGCATGTGATCGCCGCGAAGGCGGTCGCGTTCAAGGAGGCGCTCGATCCGGCGTTCAAGAGTTATTGCGAGCAGGTGGTGCGGAATGCCAAGGCGATGGCGATGGCGTTGCAGTCGCACGGCGTGCACATCGTCTCCGGTGGGACGGACAATCACCTGATGCTCTGCGATCTGCGGCCCAAGAGCGCAGCGCTCACGGGGAAGGTGGCGGAGCAGGCGCTCGATGCGGCTGGGATCACAGTGAACAAGAACACCGTGCCCAAGGAGACGCAGTCGCCTTTCGTGACCAGTGGGATCCGCATCGGGACGCCGGCAGTGACGACGCGTGGGATGCGGGAGCCCGAGATGGTGCAGATCGCCGCGTTGATCGATCGCGTGCTCGCCGCGCCGACCGATGCCGCGGTGCTCGCGGCCGTGAAGGCTGACGTGCATGCGCTGACCGCCGCCTTCCCCCTTTACCTCTGAAGTCGATGCGCCCCCGTACCTTATCGAAAAATGGCTGAACTCGCCTTCCGCGACGGGGTGATGGACCGCATCCGACTCAAGGAGTCGCGGTACGATGAGCGCGCGTATCTCTTCGTCCTCGCGGCGCTCGAGTTCTGTCAGCAGCGGTTGATCGAGCGGCGGCATCTCACGGGGCGAGAGCTCGCGCTGGGGTGCCGCGATCTCGCCCTTGAGCGTTACGGGGTGCTCGCGCGCAGCGTGCTCGACCATTGGGGGATCCGTGCCTCCGCCGACCTGGGCGAGGTGGTCTTCACCCTCGTCGACGTCGGGTTGTTGCATGCGCAGCCCAACGACAACAAAGCGGACTTCGTCGACGTCTTCGACTTCACCGACGCCTTCGACCGCAACTATCCCTGGCACGCGGTTCCGACCGCGTAGGGCACGTCATGACCTCGCGGTTGCCTCAGCGATGACGGTTCGGGTCTGCACCGCGGCGGGGATGCGTGCGCGCGAGGACCAGGCCTTCGCGGCTGGCGCCTCGTCGTACGAGGTGATGCGATCCGCCGGTGAAGGCACGGCGGCGGTCATCCTCGCGCGCTACCCCGACGTGCGCACGCAGGGCGCGATCGTCTTCGTGGGCACCGGGAACAATGGGGGCGACGGCTGGGTGATCGCCGGCGTGCTCGCGCACGAGGGATGCCCGGTGCAGGTCGAGTCCCTCGGCGAGCCGACCTCTGCCGATGCGCACCGGGCGAAGGGCGCGGCCTCGGTGGCACTCGAGCGGGCGGCGGAGCGCGGGGCGGTCACGGCGCCCGCCGTCGTCGTCGATGCGCTACTCGGCATGGGGGCGAAGGGTGAACCGCGCGGTGCGGTCGCCGATGTCATCACGCGGATCGATACGCTTCGCGCGAATGGCGCGCGCATCGTCGCGGTCGACATCCCGAGTGGGATTGATGCGGCGACTGGGGCTGGGGGGCGCGTGGTCCACGTCGACTGCACCGTGACCTTCGACGCCATGAAGCAGGGGCTCCTGCTGCGCCGCGATGAGACCGGAGCGCTGGTCGTGCTCGATATCGGGCTCCCTCCGCTCGTTGATGAAGACGCGGCGCGCACCTTGGGCCCCGAGTTGATCGACGCCGCGTGGGTGCGTGCGGCGGTGCCGCCGATCCCCGCGGCGGCGCACAAGGGGGTGCGGCGTCGGATCACGATCGTCGGGGGCGGCGAGGGGATGGCCGGGGCCCCGATGCTCGCCGCGCGCGGCGCGCTGCGCAGTGGGATCGGGATGGTGCGGCTCCTCGTCGCGCCCACGAATGTCCCCGTGGTGCAAGGGGCGTTGCCCGAGGTGATGGCGGCACGCTGGCCGCTGACCGAGGAGGAGCAGGCCCCGGTGCTCGAATGGTCGCATGCGCTGCTGCTGGGCCCTGGGCTCGGACGTGGGACCAAGTCGCGCGCGCTCATCGAGCGCCTGCTCGTGACCTGGCGTGGACCGGTCGTGCTCGATGCTGATGCGCTCAACGTCTTCGAGGGGGAGCCGCGCACGCTGGGCTCGTTGCTCGGCGCACGTCCCGCGATCGTGACCCCGCATCCGGTGGAGGCGGCGCGGTTGATGCGGCTCGATCCCGCCGCGATCCTCGCGAACCGGTTCATCGTCGGGGTGGAGTTGGCGAAGATCTTGGGGGCGGTGGTGTTGCTCAAAGGAGTGCCGACGGTGATCTCTGCACCTGATGGCCGCGTGGCGGTCGTGGCCGCGGGGAGTCCGGCGCTCGGCACCGGTGGGAGCGGGGATGTGTTGAGCGGGATCGTCGCGACGCTCCTCGCACAGCTCGGCGATCCCTTCGTGGCGGCCGCCGCCGGCGCTTGGGTGCATGGCCGCGCGGGGGAACTCGCGGCAGGGATCGATCTGCCCGGTACCGATTATCGTGGGCCGCGCTCCGTGCGCGGAGCGAATCTCGGTGATGTGATCGATGGGCTCGCTCTGGTGTGGCGACTCGATGACCTGCCGTGCCGCGCCCCCGTGCGCGCTGAGCTCCCGCGCGTCGGTGGATATCGATGACGGGGCATACCCCGCTCGGACCTGGCGCGGAGTTCGACGCCATCCGCATGCTGCTCGCGCGCTGGGGCGATCGGGCGCGCGGGATCGGAGATGACGGCGCCGTGCTGGACGTGCCTCCTGGTCAGAAGCTCGTCGTCAGCACCGACAGCTCCGTGGAAGGGGTCCACTTCCGCCGAGAGTGGCTCACGCCCGAGGAGATCGGGTGGCGCGCGACGATGGCGGCGCTCTCCGATCTCGCCGCGATGGCGGCGATGCCGCTGGGCGTGGTGCTGGCGCTGACGGTCCCCCCGTCGTGGCGCACGAGCCTCGAGGTACTCGCCGACGGGATCGGGGCCGCGGTCGAGCGGTATGGGGTCCCGATCGTCGGGGGAGATGTCACCGCCGGTGAGCGACTGACGCTCGCCATCACGGTGCTCGGCCATGCCGAGCGTCCGCTCGCGCGCCGCGGGGCGCGCCCGGGCGACGGGGTCTACGTCACGGGTCGGCTCGGCGGCCCTGGCGCAGCGCTCCGGGAATGGCTCGCTGGTCGCGAACCCGCGGCCGAGCATCGGGAGCGGTTCGCTCGCCCGGAGGCGCGGATCGAGGCGGCTCGGTGGTGTGCGGCTCAGGGCGCGACGGCGATGATCGATCTCTCTGATGGGTTGCTCGCCGATCTCGGTCATCTGGCCGCGGCCGGCGGGGTGCGTATCCTCGTTGATCCAGGCGCGGTCCCTCGAGTCGCTGATGTCTCGGGTGAGATGGCCTGCCGCAGCGGGGAAGAGTTCGAATTGCTCTGCACGGCGCGGGGGATGCCCGAAGGCATGCTCGCGCTCCCTCGGGGTGCGGTGCCGTTAACGCTAATCGGGCATGTGCTGGCCCTGGATGAGCCCGTTGGAGGGGGACTGTTGGTCGTGAGTGGCGCGCAGGACGCAAGGGGGCATGATCATTTCGGGCATGAATTGGACCAGTAACGCTCGGCCCACGCGGTCTCAGTCTTGCCACCGATGGTTCCGGATGCGAAATTAAGGGCGAAAATGAACGACCCCATCCCTGCACGGAGCTCTCGCCACATGGCCGCTCAGACACGTTGGTCATCCTGCTTCGCGGCGGTCCTCGCCGTGGTGGCCCTAGCCGTCACCCCGCGTGTATCGGATGCGCAGTACGTCCGGCCCACGACGATCATCCTCCCGGGTAAGTTCGACCCCACCATGGCGAAGGGGCTTGAGACGGTGTTAGCCACGCGTGACTGGGAGGGGGCGCCGACCGCCCGCTCCTATTTCGAGGGGGCAGTCGCGCTCGCGCCGGAGTTGCAGGTGCGCGGCGGGTCCGCCGACAAGTCGCTCGCCGGATCGGCAGACCTGAATCGAGCGGGCCGCGCGTTGATCGGGGCGCATTTCATGCTCGGGCCCGACTTCGTCTGGCGAAATGATACCCTGCAGGCCCGCGCTCGTTACAGTCTCTCGTACCAGCAGGCGAGTCGAGAGGCCCGACGGGTGGGTGGCCCGAACCCGGCCATCCTCAAAGTGCTGACGAGCAATTACGTGTTCGCCATCTCGGCCGATACGGGGAAGCAGGGCTACGACCTCTCCTCGAAGACCGACACTGTGAAGCCCGCGCCCGATGCCAAGGATCAGTCGATCAAGATCCGACTGGTGTACACGGTCAAGACCAAGTGGCGCGTCGCCGTCTTCCGAATGGGGTACGACACGCCGACAGATGTTGCGGCGGCGTTGGACGCGTTCTATTGCGATGATCAGTGCGCGGATCGTGCGCAGCGGCAGGCTGCGTTCCAGGACTATACGGTCCCGATGCAGTACGTGGTGGGCTACGGGATCTCAGGGGAGGCGAGCGCGGAGTCCGAGGACGATGCCGCTCGTCGAGCGGCCCGTGACGCGCTGAAGGCGCTCTACCCGAAGGCGATCGAGAAGCTCGACGTCCTCAAGGTGTCGACGGTCCTGATCGGGCGCGCGCCGCCAGCGGCGCGGATCGGTATGAAGGAGGGACTTGGCTATTCCGATCGCTACTTCGTGTACTTGGAGTCAGAGAAGGACGGCCAGCGGCTCGAGCGGCGTGGGGCCGTGCTGATGGCGCGGAAGGTGGCGGATAATCGGGGGAGCTCCTTTGTGAGTTCGGCGACCACGGTCCAAGCGGCCCGGCCCGATTCCACGGTGTTCAAGCGCGTGTATCCCGGGAAGCTCGAGCCAGGCTTCCTGATCCGCGAGGCGCCGGCCACGATCTCCGCCTATGCGGGACCGGCCCGATATGACGCGACAAATGCGGGACTCCAGGTCATCGCTAGGACGGAGATGCTCGGGACCCAGGTCGGACTCAGCGGCCAGTTCTTCCCACGGATGGCCGAGTACAATGATCCGGAGTATCCCGGGGTCGGCAATCCGTTCTACAGCAAGACCTTCCTCAACCTTGAGATCGGTCAGGAGTTCTATCCGTTAGCTGGTCGATTCCGCGTGATGCCGGTGGTCGGAGGGGGTCTGCATCTGTTTGGTGACGGCATCCTGGAGAACAATGAGGGGTATGAGGAGGAGGCCGGGGACAAGGCTAAGTTGGACAAGAACCCATTGGAGGATCCTCGCTTCAGCGCGCTGGTCGGCTTGGATGGTGGTATCCGGCTCTCGCCCTTCGTCGAGCTCACCGTGTCGTGGCGGGCGGGACGAGTGAGAGGCGATACCCCCGATGCCTCCGGGCGTCCGTCCGGTGTGACCTCCTTCGGGTACTCCACCATGTCGTATGGGATTCGACTGACCAACTGACGCGTCACCGGTCTCGATCCGCAGGGTCGGATCGTGGCCGTCACTCTTTACGTGGAGGTACGTCGTGCGCATGTGGCGAATGCCGGTGGTCTGTGCGCTGGCCCTGCTCGGTCTGGAGACCACGGTGGCATCGGGGCAGTCTGCGGTGGATCAACGGATGGCGAAGACCGATGGTGCCCGCTGGTTCAGTGGCGGTTCCTACGAGGTCTCGTGTGAATTGACCGGGGTGCAGGGGACGCAGATCCTGTCTGTCGCCACGACCGCGCGGAAGGCCGACGAGGCGATTCGGGAGTCGCGTCGCAATGGCGTGCGGGCGATCCTGTTCCGTGGGGTCTCCACCAACGTGTGCAAGGTCGATCCGCTGATGCGACCGTCTGATATGAATCCGCGGCTCGATGCGTATCTCGACAAGTTCTTCGCGCAGGGAGGGCCGTATCTGAGCTACGTCGAGTACGTCGGCGACGAGATCGAGTCGCGTCGGTCGGTCGGCAAGGAGGTGCGCATCGAGACCACGGTGGTCGTCAATGTGCAGCGTCTGCGCGCCGACCTCGAACAGGCGGGGATCCTCCAGAGCATGTCGGACATCTTCCGGCGCCCCTGATCCGCCAATCACCGTAGTGTCACCCTCCTCTGTGACCCATCCCGCCATGAAGCGCACCCTCCATCTATCGCTCCTCGGTCTTGGTCTCGCGGCGCTTCCCACCGTGACCGAGGCCCAAGACAAGCCACGAATGATGGTGATCCCGTCCGTCGGATTCATGCACGACAAGGGGGTCTGCCAGGACGTCGAGATCGAGGGTCGCAAGGAACTCGACTGTGACCTCAGTCGACTCCTAGCTACCGACAAGGAGTTCTCCGCCGTCGTCACCAACGTCGCCGTCGCCTTCGCCGACCGTGGCTTTCCGATGGTCGACCTCGAATCGTCCATCAAGAACGCGACGGAACAGCGAATAGCAGACATCAAGAAGGGGGGGATCCTAACCCCCATGCAGGACCAGATCATCAACGCGGCGCGCCCCGACATCAAGCTGGAGCTCAAGGCAGAGCTGAGTAGTGTGATGGGACAGCAGAAGCTGACCCTGATCATCAATAGCGTCGATGTCTTCACGGGGAAGAATGTCGCTCCCGCGACCTTCACCTCGCAGCCGATGGCCGGTGTCACCACGGCGGATCTGGCGAAGGAGGTCGTGGTCGCGATGATGCCGCAGCTCGAGAGCCGGATCATGAACCATTTTCGCGATATGGCCGCAAATGGTCGCGGCGTCCAGGTGCGCTTCGCGGTCCTAGAGACCGCGCTTCTCGAGGACGGCCTGAACACCGATGTGGAGCCCGCCGGAGAGCTGATGGCGTTGGCGGATTACCTCAGCGACCTCGTCCGGAAGCGGGCCCTGAATGGGAAGGTGGAGCAGGGCGCCGCAGATGAGTCGCAGATCGTCTTTCCCGAGGTCCGAATCCCCTTTGCCGAGAGCCCGGCCCGTTTCCGAACAGAGATGCGCGCCCAATTCGCGAAGGATCTTCCGAACCTTCAGCTCAAGACTGGCAACGCCCGCGGACCCGGCGACCTCTTCTTCCTCATCGACAAGAAATGAGCCTTCCCATGACCGCCTTCCTTCGACGCACCCTCCTCGTGACACTGGCGTTTCCAGCGCTCATCCGCGGGCAGGAGACTGTTACGACGATCGAGATCGATCGGATCCAGCTCGGGGTCTACCTCTCGCCCGAGACCGATAAGATGATGGGAACGGAATCCCGCACCCTGATACGCTCAGTCGAGACCGCACTCTCTGCTCGCGGGATGGGGGCGGCGGTCCGGGGCCTCCCTGGTCGCTTCGTCGCGTATATCGATGTGGTCCCGTTGGAGGAGCGCATGGTGCCCGGCGGCGGGGAGGTAGTCGTCAAGGAGCAACTTTCCATCACCTTCGGGGACGAGGCGGGGGGCCGCTCGATGGGAGCCTATGTGACGGAGCGTACCGCGGCCGGGCGGACAAAGGCCGTCGCCCTCAGGAACTTCGCCACCTCGCTCAACCTGCGCATCGACGACGAATGGAACGAGGCGCTGGACGAGGCGAACGCGGCCATCATCGCCTACTTCGAGCAGGACTGTCCAGCGATCCTGCGCGAGGCGGACGCCAAGGCGCAGCAGAAGCGCTTCGACGAGGCGATCTATCTCGTGACCTCGGTCCCGCGCCAGGCGAAGGGGTGCCATGAACAGGCCACAGCCAAGGTTCGGAACATCTACGTGGCGAGCCTCCAGGCTCAGTGCGTCGGATCCTTCGCACAAGGGAAGGCCTCGTGGGCGGCGAACAAGTCACGAGACAATGCGACCAAGGTGGCGGAGATCATCGGCAGCATCCCGGCGGACAGCCCCTGCTTCAGCGAGGCCTCCACGCTCATGGAGGGCGTCGCCGGTGTGATCGCGAAGTACGACGAAGCCGATGCGAAGGAGCGTCTGGAGGAGATCGCCTTCGAGCGGAAGAAGTACGAGGACGAGATGTCGTTGGTGCGGCAGCAGATGGCTAACGAGCTCCAATTGGAGCAGGGGCGCATCGACCGCGATATCATCGTGGGCAAGGCGAATGCCAAGGCGGCGAAGGCGATGGGGGTCGCGTACGCGATGGCCCTCGCCCAGCGTCAGCCGGCCCCAGAGACGAAGGTCATCGTCCTCAAGCCCTGAGCGCGCGCGGGGGAGCCCCGCGTCCCATATGACCGCCATGCCGGCCGCGTGTATCTTCACGTGGTCGGCATGGCCTTTTTCCGCTTCCTCCTCCTCCAGCTGAGCCTGGCACTGGGCACGCTCCTCTTCGGCGGGAGCTGCATCGTGGCGGCGCTCTTCGGCGTGCGGGATCGTCCGGGCTCGCCCTATGCTCTCGCGCCGCGTCGCTGGGGGCGTTTCGCCCTCGGGATGGTCGGCATCCGCGTCGAGGAGCATGGCGTGGAGCACAAGCAAGGGGCGGGGCACATCTTCGTCGCGAATCATCTGAGCATCCTCGACGTCCTGGCGCTCGCCGGTCATCTCCCATGGATCAAATTCGTCGCGAAGGCGGAGCTCTTCCGTGTCCCGATCCTCGGACCCGCGATGCGCCGCGCAGGGATGATCCCGATTCAGCGGTCCAATCGGAAGGCGGCCTTCGGAGCCTACACCACCGCGACCGAGCGGATCCGCGTTGGCGCCTCGGTCGGGGTCTATCCCGAGGGGACCCGGGGGCACGCCTACCCGCTGCGCCCGTTCAAGAAGGGTCCCTTCGTCCTCGCCATCCAGGCGCAGGTCCCCGTGGTCCCCATGTTCGTGTACGGCGTACTCGAGCGCGCCCCGCGCGGACGCCTCCGGGTGTATCCGGGGACGATCCATCTGCACTACCTCCCTCCGATCCCGACCGCCGGTCTCACCCACGACGATCGCGAGGGCCTCGCTCGGCAGACCTACGAGGCGATGGCCGCCTGTGCCCGCGAGCGGTACGGCATCGTCTCCCCACCGTACGGCGCCTCCTGACCCGATATCTTTCAGGCGTCCGACCTGTCACCTGACCCCTGTCACCTGACTCCTGATGTCCACCATTCTCGCCGTCCAGGCCCGTGAGATCCTCGACTCCCGCGGCAACCCCACCGTCGAAGCCGACGTCATCCTCGAGGATGGCACCTATGGCCGCGCCGCGGTGCCCAGTGGCGCCTCCACCGGCGAACATGAGGCGAACGAGCTCCGCGATGGCGATGTCACGCGCTACCTCGGGAAGGGGGTCCAGAAGGCGGTCGCGAATGTCACCCGCCTGATCGAGCCCGCGCTCATCGGGCTCGACGTCACCGAGCAGCTTACCATCGACCGCACCCTCCTCGCCCTCGACGGCACCAAGACCAAGGCGAAGCTCGGGGCCAACGCGATGCTCGCCGTCTCCATGGCGTCGGCGCGCGCGGC
>Ga0194134_10003688_pt1 | contig 16187 bp, 7 predicted proteins | sample TA2KigOff0mmetaG_FD_148602 | JGI IMG/M metagenome (GOLD analysis project Ga0194134, IMG submission 148602) | Freshwater microbial communities from Lake Tanganyika, Tanzania - TA2015056 Kigoma Offshore 0m | ecosystem: Environmental > Aquatic > Freshwater > Lake | place: Tanzania: Lake Tanganyika... | reverse complement strand
AATAAATTTCTAGTTCATTAAAATATCATATTATTATTCGAGTTAAACATCATTCAATTAATTTAAATGTTTAGAGTTGAATTATTATATATAATCGATACTATTTTGCAAATTATCATATAATTATTGTGTTTTAAAAAGGTCCTAATTTGTAAAAACTTATTAATGCGATTATAAAGTCAATAATTATTGAAGTTAATTTTGTAAATCTGAAATTTATTAAATAACATTTTAATATTAATCGGTATTTATTTGTTGAGAAGAATTAATATTTTGCAAATTATTACCAAAAGTGGCGGTTTATAATTAATTAATATTGTTATTATAAATATCAGATTGCAATAATTAAGAGGTATTTTATTGTGATAATGATGGCTTAAATAATTGAGTGCCGACTTATTAAACAATATTATTATACGGCAAAGAATTATATAAAAGATGCGAATTTTATTAATTAATTTGCGCGGTAGATTATTATGTAGATAACTATTAAATGTTATTTTTATAAATATCTTGATTTAACATTTAATTTAAATTTTACAATAAAAGTTACTCTTTGCTTAATTGAGTTGGGTTTTAAAGAATAATATTATTATAAACATTGTCATTATAAAGTTAATTTTAATTAGATTACAAAATGGAAGTACCGCCCCTTTAAGTAGGATTTTATTATGAATTATTACAATAAATGTTTTAGTCAATCAATTAATTATTATTGATTTATTATAAAGAATTCCCACCAATTTAAGTTGGATTTTACTAAACAATATTATTATAAATTTCAGAAGCGGATTATTAATTCATATTATACTATTATATAGATTAAACACTTTTTTATTGTGTTTTTTATTATAAATTATTACTATATGGATCAAAGTCCGCAATTATATTTAAATTTTATTATTGTGTTTCTTTAAAATTAATTTGTGTGGGATTTTATTATACATTGTTATTATAAATATCAAATTGTTATGATGGTTAATTATTGCGCGAAATATATACATTATTTTAAATTTAATTCGGTATTTATTATATATTTGTACCATAAATATCTTAATTACATAAAACATTGACATTTTACAAAATTAATTATTCTTTTGATACTTAAGAAGGTGATTATTGCGCATTATTATTATAAATATGCAAATAAGGAGACTATAAGTTGGCCGATTATTCCTGTTGCTACCCAAATTAACTTGAAGGTAAAAATTAAGAAGCGTTTTAATATACATTTTAATCAATTAAAACTGATTGATTTGAAAATGACATAGATTAATTGGGTGTTTAAGAGATAGTTTATTGAATATTATTCGCATATACATCATTATTTGTAGATAAAACGCGATTATTATTAGGTTATGATGAAAATAATGATTATTAATTGATTTATTATGTATTATTATTATAAAAATCAGAATGAGAAAAAGAGGCGGGAATAATATTGGAAAGTTATAATTTAAATTTTTGATCATTATTAGATTATCTAATATTTGTAGAGCGAGACCATGGCTATAATTTAAAAATATTATTGGACAAAAATATAGATTTAATGATATCAGAAATAGATTTCAATAATCCACTGCGGTGTTATTATTATCTATGTGGCAAAAGAGAAGATTGTTGTAATTATTATGGAGATTTTTGGTCAAAAAGGAGTATATCTTAATTGGGAGAGGAAGTAGAAACGTTAGGCGCCGGACAATTATATGAAACATTATCAATAGGACGTTCCATATCATCAAAAACAAAATTATTTTGCGATTAATTATAATTAGAAGAACCGCCGATAACTTATCTGGGGTTGATATCATTTAATTGGGGCATTTAAACTTAATCTTCAACCATCATATCATAATATTTAGGTTAATAAATAGAGACTTCTTTTTGCCTTAAATATTAACCATTGTCAGAAGTAGTGGTATCGTAAAAATAAGTTTTAGTATCTTTTAAATACATCCAATTAAGTTTATATTATTCTTGCTAATCGAGAGGAGTTTTTTATTGCTCTTAAACAAAAATATGTTAATGCCGAGGATTAAGAATGGAATTAATATGATTTTCTTTAGCTTGAGTATAATGAACCATTTAGAACATATTGGGGTCGGTTTGATATTTTCGCGGATCTTTGCCTCTTTCCTAAATGCTAACATTATTTAAAAAAGGTTGAAGAGTACCTTGTTACCCTCTGGTCATGAGATTAAATTAGCGACCAGTTGAACCGACATTATATCTGGGCGTGTCGTCATTAACAGTACGATCAGGTCTTCGGTCGGCCAATAATAATTTTTGTTATCGCAATATAATATCATCATATTTGCCCTCTTCTGAATCATATTTGAATGTGTTTAACATTAGTTGATCCATTTTATCGAGATTAGGTTTGTCATTGGTATAATATTCTTTATTTAATCGGCTAATATATAACTAATCTTATTGCTCAAATTCCAAAGGATCTGCTACATTATCTAAACCATCGGGCATTTAATAGTCAATAATCTGTTAATCGTCCGACATTTATGGTAAAAAAAATACTATGAAAAACTATTTAATCATTTTTCAAAACACGCAAAAATAATGATGTAATCAGCACTAATTATTATGAATATCAGTTAAAATTCTAATAATTTATACAATATATTTTTTAATTTAACAGCATTATTCATTATTTAATTGTTCAATAGATTCTTTAATGGCAAATAGAATATCGCCGAGAATATTATCTTTACCGCCTATAGATTATGTGCATTCCATAAATTCTTTTAATTATTTTTTGTATTTATTTGGATCTTCAGCGTATTTTTAATTGTTTAAGGCTGGTAATTATTAAACTATGACCAATAACTAATCCCTACAAAAGTAATATATGTCTTAATCAAGTATTATCCCTTTATTTTTCTCAAATAATTCAAAATTATATTAAATTTCTTTGTGCTATTATATGCATTATATATTTAAATTATTAATATATGGTATAACTTAATTTATGCATAATTATACCAATAATTTAGGATTTTACATATTTATACAAATTATTTTTTTATAAGAATTTAATATATTAAAATAATTGTAATTAAAAAAAATATAGACATAAATGACAAACTATCTAATATCAAATGGCGGATTTTCAAAATGTTTCTATAATATAGCAAAAAGTAATATTATGTATAAATAAATACTCAAATAACATGAGTAATAAGCAAATATTGAACAAAAAGTATATGAGTGTTTGGAAAATAGTTAAAATACATTATAATTTTATGGAAAAATATAAACAAGCAAATATATTTATTTATAACTTGAAAGAGGTCATATTGATTTATAGACATATCTATTTTATTTTTAACCCGGATTTAAACAAATTTAGCATATTATTTAATAAATAATAATTGCCGTTAAATAAATTCACGAAAAAAATATAGTTCATTGCGATTTGAAACTCGCTAATATTTTACTTTCTTTTATAAACCATTAAATACATATAAAAATATGCGATTTTGGTCTATCTTAATTTGAATCAAATTAATCATCAAATTATTTGAAAGGAACTGATTAATATATGGACCCCGCATTAGTTAAAGCTGCCAAGTAAATTTATCGCAAATAATATGATATTTGGTCTCTCGGTATTCTTTTCATTAAAATCCTTCAATATAATTGTGATTTATCTTTTCTTAAAAAAGAAAATATTTTATCTTGCACCGATAATGATATTTAAAATTTTGTTGATTCTTTGCTTTAATAAGAAATTTTCGCCAAATTTAAACATATTATAAAACCTTGTTTATAAGTTTCCCCTCTATAAAGGTGCGATATCAAAAAACTTATTTAATAAACATCTAAATATAATCAATATTTAAAATATATTTCTGTTTTTTAATAAAATTATCATTTTGTTGTTTTCCCTAATATTTATAAATTACATAAAAATAATTTATACATTCATTATGTATGCGATGGTAATTATTAAGTTGTTTTCGCTAATTCTTAATATATTATCATTAATTTAATGCTTAAATAATATTCTCTTTTCTTTAATTCCGAAAATAATATAAATTAGTCCCTTTAATAATATATTTCCCTTTAGCTTACAGAATATACTTTATATCGCGATTCTAATTAATAAATATATCAAAATTCGCTCATTATTACAACTTTACACAATAATGATAATTGTATTTATGGAAAATGTCTTCTTCAAAATTAAAACGCCAAATGGATTTTTCAATCTCAAAATAAAAAAAATATTTTGATATTTTTAACCTCCTACAATTATTAAATATACATTAATAATAAATATTTTTAACATGATCTTTTTGATAAAAGTTCCAATGAATTAATTTAACCTCTATACACTCTTTTTTAAACAATTTCTTGAAACCACAATATATAATATTCTTTTTTTCTTTTCTTATCAATAACTATTTTATATTTTATTAAATTTCGGCAATTTTTATAGTTTTATCACTTGTATTATTTATTAATTTTCTGCACAAAATAATTTCTATTCATTTAACAATAATAAATTAGTTATAATCCGTTCCTATTTATATTTTATGCGCAATTAATATTATTTTAATTTAAAATGTATACAATAATATATATCTTTATGTCTTTTTTTTAATTTAATTTTAAGACATTTTTATTTATATAATTATTTTCGCGTATTTTCAATTTTGTTTTTTATTATCGTTATTCTTATTTAAAATAACACCATTTTGCGGATTGATAAGCGAATATTATTGTGGAAATTGTATTAAAAATTAAACAATATAATTTCACACACTCACTTTCAAATAACTTTTTGATAAACCTCCACTATTTCATTCGCTATTTAAATGGCATAATTACATTATTTATTTAATACTTTTAAAAACAAACGTAATTACTTTGTCGCAAAATTAATAATCGCGAATTTAATCATATTATTAATAAATTATTTCGTAAATGTTTCATATTATAAATAATTATAGCGAATTTTCTAATTATTTAATATATTAAATATATATTATATAGACATAGTTTATTTAAAAATTATTTTTTGCGCAACTTCTATAAAGCAAAACGATATTCAAATAAAAAAATATTTAAATTACATAAATACTAAAGTTCGCGATAAATAATAAAAACATTATAATACGCAATAAATTATACAATTAAATAAAAATTTGCCAATATATTATCTATAAATTATAATAAAAAGTTTATTTTATCATGTCGATAATATTTCATTAATTAAATTTGTGGCTAAATGGTGTGTTTTAATTCAATATGAACATTATCAGCGCGATAAAGAAAATATATAATGTATAAACAGCGATTGATAATTATTGCAAACTTTATAAATTAACCTATATAATACATTTCAATTTTGTACTTTGTATTATTCATGACGAAAAATTTAATTAAAAAAAAGATATATATATTTCCAGAAAATTTTTGATTTCATCATAGAATATATTATAAAATTAGAGTATTGTTGGACCGCAAATGTTTATTGTATATGTACCGCGATATTTTTGTTTTTTATATTTTAAATTTCGCCGCTTAATTTCATATTTAAACATAATTTATCGCCATTAATTGATATACAACTCAATTTATTCACTAATTATATAGTACTCGTATTTTTAAAATGAATTAAATACATGATGTATATTTAACTTCATCCATATAATCAAAATAAATAAAACGGCAAATAATTTATAATATTTATTTATAATTGAACTTTTGAGGCATTATTAGTAATATTTTGCATTAAGTTTCGCGCAATTAAATAATTTATAAATTCGGTTTTATATAAAAGTATACATAATTCTATAAATGTTTATTAAAATAGGCAATCATAGTATATTATGCGAAATATATAAATATATGATTTCATAATTGCAAAAAGCGAATATAATAATAATTATGTATTTACTGCAAAATATAGAATGAACTAAATTGAACTAATGGCGAATAATATATGATAAAATTATAAACCCGCGCGTTTTTTTAATAATTTTTATTTTTAATTAATTCGCGAATTGTGTAAATGTAATCTATAAATAATTTTATTTTATTTAAGTCGCGATTTTTAACAATATGAAAAACATAGATATTTCATAATTGCGCTTTATAAAATTTATATTTTATTTTCATTTATTTATCATTGCTATATTTTGCGCATTAATAATCATTGACATTTCTATTATTAAAAAATTACGGCAAAATATTAAAATAATTTAATGTTGAAATTTTAATAATATAAACTATATAATTACCAATAATAATATTTGTACGCGACTCATGTATAAATATTTAATCACCGCGCTTTATAATTTAAAGCATTTATATACTGGTCTATATAATTTAACTGAAAGATAATATAATTATTTGATTTTTATTTTTTGCGCGAAATTAATTTAAATAATTAACTAAAAATGGCGCAATTTTAATAAAATAATGTGTTTATGCTAAAAAATTAATGTTTTAAATAAAAGATATTAATAAATTATAACATACAATAGTTTTATAATATATTAAATTTATATTTGCGCGCCTTGATTTAAATTAATTTATCGTATTTATAGTACATATGCAAAATTATGTTTTCAAAATTTACATTATCATTGAAATAATTAATTTTATCGCCTCATTAAAATAACCTAAGTATCTATTAAAAAAATATTTATATATGTATATTACCTAAATGAATAAATTTCTTGAATTTTTGTAATAAATAAAAATAAAAAGCGCAAATATTTTTAAAGCTGAAATATTTAGAAGAAAAAAAACAAATAATACAAATAAAAATGATTTTATTATGTAAAATGGCGTATTTAATAATTATAATTGCTAATGTATAAATGAACCTTTAAAGAAAACATTTATAGATTAAAATAATATAATTCCAACTAATTTCCGCCAAAATATAGAAATAGAATTCAATATATAATAACAAATGAACACAAAAATTATATTAAATGAAAACTTTCATGATAGAAAAACGCAAGAAATCAATAGATATTACTCAATAGTAAAAGATTTTAATAGATATTTCGCGGCTATGAAATAAATTAAATCTTTAAGAATTCCAGTTTGTATCTATTTTTATTGATTATATTTATTCGCAAATAGATTCTTTTAATTAGTTATTTTTCATTACTGATTTTCTTATAATAAATGTATATTTTGCGTTTAAATTATCAATTATGTATTTTATGCGCCTAAATTATTAATGATGTATTTGCGCGTTTAAATTATTAATCGTGTGTTTATGCATTTAAATTATAAATAAAGGATTTTTTACGTTTGTGTTGGGTGGGTAAATGTAAAATAAAAAATATGTATAATAAAATTAATTTTGCGATGAATAGCAACTTATTTATTTTTTGCTCATAAAATTAAAAGTATATAAATAAAACTATATAAAATTACTTATTTGAAATATATAGCAAAAATGATAATAATACCTATTAATTGCAAACTAAATCAACGCCGCAAATATAAATAATAAATTAAATAAGAATTTAAGCGCAAATTATGACATTTTATAATTTTAATTGTTTCGCGAAATAATATAATAAATAATTTTATTTAAAAAAACCTCGTGATCATGAAAATTTTTAATTAAATTTTATATAGAAAACTCGCGATTTACATTTTATAAACTTTTAATTTTTGCGTTTTTATATTTTATAATGATTTTTATTTATTGTAGAACGCGTTCTTTAATACTTTGAAATTTTAAATTTCTATTAAGTAACAATACATTTATTGGCATATATTTTGACAATTTAAACAATAATATGCTTTATTTTATATATTTAGGAATGAATTAAATATTTTTGCGCAATTGGATATAGATAAATATATAATAACAAATTTTGTTCAATTAATATATAATACGATATTTTATTGACAATAATTCATTAACTTCAATGACGAAATTATATAATGCGCGATTTAATTTATAAAATAAAAATATATGCGCTATTTTATTTCGAAATACATATTAATTTGAATAAATTTTGACGGCTTAATTATTATAAAACATATGTTATTCGACAAAAATAATAATTATATAGATATATTGCGATGCAAAATTTTAATAACATAAATTCAATATGTATACACGCATACAAGGTTAAATTATGGCAAATATATAATTAATTAACAAAGAATTATTATTTTTAAAGCGAGACACAGTCAAAGGTGGATTATATAGCTAAAAATATACGCATTTTTGAATATGATTATAAATAAAATTGATTTAAAAAAGTTATATAAATATCAATATGAATAAAAACGTACAAGTATTATAAAATATAGAATAAATACTATTGAGACCGGGAATGTGGATGGGACCAAGTATTGGTTAATAATAATAAAAATAATATGTATATACGAATGGTAAAATAAGTCGGGAATAAATTAATATATCAAATGGTTTCATAAAGATATTTGATGAGGTTATTGTTAACGCGTTTGATAATTCATTTGAGAACAATAAAATGAAAAATTTATATGTAAATATTGACAAAGAAGGTTAAATAATAAGTGTTTAAAATGATGGGTGTGAAATATCTATCAAAAAACATGAAAAAACAAATAAATATATACCCGAATTAATATTTACTGTATTATACTCAAGCACAAATTATGATGACACAAAAGAAAGAATGACAGGCGGAATGAATGGAGTCGGCGTGAAATTAACAAATATATTTTCAACCGAATTTAAAATTTTGATAAATAATGAAAAAAAAGAGTATTATCAGGAATGTTTTAATAATATGCAAATAATAAAAGAGCCGCTAATAAAAAACGTTAATGATAATATTGACAATTTCATTAAAATATCATTTAAACCAGACATAAAAAGATTTAATATGAGCGAAATAGATGATAATAATATTGCTTTTCTTTAAAGAAGAACGTATGATATAGCGGCATTATTACCCAATATTAATGTATATTATAACTAATAATTGTGTTTTGATAAACATTGCAAAAATAAATTTTTAAAATATGTTTAATTATATACTGATTCGCCTATATATTGTTTATAAAATAATAAAAAAGGACAAATATATATAATATACAATGAATAATTTGAAAAATGTGTAAGTTTTATAAATGGTATCAATATGTATAATGAGGGAACACATATTGACTTTGTATATAAAAATATTTGTAGTTATTTAAAAGAAAAATATAGCAAATTAGATGATATACAAAATAAATATATAAAACAAAAAATACAAATATTTATGTATTTATACATTGATAAACCGGAATTTGATAGTTAGGCGAAAAGAGAATTGTCAACATAAGAGGCGAAATTAAATAGTTATATTGAAATAAACAATAATCAGGTTGATCTATTATATAAAGACAAATTAAAAGACATTATATAGGAAGAATTTAAAAACAAAAAAGATAAATAGCTTCAATTATAATTAAAATAATAAATAAAACGACAAAAATTATTGGATATTCCCAAATTGGAAGATGCAAATTTTGCGGGAGATAAAAACAAAAGTCATAAATGTAGATTAATATTAACCGAAGGTGATTCGGCAAAAGCGCTTGCTATGACAGGATTAACAGTGATTAAATAAGATTATTATGGCGTTTTTCCATTAAAAGGCAAAGTTATGAATGTTCGCAATGTTTCAAATGACAAAATTATATAAAATTAGGAACTCATTAATTTAATAAAAATTTTGGGCATTGATATTCAATAAAAAAAATAATAACTTCGATATGGCGGTATTATTATTATGACCGATTAAGACTATGATGGATCACATATTAAGGGTTTAATAATAAATTTTATATAACATTATGTCCCTCATATTTTGATGGAAAACAAAAATTTTATATAATAATTTATTACGCCCATAATTAAAGTATTTAAAGGTGAAAAAGAAATAAAATCTTTTTATACTATTCAAGAATATATTAATTGGAAATAAAATAATAACCAAAATAATTATTAATGCAAATATTACAAAGGACTTGCCACTTCTACATCTCTAGAGGCTAAAGAATACTTTAAAGATCTTCCCAATCATATTAAAAAACTTGAATATAATGATAATGCTGATCGATTATTGGAATATATTTTCGGCAATTAACACACTGATTATAGAAAAGATTGGCTTTCTAAATATGATCATAATGAATTTATTAATTATAATCGCGATATTAATATAGAAACATTCATAAATAAAGAATTTATTAAATTTTCATATTATGACTGTCAGAGAAGTATTCCACATATTATGGACGGTTTAAAACCATCATAGAGAAAAATATTATACGGTTCTATGAAAAAGTTTAAAGGATAACAACCCGCCATTCGTGTTTCTTAATTAGCTTCGTATATATCTGAATAAACGGCATATCATCATGGTGAAGAAAGTTTATCGCAAGCTATTATTTAAATGGCGCAAACTTATATTGGTAGTAATAATGTAAATTATCTCATACCAAAAGGGTAATTCGGCACCAGAATGTAATAGGGCAAAGATCATGGTAGTTCTAGGTATCTTTATTCCAAAATCAATGATATTGTTTAATATATTTTTATTGAATAAGACAATTATAATTTGCGATATAATATCGATGACAATTCGTTTATTGAACCATATTTCTTTGTCCCAATAATTCCCACTGTTTTAATAAATGGTGTCTAAGGAATTGGCACTGGATGGTCCACTCTAATACTTCAATATAATCCTCTCGATCTTATATAATAAATACGACTTTTGCTCGATAATTAACCCGCAACTAATATTTTGCCATGGTTTAAAGGATTTAAAGGTAGCGTTTAACAAGTTTCTCCCAATTAATATGTTATAAATGGCAAATATTACATAAAAAATAATATTATTTTTGTTTAAGATGTCCCCATCGGTTTCGGCACTGAGTATTATAAAAAACTTTTTAATAAACTTATTGAAAAAAATATTATTACTGCGTTTGAAAGTGTTCATGATGATGATTATATTCAATTTAAAATATTTAGCGACTCTCTTTATTTATAAAATGATTCCATTATTTGCCAAACTCTTGAACTTTCGAAATTTATTAAAACCGATAATATGGTTTTATTTTCGCATTGTAATAAAATTACCAAATATAATTCAATAAATGATATAATTTACGAATTTTATTGTATTAGGTATCATTATTATTATCTTCGAATTCAATATTTGATATAATATAATGCTTTATAAAGATAAATACTGATTAATAAAATATTATTTATTCATTAAGTTGCCTCTAAATAAATCGATATTTTGTCCTTAACAAATGAATAGCTTATTGCATATTTATAAACCAATCATTTTAATACTTTCGAAGGTTCCTATTAATATTTACTATCAATTACTATTGGATAAATGACACAATAAAATATGAAAAAATTGCATTCATAACTGCGAGATATAATTGATGTTATTAATAAATTGTAAAAAACAACAATTGAAATAGAATGGCGAAATGACCTCGATATTTTAGAAAAATCTTTACTTTAATTCTATAATTGCTGAACATATACTTGATTCGTTATTATCTATAAATTTTTGATTATTTTTTTTATTAATTTAATTCTATAAATGGACAGCCTTTTAAAGACTTTTTAAAATTAAACATATCATGATAATTTCGCCGACTATCAATCTCAACCTATTTTACAATGTAGTTAATCAAATATTCAAATATCTACTATTTTAAGCAGTATTTTAATATGCGTTTAATTAGTCACAAGTATTATCAGTGTTAGTATAAAATATTAAAATAAAAATATTTAAAAATAAATCGAAAATTAGTCTGATAATATTAAAGATTATAATTAACTAATTGAAATCAATACGCAATAAATTTAAAAACATCACGATAGAATGAATGAATTTCATTAATAATTTTCAGCCGATATCCTGTTTAATAACTAAGATTAATTTAGTCCCTTCAATTTCAAATAATCTGAACTTTCTAATAATAGAGGTGATGATTACGCCATTTGATAAAAAAATTCAATATCACTGCTATTTAACTTCAAATAATTAAAATAATTATCTATTTTACCCCTCTTTAATTGTGTTTTATCTTAAAAAATAATTTATTTGCGCCTAATCAAAAATATATCATTGTATCCGCGAGAAAATATCAATTAAGCTTTTAAACAAATTTAATAATTAAATAAACGCGTATTTTACCATTTACACAAATATATAATAGCAAAACTTTGATATTTTTATCTAACGCAAATATTAAATAATAAATATTTATTTATGCCGCAAATCTATGTTTAAACAAACCTACATTTAACAACCCGCTTATTAATTAATTTATCCGCATAAAATAAAAATATTTTTTATATTTGTAACATTTGAAATTTTAATTATAAATGCGGCAAAAAGTATTTTATATTATTTTATTCGCGTTTTGAGTTCATTAAAATTATTATTTGCTATTTTTTAATAAAATTTACATAAAAATACTAATAATTTTTGCGTAAAAGTATTATCTATATATTGAAATTGCCGACATCTATATAATTATGTCCTGTAATATTTAATACTATTAAAAATCGCGATAAATTAATATATTTTTTGCGCAAAGATAGATTTTTATTCGTAAAACTACTAATTTTGTGTTTACTTTAATTTTTCAAATACATTATACTATTTTACACAAAACTTTTACATAATAATAGCCCATAAAATATTTTTATAAAAAAAGATTAAAATATAAATTTATAGTATAAAACTTTGCGCGAATAATATAAATAAAAACGTATTTTGTCAAAATAATTTAGTTTTACATTAAATAATAGTTAATCCGGAAAAAAATAAATTAAAAATAGCGGTGAGATTATTATATTATGCGAATATATAAATAAATTCATTGATATTTATAAACGCAAAATTGAATAGTTATTAAATAATGGCGCGAACTTATGTTGGTGTATAAGTCATTTCATTGGAATTTTATTTAAAAAAATATATATGGTGGTGTATTTCGCTGAAATATGCAATCTAATAATTCGCAAATGATAACTATAATTTATGATATTTTATATAAATTAATATTGAAAAAGTTGCAAAATACTACTATTTATATAAATATATTTCATTTATTTTCGCATTATTAATATTTTACCACATTATTTATTCCGCTATTTTTTATTTTTCAAAGTCATAATACCTATTAAGATAATTTTTATAATTTAAAATTTATATTATTTTGGGATAAATATACTTTTTTGTGTTATTTTGCGCGGTATTTCATTCTATTTTTTGTCATTATTCTTGATATTTAAAATTTATACAAACATTAATGTTAAATTAATCGCAATAGAATTTTATAACTGATTTGACATTAGATATTTTCGCAAAATTATTGACCGCCAAACATAAATCACAAAATAAATATATTTTTGTATATATTTTGCCAATTAAATAATAAAATCTTAATATTTGCGCGAAATATAACAATATTAAGAGCCAAAAATAAAAGTGTTAATAACAAAAAAATAAAATGCGAAATAGTTATTTAAATAAATAAAAATATTATAATCGCCTATAATTTTCATTATTTGATAAATACATTGTGATGATGTTGATTTTAAATGAAATTATTATATTATATGAATTTGGCGAGAAATATATATTTAATTGATAAAATTACAAAATTGTGATTTATTTCAATTTCGCATTATGTTATTATACTTTAAATGACGGCTTATCTAAAAGTGAAAAAATAAGAAAATACTATAATATTAACACATAAAATAAATAACCGCCTTAATATAATATTATATAAAGTCGCATTTTATAAGTTCGTACAAATTAATAATATGAGAAAATATATAGGATTATATAAAAAAGAAAAATAATTTGCGAAAATAATATTGTTTCATAATGGTAAATCAATATATAAAATAGTTAATAATTGATTTTATGCATTTTGTTATTATTTTTTGTTGTTTGAAATTAATTTTATTTAAAAAAATCGCGTGATAGATTGATATTATTATTATGCGCGGGTATAAATTTTAATAATGATGATAATATTATTTAAAGTTATAATGGCAGATTAATATATAAATATTTTTCGCGTTTTATAAGTATATATTTAATTAATGATTATTTTATTTCTTAAAAATATTAATTATACAGATGATACGCGAAAATTATATATAATTATAAATATACGGCGAAAATTATATATAATTATAAATATACGAAACAAATAATATATTAGGCTTTAAATATAAAAATGCGCGAATAAGATGATAATTAATAAAAAAAAAATAAATTTTGTTTATGTATAAATGAACTTGACAGATGCGACACAACTATTTAGTTAATAACTATGCGGTGGATAACCTATGTAACCATAATTGATGTAGACAGTATTATTAGTACTAATTACTGGAATATAGGCGTATTATTATTAATAAAGCCACCAATAATAAAGTTAGTTAATAGAATATAAACAATAAAAAATAAAAAAAAATGCGAATAATATAGAAGATTTGAATAAAAAATATAAGTGATTATATAAAAATAATATTAATTTCAATATAAATGGACGGTGTATTAACAAATACATAATTTATATAATCGCAATTATTTCCAATACAAAATAATATTCAATAATAGTATAACAAAATTAAAGAGTTTTTTTAAGTTAATAATTATGATAATCAATTAATTTATTAGATAACAAATATAATATTTAATTATTATATAAATAATAAATTTGTATATATATTTGACGTTAATTCTGAATACCATGAATAAGTTATAAAATAGTTAAATAAATTTATATAGTTATATATATAATAATCGAATAATATAATATAAATAGATTAAAACGTATATAAATGTAATAAAATGATATATGTTTTTGTCAAAGATTAAAATATATAACAATATAAAACTCGCGTCAATGAATTATACGAAATACAATTATAATTGCAAAATATATAAAATATATAATAATTCATAAATATATACAAAAATAAATATATAACAAAGACAAAAGATTAATATAATGAAATAAAATAAGAAATTCGCGATAATTTTATAATAATGTTTGTAAATGATAAAACAATATGTATGAATTATATATATGAATACAATAATATATAAAATGTATTATTATTTTTTAAATGCAAAAACGCGAAATAAACATATATATATACATTAGACGGCAAAAAAATATTAGTTTTATAATTTAAGTATTAGCAATATGATATTATATTGATAAATTTATTTTAAAAAAGCAACCAAATATATAATTACTATTCCGAAACAATAATCGCCAATGAATTATTATAATATTATCTACAATAATTATTGCAAATATACAATTTTGATATTTAAAATACCATAATTCATAGATTTACAGTTTGCAAATAATAGAAAATAATGTATAATGAATGATAATCACAAAACATTATCGCAATATGTTAGGCATTTAATTTTCATTGATTCGGAGATTATATCTTTATATTTAAAATTTTCCATGTATTTTTGAATAATATCTTTTAATTCAGCGGGTGTTATATTTTCGTTTTCTTATATAACCATTTACATATGATCAAGTATAGTTTCTTTTACGACATGATCAGGAACTAAGTATAAATTATCAATTAAGCCGATTAATTCTATATATCTCATAACTCTGCCTGTTGGACAAACATTTATTGATTCTCGGTCCGTAAATTCAAAATCATTTAGCATAATCAAAAATTAATCCACATAATCTGGATTTTTTTATAGTTTTATTATTAATTTTTATAAAATTTCGCTTTCTTTTTATCCATACGCCATAATAGTTGTGTCGTTATTTTCTATATAATGTATTAATTAGCGAATTTTTTTTTGTTTTTCTTTATCTTTTGTCAATGATAGGGTCTAGTTTAATAATGATTTTGGCGAAATTTTTGGTATATTTTTAATATTATTCGGTTATTGGGCAAGTATTGTTTTGCCTGAATTTATAACACTGCTTTGATGAACATTTTCGGTGTCATTAAATGATTTTTCATAATTATTTGTATTGCTAAATTCTTATATAACTCTATCAATATAAATTTATACAATTTCCTCAAATTAATTAATATTATTGTCTAATTAATCGTTTACAATATATATAATATTAAACATATTTGGATCGGTATC
>Ga0194134_10003687_pt1 | contig 16190 bp, 16 predicted proteins | sample TA2KigOff0mmetaG_FD_148602 | JGI IMG/M metagenome (GOLD analysis project Ga0194134, IMG submission 148602) | Freshwater microbial communities from Lake Tanganyika, Tanzania - TA2015056 Kigoma Offshore 0m | ecosystem: Environmental > Aquatic > Freshwater > Lake | place: Tanzania: Lake Tanganyika... | reverse complement strand
TGTTGATTATGCAGTAATTACTTCTTCAAAGTCATCTCTTATAAAGATCACATTTCTTCCTAATTCTATCCACTTTTTCTTCTCTAACTGTTTTAATAAGCGGGAGATAACTTCCCTGGAAGTTCCTAATTCTTTGGCCACTTCTTGGTGTGTAGTATGCAATTCATTGGATTTCAACTGCTTCATCTTAGTAACAATGTAACGCATCAGACGCTCATCCATTCGCTTAAAGGCTACAGCATCCAATGCAGTGAGCAAATCTTGAAATCGATGCTGATAGGTGGAAGACACAAATTCTTTCCATCTTTTAAATTCATCCATCAGCTGTTCGTGGATTTGAATAGGAATAAACAGTAGGGTCATTTCATTTTCTGCAATCGCTCGGATTTCGCTTGGCTTAGACGCTGTGCAACAGGTTAAAGACAAGGCACAAGTTTCCCCCTCTTCTAAATAATACAAAAACAACTCATTACCCTCCGCATCGGTACGCAAGATTTTAATTGTGCCTGCTAGAATCAATGGAACGGATTTAATAAATTGACCAGGCTCCATAATGATTTTACCTGCAGAAAAAGTTGCAAGCTGACCTAGTTCCAAGAGTCTTTTTTGAAGCTGTTGATCACCAAGAAAAGAAAGTGAAGGAGAGAATTTTTCTATGCTCATGATTCAAAAGTAAGCTACTTACGTAAAAAATCATCTTAAAATTATTGGAGATCAAGGAGGTTCCCTACGAGTAATTTCTCATGATTTCAATGGGAAAGAGAAGGCTAAAGTGGTACTGAACAATTGTATTACCATTCAACCAAAAAATGGAGGTGTAATAAAGAACTATCATTAATTTTGTTTCCTTTACCTCTTCTATGACTCGAAAGTTTCTTTTTCTTTTTATCGGAGTTTTCCTAATAGGCAGTTTAGCCTTTAGTCAAGAAATTCAAGTTCAGGAACTAGAGCATAAAAATCCTTTAGCTGGAGTACAAATAACGGTCAAAAAATCAAAAGAAAGCATTTTTACCTCCAGCGAAGGGAAAGCCAATCTTTCCATTTTTACGGAAAAAAACGATTTGATTTTAAGTTTATCTGGATACCAAACCCTGGTGCTTACTTGGGATCAATTAGAAGCAAAAGATTACCTCGTTTTCCTTGAGCCTAGTCCCTTTACTCTTCAAACCACGGTCATATCTGCCTCTAGATGGAATCAAAACGCACTGGACGTACCAGGAAAAATAAGAGGCCTTGATAGGCAGGAATTATTCCTAAAGCATCCTGTTACTACTGCCGACTGGTTAGGGGGATCTGGGGAAGTTTTTGTCCAAAAAAGCCAATTGGGTGGAGGAAGTCCAATGATTCGTGGCTTTTCTGCCAATCGACTCCTCTACTCCATTGACGGTGTTCGAATGAACACCGCTATTTTTCGAAGTGGCAACCTCCAACAGGTGATTTCCTTAGATCCATTTGCTATCCAGAATACGGAAATACTTTTCGGACCTGGTTCTGTCATGTATGGATCGGATGCCATTGGAGGAGTTATGGTATTTGAAACCCTGAGTCCTGATTTAGAAAATCAATCCTTTCAAGGAAATATACTTACCCGCTATTCCTCAGCCTACGCTGAAAATACCTATCATTTGGATTTTAGCTTTGGAAAAGGAAAATGGTCTTTTTTAAGTAGTGCAAGTTATTTTAACTACGGAGATCTGATCATGGGGAAAAATAAAGGCCAACCCTCCTACCTGCGTGAGCAATTCCTTAGAAGACAAAATGGGGTGGATGTAGAACTTGCCAATTCTAATCCAAGAAAACAAGTAGGCACTGCCTACAGTCAGGTCAATCTGATGCAAAAAATTAGGTTGCAAATTTCAAAGCATGTTCAATTAGACTATGCTTTCCATTATTCCACCACCAGCAATGTTCCTAGGTACGATAGACTTATTGAAAAAAGAGACGGTAAACTTCGGTTTGCTCGTTGGGATTACGGACCTCAACGATGGATGATGCAGCAATTGGCCTGGAAAATGACTTCAGCCACACCTCTCTACGATGAAATTAAATTGAGTTTGGCCTATCAATATTTTGAAGAAAGCAGGATAGAAAGAAGAGTGGGTAACCCTATTGAATTTAGACGAGAAGAACAAGTACATGCCTTTTCCATCAATGCTGATTTTTTAAAAACTATACGAGATAAAAACTTTTTGAGCTACGGTATTGAAGCAGTGAAAAATCGGGTATCTTCTAATGGAGAGACTACAAACATCACTAACCTTGCTCTATCTCCTACTTCTTCCCGCTATCCAGAATCCATTTGGGACTCTTGGGCAGTGTACAGCAATTACTCTGCCGAGCTATCTACGCAAATGAAAATGCAAGGGGCCTTGCGGGTAAACCTTAATTCCTTGGAAGCAGACTTTACGAAAAACCTTTCCTATTATCCTCTTCCGGTATCTTCCTATAGGGACCGGTATTTTTCCCTAACTGGAAATCTAGGAATTGTATTTCAAGCCCATCCCAACTTTTCACTCTCCCCACTAATCTCCACAGGGTTTAGGGCACCTAACGTAGACGATATGGGAAAGATTTTTGATTCAGCCCCAGGTACCGTACTGATTCCCAATCCTTCCCTTGGACCAGAATATGCCTACAATGCAGAATTGAACGTGCACCAACAAATTGGAGGAATAGTTAAAGTGGACATAACCGGATATTATACCCTCCTGGACCATGCCATGGTCAGAAGAGAAAGCACCTTAAATGGACAAAGCCAAATCGTGTACAATGGACAGCTCAGCAAGGTTTTTGCACTTCAAAATGCATCTTTTGCAGAGATAAAAGGCCTGCAAGCTGGAATTGAGCTAGCTCTTCACAAACACCTTTTATTCACTTCACGATACAATTGGCAAAAAGGAAAGGAAGAATTGGATGATAAGAGTACAAGTCCTTCTCGACATGCTGCGCCTGCTTTTGGTACCAGTAAATTGAGCTTCAAAAAAGCCAATTTTCAAATAGATTTCCATGCTCAATATAGTGCAGAGGTTCCCTTCGATCAAATGCCTCAAGAAGAACTTAGCAAACCAGCCATTTATGCTACCAATTCTCAAGGCAACTTGTACTCACCATCTTGGATTATTTTTTCATTGAGCGGACAATTCCAGCTCAGTCCAAGGATTTCTCTAGCAGGAGGAATTGAAAATATAGGTGACCTTCAGTACCGTCCCTACAGTTCTGGTCTAGTAAGCCCTGGAAGAAATTTTCACTTGACTTTAAAAGGCAACTTTTAAGAATAAATGGATTTATTGCAGTTAATAAGGCATTAAGATGAACTAAAGCTGTCCAAGTATCCTACTTAATTAATACCTATAAAATTTCTTCCTCTTTTTTTCTTTAGATTGATTCCAAATACCACTATTTTTGAATTCAGGTTCGCCTATTTTCATGACTGCAGATCAATTGTCACTAAATCAATCGGGAAGAATTTTGGAAGTTTTTTCCTCCCCATTAAAAATAAATTTGATGGAGCTGGGTTTTCTTCCTGGAAAATTCCTTACTCTGCAGCATAAAGCCCCTTCTGGTGGTCCCTTGGCCTTTCAAATGGAAGATACCCTGTTGGCCTTGAGAAAAAATGAGGCCGCTTTAATTCGGATTGAACTTATCTGACCCCATGGCGGCAACTTCCCCCTCTTCCCCAAAGAATACCCCTCCAAGAATTGCCATCATCGGAAACCCTAATGTTGGAAAATCTACGATTTTCAATTACCTCACTGGGCTCAATCAAAAAATTGGCAATTACCCGGGCGTAACGGTAGATAAAAAAATTGGATTCTGTCAGGTAGGAGGAAAAACGATTGAAATTTTAGATCTTCCAGGTACCTACAGCTTGTTTCCCAATTCTGAAGATGAAATCATAGTTCATCGGGTACTCAATAATCCCCAGCTGGAAAAAAAACCTGACTATGTATTGATGGTCATCGATTCTACTCAACTTTCTAGGGGGTTATTCCTAGCGACTCAGTTGATTGATTTAGGTTTACCACTGGCCATTTTGCTCAACATGTCGGATTTGGCACAAGAGAAAAAAATTGAACTTAGGACTTTTGAATTGTTCAAGCACTTAGGAGTACCCATCCTTCAAACAGACGCTAGAAATCAGAAAGGATTGAGCGAGGTGAAGGAACTAATTCACCAACGAAATTTTTCTATAGGTACTTTCTTCGTAGATATTACTTCAATTGTTCCCGATGCTTTGTTAGAAGAAGTAAAAAACCGATTCTCACTTGAAAATAAGTACCAGGCCTATCAAATGATTCGGTTTGGCTCCAAAGATAAAGCGGTATCTGAACCTGATAGATCTTGGCTTGTAGATACCCTTTCCGGTACAACTTTTGGCTTGGAAGAGGCGCAGTTGGAAGAGACAAAGATCCGCTACAAAAAAATTACCGACATGGTAACTAGCGTGTTGGTAAAAAAGACAATACCCAAACCTAAGTCAAGTTTAGATGCGGTGTTTTTGCACCCAGTTGCGGGATATTTCATCTTTTTTGGAATTTTACTTCTCATTTTTCAAACTCTCTTTTCCTGGGCTTCCTATCCTATGGATTGGATTGATGGCTTTTTTGCAGACCTCAGTAGGCGTGTGGTCGACCTCCTTCCCCCAGGGCCTTTCACTTCCCTGCTTGCAGAAGGAGTGGTACCAGGTATCGGAGGTATCGTCATTTTTATTCCCCAAATCGCTCTTCTTTTTGGCTTTTTAGCCATCTTAGAAGATACGGGCTACATGTCTAGGGTGGTATTTTTATTGGACCGCTGGATGCGCCCCTTTGGATTGCACGGAAAAAGTATAGTACCCCTAGTCTCTGGAGTAGCCTGTGCCATTCCTGGGGTAATGGCCACACGTAATATCGCCAACTGGAAGGAAAAAATGATCACCATTTTGGTCACCCCTTTGATGAGCTGTTCTGCACGATTACCCGTTTATGTGATCCTAATTGGTATTTCTGTTCCGAATGAAACCGTAGCTGGAGTGATTAGCCTCCAAGCTTTGGCCTTATTGGCCTTGTATATCTTAGGAATTTTAGGAGTTTTGGGAACGGCCTACCTGTTAAAAATTATCCTAAAAACGGATGAGAAAAGTTTTTTAATTACTGAGCTTCCCTCCTATAGGATTCCACGTTGGAAAGACGTAGGACTCACCATGATAGAAAAGTCAAAAACCTTCGTTTTTGAAGCAGGTAAGTTAATTTTAGCCATTTCTATCGTCCTTTGGGTACTTGCATCCTATGGTCCCCCAAGTAAAATGGAGCAAGTCCAAACCGAAGGACTTATTAAGCTAGAGAAAATTACAGATCCCGCAGAACGAGAGAGGATAGAAGCAGAAACGAGTTCTTTGCTTCTAGAAAATTCTTTTATTGGAATTATGGGAAAAGCCATAGAACCCGCTATTCAACCCTTAGGTTACGATTGGAAAATTGGAATCGCCCTTATTACTTCTTTTGCCGCGAGAGAAGTCTTTATTTCGACTATTGCTACGATCTACAGCATTGAAAGGGATTTGGAAAATGATTTAACCATAAGAGAAAAGTTAAGTCAACAAATCAATGCCTCCACCGGGGAAAAAACATTTACCAAAGCCACCTCCTTTTCATTATTGGTATTTTATGTGTTTGCTTTGCAATGCATGAGTACCTTGGCTGTGGTAAAAAGAGAAACGAAGGGATGGAAATGGCCTGTGATTCAAACCCTTTATATGAGTGCTCTGGCCTATGCTATGGCATTTATTACTTTCCAAATTTTTTCTTAAGATGTGGCAAGAAATAACACTAGTCCTTTTACTCCTCGCATCGGTGGGCTACTTAATTTGGAAGTTGGTCAGAAAACCCAAAGCCTCTGAAGGCTGTGACAAATGTGCTAAATCCTAAACTCCTTAGGGAGGCTATGGAATTCCCAATTTTTTTATTGAATATTCGTCCATGAGTAAAATAGCATATCAAAGCATACAGACTACTATTTTCTCGTACATAGGTGTGGTATTGGGCTATATCAATGTATTATGGCTCTTTCCTTATGCCCTCACCTCTACCGAATTAGGAATCTTTAGGACCATTCAAGACCTAGGTATCTTATTGGTCCCCTTTGCTCAATTAGGTGTAGGCCATGGAATTACTCGGTATTTTCCCAAATTGGAATCCAATCAAGCCGCCCTACTTACCTATAGTTTGGGGTTTTCTTTGTTGGGACTTGGCTTAGTATCCTTGATTTTTTTTGGAGGAAAGAGCCAAATCGTATCCCTTTTTGCCACCAACTCCCCGCAGGTAATTGATTTTCTAGGTATTGTCTTACTGGTTGCCCTATTTTCCGTTTGGAGCAGTGTACTTGATGCCTTTGCCAGATCTTACGTAAAGGTGGGGGTGCCTACTTTTTTTAGAGAAGTGTTTCTTCGACTCCTCACCTCGATGTTGGTGAGCTGTTATTTGCTAAGCTGGATTACTTTTGATCAAGTTATGCAAGGTCTAGTTTTGGTCTATGGATTATCTTTCCTGGGAGTTTGGGTGTATTTGATTTGGCTTGGTGTCTTCAAATTTAATTTTTCCTGGACCTCCTTTCCTCAAGGGTTTACACGCTCATTTTTACAGTACAGCTTGGTGACTTTCCTAGCTACTGCAGCTTCTACCCTAATCATGAAAATTGACTCAGTGATGATCAGTGCTATGGTAAGTTTGGAAGCCAATGCCATTTATTCCATCGCTTTTTACATGGCTTTGGTCATTGAGTTGCCTAGAAGAGCCATTTCTCAAGTTGCTATGCCTCTCATTGCTTCCCATTTTGCGAATGATCAGGTGAAAGAAATCAACGTTCTATACAAAGAGTTGTCTAACAGACAGCTTTATGTGTGTTTGCTTTTGTTTGCTCTGGTTTGGACCAATATTGATCAAATTTATTCCTTTGTTCCTAACCCGGAAATCTACCAAGCAGGTAAGTGGGTGGTATTAGTAATTGCTTTAGGAAAATTGGTAGATGTCGCCTTCTCAGTCAACAGTGAAATATTGGTGTTTTCTTCTTATTACAGGTTTAATTTGATCATGACCGTGGGAATGAGTTTGCTCCTCATAGCAACCAACTATTGGCTAATTCCAATCTATGATATAGAAGGCGCAGCCATAGGTTCGGCTGCCGTGATGCTGGCATTCAATGCGGTAAAATACTCTTTCCTTAAAGCCCGATTAAGGCTAGATCCATTCAGTAGAGAAACCATCAAAATTCTTGCTTTAGGTATCCTCACCATGGCTGCTCTTGCTTTTCGACCTAGTTTTGAATTTCCTATCCTCAACATTGTTGTGAGTTCAGTCATTGTTGTAGGCCTTTTTGTAGGAGGTTCTTTCCTTTTAGGATTGGGAAAAGAGGAATGGAAATGGATAAAAAATAAAATAATCCGGGCTTAAGAGTGTTACGAAACCTCTAGTAGTGACAAGATTTGAGCTGCCTTAAATTCGCAACCTTCCACTGTTATCCTGCTTTTTGAGCGAGGCCCCAATGAGTTGGGGTGAGGCCTGATTTTGAAAAGGGCTTTACTCGGTATTGCTTTTTAATTGTGAAGTTCGAACAAGTCGACAGCCCGGATCACATAAAGATACAAAGGATAGAGAAATAAGCCCTATGTTAAGGTGGACTCAAAAAACTTTTTCTTCAGCAAAACCAAAACCTAAGAGAAGGATTAATTTCCGTTTTTTTTAGTGAGAAATATTTTTTTTTGTTTTTAATGCGAATCAAGTCCAATATTTTCTTTTATACTTAGGCTTTGAATTACAGGTAAAATAAGCCTTATACTTTCAAACAAGTGGATCATGCTTCCAATAAAGAAGTTGCTCGTGTGTCTAGATCTCACCTCCCTTGATCAAACCTTGATCACCTATGCTGCTTTTTTAGCCAAAGCCAATAGGGTGAAAAAAATTTACTTTACACACATCATAAAAAATCTTTCCTTACCCGCAGAAGTTTTGGAAAAATTTCCAGACCTCATGGATCGCATGCTGCAGGAAAAGAAGGAGGAAATGATAGAAGAAGTAGGCAAGTATTTTCCAAAGGGAACTTCCGTAGAAATATCCTATGTGGTAAAAGAGGGGAATCTTTCTAAAAAAGTATTAAAACTAGCCGCATCAAAATCCATAGACTTGATATTGATTGGCAAAAAAGAACTTCTACCGGGCACAGGAGTAGCTTGCCAGCGTATGGCAAGACGGGCTTCATGCTCACTTTTCATCATTCCCGAACAAGCAAAAGTGAAGCTTACTAAGTTGATTGTTCCCAGTGATTTTTCTGACTTTTCAAAAAATGCATTGGAGGAAGCCATTCAAATAGCCAAAAATAATGGAGATAGGTCTGAAATCATTTTTCAAAATGTTTTTACCATTCCATCCGGGTATCATTTCACTGGAAAAAGCTACGAAGAGTTTAGCGAAGTCCTCCAACAGCATGCAGAAGCTACTTTTAAGAAATTTATTCGAAAAATAGATTCGAAAGGCGTTCCTATCACACCCATATATACCAAGGACAATGACGACAATCCAGTGCATGAAATCGTAGAAGCCGCTGTGTTACATCAGGCAGATGGAATCATTATTGGAGCCAAAGGAAAGACCGCATCCACCGCCTTGCTCATAGGAAGTATGGCAGAGCGACTGATACAATTCAATACCCGTTTGCCACTTTTACTGGTAAGACCCAAGGGAAAAAATGCTGGAATTTTAGATTATCTAGTTGAAATCTAGTTTTTTAGGGGGAAAAACGAAACAAATTAAACCTCACGTAGTAAAATCCATTAGATTAAACCCCTGTCTGTGTTTATGGTCTAATCCCTAACTATGAAGGAAATAGATCGTCAAATCCTAGATCGAATTCAAACCCCCCTTACCAGAGAATTGGGATTCAGGCAATTGATCGAAACCTACCAAAGGCCAGTTTACCAACTTATCCGCAGAATGGTACTCCTCCATGAGGATGCCGATGACCTTACGCAAAACACTTTTATCAAAGCCTACAAGGGCTTGGATAAATTTGAAGGCCACTCTTCTTTATTTACCTGGCTTTATAGAATTGCCACCAACGAGACCCTTACTTTTCTGGAGAAAAAGAAAAAGAGATTTGTGGTTACTTGGGACGACTACCAAGAAAAAGTGGCCAACTACCTGGATTCAAGTGATGCTCTCAGCGAAGATGAAATTCAATATAAACTTCAAAAAGCTTTGGTTAATCTATCTGATAAACAAAGGCTTGTGTTCCTTTTAAAATACGAGGAAGATCTTAGCTACGAAGAAATGTCCAACATCACAGGTACCAGTGTTGGCGCTTTAAAAGCGAGTTACCACCACGCCGTAAAAAAAATTGAAGAAGCCTTAAAACAAGAATAAACCCTCCGATAAATTATTGGTCTAATAACGAAATGAAAACAATACCCCGACTACAGCCCCAACCTGTACCCGAAGGATATTTTGATACCTTACCTGAAAAAATTCTATCCAGGCAAAAAGGCTTATCCCTTCCCCCTAAATGGGGATGGGCTGCTGCGGCAGTGCTTTTGCTTGGCTTGGGGATTTGGCAAGGGCTTGATCAAAAACAGGAGCTTATACCACTAAGCGTAGATGAAGAAGCCTTACTCTACATTGAGAGTGGGCAATGGAGTACAGAAGATATTCTGAGCCTGTCAGATAATCCAAACGAAATACTAGATCAAATTATAGAAGAAGAATTTTCAAAAACAGAACCCCTATGGACAGAAGAAGAAACCTGGTACTAAGCACTACCAAACATGTATTTCTCCTAGTAATTTTTACCATGATTATTGGCACAGGGCATCTTTGGGCCCAAAGGTCCCCCAGGGACGTAGATCCTGAACGTGTGCAAGCCGCAAGAATTGCCTTTATCACCTCAAGAATTAGTTTGAAACCAGAGCAAGCGGAAAAATTTTGGCCCATATTCAATGAGTTCACTGAATTTAGAGATGCGACCATGAGAACGATGGGAGATTTGGGCCAAGGGGCAGAAACCCTGAGTGAGGAAGAGGCTAAATCTCGGCTGCAGCAAAGAATTCAACTCCAACAAAAACTTCTTGAAGAGGAGAAGACGTTTATCGCATCTTCCGCAAAGGTCTTGAGTTACAAGCAAATTTTATTGCTACAAAACATAGCTAAAGATTTTAACAGGCACATTTACCAACGCCAAAGAGGTGGAGGAAACTAAACCAATTCTAATATTACCCACTAAGCTCCTAGCCAAGGTTAGGAGCTTATTTTTTTTTAAGTAAATCCCTAATTTCCTCTAAAAGGTTTTCTGTTGGCGTTTTTTCAGGAACTTGAACAGGAGTTTCTTCATTTCGCTTGAAGGTATTCATGGCTTTTATGACAATAAATATGACCAATGCGATAAATGTAAAGTCCACCACATTTTGAATAAACATGCCATAATTAAGCGTAACCGCATCTACTACCTGACCACTTTGATCTGTGTAAGCCTCTTTCAAGACTAATGATAAGTGCTTCATATCTACTCCACCCACAAGCAATCCAAGAGGTGGCATGACCACATCACTGATGAAGGAGGAAACAATTTTGCCAAAGGCAGCCCCAATAATAACCCCTACAGCAAGGTCAAGGACATTTCCTCTGACTGCAAATTCTTTGAACTCTTTAAAAAATTTCATATTTCTAATGCTTTTATGGATGTGAATGAGTAGTAGAACTAGCCAAGTAGTTTCCTTTCTGAAAATACAAAAAATTTTGATCTTGCTTAGGACCCTAAACCAGTTTCTCAGATCGATCAAAAAAATCTATTAGCAACCGAAACCACATTCGCTAAAAGATATATTTCAAGTCTCGGAACTGCCTAAATTTTCTTATCCTTGTGCCTAATTTAATTTTCATGCAAGCACCCAAAGCCTCCCAAAAACCGAAACTTTTAGAAATTCATGGTCACCAAAGGATAGACCCATTCTATTGGTTAAACGAGCGGGAAAATCCAGAGGTCCTTGCCTATATCAACGCTGAAAATTCTTACCTCAAGGAGGTGATGCAGCCCACAACCGCTACGCAGGAACTTCTTTTCCAAGAAATGAAGGGGAGGATAAAAGAAGAAGATCAAACCGTACCCTATTTTAAATCGGGGTATTATTGGTATACCCGCTACGAAACGGGAGGCGAATACCCTATTTTTTGCCGAAAAAAAACCAAAGAGAGTAAGTATGAAGAAATACTTCTTGACATAAACCAGCTAGCAAAAGATAAGTCCTACTACCAAGTAGGTCAAACCTCCACGTCAAGCAATCAACAGATCTTGGCCTTTTCTGCCGATGAGGTAGGAAGGAGAATTTATACTCTTTATTTCAAGGACTTAATTTCTGGAAAAATATTGGAAGATCAAGTTCCAGAAACTACAGGAAATTTTGTCTGGGCGGAGGACAATGCTACCCTATTTTATTCCAAACAAGATCCTGATACGCTTCGGTCCTATCAAATTTACCAACACAGGTTAGGGCGGCCTTTCAGCGAGGACCTACTTATTTATGAAGAAAAGGACGAGGAGTTTTCTTGCACCATACATAAAACCAAATCAGAAAAGTATATTCTCATCCATACTTCCAGTACCATTTCTAGCGAGGTATGGATCATAGAAGCCTCGCAAGCTTCCCAAGAACCCCGACTTATACAACAAAGAATTCCAGATCTTGAATATGCTGTAGATCACTTTGAAGATCATTTTTACATCCGTACCAACGATCAAGCTCAAAATTTTAAATTGGTGAAGACACCGATTTGGGCTACTTCAAAGGAGCATTGGACGGATTTGATTCCGCATAGACCTGATGTTTTGCTAGAAGACATAGATTTATTTTCTAGGTATTTGGTGGTACAAGAAAGGTCCAATGGACTTACTCAAATCCACATCCATCCCTGGGAAGGAGATTCTTTTAGCTTGTCTTTTGATGACCAAACCTATACGGCCTGGATAGGTGCCAATCCAGAGTTTGATACAGATGTGCTACGATTTGGATACAATTCCCTGGTTATTCCCAGTTCGGTCTATGAAATCGATCTGCTTTCTAAAAAAAGAACTCTATTAAAACAACAAGAAATCGTGGGAGGATACGATTCCCAGGATTATGGCTCAGAACGAATATGGGCAAAAGCCAAGGACGGTACGAGCGTACCCATCTCTTTGGTGTATAAAAAATCGAGTTTCTCCAAAAATGGAAATTCTCCCCTGCTGTTGTATGCCTATGGGTCCTATGGATACAGCATGGATGCTTATTTTTCTTCCAACAGACTGTGTTTATTGGATAGAGGATTTGTTTTTGCAATAGCTCATATCAGGGGAGGCGAAGACTTAGGTAGACATTGGTACGAAGAAGGAAAGCTATTGAAGAAAAAAAACACTTTCACCGACTTTATAGCTTGTGCGCAATACCTTATAGAACAAAAATACACGCAAGCGAGGCATCTGTATGCGATGGGGGGAAGTGCCGGAGGATTATTGATGGGAGCGGTTATAAATATGGAGCCTGAATTGTTTCATGGCATTATTGCCAATGTCCCCTTTGTGGATGTGGTAACCACCATGCTGGACGAAAGTATTCCACTGACCACTGGGGAATTCCAAGAATGGGGCAATCCAAAAAATAAGGAATACTACGATTACATGCTTTCCTATTCTCCCTATGATCAAGTAAAAAAACAGTCTTATCCCCATCTATTGGTCACTTCAGGCCTACATGATTCCCAAGTACAGTACTGGGAGCCCACCAAATGGGTAGCCAAGCTGAGACACTTGAAAACCAACGATACCCTTCTCTTGCTTTTTACCAACATGGAAGCTGGACATGGTGGGGCATCAGGAAGGTTCCATGCCTTGAAAGAATTAGCCTTGGAATATGCATTTTTATTGCTCCTAGAGGATAAAATTTCTTCCTAAGGATACAAAAAGTATTTCCCATTCGAAGAGTATAAACTCGAAGCCGCAGGTAGGAGTCTAAAGGAACTTTATTGAGGAAGAATTGCTTGTATATTCTATGTATGGAAAGCACTTAAAGTTAAAATTTCTCTAACTTTGGATGCAAACCTAAAAAATCCTAATTCATGAAAATCGCCTTAATTGCCCATGACGGTAAGAAAGCTGACATGGTGCATTTTTTAAGTGGATTCCGTGATGCCTTGCAGAGCAGTGCTATTGACCTGGTGGCCACTGGCACTACAGGATCTCATATCGAAAAGGCTGGATTTAAGGTAGAAAGACTTCTCTCTGGCCCTTACGGGGGCGACGCACAAATCGCTGCTATGGCAGCCGAGAAGAAATTAGCAGCAGTTATATTTTTTAGGGATCCTTTAGACAAGCATCCTCACGAACCTGATGTGCAAATGCTCATGAGAATTTGTGATGTACACAATATTCCTCTGGCTACCAACCCTGCATCTGCTGCTCTTATGTTTAAAGCCTTGACTCAAACCTATGGAACCTAAATCAATTAAAAAAATTGGAGTACTCACCTCTGGAGGCGATTCTCCAGGGATGAATGCAGCCATACGCGCCGTCGTTCGGGCTGGATTTTACTACGGAATCGAAATGTATGGAATATACAGAGGTTACGAAGGCATGATTCAAAACGATATCAAAAAACTAGATTCCAAACACATCACCCAAATCTTAGAACGAGGAGGAACTTTCCTAAAATCTGCAAGAAGTGCAGAATTTAGAACTCCAGAAGGAAGGAGTAAAGCTTACGACAACTTGGTAAGTTATGGAATAGATGCTTTGGTAGTCATAGGAGGGGATGGATCGTTGACAGGGGCTCACCTATTCTATGAAGAATACGGAATCCCCTCTGTAGGTCTACCGGGTACCATTGACAACGACCTTTCCGGTACTGACTTAACGATTGGTTTTGACACGGCGTGCAATACTGCCATAGAGGCCATAGACAAAATACGGGATACAGCCACCTCTCACGACCGCTTGTTTTTTGTAGAAGTGATGGGAAGGGATGCGGGATTTATAGCCATCAATGCAGGAATTGGTAGTGCAGCTGCTGCCATATTGATTCCCGAACGGAAAACCCCTATTGAAAATTTAGTTGAAAAACTAAAAACGAGATCGAGAGCAAAAAAAACCTCCAACATTGTCATTGTAGCTGAAGGTGGAAAAAGTGGATCGGCTCAAGAAATTGCCGATCAAGTAAAAAGCATTTTCCCAAACTACGATATCAAAGTAACTATTCTAGGACATTTACAAAGAGGAGGTTCTCCTACCAGTTTTGATAGACTCCTGGCTTCCAAATTGGGAGTAGCTGCCGTTGAGGCATTACTCCAAGGCAAATTTGATGTGATGGCAGGAATGATCAATAATAAAATTGTCTATACCCCCATTGTAAAAGCCATCGTAGATGACAAAGAAATAGATGAAGAGGACTTGCGAGTGGCAAGTATTTTATCTACCTAAAAAAAAGGGGCCTAAGCCCCTTTTTATTTTTTATGCGCAAGTACCAAGCTAGCAAATGGGGCAAGTAGAACTCCCCCCTCTCCTACCTGGACTCCATCCGTGGCTACAAGAATTTCTTCAAATCCTTTAGGAAGAGGAATTTTTAAAGCTGTTTTTCCCACATGATGAAGGACTAAGAGCTCCTGATCATCAGATTTTCTCAAAAATGCCATCACTTCTTTGGGATAAGTTAAAGGAGAAGACTCCAATCTTCCAATGGCTAAAGCTGAATTAGAATTACGAAGAGCGATCCATTTTTTATAGTGATTAAATAAGCTATGGGGATCCTTCCGTTGCAAGGCCAATGGAGTAACAGTTTCATCCGTACTATTCACTGGCGCTATCCATGTGGCTCTGGCCTGGTCCAGCTCCTTTTTGTCCCACAAAAAGGGCTCTCGGATGTGTTCATCAGGCTTAAGCCCCAACATTCCGATTTCTTCTCCATAATACAGGTAAGGTGCCCCAGGAAAAGTCATGAGAATAGCGATGGCCTGCCTATATTTTGCGGGATCTTTTTGGAGGTCGTTGAGCAATCTGGGTTGATCGTGATTAGACGAAAAGGTGGCATCAATAAAATCGGGAGTGATGGCTTGATAAAAATCCAAAACTTCTTTCTGCTTCTCCACTAAGAGCTGACCATCTCCCGAATTAATGGAATTTATAAGGGTATAATGAAAATCAAAATTGAATAATGCAGGTAGGCCTGGTAAATAGGGCGCAACTATTTCCTTTTTGTCGTACACTTCACCCACCAAATATACATCCGGTTTTATGGCCTCCATTTTAGCACGAAACTCCTTCCAAAAGGCATGGTTATCCAAGGGCCGATCATCGGGAAAGATGTGTTTGGCAGCATCCAAGCGGAATCCGTCAACGCCTACTTCCTCCAACCAAAATCTACCTATTTCGTAGATCTCCTCTCGGACTTTTGGAGAATCAAAATTCAAATCCGGCATTCCTCCCCAAAAAAAGCCATAATAGTAATCTATTCCCTGACCGGGATCATGCCATTGGCGAATATTGTCCGAGTCCAGGGTTACGGTTTTTTTATTCAAATAAGAAGCAATGGTGTCCTGCTGAGCCCAAACGTAATACTCTCGGTAAGGATTATTTCTTCCCATTTTAGAAGCTTCAAACCAAGGATGGGAATTGGATGTGTGATTGATAATAAAGTCAATCACAATTTTAATGTCGCGCTTGTGGGCCTCTTCTAGGAGGCGCTTGAAATCCTCCATAGTCCCGTAATCGGGATGCACGGCTTTGTAGTTGGTTACGTCGTATTTGTGGTAGGTCGGAGAAGGCATGATGGGCATAAACCATATGGCATTGGCTCCCAACTCTTTGACATAATCTAAACCTTCGATAACTCCTTTAAAATCTCCTATGCCGTCTCCATTAGAGTCTTTAAAGGACTGAACAAAAATTTCATAGGTGATTCCCGCCTTGGGCCAATAGTTCTTAATCTCTTGGTGTTGCTTTTGGGCAAAAGCACTGCCTAAACCAAGAATCAGAAACAAACAAAAAGCTATGTTATTTTTCATAAATAAATTAGAAGAATAAAAAAGTCACTCGGAAAAGTGACTTTTTTGAGTTCAATAGGATAGTTGACTTCCCTAGGTCCCCTGTGGACCACAGGGATAATTAAATCTTAATTTCTTCCCACCGCGTTGAGCATATCAAAGGCA
>Ga0194134_10003673_pt1 | contig 16253 bp, 10 predicted proteins | sample TA2KigOff0mmetaG_FD_148602 | JGI IMG/M metagenome (GOLD analysis project Ga0194134, IMG submission 148602) | Freshwater microbial communities from Lake Tanganyika, Tanzania - TA2015056 Kigoma Offshore 0m | ecosystem: Environmental > Aquatic > Freshwater > Lake | place: Tanzania: Lake Tanganyika... | reverse complement strand
TATGTAATGAATTATCAGATGCAGGATTGAAACGTGTAATGGGCAGAGAAGGTAAACATAAAGATACTTATAATATTTTTGTAAACTTTCAATTATATTGTGATATATCATATGTTCCAAAGAATATCTATAATCGTATGCCATTTGTTGAGATTGAAGGAATAAATTATATTCATCCATATTTCATGGTTATTGATTATTTACGTATGATTACAGATCCACTTGCAAGTTATTGGAGAATTGAAAAATCTTTAAAAAGAATGATTCTACTTCAGAAACATTATCCATTACCAGATATTGATAAACCTATTCAAGTAATTGATTCAACACCTGATCTTGATAGAGCATCAACATTTATTTCTAAATATTTAGTAGATAGAAAATCAATCATTAATATTGGTTTCTATGCTTACAATTATTTTGTAATGAAATCAGAAACAAAAAATAAAAATATTAAAACATTACCAGTACCATTTTATGAATTTATTTCAACAGATTATAAAAAAGATTTTGATGACCTAATTGAAATTCTTCGAAGAGAGATGCCAGGTTCAAATATTTCCCATAAAGAATATTTCCCATTCTTTCAATTTACTGGTTATTCTGTTGAAATCTTATTAGATGGTGATGTTATTGCTGTAATTTATTCTCATAATGGAAAATGTCTACCATTTCAATCTGTAGATTCTTATGAATTTACACTAGATGGTCCAAAAAAATCAGATGGTAAAGTTATCATTGGTACATTTAGTTTAACAATTTTATTCTTACAAATTATGACAATTAAATATAGAACAAACAATGATAAGGCATTGACAACAGTTTATATGACTCTAATTTCACATTTAATTAAAGTTAAAGATGAATATCTTAAAAAAACTGGAAAGTCAATATTTGATGAAACAATATTTCAAGACTTTATTGTAGATTGTCTTGGAACAGGAATTCATCCAGACAGAGAGATTTTATTAAGATATGAAGAAAGACGAGGTAAAGGTAAAAAATCATTCTTTCAATATGACCCATCAAAAGATAATAGATCACCAGATATATCTTATGTATTTGGAAATTATTCGGGTAATGAAATTAAAAATCCAAAGAATTTAAAACTAGAAAATGAAGAGTTGACAATTGAAGAGATAGTTGAAGAAGTATCTGAACCAGAACCACAAGAAGATGTAACGAATGATAACGAAGAAGAAAATAATAGAGTAACAGAATAAAAAAATAAGTAAACTAATACAAACAAAATAAATAAAAAATTTATATATTTTCACTATGATACATGCTTCTTCATACGATACATACGATATACAATAAACGGAATGTCAAACTTGCTCAAAGTATCATCACTAGTAACAATTGAGTTATACAAAGTTGCCATACGGGTAATGTAAGAATATACATCATTTACCGTTAAAATTCCTGTCACAAATCATCACAAAATCTTTAGATTTTGTAGATGATTTACATGATTTTAAAGCTATAAATAATTATCAAAGCATTCATGTTAAAGTGTGAAAGATACCCTGGCAAAAGATACGAGTTCATGAGAAGTACAAACTCTATGGGAAGTGTCGACCGCTTCATAAAACGGAATCGAATAATTATCACAAATCATCACAAAATCTAAAGATTTTGTGTGATTTTGATAATTATTTATAGCTTTAAAATCATGTAAATCATCTACAAAATCTAAAGATTTTGTGATGATTTGTGACAGGAATTTTAACGGTAAACCATACGAATGAGAACAAGATTTAAATGCTGAAAAGAATTGTGGTTATTACGCTTACGCATTTTGCGATCGTATTTGACCATTGTATTGTACGCCTTGACACTTGGGGCGTGCATGCGGTCACGATACCGCTTAGGTGGGTTAATCTTGTTTGTCATATCAGACAACAAATCAGATAGCAATGAAAAATTAATCGTATAAAGCATTTTTTAGATGATAAAAAATTTAAAATTATAGATATTTCAGATATTTTTATTTTTCAATTATATATATATATTACCTATCTTATTGTTATTATGACGTAAAAACTATGACATCATAATAATTAAATGCAATATTATATGTGATAGATTTTTAGCTGGCGATGCATCACATTCATTTTGAATAAGTATTAATAATTCTTGTAACAAGAACACTTACCACAAATTTTACATTGATAGCAATTATAACATATATAACACCCATTATAATCACAATATTTATTTATTTTTACAGGTTTTAATATTAATTGAGTAGTTGTATTTGTAGTGTGAATTATTGTATATTCTCCACTATCTATTGTTATTGTATTTTTTTTCTCAATTACATCTTTTGAATCACTACAATTGTAATTATTCACCAACATACGAATATTTTCTTCTAATTCGCAATCACACGTATCAATATTATTTTGTATTTCTTGGTCTCTTTTTTTTTTATGAAACATAAGTTTTATTTTTTTATATATGGAACCCATATTGTATATGTACTTTTAATAAATTTACATCTCCATAATATATATAAATATTCAATTTTTATTTATAAATTTGTTAAAAAAATAATCATAAACAATAAGTTTAAAGGATAATTGTTTAATTAAATCCAAAGTTATTCATATCAAACCATGAATTAGTTGTATTTTTATTTCTACTAAATGTTGTAGTATACGTATAATTTATATTAAATGTTGTAATATACTTATACGTATAATTTATATTAGTTTCAACGTCTACTGGTGTGATTTCAACGTCTACTGGTGCGGTTTCAACGTTTACTTGTGCGGTTTCAACGTCTACTGGTGTAATTTCAACGTTTACTTGTGCGGTTTCAACGTCTACTGGTGCGGCTTCAAATCATAATAATATTGATTTACAAATGGAAATTTTCCAGGCTGGTCTTGCACTACAATCACGACAAGACCAATTACGGGAACATTATTTTTCAACCCAACTGGCACAACATACTGATGAAGATACGCTTAAAAAAATGATGATACATACTAATATTGTACAAAATTTTAGTAGACAACCACATGAAGTGTACGTTCGCCCACAAGAAAGGACAGATTTTTTTTCACAAAGCTATCAACCAGGTGATAGCTCTCTACAAATGAGAAAAGAATCGACTCGTAAGGTTGAAAACAATGGTTTTACCTATTCAAGTGTAAATTCAACTACATATACACGCACTTCTAATGGTCGTGCTTGGTAGATGATAATAAAATACCTTTGATATTTTTTTTATTTAAAAAAATGATTTATTTTAAACTTAAATAGTTATATCTACTTAATACATAATTAAAAATGACCGAAGATTATGAAAAATATATTTTAAATGAGAAGAATAAATTTATTACAACAAAAGATATTGAAACAATTTTTTCTAAAGTAAATTTTAATCATACACCAAAAAATCTAACAAATTTTCAAACAGCGATGATTCATAAATCATATCTTAAAAATTTTCAATTAAATGATAAGATTATAAAAGGATTAAAAGAGGTTGAACCAATTAATCCTAAATATATTAAGAATTGTATTCCATTACAAGATAAATGTTATGAAACTTTAGAATTTCTTGGTGATGCAGTAATTCATCATGTATTTGCTGATTATTTATTCAGACGTTATGAGGGAAAAGATCAAGGATTTTTAACAATTTTGCGAATTAAATTAGAAAAAGGTTCAACTCTAAATTATTTAGCAAGAATTATTGGTTTGGATAGATTTGTTGTGATTGCACGTAATATTGAATTAGCTGGTGGTAGAAATAATAATGCATCAATTTTAGAGGATGTATTTGAGGCTTTTATTGGTGCACTATCATTAGAGACAACATTTGAAAACTGCAAATTATTTTTAGAAAAACTAATTGATTCGAATATTGATTTTGCAAATTTAATTAATTCAGATGATAATTACAAGGAATCTTTAATGCAATATTTCCATGATTTAGGATTTAAAACAACACCTCATTACGAATTAATTGAAGAGTATGAAGAGAATCAGAAGAAAAAATTTAAAATGGGTGCTTACAGTCCTGATGGAAAATTAATTGGAGTTGGTTATGGATCATCTAAATCAATTGGTGCAAAATATGCTGCAAAGAATGCTTTGGAAAAGTTAAAAAAAACAGTAAATAATAATACAAAAATTGAAGATGAAGTTGATGAAATTTATTTAATCGAAGAATAATTTTTTATTTTTTTATTATAATTATTATTATATATATGTCATATAAAAATAAAAATAAATATATTGATCTTAAAATTAATGGTAGATTGTTTCCTTCTTGGGTTTTAGCAAATTTTGCTAAATTTAAGTTACCAGAAATTAAAAAAGATCCAGATTATGACGCATGTAAAGAAAAACAAAAAGAAGGGTTTAGAGAATATCAGATCTTTATATCAAAGATTCTTGACTATAATGGTCCTTACAAAGATATTTTGGTATATCATGGTTTAGGTGCAGGTAAAACTGCTTCTACAGTAAATTTATATAATGTTTTATATAATTCTACACCAGGGTGGAACGTATTTATTCTACTAAAAGCCACACTAAGACCTAATTGGATAGGTGAGCTTGATAGATGGTTACAGAATGAAGATAAAAAGTTTAGAATGGAAAATATTAAATTTATATCATATGATGCTCCAAATGCTGATAAGTCCTTTATGGATGCGGTTAAAAATGCCGATTCGTCAAAAAAGAATTTATATATAATTGAAGAAGCACACAATTTTATTCGTAATGTTTATTCAAATATTGCTTCAGGTGTAGGTAAGAGAGCCCAGACAATTTATGATTATATTATTCAAGATAAAAAAGATAATGATTCCGTTAGACTTATATTATTAACAGCTACACCAACAATTAACAGACCTTTTGAACTTGCTTTATTATTTAATATGTTGAGACCTGGTATTTTTCCAAAATCAGAAGCGCAATTTAATCAATTATACGTATCAACATCTGGTGATTTTGAGAGATTAGATCCCAAGTAAAAAAATAATTTCCAAAGAAGAATTCTTGGTTTAGTCTCTTATTATGTTGGTGCAACACCAGATGTTTTTGCAACCAAAAAAATAGATTATGTGGATGTACCAATGTCAGAATATCAAGAAGAAATTTATACATTTTTTGAAGAATTAGAAGATAAAATTGCTAAAAAAAGTAAAGGTAAATCACAAACATATATGTCATATACAAGACAATCATGTAATTTTGTATTTCCTTTAATGGCTCAGGGTTTGAATGGTGAAACTAGACCTAGACCAAGAAATTTTAAATTAAATGATACCATTGATCGTGGTAAAACAGTAGAGGATGATAAAGATGATAAAGCAGATGGAAAATATTATGCAGTTGACCAATATTTAAAATCAGTTGAAAATTTTGTAAATACTTTTGATTCATTTCTAAATGATAAATATGTCCAAGATAAAAAGAATGGTCGTACATTAGTTGATGATATCAAAACTATTAGAGAAAAATATATATATGATGTAACAGAATTTAGTAGAAAAGAAGAAAAAAAATCTACACTATTTATTGCCCTATATAATTCATCTCCAAAAATGATACAGATGATTTTAAATATTTTAAAATCTCCTGGCCCAGTTCTTGTTTATTCTAATTATGTGTTAATGGAAGGATTACAAATATTTAAAATATATTTAAAATACTTTGGATTTTCAGCATTTAAAGATACAAATTCTGGTGTAGACGATTTTAGATATATGGAATATCATGGCGGCATTGATGTTGAACAACGTGGTAAGAATATTAAACAATTTAATGTTCCAGAAAATAAATATGGTAATGTTTGCAAAATTATTATGATTTCTCCTGCTGGTGCGGAAGGTCTATCTCTATATAATACTAGACAGGTTCATATTATGGAACCATACTGGCATGAAGTAAGAATTGAACAAATGATTGGTCGTGCTATTCGTCTTTGTTCACATAAAGATTTACCAATGAAAGAGAGACAGGTAGATGTATTTAGATATAAATCAGTTAAGAATGATAAAACAAAAAAAGAGACAGCTGACCAAGTTGTTGAAAATTTAGCTAGAAGTAAACAAGGTTTACTACAATCTTTTGAGGATGCAATTAAAGAAGCAGCAATAGATTGCGAATTATATAAAGCACATAATTTAATTCAACATGATTATAAATGTTTTAAATTTGATGAACCATCACTATTCGAAGAACAGATTGGACCAGCTTTTAAACAGGATTTATATGATGATTTAAGAATTGATAATGGGTTAAATGCTTCTAATTCACAAATTGTTAGAATTAAAGCAATTAAAATATCAGCTGTTATTGTAACTGAGAAAAATGAAAATGAAGAAAAATATTCTGAACCAAAAAATTATTGGTATAATCCAGATACTCTAGTTGTATATGATATGGATATGTTATATCCTATTGGTAAAGTTTCAGCTGATGAAGATGATATACCACGTAAACTTGACGCAAATACATATATTATTGATAAAATTATACCTATACCAATACTATAAAATTATTTTGAAGATACAATTTCAAGATTTAATTTTGGTTTATCTTCAAATGTAATAAAATCTTTTTTCGCTGGATCTTTTGTTTTCTTAAATTGTACAATCAATGATTTTAATGTTGAAATAGGTTTTAATCTTGTTAAATATGTAATTTCTTGATTCGAATTAATTGCGAATATAGGATTATTCTTATCAAGATTTGGAAAGAATACATATAATTCATTTAGATTTAATTCAGGTATTTCTTCTGCAGTATAATTAGATGCACCTTCATATTTATCTTGATTGAATCCTAATAATTTACCAAATGATTTTGGACCACATATCATATCAAAATTCTCACCCTCATTATTAATAATCTCAACATAACCATTATCATTTAGTTCTAATCTAATATTAATATCGGATAAATTCTCAGTAATTCCTTCTAAAATATCATTTAATGAATAATAATCCTCATCTAATTGTATGTCTCTCGTTTCAGTTCCACATATAATTTTTAATTCATTATTATTTTCTGTAATTTTTGGATTAAATATTAATTTATCTTTTAATTTGATATTATCAATTGAAACATTTATATATGTTTTATTAAAATTTATCATATAATCAGAAAAATACTTTGATTCTTTCTCATTAGATGTTATATCAATTAATAATTTATCTTCATTATTAAATCTTACATTTTTCTTTTTAATTTCTTCTTCTGAAGATGATTCGGATGATGATTCGGATGATGATTCGGATGATGACTCGTTATTTATTTTTTTTGATTTTATTTTATTATTTTGTTTTTTAGTTTGTTTTTTAGTTTGTTTATTTTGTTTTTTATATTTATCTTGTTTATTGTGTGTTTTTTTATCTATTATTTCATTTTCAGATTCAGACTCAGATTCAGATTCAGATTCAGACTCACTCGATTTACTTATTTTTCTATTTTTATCTTTTCGTGTATTTCGTGTATTTTTATTTATAGTTTTATTTTCGTTCTTTATAGTTTTATTTTCTTTTTTCATCTGTTGAATTCTATTTAATAATTTTTGTGTTCTATCGTTGTTATTTTCGTCATTATCATTATCCTCGTCATTATCAGATTTTTCTTGATTTGATAATTTAATATCTGATGCTGATAATTCTTTACGAATTTGTGATTCTATGTCATCAACTGACATATGTAATAATGCTTGATGGTCTATACCATTAGAACTTGAGCTATCATTGTTATTAATTTGATTATTAGTAATTGTTCCTCCCCTGCCACCCATACGAAAATTTTGCCCACGTTCTTTTTGCATTGAAGCTAATCTCATAGATAAATCATTAGTATTTGTTGATGTCATTTTATTATGAATATTATTAACTGTATTTAAATTATTCATATTTGGATTGTATTGCATTGATTGATTTATATTTTGATTTATATTTGGATTATATTGCATTGGTTGATTTGTTTGTTGATTAATATTTGGATTGTATTGCATTTGTTGATTAATATTTGGATTGTATTGCATTTGTTGATTCATATTTGGATTGTATTGCATTTGTTGATTCATATTTGGATTTCCATTTTGTTGTGGATACATTGCTGACATACCAAATTGATCAAAATTACTAAATCCTTGATCACCATTCATATTCATATTCTCATATCCTTCATAACCATTATTCATACCCATACCCATATTATTATTTGGGTTTTGTTGATTTTTATTTAAACCAGCAAAACCTCTAGTATCTGAACCATCTAATGCAAAATTAATTTCTGGTGGTCTTTGATTCTGATTACCATTAATATTTGGATTGTATGCCATACCCATTCCACTCATTTGCATTTGATTCATATTCATATTCATATTCATCCCTCCATTCATCCCTCCATTCATCCCTCCATCCATACCTCCCATATTCATATTTCCACTAAAACCATCATAATCACCTTGACGCATTAACATTCTACGCTCTAATTCAGCTGTAATTGATTTTTTATCAGAAAATTGCATCGAATCATTAATATTTCCAAAGAACATTTGGTCACCAACTGAACCATCTGCTCTTATAAAACCTCCTGATTTTTCTAATGGTGAAAAGGATGCATAACCACCTGCATCAGAAACAGTTCCAAATCCATCTGATTTAGTTTTAGATTTCTGTTTTTGTTGTTTCTGCATATTTTTTTGATGATCTTGTGGTCTAATATTTTGTGGTTCTCTTGATTTTCTTCTATATTCTTCAACTGCAGTTCTTAAACAATCAGTATTTATTTTTTTAATAATTTCTTTCTTATCACCTCTTAAATTATTTCTAGAAGCCTTTAATACTGTTTCCATTTTCTTTTTAAGCCATATTTTACAATATTCAATAGCTTCCGATGTATTACCAAAATCTTCAACTAAAGTGGAAAATTTTTCACTTAATTTTGTTAAATTTCTATCGGAATATAAATGTCCTATTATATCTTCCATAATATTAATTGTAATTAATATTTTTTTAATATAATTTCGCAATAATCAAAAAAATATTATATCAATTATATAATTATATTATTAAAAATGAATCAGTATAGAGGCGTATCTTCAACTCAAATGACAATGATGAATTCAGGACAAAATAATTTTACACAAGCATACAATCCAAATGTAAATCTTATACCCGCACAGAATTATGAGAATTCACATCAATTAGTTCATAATAATCTTGAATCAAATTTATTTAATGAATCATATATAGATTATACAATTCATGTAGATTCAACTGATAGAAACACAGGAGTATTTCCAAGTCCATATTATTTTGTTTTAAATTTTGGTGGTGCTGGTCCAAGTCGAAATAAATTTTATAATTCAAGTGGAAATTTACAGACAGTAGATTTTAATGGAGTACCTAATCCGGTTATTGATAGAAAATTTAGAAATGTTAAAACAGTAATTTTAGATAAGATTTTTTTTCCAAAATATATTGGTTTTCAACGTATACCTAAAGGTACTGAGCCAGAAACTTATGATTATTCAGGTAATGTTACTCTGGCATCTCGATATCGATATGTTATTGTTAGAATTAAAGAATTGGATAATAATCGTATGTATTCTACAAATAATTACGTTAGAGATGATTCATTTGTTATGTATAATGATAAAACATTAGGTGAAGCGGGTGTAGGTATATGGATAGCATCGCCTTATAAAAGAACATATTTAAAATCAGCTCTTAAAAATATTGACAAATTTACAATTGAGATTGTTGATCCAGAAGGAAATCCTATAATACCAACATGGGATAATGGCGGAACAAATGAACCCATACCACAATCAGAATTAACAAATGAATCTACACGTGATAAATATAATTTTCAAATTCATTTTATATTTTCTGTATTAGAAAATGAACTTAATACTAAACCAAATTTTAGATAGTAAACAAAAAAAGTAAAAAGTAAACAAATAAAAAGTGAAAATATAACTATATACAATGAGAAGTATAATATATACATATATTAATATAAGATGGTAAATAAGGCAGACCCAAATTATAATGAAAAGATCAGGATTATTGAGGATTTAATTGACCATTATCCGGAATTAAAAAAAGATAAAAATGTATTGAATAATATATTTTTTGATAGAACAGATAAACCAAATAAATTTATTTTAGATAGAGTTGAAATAAATGATAAAGTATATTATAAATCAAACGATAATCTATTAATTGATGTTGATGTTAAATGTAAAGGTGTATATGCTAATGGTAGATATATAATTGTAAGACCTGAAAATAGAAAAGAATTTTATGATACATTTATTTCAGAGTTTAAAAATTATAAAACCAAAAAATTTTGTTAATTTATTATATATATGGAAAAATCAGAATCTGTTGAATCTATTGATACTGAAACAGTTAAACCACAAAATAAAAATGATTATAAATGCGCACCTTCTATTAAATTTAATTCAGGTTCATGTATCGATTTACCAGTTTTAATTGAAATGGCTAGAGCATATAATGAATCAAATACAAATAAAATTAAATTACATCCAAAACTTCAAACATTAAATCCTAAAAAATATAAAAAATATTTATTGAAACAGTTTAAAGATAGATATCAAAATGTATGTCAAACTCAATTTTGTTGGACACAACAAGATTTTGTTGATAAAATGAATGAAATTATGCGTGATGAATTAACAAAATTCACATACAGACCTCAAGGTCCTGTTGGTAAATTTGAATGGTTAAATACAACTCATTTAAATGAAGTTATGGAACAATATGAAAAAGTACATAAAGATTTTAAATTCTTAGGGGCAGTACCAATGGATTTTGATTCATTACCGGCATTGGGTATTAAAGATCTAAATTTAGATGATCTTATTAATCGTGGTATTTTAAAACTTGGAATTATATTTAATTTAGATAATCATAATCAATCTGGTTCACATTGGGTTGCTGGATATTCTGATCTTAAAGATGGAAAAGCATATTTTTTTGACTCATATGGTGTTCAACCTGACCCTCGAGCAAGAAAATTATTAAGAAGATTTGCAAAATATTCAGAAGATAAATTTAATGCAAAAATTGATTCTACACATAATGAGACTAGACATCAATATGGTAATTCAGAATGTGGTATGTATTCATTAAATTTTATTTTGGAATTATTGGATGGTAAATCTTTTAATGATGTTTGTTCGTCAAAAATACCAGATACCAAAGTTAATCAATTAAGACCAATATTTTTTTATAATGTTAATTTTTAATGTTATCCAATTAATATATTTTTTTAAGTTGTAAATATTTATTTTTATATTTTAGATATTTTTGATAATATTTATCACCACCTATTTGTGCATTGGGTGCTGGTGATGGTCCTGGTGGTAGTACAACTAGAGGTGGAGGTGGCGCGACTGGAGGATATTTTATTTCAGGTATACCATAAATATTACAAAATGATTTCATTATTATTATTGTAATTATATCATTTTTAGTTAATGGTAGATATTCATCTTTAGAAATGATATTGATATTAAAATTTCTACGTTCATTTAGGTCATCAATTTCTCTATATGTATGAATATATGTATTGTAATCATTATTATTTAAATTATCTAAATTATCTAACATAAATAACATATAATCACTTTTTGTTAAATTTCTATCGTGTATCTTTTTTTGTTTATATTGTTTAATTTTACTAATTGTAGTGGGTAAATAACCTATTAAATTATATATATATAATGGATAGGTCATATTAATGACAACCATATTAAAAGTAGCACTTAATAACATATAGTCAATACCAATAAAATTATTCAAAAGTATTATTTCATTATTTGTTAATTCAGATTTTGTATATAATTTATCTAATAACTCAATAAGATATGATTTATTTGTTTCTTTCTTGTCAAATATTAATAAATTATTTGTAATAGAATTAATAGTTTTTTTAACAAATTCATGAATATTTTTTTCATATTTAGTATATATTAGTTGATTAATAAATCCATCTGAATTTATTTGATCTATGTCAGTTTGATTAAATTTAAATATTTCAATACTAGGATTTATTGTATTTGATTCAAAATTAATAATATCTTTATAATTAAAGTTTATAAAATCAAAATTAAAATTTATTCTAAAGAAATTTGAAAAATAATGTAATTTGTAAAATAAACTAAATATTGAATCTCCATAAATATTTTTAAATTTAATTATTTTTGTTTCTTCTAAGTCAGTATTTTTATTTATTGATTTAATCATTAAATCAAATACACCATATAAATTTGTAATATAATAATAACTTAATACAGAGAATATTTTATGATGTGTCATAAAATATTTAGTAATTACAGATATAAACTCTTCTTTTTCTTTTTGTTTCTTATCAAAGAGTATACAAAAATTATTTATGATAAGAATAACAAATTTAAAGGTTTCAACTGTTACATTATCTTCCGCAACAAATTTTTCAAATAATATTTGAAAGAAATTATAATTTGTCGATATTTTTATCATACATTTTTTATTTAAAAACAATGACATCAATAATAATATAATTATATATTCATTATAATAATTTACTGGATAGACGTTAATATGTTTAAATATAATAGTTAAATATGTAGTTTCTAAATTTGCTTCACTAAATAATGTGTCATATTTGTCAACTATTTGTATTAATTCAGTTATATTTTGTAATTCTATTCGTGCAGTACTTTTATCGTGAATTTTTGATAAATATTTAACAATTTCTATTAATGTATTAGATGATAATAGACTATTTGTTAAAAATGTATCAAAAGAAATATCCATATCTTTGGTTAAAGTATTATATTCGTATCTAATCATAGATTTTTTAAATTCTATTTTATTTGCACTCATATTATCAATAAAAGTATTTATATTTGTATTATCAATAGTAGAAATAATAAGAAGTTCAGTTTCTTTTATTAAAAAATCATTATTACTAAAATATATATTTCCAAAATTCATTAATATGTACAAATTAAAATATCTTAAATTTATTAATCTTACTAATTGATACATATTAAATGAATCTTCTTTTGGTATAATTTCCATTAAACTATGGCCAAATTTTATTTCAAATAAATATGATTTAAACCTAAACACCATTTTAATACCATTGTAGTCATCTATAAAATCTATTGAAATCGGTGGTGAATTATATTCTGTAATAAGTTCTGATAATTTTTTTTTACATATTTGTTGTACTTGAGGATTTTGTAATGTTTCGTTAGATGTAGTATCCATTGTACTAATTACATTTAATATTTCTGAAATAGAATCAATACCTTTTAATAGAATATAAATAACAATTACAAAATGTATATAACGAGATTTGATATCATCCCGATAACCCCACATGTTATATGTTTTTGTATATTTTGTTTTAAGTAAAGGTCTAACTACATTACGAATAATATTTAGCCATTCAATATGTGCTGTAAGATTTGGGTTTGACGCTGCTTTTTGTATTGAATCTAAATTATATTTTGTATAAAAATCTTTAACTTCAGGTAATAATGTACGAATTTCTAATATTTTATTAAAATTTCCATTCTTATAAAATAAAGCATTAAGAAAATTTCTTATTGCAGATTCAACACAATCAGGTATCTCTTCTGGATATGAATAATGAAATGCAACATATTCACTTTGTTTCATATATTTTTCTTTTAATAAAGTATATAGTTCTTTACTTGGATATCCTGTTTGTCCACTTATAAATAATTTTTTTGATGGAAGAATAATATTTTTGATAGAAATATTAATTGAATTATACATATCCGGTGTTAATATTGGATTTACAGCTGACATTCTAATATCACTTTCTGATATTGCATCAATTGAAGTTTTATTTATTTCTCCATTGAAAACACCATATTCATTTGTATATAGTTCTATATCGTCAATATTTGGATATCCAAATATGTTTTTAAATATTTCAAGTTTATTTGTAAAATATAATTCTTTTGTATTGATATATGAATATATATATATACATACAATATGCAAACCAAAACCAGTTAAAGGCGAATCATTTGTAATATTGTTTACTTCTGTTATTTGCTTACAAAATTGAATTAAATTATCAATAAAGTCTTTTTCAACTTCATCCCGTGATTTAAGTAATTTATTATTTATTATTTCTATCTGATTTTCGATTGTATTTCTAATTTTATTATTTTTAATTTCTTCACCTACTACATATAAATTTGAATTGATTCTTGATTTTTCTAATATTTTTTGGATTTCAAAAATATCATATAAATTTGCTTTACCTCCTTCATATATGTTTATAGATCTTATTTTATCTATTATATTTTTATTTAATCCTTCTTGACACATTCTTATTCCATTCTTATTAGCACTATCTGGCAAAGATTGAAAGCATACATTTTTTTTAAAATTATTTGTTAACTCATAAATTATTGATTCATCTTTTAATATATACTCTAAATTTTCATTGATAAATTTTATAATATTATTGTAATGTTTGAGTTTTGATTTAATATCTTCTTCTATATTTCTAAGTAAATCATCAATGTTTACATTAACAAATATTTTTTCTATTTCATCCTTTATTTGTCTCAAATATTCTTTAATCTTAGGGTTAACCACTTTTTCCTTATTAACCGGTACCTTTTCCTTTTTATCTTTTTTAGCTTTATCTTTAGATTCTGGTTGTGATTGTGCTTCTGGCTGTGATTGTGCTTCTGGCTGTGATTGTGGTGTTTCTACATCAATTAAAGCATTCTTAAATTCTACATTAAAATTTACTTTTAATTTATCAATAAGTGATAAATATTTATCAAATTGTAATTCTTGTTCTTTATTAAAATTAATTCTATTTGAATTTTTCAATAAATATAAATATTTAAATATTGATATAATTTTTTTAATTAATTCTTTTTCTTGTATTTCTGTATCATATTGAATCTTAATTGTTGCAGGCAGTGGTGAATGTATTTGATTTAAAATACTAAAATTTGTTTTAATTTGTTTCATATCTCCTTCACTTAATGTAAAAATTTTATCAATAAATAGATTATCTTTTGTTAAGATTTCTTTGAGAGATTTATCAACAGCTTCAAAATCATTATTAATTATGTTAGAATCAATTGTAGTGCTATAAACTATATTTGATATAAAATCTTTTATTAATTTATTATAATCAAATAATTTTACTTCTTCAAATAATGCATTTGACTGGATAGCAGTTTCATAATAAGCAATAAGATTTAATTCACTTGGAGATATTTTTTGTTTAATTGCATTTGCATCTATTGGCCCTGTACTATTAAAGATTAAATCAAATAATTTATGAATAGTATTTGTTTCAATCATAGTACTTATAACATTTGGTCTAGCTGTTATTTCATTTAAATTATTAAAAAATATAGATATTAAATTTTCTATTTTAGGTTCAGAGCTTGTAGCTTTTCTTAAATTTATTAAAAAATCATTATTTTGAATATATGTTTTTAAAAAAATTAAATCTATTTTCTCTTGTAAAGTTAACGATTGTTCACTAATAATAGTTTGATCTGTTATAATACGGTCTAATTTAAATGGATTATGTAAATTTATAAAAGAATTTATTTTTTTAGTTTTTTTATAAATTTCATATGGACTTCTTATGCCTCCATTTAAATTAGCTATAAATTCTACTGCGTCTTTAACAGAAGAAATTGCAGGTAGTTTTTCTAATTTAATTTCTCCATCGGCATTTTTAGATAATGTATATAATGTAATTGTTTTTTGTTTTAATTCCTGCTTTTTAGCTTCATTTGAATTTATATCTGCATCTATATACTTATCAAGCGTTTTACTAAATAAATAATACCCCTCTTGTATAACAAGAGTCTCTTCTGGGAGAATATTTTTTAAATATATTATATGATTAAAATATTTTTGATACAAGTCAAAAACAGTTGATATAGAAGTTCTTCCCTCTTTTATTCTATCTTTAATATATTGTAATAATTGTTTATATCCAATTTTATTAGTAGTTGATTCAATAGTATTTAATCTTAATAAATGAAAAATACCATTTGTTGAATTAACTAATTTATCAATTTTATTATGATATTCATTATCGGTGTATATATACCCACCCTTATTAAAAGCATATTTTTCCATTACTATATATTAAATAAATAAAAAAAAATTGAAATATTGAAATCTTTTCACAAAATGTTTTGTGATAAAAATCCA
>Ga0194134_10003661_pt1 | contig 16298 bp, 14 predicted proteins | sample TA2KigOff0mmetaG_FD_148602 | JGI IMG/M metagenome (GOLD analysis project Ga0194134, IMG submission 148602) | Freshwater microbial communities from Lake Tanganyika, Tanzania - TA2015056 Kigoma Offshore 0m | ecosystem: Environmental > Aquatic > Freshwater > Lake | place: Tanzania: Lake Tanganyika... | reverse complement strand
TTGCCCTTCCTGGTGCGGGAATCCCAACGCGACACCAGCCTGGCGGGGCAACGCTGCCCGTTCAAAACAATGGTGAGCATCTCCCCCTGGGTGGTGCACCGGCACGCGCGCTACTGGCGCGATCCGGCCCAGTTTGATCCGCAGCGCTTCCTCTCCGATCGGGCCAACCTGCCGCTGGGTAGCTATCTGCCGTTCGGCATGGGCCCCCGGATCTGTCCCGGGGCGGCCTTTGCGATGCAGGAGGCCACAATGCTGCTGGCGGCGATCGTGCACCGCTACCGGATCAGCGCCGATGCCAGCCGACCGCCGGAGGTGGTGGGCCGGCTCACCCTGAGGGCCCGCAACGGAGTGTGGATCAGGCTGGAGCGCCGTTAGCGGCGGCGGCGCAGGCGGGCCCAAAGGCGGATCAGGGCCGTGCGCCAGGCCAGGCGGGGGCGCCCCAGGGCCAACGCCAGCAGCTGAAGGCCATAGATGCCAAACACTGCCGAGGCCCAGCCCAGCCGCGCCACCACCCGGGGCAGCACAACAAAGCCCTCATACCAACCGCTGGGGCGGCTGGATGACACGGGCAAGGGGGGAACGGGCCCGCGGCGATCCGCCTCTGCGGCGATCGGGAAGGTGGTGCGAAAGGGAAAAGCACCGTCGAAGTTGCCGTTCACCTGGGTGGTGGTGATCAGGTGGGCATAGAAGCGGTAAAAGAGGGAGCGATCGCTGGGCTGGGGCGAACGCCAGAACTGATCGAGCGGTTTCTGGTCGGTCAGGCCAGGCAGGTTGTAAAAGGTGTTGCCCATTGCCTTGGTGGGCACGGCGTAGAACAGCGCCTGCAGGCCCACCGTGCTGTTCACCGTGACCACGCCGCGGCAGGTGCGCAGGAAACGGCTCAACGGACCGTCGTGGAAGTAGTGCACGCGGCCGCTGAGACCATGGCGACGCGCCAGCAAAGCGATCAGGGCGCCGTAATTGTTGTAGCCGCGATCACGGGGATGGTGCTTGAACGCCAGGTGATCGGAACTATGGGCATGGGCGGCAAACGAACGGATCACGTCTTCGATGAAGTCGTGCATGCCCCGGTAGCCAGATCCCATTTGAATCTGGGAATCGCTGGAGACTTGCAGCACCACCAGAAAAAAGGAGAGATGCTCGAGCAACCGCTGCTTGAGCGAGCGCTCCTGCAGGCGATAGAGCCAATAGCGCACGTTGCCGCGCAACTGGCACCAGAGAAAGCGCGGCGAAGGCTGCAGCTTGTGCTCACCTTCAATGATGGGGTAGCGGGTGAAGGCGTGCTGGATGAAGGTGGGCGCTTTCCAGACCTTGCGCCAGCGCCAACCCGTGTCCAAACGGCAGGAGGGCAGCCGCTTGACCGGCGGCAAGGCCCGATAGAAGGCAACGGGCTGGTTGAGGTTGGAGCGAGCGTTCACACGCTCACGCTCCAGGGTCACGTAGTTGGGACGAATATAGCCAAGCTCAAACACCCAAGCCTCCACACCAAGCGCACGGGCCTCCTCAATGGCAATGCGGTGGGGAATGATGAAATCGCCATACATGAAGACATGGCGAATCCCGCGCTCGGCAATCAACGCCCTCAAAAATGGCCTCCACTCTTCCATCGTGCCGCGGAAGGGCAGGCGGGCCTGGCGGGGAAAGCGGCCGCGTCCCTTCCAGAGGTGTAAATCCCGAGGCCCGATTACCCTGATTCGAGAGTGATCAGGGATGAATGACGGGCTGTCATTCGTGAGGCGCATGTGTGCCTCGTTCATTCACGATGAACCCGGACTATTGACTTGTCAAGTCGTTCGCCTGACTTGGTGCTCGGTTGTCGGCTACGCCTGAATCTCTGCTGCTCCTGTTGGCGCCGGCCCCCGGGCGGTGAGCAACGCCACTGCGCCCTGTGGGGGCGCTGCGGCGCCGCTCACCTGGGGCCTGGTGTAGGCCGTGGATTCAGGCGGTTGCGTCCTGCAGCGAGGGCTGCGTCGGCAGGTCCTCCAGCGAGGGGATGGCGACCATGCTCTCGGCGGAGAACATGCGCCGGCCCTCGAGCTGCCAGTGCTCGTCCTGCTCCAGCAGCACGGCCCCCACCAGGCGCGTGATCGCCGCATCGTTGGGGAAGATCCCCACCACGCGAGTGCGGCGCTTGATCTCCTCATTCACCCGCTCGAGCAGGTTGGTGCTCCAGACCTTTCTCCAGTGAGGCTCTGGGAAGTGGCGGAAGGCGAGTACGTCTTCTCTGGCCTCGAGCATGAGCTTGGCGGCGTTGGGGAAGCGCTCTGCCAGGGAGCTGGCCAGGTCATCCCAGCGGGCCTCGATCTCAGAAGCCTTCTCCTGAGCGAACACCGAGCGCAGCGCAGCGGTGACCATGCCCTGATGGGCTTTGGGCACCCGTTGCAGCAGGTTCCGCGCGAAATGAACGCGGCAGCGCTGCCAGCAGCTGCCTTGCAGCATCCGCCGGATGGCGTTGGTGAGGCCCTTGTGGGCATCGCTGATCACCAGCTTGACGCCAGTGAGGCCGCGCTCTTTGAGCGAACCGATGAAGTCACTCCAGAACGGCTCGCTCTCGCTGTCGCCGACTTTGAGGCCGAGCAGCTCCCGGCGGCCATCAGCGTTCACGCCCATGGCCACGACGACGGCTCTGGAGCAGACCTGCATGGCACGTCCGAGCCGGCCGTGGAGGTAAGTGGCATCGAGGTAGAGGTAGGCGTAGCCGCTGGCCTGCAGAGGCCGGCTGAGGAAGGCCTGCACCTGGACGTCGATGTCGGCGCAGATGCGGCTCACCTGGGATTTCGAGATCCCGCTCTGGGAGCCGAGAGCAGCCACCAGGGCATCGACCTTGCGGGTGGAGACGCCAGCCACGTAGGCCTCCATCACCACGGCGTAAAGGGCCTGATCCACGCGACGGCGTGGCTCGAGGATCGAGGGCAGGAAGCTGCCCGATCGCAGCTTGGGGATGCGCAGATCGATGTCGCCCACCTGGGTGGTGAGCACGCGGGGCCGGTAGCCATTGCGGTAGCCAAGCCGCTCCTCACTGCGCTCGTGGCGGTCGGCACCGAGCACGGCGGCCACCTCGAGCTCGATCAGCTGCTGCAGGCCGTGACGCACCAGCTCGGGGATCAGCTCACCGGCTGTGCTGCCATCCAGTAGCGGTGCCAGCTCAGAGGCGGCACTATGGGCTTTGGGCATGGTTCGTCTGGTCTGAGGTGGTACTCGAACCAGGGAAACGGGCCTGCCCACCCCTTGCAACGCCGACCGCTGAGCCGGGTGCCTGAGCTGCGCGCTCAACCCCGGCTACGCCGGGGTTGAGGTCCCCAGGGATTTACACCAACTGCTGGGACGCGGGCAGGAAAGCCAAATTCATACAGCGGAAACTCCACCTTGAAGGCAGGAATGCCGCAATCTCTAAGGTAGTGATAGAAGCGAGAAAAGAACAGGCCAATTGGCCCCATCAGCAGCAGCACAGGCCCCTTGATCTCCACCTGCACGAAGGACGGCGACGAGGACTGCTTCAGGGTCACGCTTGGTTCCGATCGGAGATGACTGTGCCATGGGGACTGGGTCCATCCAACCCATCCCGCAGGCGCGCCAGCAGCTGGGCGCTGGCGAAGCGCCAGCGGGGAGACAGGGCAAGCCCGAGCGACTCCAGCAGCGGCAACAGCCGAACAGGCGCTGGCCCTTGCTCACGCTGGCGCGCCAGGTCTTCCACCGCCTGCTCAGGCGTGGTGAAGGCGCCAGAGCGCAGGCTGAGATAGCGGGGGTAGTGAATCAGGGCTCCATACACGAGCTCATCCAGCGACAGACGCCGGCCCCGCCGGGCGCAGGTCAGCTCATCGCTGGTGAGGCCCCAACCGGCATAGAAAGGCATCCCCCAGGTGTGCACTGGCACGCCCCGCAGCAGGGCTTCAAAGCCGGTGCCGGAGGTGCGCAGGTGCACCCCATCCACAGCTTGCAGCAGGTGCTCCATCGGGGCATCGGCAAGCACCAGATCGCAGTGCAGATGGGCCAGCCGCTCGCCAGGCCCAGGGCGGCGACGGCCCGCCACCACATCGGGGTGGGGCTTGTAGATCAGAAAAGCCTCCGGGTGGCGCTGCCGCACTGACTGCAACAGCCCCAAGTTGCTGTGCACCGTGGCCTCAGCAGGCATGCCGTAGCGGATCGAGAGATCCACCTCCACCTGGCCGCACACCAGCAACACCTGGCGATCGGCACAGCTGGCGGGCCGCCGCCAGGCAGGGGCCTGGAGGTTGTATTTGGTGAGCCCCAAGGCCACCACGCGCTCGCGCAGGGCCGCCGCCCGCTGCCGCTCGGCGGCTGTGAAGCAATGGCTGGCCAGGAAGGATTCCAGATCGCTGGGCCTGGAGGCGTCGTAGTAGATGCCCTGGGTGTCAAAGACCCACGACACGGGCGGCACCCAGCGCAATCCCCAACCCTGGCCCACAGAGCGCAGGAAACCATCCTCCACGCGGATGGGCTCGGCAATCTGGCCTGCGGCCAGGGCGCGGCGCAAGCCGCGACCGATGCGATGGCCCCAGATCAGCTGACGGGCATGGGGCTCGCGGCTTGGGGAGGCGTGAAAGGAACGAAAGCGCAGGCGGGCGGGCTTGAGGGCCGGGAGGTAGCGGCGCACGGCCTGGCGCTTCCAGGGGGCTGTGCCAAACACCTCGAGGTTGCGCGGCAGTTGGGCCCTGTAGTGGCGCTGCAAGGCGATGTGTTCGATCAGCTGTTCGGGCTCGCAAAGCTGGCCGGTGTCGGGGTGGAGGTAGCGCGGGTAGGCCACCAGGCAGGCGTGCACCAGGGCAGCAAGGTCTGGTCGGGCCTGGCGGCGGCCTTGGCCCGGCGGCTGGAGGGCGTCGATGGTGAGCCCCCAGCCGGCATAGAAGGGCATGCCGAAGGTGTGCACCGGCCGCCCCCAGAGCAGGGCCTCGAAGCCCATCTGCGAGGTGACCACGTAGACCGCATCCGCAGCCTCCAGCAGAGCCGCCGGATGGCCGCCATCAGCAGAAAGGCGCACACGTGGATGGGCCAGGCAGGCGGCGCTGAAGTGGCCGCGGCGCCGACCAGCCACCACATCCGGATGGGTCTTGACCACGACGGTGTGGTGGGGAAAGTCGGCGAGCGCGGCGGCCAGCATGCGGCGGAAGCAAGACCCATCAGCCATGCCGAAGCGAATCGAGGCGTCGTGAGCCACCTGATCCACCACCAGCACAAAGGGCCCCTCCGGGGCTGGGGATTCGGCAGCAGCGTTGGTCTTGCTCAGCCGGTGCTGGCGCCAGGCCTTGACAAGCGCATCGCCCCTCTGCCGCTGCTGAGGGTCACACCCGGCCGCAATCAGCAGCTCCAAGCGGCTGGGGCAGGTGGCGTCGTAGTAGATACCCCGGTCGTCGAGCACAATCCCGAGAGGTGGGATGCCAGGTCCGCCGTCAACAGAGCGCAGGAAGGCATCCTCCAGTCGCCAGAGGGGCAGCCTCCTCTGCTTGCTCAGCTGTTCAGCCACCCGTCCGCTGGGGCGTCGCCCCCAGGCAATCAAGGCCTGCAGCGGCGCGCGCGCACAGCGCAGCCGGCCTACAAGGAGCCGAGAAGGGGCCAGCAGGGCTGGGATTGTGATGTGGGCGAGCAACAACCGATCAGGACAGCCAACCAACCCGGACAAAAGCGGCGGCACAGTCCAAATCCCTCGCAACAAAAGCAATTATAAACTTCAAGAAAAGCACTCGACTTCCCTCCCTTCACTTGTGCTACCGATAACTCTACACCTTGCGCACTTGGGTCGGTGTAGACTTGCGCGGGCTTACGATTCCGCTCAGAGCCGAGCAGCAGGAACTCCTTTGACTTAGCTGTGCCAATTTGTTTGTCTTGACAGATGTCAACGATTGCATTAATTCCTGCCCGCGGAGGCTCCAAAGGCATCCCTGGCAAAAACCTCCGCACCGTTGGCGGCATTCCCCTGCTGGCTCGAACCATCAAGGCCGCACAGGCTTCCCAGCAGGTGAACGCCATCTATGTGAGCAGTGATTCGCCCGAACTGCTGGCACTGGCCCAAGCCGAGGGGGCTCTGCCGATTCGGCGACCCCCCGCGCTAGCAGGCGACACTGCCAGTTCCGAATCGGCACTCGTCCATGCCCTGGACGTGCTGGCCGATCAAGGGGTGAGGCCGGATGTGTTTGTCTTCTTACAATGCACTTCACCCTTTACCCGTGGCCATCAGATCGACCAGGTCGTGCAGGCGTTGCTTAACTCCGAGGCAGCCATGGCCTTCGCGGCCACCCCATGGCATGGATTCCTATGGCGTGTTGACGCCCAGGGGTGGGGGGAAGGGGTGAACCACGACGCCGATTTCCCTCGGCCCAGGCGGCAGGATCTACCTGCATGCTGGCTGGAAACAGGAGCGATCTACGCGATCCGCACCGCGCCTTTCATCGCCGCGGGCCATCGCTTCGTTGCGCCTCGACTACCGGTTCCAATCGAGGGTTGGTGCCCCGAAATCGATTCGCCTGAGGATCTGGCGCTGTGTGATCAAGCGGCCGCCCTGGTGGACCAGCCAGCATGAGCAGCTGCCTCAACGGCAGACGCATCACTGCGTTGGCCTGTTTTGATTCCTTTGGGAAAGTGGCCATGACCATGCTGGCCGCTTGTCGCAACGCTGGGGCAGAAACCCAGCTCGCGCTGCTGGATGTGCCGGGTCGCACCCTGTCACGCCGTCAGCGGGTCGAAGTTCAGCGGATTGATCCCAAAACCAAAATCACGCGCCACCCATGGGATGGCCGGCCCACGCTCGGCCAGGCCCTGGTTCAGAAGAGTGATGCCGTGATCCTGGCCCTGGACGGCAAGCGCAGTCGCGACACCCTGCTGCTGTTGCAAACGTTGTGGTCGGAGCAGCAGACGCGACCGTTGCTCGTGAGCGCCTACCCAGGAATCCTCTTGCGCCACCAGTTGGAGGGCATGCTGGATCGTGCCGGCGTCGACTTGCTCTGCCTGAACTCCCCTGTCGACTTCGACACTTACAGCACGGGCTGCCAAGGCTTAAATCTAGATAGCGGTAATGCGGTCGTGACAGGTCTACCCATCCTGTGGAACCTGCATCCACGAACGCAGGTGCCTGAGCAAGGTTCGCTGGTTTTTTTTGAACAACCATCCGTTCCCTCGAATCCCCTGCAACGCCACTATCTGTGCCGGCAGCTTGAGCTGTTGGCCCAACGCTGGCCCGAGCACCCGGTGATTTTCAAACCACGCACCTCCAGCGTGGAGCGCACCCTGCACAGGCACCACGGGGAAATGGCCAGTCGCATCAAAAAACAATCGCAGCGCACACCCAATCTGATGATCAGTTTCAAGCCGGCCATCCAACTGTTACGGCAGTGCAGCTGCGCCATCACCGTGTCGTCAACAGCAGCGCTGGAAGCCATGGCCATGGGGATCAGCACACGAATCGTGGCCGACCTCGGGCTCAATGAAACCCTCGGCAACCACTACTTCGCCGCCTCCGGAGCGCTTGCTGATTTCGAATCCATCTGCGCTGATCCCTTTTCAATCCGCCATCACACCGCCTGGCTGGAGCAGCATGGCTGGCAGCCAGGCGGGAAAGAACGCTTCCTGGCTGCGCTGGCCGCGCGCTTGGCCTCCTTTGCCGAGGCAGAAGCAGCCCCAGCGATTCGCACGGCAGGCTGGGGCAGTGACCAATGGCAAAACTTTGCCCTGGCCCACGGGGGGGTGAGCATGTTGAGCAGTGGCGGCATACGCTCGGCCCAGCGCAAGCGTCACCGCACCCGCAGCCTGCTCAGATGGCTGCGCGATCATCTGGTGGGTATGGGCTGGTTGGAGAGGGTGCTCCGGGGCCGATGACCATCCTGCTGCTGGCCGACTCGAACGCGGCAACCTACGCCTGCACCCTGTTGGCCAACGAACTGAGCCACCAGGGCCTGGAGTGCTTGGTTGTGGCAACTCAAATAGGCATAGAAAACTCCCCTCTGCCGGCAATCCCCCCGGGGCTCGGGAGAGTACCCCAGCTGCAGTTTTCTTTGAAGGAGCTCCTGCTCTCGTCGTTGATCCACAGAGCAAAGGCTGTTGGAGCTTTTCTCCATGCCAGCAAGATCGGACCCTTCGTGCAGGGCTACCGGCAGATCTGTCAACTGCATGGCCAGTCACCAGCACCGGTGTTCAGCGGTCCGGTGTTCCCACTGGGGGGCGACACCCTGATCGCCGACCTGTTGCCACGCCTGTGCTGCGACCTGCTCTGCCTGCATGGGCAACGCCAGCTGGAGGAAGCCCGTGATCTGATGCATCGCTGGCCGGATCCGGTGCCCACTGTGGCGCTCGGCTTCTGGTTCATGCCTGAGGCACCAGAGGATGGGGGGCTGGTGGGGGCCGGCACACCCCAGCCTCCCCACACCCTGGTGGTGTTGACGCAAGCGGGGCTTCCCAATCTGCCCGGAGCCAGGGCCAGGATGCTGCGGTTGCTCGGCGAAAAAGCCAGCGCATCTCCCCACTGGCGCGTGCTGATCCAGCCAGACCACAGCCTGCCCACCGGTCGCCTTCCCCTCGATGCCGAAACGAGCGACAAAAAAAAGTTGCCACCCAATCTCAGCTTCGCTGCTGCTGCCAACCTTCCCTTGATTTTGGGACGCTGCTCCGCCTGCCTCAGCTTGAGTTCCCCATGGATCTTCACCGCCATGGCCTGGGGACGCCCCGTGTTGGTGATGGGCGACCATGGCATCACCACCAATCAGGGCTCGGCGCCCTTCTTCGGCTCTGGCGTGATGGGCCGGCTCGACGCCCTCGCTGACCTCGATGAGCTGCTGGAGAGGCCCCGCGCCAATTGGGGCTGGCTGGAGCGGATGGGGTGGGGTGTGCACGACGGTGCGACACAGCTCGCATGCGCCCTGCAGGCAATGGCTGAGGCCGAGGCCCCCCTGCCATGACACCAGCACCTGCCGCGACCAACACGCCACTCGAACTGCTGCTGGTGGGCGACAGCGACAGTCAGCTGCTGGCCTGTGAGGCCCTGGCCCGTTTTCCGACCGAAGCCGCCGTCAACATCACCGTGAATGCCATTCCACGGGAAGGCACCCCAACTGCCGTGCTGGAGCGCGCCAGGGGGCTAGGGACCTTCTGGCAGCTGGAGCTAGCCCAACTGTTGCGCCACCCCTCGCTGTTGCGCTTCGACGCCATCGGCGTGTTCTTAACGGGCAGCAAATTGGCCGATGTGCGCCAGGCCATTTTGTTGATGCCAGGCTCCCGCAAGCCCCTGCTGTTCTGCGGCTTCAATGGCGTTGTGCTGCAGGGATTTGAAGAGGCGATCAGCTGGCGGCTTGGCTACGACCTGATCTGCCTGAATGGCCCCCGTGATGCCGCAGCCCTCAAGCGGATGCTGGCTGACACCCCTTTTGCTGCTCAGCCAGTGCTGACGACGGGGCTACAACGCAACAGCCCATCGACGACACGCCAGATGCCAGCAGAACAACGTCGCCCGCGGCTGGTGTTCGCAGAGCAAGTGGTGATTCCGGCCATGCCACAGGAGCGGCAACGAATGGTGCGCATCCTGGCCGAACTGGCACGACGGTCCCCCGACTGGGAGGTGCTGATCAAACCCAGGGTGGCGCCTCATGAAGCCACCTTTCATCGGTCCGGGACCCACATCAGCCAGACGATTCAAGACACCCTCGGCCATCCTCCGGCGAACCTGCAACTCGACTACCGACCACTGCCAGAGTTGTTACAGGAAGCGCGGCTCCTGGCCACAGTGTCCTCTACGGCCCTGTTCGATGCCCTCGACTATGGCTGTAAGCCTGTAGTGATGGCCGACTTTGGGATCTTGCCCGGCACGGGATCCCATGTGTTTGCAGGCTCAGGGGTGTGCCGCCACTTCGACAGCCTGGCCGACCTCGACAGCCTGGAGACAGAGCTTCCATGGCCCGATCGGGGGTGGCTGGAATGGATGGGATACGGCCAAACCCATCAACCCCTGCAACTGCTGGAGGCCATCCAGCGCTGGCAGCAACGGCACGACACGGCGCCAGAACCCTTGGATCTGGAGCGGCCGGGGTATGTGGTGAATGCCCACAACCTCAGTTTCAACCAGCTGCGGCTCAGCGCTGAGCGCGCTATCCAAGCCCGCCAGTGGAGCGAAGCTGCCGCCTGGCTGGAGCTAGCCCAACTACTGCGACCAGAGCATCGCAACGTCAAGCGACGACTGACAGCGGTGCAGTGTTCTGGCCGGCTGGCACGGCGGCTCAGGTTGATTTTGAGCCCAGGGTTCAAAGGTTAAGCTAGGCTTGCCTAGAAAGCATTAAGAAAGCACTTCAAGGACATGCACACAATTCATATCGAAAAAAACTTTACGCAGTTTGTAATTTTCGCCGAGGACAGCATCCTGAGCGCTCTCGGCAAAATCACTGACAATCAAACGCGCCTGATTTTTGTTGTATCTGAATCAGGCATTTTGCAAGGAGTGATGAGTGATGGTGATTTCCGTCGTTGGATTGCGACTTGCAGCGAGATCGACCTGAGTCAACCGGTCACTGCTGCCATGAATTCCGAATTTCGCAGCGCTCCCGAGGGCACAGCCAGCTCTGTGCTCAGCAGCATGGTTTCTGATCGGATCAACGCCATCCCCCTGCTCGATAACCATGGGCGGATCGTGGCTGTCGCCCGTGCAGGTCAGCGCAGCCTGCTTCTTGGAGATCGACGCATCGGAGAAGATGAACCGACCTTTGTGATTGCTGAGATTGGCAACAACCATAACGGCAAGATGGATCTTGCACTGCAACTGATCGACGCAGCCGCCGCGACTGGCGCTGATTGTGCAAAGTTTCAGATGCGCGATATGAAGCAGCTGTATGTCAACGCAGGTGATAGCAATGATATGGCTTCAGACCTAGGCACACAATACACCCTCGATCTTCTGGAGCGGTTTCAGCTAAGCGACGAAGAGCTGTTTCGCTGCTTCGACCATGCGGCAGCCAAAGGGCTAGTGCCCCTCTGCACAGCCTGGGACGAAGCCAGCCTGACCAAGCTCAACGCCTGGGGAGTTCCCGGGTTCAAGGTGGCATCTGCGGATTTTACCAACCACGCCCTGCTGAGCAGCATGGCGGCAACCGGCAAACCATTGCTGGCTTCCACGGGGATGGCCTCTGAACAGGAAGTTCGCGCTGGCATTCGCCATTTGCGCGAATGCGATGCAGCGTTTGTGTTGCTGCATTGCAATTCAACCTATCCAACACCGTTCAAAGATGTCAACTTGCGCTACCTAGAACGACTCAAGGAGTTAGCCGGGGCACCAGTTGGCTATTCCGGCCACGAGCGCGGTATTGAAGTTCCCATTGCTGCCGCCGCCCTAGGCGCTGTCGTCATTGAAAAACACATCACTGTGGATCGCAGCATGGAGGGAAACGACCACAAAGTGAGCTTGCTTCCCTCCGAATTTTCGGCGATGGTGGAAGGCATCCATCGGGTGCGGGAATCGCTTGGAAGCGGCGGGGAACGCAGCATCAGCCAAGGCGAGCTAATGAATCGCGAAGTGTTGGCCAAAAGCCTGGTAGCCAGCTGTGTCATCCCCGCAGGCACTGTGATCACCGAAGCAATGGTGCGGATTCAGAGCCCCGGCCAAGGACTTCAGCCCTATCGACTGCAAGACCTATTGGGCGTCAGCCTGCCTATTGAGAAGCAGGCGGGGGAACCATTTTTCCCCTCCGACCTAGAACAACCTGCTGCCATACCCAGAGCTTATCACTTCAGGCAACCATTTGGCGTGCCTGTTCGCTATCATGATATCAAGATCTTCAGTGAAGCCAGCAACATCAATCTAGTCGAAGTACATTTGAGCTACAAAGATCTTGAGATTGATCTTGCCAACGTTCTCTCGCCAAAGCGTGAGTTAGGCTTGGTGGTGCACGCCCCTGAGCTCTTCGCAGGAGATCACACCCTAGATCTATGCAGCAACGACGAAGACTACCGACGTCAATCCATCAGTGAGCTTCAGCGGGTGATCAACATCTCAGCAGAGCTCAAGCAGTATTTCCAGTGCGATGGCCGTGTGTTACTGGTGACAAATGTGGGTGGTTTCTCGGAGAATAGACACCTAAGCTGCCTGGAGCGACAACCACTACGAGACAACCTGCTTTACAGCCTTGAACAACTAAGAGGTCAAGATGAGGTGGAAGTGATCCCCCAAACCATGCCCCCCTTCCCGTGGCACTTTGGCGGCCAACGCTTCCACAACTTATTTGTTGATGCCGACTTTATTCGCCAGTTCTGCCGAGATGAGGGCTATCGCGTCTGCCTCGACGTGTCGCACTCGAAACTTGCCTGCAACCATCTGCGGGTACCCTTCCGGGAATTTCTTGAGCAAATTCTCCCCTTCACAGCCCATCATCATCTCGCTGATGCCAGCGGTGTAGATGGCGAAGGTCTACAAATCGGCGAGGGGGAAATTGACTGGCCCCAGTTGTTCAAGCTGCTCACCAATATTGCTCCTCAAGCCTCATTCATCCCTGAAATCTGGCAGGGTCACAAGAATGGAGGGGAGGGGGCCTGGCTGGCACTTGAAAGGCTCGAACATGCCTGCAAATCGATCCAATACTGATTGCATCACAACCACAGAGCATGAGCAATCATCCCCTTCTACCCAACTTCATTATAATTGGGGCCGCGAAAGCTGGGACAACAAGTCTTGCATATTCCCTCTCGCGGCACCAAGATATTTTCATAACTTCGCCCAAAGAGCCAAAGTTCTTTGGCGAAAACAGAAAGAATGGCCTCAGTTGGTATATTTCATTATTTGAGAATGCAGGAGAGCGCCCATTGAGAGGCGAAGCCAGTACTATGTACTCAAGCCTAACAAAGAGATACAAAAATACCCCAAAAGACATAAGCAGTCTTTGCCCTAACGCTAAGATAATTTACATTATGCGAAACCCTTACGAGCGCGCTATTTCACATTGGCGGCATATAAAAGGAAAAAATCAGAATGTGCCCAGCTTTTCCGCGATATTGCGTAAAGCCGAGATTTATTTCCATCCCGATACTTGTTACAACTCACCCGAATCCGCGATTGCCAATACAGTCATAGGCTCATCCTGCTATGCTACCATTCTTGAAAGGTATTTAAAATATTTTGACTATAGCAATATTCACTGCGTAGCATTTGAAGAATTAATAAATAGTCCAAACATAGTACTGCGTCAGATTCTAAATTTTTTGGGAGCAGATTTTCAAGGGGTTAATTCAATGCTTGATGGCAACAAGTTTCCTTTGAGGAATGATGCAGGCAAACAAGGACGTGAACTAGTTGCCAAGCCTATTCTCACACAGAGTGATAATAGTATTTTGATTAAACTCCTACATACTCAGGCGGCGCAAGCGCTCATGGTACTTGGAAAGACAATAGACTTTTGGCCTCAGCCAAGATAGATTTTGCATATTCACACATCTAAATTCGAAATGGTAAATTTTTATCGGCTTTATTTAAAGCGTTTTTTCAGGCATCTGAGCAAAAGCGTCTTCAGCCATAATAGAAGCCTTGAAAAGCTTGCTATTCATCTATACATCAGAAGATCGAGCTTTGATGCCTACAATAAGTCTTTTAATGATTTACTTGCAGAGAGTATATTAACTGATGACTTTAGTGCTTGGCCAGATTTTTTCCCACCAGAGATAACCCCAAGAATTGAACAGTGCGTCTCTTGGATGTATGACAAGAAGATGTATAGCCAAGCTGCATTTCTTGCCTCCAAGGCAAGGAATCCATCCCCTTTCATATCCGGAACACAAGGAGTCTGCTTTTACAAGTTAGGAAAGTTGCAAGAGTCTGTTGATTCATTACATACCGCGATTAATTATGATCCAGCATCTGCTCATAAACTTTGGTACTCTTTTTTGATAAAGGCTTTGTTGAGGCTTGGAGCCAGCAATCAATCCACCGCCATCTTCCAAGTTGCGCGTGATCATAATAAACTCAACACCAATGCGTGCCAAGCATTTTTAGATTATTACTCAATGCAAGCCATGAATAGTTCATTCAATGTCGAAGTTTCTGAATATTGCATTGAAAGGTTAGCCAGCGAAAGCCCAGATCAAATAAAAAGAACCTATGGTAGACTTTACAGAAAGGTTATTCAGGCAAGAGAAATTTCGGCTTCGGCTGACACAGAAGTCAAGGCAGGTTACTGCAGCAATGTTGAGATTGCTATTCCTACATTTAACAGGGCTGATATTATATGTAGCAATATCTTGTCAACAAGAAAAGCCGAGAGCAGCTTAAACATGCCAAGCCCAATTACCATTCGGGTTCTTGACAACTGCTCTACTGATGATACGGTATTAAAAATTAGCAGATTCTCGGCTGATAAAAACATATTTTTTTCATCCAATGCATCAAATATAGGGTACACTGGTAGTATTATTAAGCTAATTCATTCTTGTAGATCCGAATTCATAATATTCACATCTGACGAAGACCCTGTTATCGTCGATGAACTTCCTCGGCTGTGCAAATTTCTCAATGCTTGCGATCCAGACTTTTGTTCTCCATTATTTTTAGACAAGAATTTAATTTATCGAGGGGTGCCCAGTAGCATATTAATACCACCTGAAGACTATCATAGGTCTTCGTTTTATTCGTCTGGATTAGTTTTCAAGAGGAGTTTTATCCTTAACAATTTAAACTGGATAGAGATGCATTTGCGTAAGCCTGGCCAGGTTTATCCCCAGGTCCTCTTAGCTATGGCGGCAATCGCATTAGGTAAGTCTTACTGGTATTCAAGGCCTATATGCTATAGACTGCACAAAGAAAATTTGCATCACTTTGAAACACCAACAGGAAGATCTTTTAATAATGTAGAGGAGCGATGGCGCCAGTTCCAGTACAGCTGCTCGTTTTTAGATGATATTCTGCAGAACCAAAAAACCAAAGACTTACAGGTCAACTCTACGTTAATAGAACGAATGAGGACCGCCTTAATGCTTAATGGTCCGCAGTCGATTCTAAATTCTATGCGTAGAAAATATCCAGAGCTCGGATCATTTTCAAGAAAATAGCTAGACATCCTTACGGGAATGGAAATGCTTTTAGGCTCTTATATAGAACATGTAGAATATATACCTTCGACTCTCCTCGTCGCGCCCTGGGATCAGCCCGGCCTTGCGATCAATGTTCTGTGACTCGATGCCATCAGGTCGATCACTGAGGGCAGCAGGGCTGACTGAAAGTCGCTTCATCCCGTTTCTGCGGCTCTGATTCCGACCCAGCTGAGCATTCGGCTGATCTCGTGCGCCACGGCCATCAGGCCAGTGCGGATCGATCTGAAACCGTTCCAGCGCAATAGGTTGAGAGCCATGGTCCGCATGAGAGCCAGGATCTTGACACCATTGCGATGGGTGTAGCGGTCATCGTCCTCACCGAGCTGGGTGTCGCGAGGCCAGTGCCACTGGTTTTCGGGGGGCGAACCGCCAAGTGGTGTAAATCCCTGGGCTCAGCACCGGCGTAGCCGGTGCTGATGGTCCGTTACTCAGCGCCCCTGCTGGGGAATGGGTGGGCTGGTCTGTGACTCTGGTCGGAGCACTACCACCTTCCTGAGACCAGACCATGCCCATCTCCGATTCTGCCGCCACGGAACAGCAGCGGCTCTGGCGTGAGGAGGGGCTCCAGCGGCCCACTCCTTGCAAGGAGAAACGGGCCCGCCCCGCGGATGGCTCGGTGCGGTGAGACCAGGCCGAGCACCCGCACCAGGTGTGGGCGTATCCCTTGGGCTTCTGCAAAGCAGTTGGACTTCCAGTTCGACGCCACCGCCGATGGGCGGCGGCTCAAGTTCCTCAACGTGATCGACGAGCACAGCCGCCTCTACCTGGCGATCCGAGTCGGGAGGCGCTGACCAGCGTCTACCCGGCTCCGACCTACAGCCGCAGCGACAAGGGTCCGGAGTTCATTGCCCACGCCTTCAAGCGCTGGTGCAAGAACAGCGGCACCGCTACGGCCTACATCGAGCCAGGCTCCGCGTTGCAGAACGGCTTTGCTGAGTCATACAACAACCGGTTCAGGGACGAGTCCTCAATACCGAGCTATTCGCCACGGTGGCTGAGGCTTAGGGCTTGGCCGATCGCTGGCGCTGGAAGTACAATGCCCTGAGGCCGCATTCGGCCCTCCAGGGGCGTACGCCCCTGGAGGCAGCTCAAGCAACTGCAGCATGACCAACCACTCCCATTGCGCTTGGCCCAATGAAGGAGGTGGCCGCGTCCCTTCCAGAGGTGTAAATCCCGAGGCCCGATTACCCTGATTCGAGAGTGATCAGGGATGAATGACGGGCTGTCATTCGTGAGGC
>Ga0194134_10003656_pt1 | contig 16305 bp, 24 predicted proteins | sample TA2KigOff0mmetaG_FD_148602 | JGI IMG/M metagenome (GOLD analysis project Ga0194134, IMG submission 148602) | Freshwater microbial communities from Lake Tanganyika, Tanzania - TA2015056 Kigoma Offshore 0m | ecosystem: Environmental > Aquatic > Freshwater > Lake | place: Tanzania: Lake Tanganyika... | reverse complement strand
ACGCTTCTCTTGCATTACTGGAGCGAATCGTGCGATCCACGTCACCAGCAATACTTTCCAGGCGGGTAGAGGGAGAAGTAGCGACTTCCGTTTTCTTTTCAGCAGTGTCACAACGACTAATCTGAATGGAAATCTTATTGTAAAAATAAGAATCTGGAATTGTATTCATTGCTTCCTCCAGACGGGCATAGTCACCCGCTGGAACGGAAACTGTGAAGTATCCCAAATGATACCTGACTCTGCTTTTGTCGAAGTCAGAGAGCTGCACTTCTATTCCTCCTTATCAATCAATTATAAAAGAAAGTAATCAACCGAAAAGTCCATTTAAATAATCAGAGTTGGCCGTAGATTGGCCCATTAAAAATGGATTACTGTTCTGATAGGAGGAAAGAAAACTACCAGGATTTAAAGCTTGCGAAAGCAAGCTCCCAATCAATTGTTCTTTTAATTCTTGCTGAAATGTTTTTTCCGGTTTTTCGTCTTTTCTTATTTGAGCGCCATAGAGAAAGGCTTTGAGAATGTCCTCTGTCCTAGAAGATGTATCACCTGTGGGCAGAGCTGTCGTGTTCGCGGCAACCTCCGCTGCTTTACCAGGGGTCGTGTGAAGTAGTTGAATATCATACGGATTGCCCTGTGAATCTGTCGTGCTGATGGTTCCCAAACCTTGTCCTGGCTTATATGAACCAGACCCTTTATATTTAATTGCTGTTCCTGCTGGTGCGGCAATATCAATGCCTTGATGAAATGTGCTTGCACCAGGCGTGGGCGCTTTGCGTTGGCCAAACTCACTTGTTACAGGAAAATTAAATTGCCAGTTACCACCCTTCTGCTCAACTACTGGTGTGTCCCCCAGCATTAAATTCTGCAAAAGAAATTTTGCACTTCGTGGATTTATCGGTTTGCCTTTGTTTGGTCCAAACTGAGGAATGACCCTGGGGTCGAGGTGTGCCCCCGTTGTTGGGAAAATATCCTTGCTTGGATCAACAATAAAACCCGCAGGAATGAGACCGGCCATATCATCTATTTTTTCTTATTCTAAAATAAAAAGCCCCCGGCTTTCCAGGGGCTTAAGAAGATGAGAGTTAAACGCGAATTAAATCAGCAGCTAATACGGCGTCCCAGTCAACCCTTCTGATTTGCTTCAGTTGTTCGAGATTGTTAAATCTTTCACCCGACAAGGACATCTGGAGATCTTTGATCTCACGTGCTGTCTTGAGGCCGATGCCCTTGATATGATCTGCAATCATCTGGGCAGTCGCTGAATTAATATTCAGACGATGATCAGGTGGGAAAGCTCGGGGCTCTTCTTTGGCTGCTTTATCTTTAACCTGAAGAGTTTTGACTGTTTTAGTCGCCTGTTCGTCAGGTTCGATTTCGTTTTTGTACGCGGTGAAAAGACGGCCATCTTGGTCCTCAAGCATGAACCAATCACCGTCATCCCACTCGCTGACAACTTTGACTCGAGCGCCAGTCTTTTTGTGCTGGTAAAGCATAGGGACCAGAAAATATATCTGGTCCCAGTTTAGCCTAATTAGCTAACAGTGCGCCCAAGAATATAACCATCAATATCTTCGTAGCCAGGGGCCTCATCGGGTTGTAAGTAGCACACTTCAACCACGAAATAACCTCTCTTGCCGGCATCGACATCACCACTGGAAATGTACCAACCACCAGAAGTAGAAGTCGCAGTTTGCGATCCACGTGCCTGCACACTATAAGTGGCGGCAGTAGTGATTTTCTTGTACACGTTGCTCACGGTCACACCATCAGCACCGGTAGCGGTGAGGAAAGGCTGAGTGCTATAAGCAGCGGTGCCAGCAGCAAAGAAGATTTCGCCGGCTTGTCCACCAGAAGTGGTGGAGGTTAGGTTGGCTTGCGCCACGGCTTCACCCACAGTACCAGTGGAGGTCAGGCCGGTAGCAAAGGTAATCACGTTGCCGGTGGCAGCGTAGATACCAGAGGCCACACGACCGTCGCCCCAACCGGAAGCCACGGAAATCGTGGCACGATACACGTAGACTGGCAGAGTGGCGTCGCCTGAAATCACCATGCCGGTGATGTCGGGACGAGTATCATCCTGGCGGTAGGGAGAGGGAACAATCACACTACCAGAGGCGGTAGCGCCTGCGCCTGAAGCAGTGCTAACGGCCAGGTAACCACGATTTTGAAAATAACGATACCCAGGAATTGCCAGCACCGAAGTGGGGCCGCCCTTGGATGCGTTATTAACACCGTCTTCGTTGGTATCGATATTTTTGTACCAACCGTTCAGTGCCTCCGCCCAGTTGCCCGGGTAGATTTTTTTAGAAGACAAATAAGACATTTATTTCTCCTGTTGTTTTCTGTGTATGTGTTTTATCAAGAATCAGCAACGAAGCTGAAAGCGGTGGTCACGAAGTCCTTATTGAGGATTTCGAAGCCGGCGTAAAGCTGCCAAATCAAGATGATAAAGCGGCTAAAGTCATCGTTATTATTGATGAGCACTTGAGCGTTAGGTCCACCAATACCAACGCCAATAGCCTGAGGGCCGAAGAAATAACCCTGAGCCACTTCACGGTTGCTGAAAGTACCAGCGCTACCGGTGTAAGAAGAGCTAACATTCTTGCTGGGGAAGTTGGTCGACTCGAAGAACTTCACACCTTCAAATTGAACGCCAGTTGGCATGACAGGTTCACCAGCCAGGAAATAAGCTTGGCCGGCCTGCGGGCCCATGAAGAAGCTGGCGTTGTTAGGCATCATGGGATTACCCATGTACATGCCTTGGCCAGGGTTGCCGCTATAACGGGCAATCTCACGGAAGTCATCGTCACGACGCAGGTGCATCATGAATGTGGGATCGCACACGCAACGGAACAGACCATCAGCGAAGGTCGGTACGTTACGCTTACGCAGTTGCTTGACCAGCGTCAACAGGTCGGTTGCCACAGAAAACTGTTGATCTTTAGCGGTAACTTCAGTAGCTGTATAAGAAACTTGACCAGAAGCGTTCTTGGTCTTGCTAGCAGGGAAGAAATAACCGCCTTGGGTATCAGAAGCAGCGCCGAGGGCTTCGGATTTGGACAGTTCGTCGATGAAGACGCGGTCACGCCACCGGCGATAATCGTCGAGCAGGGTCAGCGAACCAATGCTCTGGTGGAACATATTCAGGTTGCCGGTATCCAACAGCAGACGCTGGGCGGTAACCAGAGTTTCACGAGCAATTTTAAAGGTGCTGGGCTGGGTCGGATCGCCCGGGTCGGCGGGACCAGTGTATTCCTTCAGCACAACAAGCACCTTCTCTTTGGTGATGTTACGGCTGTTGGCAGTACCGATGGTCTGGTCAGCAATACGCTCACGGCTGTCCTTGGTACCCGGGGTGCCCCAGAACTTGTAACGGTCTAACTGTACGGTTTGACCGGGCTGACGAGTAAAGTCGTGGACAACCACAGGCTCAACCGCCATTTCCGCAATGTAAGCAGGGTGGGGACGATAGAGTTCCGCACCAAGAATTTTAGGGAAATCGTTGTCAAGAAACACTTTGTTTTATCCTCCAGTATCGCTGGGATTGTTTTATTGGGTGAAAGATTTAGACATTTATTGTCTTATCTAACACAAATTTTAGCAGTCGGTAATTTACTTAATTACCGACTAACTATCACTCCATTACAAACAATTTGTTTGCAACTACTTGGGGCTGGGCTTGGTTCAGGACACGCCAGGCATTCTGGGGGTCGCGAGCCATGATGTCATTGAAATTACCCCAGAAATTTTCAGGGGCTTGAGGGGCCTCAGCCGCCGGGGGAGCAGGAAACTGACCCAGTTGGGGTTGTGCCACGGCTTGAGTGGGGTAGCCGCGAGTCTCAAGTTGGGTCTCGTTCTCATACACGGGATAAGGCCCTTCGGGACCGAAGAACTTCAACGTGTAATCGCTAAGAACGTCAGGGTTGGTCAGAATTTCGTTGTATGCCAGGTTTTCCTGGTGCTCGTTAACAGCGAAATTGGCGTAGCCGGTAATCGTATTAGCGGCGCGGTTTCCCCACGCGACGGCGCTGTCCAGCATTTGCTCCAGGTTTAGAGCGTAGTTGTTCAGCAGAGCCGGTGCCTCGATCCCGAACGCGTCCATCACCTGACGGCTTTCCTGACCCATCCCCACCAGATCCGCTACTTGCTCCAAGGAGAGATTCGAGGAGGTTTGGGAATAATTGGGCGAGGATTCCTGGCTGGGAGACCAGGTCAGCGGAGCCGATTGTTGCGTAACTTGGTTGCTGGGTTGGCCGTAGTTGGCCGGGGTATACGCTGTCGGCGTTTGAAATTGTTGACCCTGGAACGGGGATTGGACTGGAGCGCTCAGCAGGTTCACCACCTTGTTGAACGCCGATTCCCAGGGATTGTTCGCCGGGGAATCCGCCACCGGTTGGGATTGGGGGGCGTATTGAATAGGGGCTGATTGGTAGCTGGGGGCTGCCTGAGGTACCGCTTGGGGGTAGCTCATACCCACTTGATAAGCCACCGGCGCCTGGGGCTGAGCCGCCTGCGGTGCTGCCACCACGTAGCTGCTCGGTGCGACGGCTGCTGGTACCTGGCTCATCTGTGGGGTCGATTGGACGGTAGCGTCCTGCATAACTCATCTCCTTTTGTAAGGCTTCTAAAGTGCGATACAGATATGGGGTTAAATCCAATCGCGGGTCTGCAGCCATCGGAAGATCCGGTGATTGCGGGTGGGGAGTCTGCATCATTCCTCCCACTAAGCGAGCGAAAGCAGAGTATGCACTCTGTAATTCGTTCACCATTCTGAACGGGAACCCAGATAACATCTCGGCCCGTTCCTCATCCGTTTTTGACGGAAAGAGGTATTTCAGTGCCTCAATGCTATCAACACCTAATTCTTGCAGGTTTCGAACAACGATAGAGTTATTCAAAATATCTTGCGTAGAGTCTTCGTAAACGGGTCCCAGCCAGCGCCACTGAATAGTAATATCACCATCTGGAATTAGTCCCAGAACACCTGGGGGTATTTGCTGTGTCCTCAAACAGGCCATCATTAATTGTTTGACTTGATCCTCAAACAGTCCCATGGCATCTTCATACGCCAGTAAATCCTCCGATGACGCGACTTCTGGTAGTTCCAGGGGTTTTTCTAAACCCGCTGCGGCAGCAAGTGTGTCGCGGAATAAACGCTCTTCTTGAAAAAGAATTAATTCCAGGCAACGGCAAATGCCATACGTGTAAACAGAAATTGATTTTTTCTTGGCGGTCGCTGAAACGCGTCCAAAGAGAGATTTGTATTCAGTCGCCGTAACGCCAGCTGATATGGATAGTTCATCCACACCGCCAAGTGCCGTGCGAATCTCTTCACGGTACTGACGAGCAAAAGAATTCTGGTCACCGGTAATAGCGTCTGGAACAATATAACCAACTCGGTCATTTGGTTCCAGGTTTGCAATAACTCTTGGGACGCGCAGCTGACCATCTACACCACGATAAATTGGATCGGCTTTGAATCGTGATTGACTTAAAGCACCTGCACCTGTGAACCCAGAGCTTGCAGCAATCGATGGGCGCTGCACAACAGCTTCCCCGCCAGACTCCATTAGGTCTGTCTTGGGACGAGATGAAAGTAGTGTTGGGTTACCAAAGAACTGCACGTTTTTACGCATGGTGCGAACCATGTCGTCATGCGTACATATGTGATTGGCTAGGGCATCAAATTCACCAACACCTTCTGTTGAAAATCCCTTGGCATTATTGAAAATTTCTACGCAGGGAATAAAGCCAAGAGTATTTTTAAACGTCTTGGTTTTGCCGGGTATGGACTGATAGTTTGTATCGAATGAGATCTCGCCTTCAGAATGTGTTTCTTCAATTGTCTTGCGTTTAATTGATAGGCGGATATAGCGTTTGACACCACCGCGACCCATGTTCAAGGGGCCGGAGACATTACTCATTTCAATGTCTTGCTGAAAACCTGCTCCTTGACGAACCTTATAGCTGTAGATAATGACGACTTCGTCTAACTCACCGTCGATGTTATAAAAACTACGATACTCATGTTTACGGAAAAAATACATCCGGTAGTTGTTCTGTGTTGGTCTTATGTAAAAAAGTCCTTGACCATCACACAAAAAATAATCCCAGATAGAATCCAGGCGCGTATCTAGCTGGTTGTATTTAATTACACGATCAATAAAATCCTTGCGTTGATTACCAAAGTTATCCTGGGCGGGAAAAAACTCGACACCCTGGCGGATGCCAAATAGTTTCATTTGCGCAAGATGTGCTGCAACGATGCCAGTATCAATCGACGCCCCACCGTCTTTTTCAAGGTAAGAGTCAATAATTTCTTTAAGCCTGGCTTTTGCGTCCCCAGCCATCAACCATCTGCCTTTTTATCTTTACTGATCTTAGCAGTCTTCGCTTGCTTCTTCAGGTGTAGCCACCGATTAAAAAATATAAGCTCAGCAGGCGTATAAAGTTCAGGGTGTTTTAAAGCTTTTTTGACAAGTTTTTTGGTTTTCATTTTTTGTTTTTATAGCGTTTGGCCGCACGTGCAGCCCTGCCTGCTTTTTTAGCAGATTCTGTATTAGAAATAAACTGTTTTCCTTGCTTACTACCGGCCCTTTTCTTTTGATCTGTTTCTTCTCGTTCTTTTTTTGACAGAGATGCCCAAGCGCTTTCTGGTAGGTAACGCTTGGTGTATCCCTTTTGTATCGCCTTATCGACTGCCATGATTAACCCAGTGTTCCTGTGGTTGCTTGCATAATTATAAATTTAATCTCATCTGGGTATTTACTTTTTTTAAGATCAGACATTTTAAAGGGATATTGAAACTCTAAAGCTGCGTTCCGTAGCACAGGATTTGTTGTTTGACTTGCGTACATCTGCATTAAACGCTGATCGGGAAACACATCAGGTGCGTAAAGCGGTCTATTGTCTTTTGCATATTTGCCTGCTAATTCCATCATTTACTCTCTTTATATTTTTGGGCAGCCGCCTTTGCTTTGCCACGTTTTTCATACTCGTCTTTGGTCATCCACTTTTCTTTGCCCCACTTCTCTAAATCTTTTTGCTTCTTACCTTTACCGCCCTTGTACCCGCCACCTGCTTTTTCATATTGCTGAGCTACAAGTTGAGCCTTGCGTGCAGACCATTGCCCGGGCTTGCCGCCCTTGGAACCAGCCATTACACGATCTTTAATACTTTCGCGTAATCCTGGCTTTGTATATTTGCTGTCGTCTTGTGCCATTAGGAAACAAATTTATTTTGGAAGCCGGGAGGGACTTGTTGTCCGTATTGAAGATTAGAAAAAAAACCGGCGTTGCCCATGGGTGTTAAACCCGACATTCCGCGCATTGCAAGTGGTAACTCAAGTTGAATTGGTGTTCCCGGCTGGGGCGCCTGTGGTTGAGTTTCCTGTTGTTGAGGACCAAAGCCCGGTGGATACTTTGGCATCATGCGATCTAAATAATCCCTTGGCTGCTGTTGGTACATTGCGCCATGTGGTTGAGTTGCGCGTAAATTACCTCCTGCTCCGGGGACATTACTCTCTCCGCCGTAAAACATGTCTACATTCCTTTTTAAGTATTCTACTCCTCTATAACTACATAACCAGCGGAATCATTAACCTTGCTAAGAATGATTCCATTACCCTTTACATCCCACTCAAGAACATCTCCCTCTTGCCAGCCCAGCTCTTCCACTATTTCATCTGGGATCGTGATGAACTGCTCACCATTTTCATCTTCTTCAACTTCTACAATGTAACTCATTTTGCCAAAAGCTTTTCCATAAGCTTATCAAGCTTATCGTGGATCTGTCTAAAATTATTGTGCATCTCTTGAATTTCTCTCAAGAAGTCGACCTTCAAAACATAGTCCAAAGGCATGCGGTTAATTTGGTCTTCCAAAATGTCAATCCTGCGTTTTTGAGAACCGGTGTAATCAAGGGCTTGTTGAACCCTTTCTCTTTGCCGTTCTAACAGTTTATTGGCCGCCCAGGATCCGCCGGTAACAGCGGATACAATTGCGGTTACAGCTATAGCAACGTACTCCGGGCCCACGACAAAAGTTCTTTTTCTTAATTCTAGATTCAGTAATCGATATGCAGCTGACCTTTCCTGGCAAGTCCTGTGACAAGCCAAACCAAGGCGTCAACACAGTCATCATGACCACTGACACCGAAATTCGTGAGTTCCTCGAAGAGATTTGTGAAGTTACGAAAACGATTGAAGATGATTTTGCGATCTTCAAACATGCCCATGATTCCCCGGAAGCGTGCCAACTTATCTGCACGGAAACCTTTGACGGGATGCCAAATCAAGTTGTAGAGACCTTCGTTATTGAGACAGACACGCTTGAAATCGGCTTCGAGAGAGGCTTGGTACTGAACAGCCTCTGACCAAATGTCACATGTTGAATAAGTTGGAAAATAATTTCCATTCTCATCACGGCCAATTACGGACCAATCATTGAGAAGTTCTTTCATGGCGTCTAGTTTTTCGAGGTTTCCCATGACACGAATTCGCCTGTAATCAATAATATGAATACGATCTCCAATGCGTCCGCCAAGGATCATCACGGTGTAATCATTCTTTTCTTTGGTGCCAGCGGAAAGGTCTACGCCAATACCAAGGGTATCGAATTCAGTTGAAATCTCTGCCTTGACAATTAATTCTGGCGCTAAAGACAGCTCGTTTTGACGAACAATTTGATTCATGTATTGGAACGAAAAGGCAATTGGTGCCTGACGTTTTTTTTCTCTAAGGTAATCCAGTGACCACATTTCAGGCCAATACGATTGTTCTTCCCCTGTTTTGGGATCATTGTTTAAAGCAGAAAGAACAATCTGCATCCAGTTATTTTGTTCGTTGAAAGTTGTGGCATGAATATCGTCATGCCTAAAGCGAGTACCAAGGCAAATAGCTCGTGCACCCTCAAACATGGTGGGTGCAATCACGGCGTTCCAGTTTTCCTGCATTTGTTTTCTAATGTCAGGATTGGAAATATCAGCGGCTGACTTAATTGCGTCGTCAATCATGACCAGGTGTGAACGCTTGGATGTCACTGAGCCCTTGAGACCCGCTGCGCAAAGTGTAAATTGTTCATCACCTGTGGTATCAATACCAGCAAACCTATGATCAATGGACCAGTATTCATTGCTGGTCACGTTTTTCATAAGGCGCACGGTAGGGAAAACCTCTTGATACCGTTTGCTTTCAATGATTCTTTTGATGGTTGCTGACTTAGAACGCGCAATGTCGACTGTGTACGACAAGTAAAGAACTTGTAGTGGTAATTTGGCTTGTGTATGGATGCCGATTGCCCAGGCCGTTAACAATCCAAGGACCGTAGATTTAGCCGAACCCCGTGGAGCAAGCAGGTCAATATTGGGACCAGCAATTTTAATTAGGCAACTGCTGTCCTCATTGGTAATAAAGTGCCGGTGCCATTCTTTGTGATGCTGGGCGGGCGGTTTATCTGCTACGTACTCACAAAAATATGCAAAATCTTCGCGGGCTAACGCTAGAGTTTCTGCGTTACGCGGTGTTCGTATTTGTTGTCTGCGTGCCGCTGCCTTTGCATTACGACGATAGGCAAGGTGTGTATAGCTTGGCACGATAACAATTCAAATGATGATTGAATGCTACCTTATTTCCGTTTCTTTTGTTCTTGATATTTACTGGCTTTGTCTAAAGCTGCCCGACGTTTTTCTTTATCGGACATTTCAGAACCGTCTTCATTCTTTGCTTCTTTTTTCTTGAAATAATCTAAAAGCTCGGGTGGCATTTTATTTTTAGACATCACTGACGCCCCTTGCGCATACGGGCAATCGCCATTTGATATTCAGGTGAATCAGGCTCGGGGAAACGGCTGGCTCTACCGGGGCCAAATTCAATTCCACCACGAGGAGGCATCATGCCAACTTGTGCTGTTTCAGGTTCCATGCCAGGTGACATCGAGGCTTCCCCGGTTTGTGGTGCTGCTTCCCGTTGGCGAATATTTTCTTGGCGCATGCGCATTCCTTCGCGAGCCATTTGACGCTGGCGAGGGTCCATCATTTTTCCTTGTTGGGCACCCATTAATCTAGATTCTTTATTTACAACTATCTTAATGGAACTATTCTTCTATTTGCATTCGAGCCCACACGCTCATTGTTGCTTCTTCCAAGGGAATTTCAATGGGATCATCTTTGAAAATAAACATCAACTCGCGAATGGCACGATCAGCTCCGGCCATTAACAAGCCTTTGCGATCCTTGGTACTTGTAAATTTTTCAATTTGATCAATATGGCCTCTAATTTCTTTTTGCATTGAGGCAATACGAGCGACACCCGCATCACGCTTGACCACACCATTCTCTACATCTTCGCGTAATTTACGCACGTCCTCCTGCATTTCGTCTATTTCATATAGGAGTTTTTTGCGGTGATCAGGTTTCTTGTAATTATCTTTAATCCAAAGCTCACACGCAGTAATTGTCCCCTTGTAACCAAGGAAACGTGAGTAGAGATAAATTTCAATTAAAGAGTAATTGTCTGCAGAAAAAGCGCAGAAAGACTCTTGGGTTGAAGCGTCTAAATTATCGACCCAAGAATCAAATAACTCAATATCGATAAGCTCGTTGGGCCTGGCCGTAATCTCTTTCTTCGTCCCGCTCTTTAAATCGTTGCGCTTGCTCTGCAGAGGTACGCTGCTCTTGTGCGCCCCTACCGATGGTTTCGCGTTCTTGTTCACCAGCGGTCTCCATTTTCTTCTTGGAAAACTCGTAAGCCACGCCAGCAGCCTGGCGATATTTGTCTAAATCAAAATAATCGTCGGTATCAATTTGTCCGGCGGGAACACTCCTGGTCATGGCTAACAAATCTTACAAGAAAAAATCAGAAGTTGCTCATCATCGTCGCAAGGCCTTGAGCAAAGATATCACGACGGCCTTCGGTGGACTTTTGGCGCTGCTGACGACCCTTAGAAGCTTCCAGGCGCTCAAGTAATTGCTCAAACTTATTGATGTCAAAATAGTCGTCGCCAGCGGCTTGACCTTTAGGGGCAGTGTAAGTCATTAAGATTACCTAAATCAGAAGTTACTCATCATTGAGGCAAGACCTTGAGCAAAGATGTCGCGGCGACCTTCGGTGGACTTTTGGCGCTGCTGACGACCCTTGGAAGCTTCCAAACGCTCAAGTAATTGCTCAAACTTATTGATGTCAAAATAGTCGTCGCCAGCGGCTTGGCCGGCGGGAGCGGTGTAAGTCATTTATGTTTTGAACACTAACGTAATTATACCAAGCACATTCTCTTATTAGAAAGAGAATGCGCCGACAAGCTGTTTGTAGATATCACCTTGGGCTGAGATCTTGGCAATTTCTTTTGTCCCTTCATTTTTTAACTTCTGAGTCTCTTTATCAATTTCACCCTGTAGGTTGGTTAAACCTGCGCTGTACAAATACTGCCGCGTTTGTCGTACGTTTTGAAGCTGCTCTTCAATCTCAGCAGGAGTCCCCTGGAACTGATCGGCAAACGTCGGAAGCTCAACACCTGCACGCCCCTTTGTAGTGGCCGCATAAGTAGGAAGAAGATTCTTATCAAATGTAAAAGTACGCTTTCCTGTTTTTTCACCAGTGGCATCGGCAACCTGTTTGCCGAACATGGTGTCATAATAATTATCTAAATAACTTTGATTAAATTTCTTTTGATACTCCTGACCTTTAACGAGAGAATCGCGAAGATCTTGAACAGTACTGTAATAACCCTGTTGAAACCGCTCAGTGGCTTTTGTTCGCTCTTCAGCAGTGGCTTGACGCCCCAAGAGTTCTTCATACGCCGCAGAAATTCCGGTGGCACGGCGGCCAGGTAAAAGCTCCTCTGTGTAAGTCTTGGTAAATGCGGCAACATCATCTTCCGGTGGTGCAAGCTCATACTTAGCGGCATAATCGCGCAACTGACCGGTGGCGTCTTCATATTTAATTAACCCTTGACGCAACTGTGATTCAAGCCCTTTGCGCAAACCAGCGTAACCGGTCGCTCCAGCCGCCTTGCGAGCTGCTTCTTTATCTTTCTGTTCCCTTCTTTCTTGCGCAGCACGTTCTTCTGCACGTGCTTCTTTTGCTTGAGAATACTCAAGAAATTTTGCAAAGGTATTATCTGGCGGTGGCGCCTTATATTCAACTCTTGTTCCGCCTCCTCCCATGGTTTTTCTCCTTAAACAAAGAAAGTGCCCACATCGCGTGCGGCGATAGGACCAAACATACCAGCCATTCCAGCCTGCCTTTCGGCTAGTGACTGTTTTAAAGCTTCACGATTTGCTTTTTGCCGCGCTTCTTGTGAAGCGGCTGAACCTTCTAAACCTAATAAGCTACGGCGCCCTTCCATTTCTTGGGCTCTAAATCTTTCTGCTAGTGGGCCGGTTTTAAACGTTGCTTCTCGCAGACCACGACCGAAATCTAAATCTGCTCCGGTTGTAACGTCAAAAACTTTATTAAAAATAGAAGAACCTAAAGCACCCTTCGCTTGTTCCCGACCCTCTAAAATAGCGGCATTTTGAGCCTGTAGTTGAGCCTGAGCAATATTAGCTGAAGTTGCGGCTTGATTTTGGCCACTTAAAAAATTAAACCCAGAGCTAAGTGCGCCGAGACCAAGTGTAAGTGGATCAAGAGCCATGCCTTTTTTACCTTTTTTTAAAAAATCAGTGCCTATATTTCCATACTTTCCAGTATAGGCCCCAGCAACATCAAATCCGGGAGATGCTGAATTAAAGCCCGTAAAAAAGTCCACAGTTATTGAGTTTTAATTAAAGTAATTTCTAGGAGTATAAGGAGTCGTTGTAAATTGAGTCCTTGGATAGGCCTGAAGAGTGGTATTGTACGCATCGGTGATACTACGTGCGCCTAAAACATTCATTGCAGCTTGGTTACCAAAGGCTTGCGAAATAGTCTGTGGAATATCAAAGAGAAGTTTATATGGTGCGGCTTGCTTCATTAACTCTCCCTGAAAAGCAACCTGATCTTCAAGTATTTGTTTCCTGCGCGCGGGATCGCTCTCTTCTTTTCTTGCATCGACAAAAACTTTAACAAGCTTGTCTATATCCGAGTTTGTGGAAGATGGAAAGTTGGATTGATAAAGGTCGCGTTGTGCGTATGCGGGAAGCCCTTGTACCTTTGCGAAAAAATTCCGCACTTCTTCTGGGGCATATTTAAAAGTTGCTAGCTCAGCCATAATTACCCCCGATACTGAAATGCAGAAGCGGCATAGGGGTTGGGAGCCGTCATCATAGTACGCACGGTTTCACCTGCTTGCGCTTGAGCACCACCAGCAAGCTGCGCCATGTACAGCTGACGATTTAAAGCCCCTGTAATTTGACCAGTTTGTTGATTAATCTGCATTTGGCGTTGTAAATCAGCATCACGACCACGTTGTTGAAGCGGATATAGAGCCTCTGCAACTTCCACTTGCGTTTTGCCTGTTGCTCTAGCAAGACGCTCGATTACGCCTGCATCCAAACCACCAATATCTTTAGCACCTAAACCGGGAATGCCAAGAGTACCAGGGGATTCTCCACGGGCCATCTCACGTTGTTGTGCGCTACCCATTGCCGCTTCGGCGGCGCGAGCGGTGCCGCCGGCAATACCACCGCCGATACCACCGCCCAAAAGACCGCCGGCAAGACGCACAGCACCTCCAAGAAGCTTGCCCCTAGTGCCCCCTTTTTCTAGGCCGCTGGCAATACCGCCAACTAAGTTGGCTCCAAGTAAACCGCCGCCAATCTCGCCAACACCTTGAGCAATATCACCTTGAACAAGACTTCCCGTGCCGTACAGCGCTGGCAGTCCCATGCCCGCCAAGCGTGTTCCCATCGGACTGCTAATGGCAGAGGCTACATTGCGACCTGTTTGTAAAAGTTGTTGCGGCACTTGACCGGCTCGAATCTGATTAAAAAACGATTGGAAGGGGTCATAAACCGCTAATTGTCCACCTTGCGGTATACGTTCTTGGGCCATGTATCTATGAAAGCCTTTAATAAATTAATTTTACCAGCCTACATGTTCTGCTGATACTCCATTGTAGAGGGCAATTTTTCTGGGCTGTTATTCATCGAGGCAATCGCTCGATTCACCATATTGCCCGCCAGTGCCCCCGCCAATGAGCCAGCTAACGTAATACCTGCTTTTGTGCGTGTTTTCAATGGGGCGCGTCCTTCAACAGGTTTAAACGCTTCTCTTGCAGCAAACGTACCGCCAGCCAAGGCGCCCACAGATTGAAGTCCAACGGGAAAACCTACAACACGAACTTCGGGATAGCCTTCAATATTTTCCATTGTTCCTTTAACAATTCCCAGGCCAAGTAAACCGCGATCTTGATATTGACTTTGGAGAACATTTTTATAGCGCTCAGGTGTCAGGTTTGGGATGTCTTCTTTTGCAGTTTCATATTTTAAAGGTTCTCCACGGCGACCAAGAAAGAAACGATCAAACAATTCAACGCCGGGCTCTACAGTTTCCCTGCGATCTTCAGAGCCTTGTTCGGCGTAACGCTGAGCATAACCCCTTGGTCTAAACAGCTCTCCCGGGTTGGTAATATCAAATGTTCCCAAGGACGCGGCGACAGGTACTGAAATTCCAAGTGTGATTGCTGCTCTTTTTGTTGGATCTTGAATATCGGCTAATTGCGGAACAACTTGTTCAATTGCTTTTTCGGCAAGGGCCATGGGGTGGTTATAGCGCCAATAAAATTGACGGGTTGAATCAGTTCCAACGTCAGTTAAAAGACGCGCTGAATACGCACCAAGAAATTCCCCTGGTTTTGTGAGGGGTTGTGTAATGACCTTAGTGCCGGCGTCCGTGACAATTTTTGTACCCTCACGAATAGCTTTATTAAAACGCGGGTCAAAAACACTATGACGATAATCGGGCGCCCTCAAAACAACATTGTTGACAATCTCGGGCGACGCCCGATAATTCATGTAATTAAGCGCTGTTTGCCAGCCGGTTTTAATGTCTTGAATTAAATTCATCACACAAATCGCTGGGGCAAACCTTGTAGTTGATAAAGCGTACCGTCAGCTGTATAAGGAGGTGCGTACATTTGATTAATGTATTCCTGTTGACTTAACTGTTGTTGTTGTGTTACCAGCTGGTTCATGTCTTGTTGCTGTTGCATTTGCATGAACAACGGTTCTAGCGTTAGGGGTGCAGCGACACTACCTGCAATCATTGCGGCGTGTTGTGCAACGCTTGGCTCATAGGTTTTTGATAACACATCTTGAGGAATGGTTTTACGCCCTGCATATTTTTCCAGGGCTTCCTCCGGGACGTAACCACGATATTTACCTGCAAATTTGGGGCTAAGTGCGCCAACGGCTCGTGCACCCCCGTAACTTAAACCCAAGTCAGCAACACCGACTGCAACACCGGCCAATGGATTGCCAGTTGCTAACGTGGTTAAAGCACCGGTTAACAAAGACCCTGGAATAGAAGAAGCAATTAACTCAGACCCTCCTTTATCGGCTAAACGTGCAGCAGCACGCTTTAAAAGCTCAGAATTATTCAGTAGGCCCCCGGCTAATTTAAACATTTCTTCACTGCGTTATTTGTATTTTATCCGGGGTTACCTTTAATTCTTACGCGGCTTTGTATTTGCTTCTATTGACTCTTCATCTGCTGTTTCTTCCCCTTGTTTTTCTTCTTCTTTCTCTTGTTCTTTTTTGATTAATCCTTGACGATCAAGCAACTGTGCAATTGACGGTTTATCTTCAAACTCATTCTCAGCTCGCCTTTCGGCGCTTGCCATGAGGTATCCGTTGGGATCTGGATTACGCATACGTGGCATAGGGTTTTTAGCCGCTTTGCCAGGGTTTAAGGTCGGGCTGATTTTATATGCTTCGATCCACTGAGGATTAAAATCGGGTTGATCTTGGGGACGCTGTGTGGTGCGTGCACGCCCCTCGTTAAAATCATAATCTTCGGGACGATTAAAACGGCCTAAACCTTCGAAGACCTGAAAGTCCGTGTCAGTATTTTTGTCGTCAAAAAAAGGTGTATTCCCAACAAAGTTAAGGTCGGGGTTTAAGGTAACTTTCCGGGTCATTGAACGCTTTAAAAGGTCACGTTCATTAAACCTTGATGGGTTCCAGGGGTAATCTCCTGTTTCTGGTTTGGAGCGAAACAAATCATCAAAATCCAGGCGTTTACCAATTTCGCCTCGTCGGTTAAAGGGGTTTTGAATATAACGACCTAAGTCGAGCCTAGAGTCTTTTGCCATACGTATTTAACTCTTTTTCTCGTTCTTTTTCTTTTTTAATCCTACTAACGTTTTGCGTAAACGCGCCTGCTTCACAGTT
>Ga0194134_10003651_pt1 | contig 16317 bp, 13 predicted proteins | sample TA2KigOff0mmetaG_FD_148602 | JGI IMG/M metagenome (GOLD analysis project Ga0194134, IMG submission 148602) | Freshwater microbial communities from Lake Tanganyika, Tanzania - TA2015056 Kigoma Offshore 0m | ecosystem: Environmental > Aquatic > Freshwater > Lake | place: Tanzania: Lake Tanganyika... | reverse complement strand
TGAAATCCGTTGTGCCGCAAGCCTTCTGATGGCTGCAAGCCGTGCGAGAGCTGCGTCTTAGGCGGACAGCCGAGGCAATCGGTGCGACTTAGGCGGATCCGCCCAAATAGTAGTTAGGCGACAATGAAACAGAGAGAGACCAAAATGGACACAACCAACAATCAACCAAAAGTGTTTGGGATAGGCTTAAACAAGACCGGAACGACCACCCTAGGCCAATGCGGAAGGATTTTGGGGCTCCGTTGCACCAGTTGTGATAGAACGCTTCTTGAAGACTTTGCTTCTAGAAATGATCTCTCCCGAATCATACACAGAGTGAATCATCATGACTTATTTGAGGATTGGCCATGGCCTCTGATTTACCAACAACTTGACCAAATGTTTCCGGGAAGTAAATTCATTCTTACTGTACGTAGTTCAGAGGATAAGTGGCTTGAAAGTCTCAAAAGTCATTCTATGCGGACGCATCCTATAAGACATTGTCGAAAGCTTGCTTATGGTTTCAATTTTCCACATAAGCATGAGAAAGAACATATTGAATTCTATAGAAGGCATAATGACAGTGTCCGATCATACTTTGATGGCCGAAGCAAAGACTTCCTGGAATTGTGCTGGGAAAACGGTGACGGGTGGGAAAAGCTTTGCAACTTCTTGGGCTATGATGTTCCTGAAGCTCCATTGCCACATGCTAACAAGGGCAAAGATAACTTAGTTGCCAAAAGACGAGTATTCATGAATAAAGTATTGAGTATCTTGGACTATTAACTTGGCTATTTCGCCTAACAATCACATGCACGCGGACAGTAAAAGCGTCGCTCGTTCCTCGCTCTGCTCTTTACTGCCGGTGATGTGAAGCGTTAGGCATCAAAGAACAAACTGGTGAACCCATGAATGTCTTCATCCTTTGCACCGGACGTTGCGGATCGACAACATTTATAAAGGCCTGCTCGCATTTGACGAACTTTTCAGCGGGCCACGAGACTCGCAGCTCTCTGTTGGGTGACGCAAGACTAGACTACCCGAAGAATCACATCGAGGCAGACAATAGACTTTCTTGGCTGCTTGGCAGACTCGACAGAGCTTTCGGAAACAACGCGTACTACGTCCATTTGACGCGGGACACCGTGGCCACCGCGAGTAGCTATGTAAGCCGCAAGAACCATGGAATCATGCGGGCCTACGGCGGGGACGGAATAATCATGGGACTAGACAAGAATACCGATCCGTTCGAAGCCGCACTGGACTACTGCGATACGGTTAATTCGAACATCGAGACGTTTCTCAAGGACAAGGCGTACGTAATGAAACTCGAACTCGAGCGAGCTGAATCGCAGTTTCCTCGTTTTTGTTCCTGGATTGGCGCGGAAGGCGACCTGCAGCTCGCGCGACAAGAGTTCAGTATCAAGCACAACGCGACGATCCCTCGTTGTACGCGTTCAGGGGTCGTGACGCTCCTGCGCAGGACTGCACGCCTGATGGCCCATCGCTGAGCGATCAAGCAGCGGTGCTCTGTCTTGCAGAACTCAGGGCTCCGGCAGCAGTGACGGCATCACCCCACCGCGGTGATGGGCAATCCAGGCCTGCTCCAGGAACTGCCAGACATCGCGGCCCTGTTGTCTGAGGCTGGTGGTGACGGTGAGCAGGCGGCTGCGGCAGATCGCACCCTGGCGGGATTGGACGCCATGACTGATCTTGCGTTGAATCACCGACTGGCGCAGGGCACGCTCAGCAGCGTTGTTGGTGGGCTCGATTCCACGGGTCTCCAGAAAGGTCCAAAGGCCATCGGCCAGCTGCAGGATTTGCTGGCAGGTGCGCACCGTCTTGGCCCACGGCGTTCGCTCGCCCCGCTGGTAGCCCAGCTCCACCACCCGCTGCAGCGTGGCCTCAAACGCCAGCCGGATCGGCTGGCAGCTCTGTTGCAAAGCGGGCCAGTCGATCGTTCCATCCTTGTAGCGGTGCCAGTGGCCAAACAGCTGTTGCTGCAACTCCAGCAGCTGTGCTCCAAACTCGGCGCTGGCGCCTGGACGTTCGGAGATGGCGGTGAGATCGCGGATCAGGTGCGCCCAGCACAGCTGCCGTTGCTGGGTGGGCAGGTGGTTGTAGGCCGAGAAGCGATCGCTCACCACAATCCCGCCAAAGCTGCTCCCGAGCAGCTCAATGGCGGCGGCGGTGGATCGGCTCAGGCCTTGGATGAACACCGTCACCACAGCGGTGACCATGACCCACTGCCAGCCCCGTTTGCCACTGGGATTGTTGCCGTCGGCGTTGCCGGTGGGGGCGCCGGTTTCATCCACGTAGGCCACCGGCTGTTGACGAGCCAATGCCAGGGCCTCCTGCATGGGCTGCTCCAGCGTGGCGCTGATTCGCTCGCGGATCGTTGCAATCGCTCCACGGCTGATCTCCACACCCAGCAGCTGATCGAGCAGCGCCTGGGTCTTGCTGAAACTCAACGGAAAGGCACTGCCAAGCAGGCCGACCAGGGCACTGAGCCTGGGGCCATAGGGGCTGGCTTCCACCTCCGCCGGCAGCGTGGCGCAGGTGCTGGTGGAACAGCAGGGGCACACCAACCGGTGCAGCCGATGCTCAATCACCACGGGCGTGATCGGCGGGATCTCAATCACCCGATGGCGCAATGGATCTGGATCCTCGCCGTGCAGCAAGGTGCCGCAGCGGCGGCAGGCGCTGGGGTGGTGTACCACCACCTCATCCACCCGCTCGATCGGCAGCAGCTCCGGCCCTGATCCAGGATGACCCGGCTGGCCGCCGCGCTTGCGGCCACTGCCCTTGCGCCGCTCCGGTGGCTTGAACCCAGGGCCGTCACTGGATGGGGGCTTTGAGGAGTTACGGGAACTGCGGCCGATCCGTTCCCGCAGCTGAGCCAGCTCAGTGGCCAGGGCGGTGAGTTGGCTGCGCAGCTGCTCGATCTCGTGCTGCTGGACCAGGATGAACTGCCTGGCCTCGGGTGGCCACGACAGCCAATCCGCTTCTGGAATCCCGGCAGGAGGGCTGCTCATCACAGGCGGTCTCTGCCTGTGATGCAACCGGGAATCAAGCTGCCGTCAAGGGTTCAGCAGGGCTGGAGTGCGAGGTGTGCCGTCCCGACCCCTGAACAGATACCCCTCGTTGATGCCTAACCCCTCGCTCGAGCCGACGCGCGCCATGCCGGCGCTCGCGGCTCAGCTCGAACGTTATGCGCAAACATACAAGGACGCGATATGATCAATAAAAGCTTTATCTTTCTCGCCGGACATCATAGGAGTGGCACATCTCTTCTTCATGAGATAATCCGAGACATCCATTGATAAGTGGTTTTTCGAATACAGGGGTTCCTGAAGACGAAGGGCAACATCTGCAAACAATTTTTGAACCTGCCAAAACATACGGGGGGCCTGGTAAATATATTCTTAACCAAAACTCACATATGACGGAAGACCACAATCTTGCAACTGATCTATCGGCTGAAGCAATTATGAAACAATGGGAAAAGCATTATGATGCCTCTTGTGAGCATTACATTGAAAAAAGCCCCCCCTAATTTGATTAGAATAAGGTTTTTTCAGAAATTGTTCCCTAATAGCAAATTTATTGTCATATTACGTCACCCATTAGCGGTAAGTTTTGCAACTCAAAAATGGAGTAAAACATCGATAGGGGAATTAATAGATCATACGTTGCTCGGTTATGAAATATTTATGAATGACATGGATTATTTATGCAATGTATATGTCCTCAGATACGAAGACTTTGTAGCAAATCCTCAAGACGAAATCGACAAGGTTTATTATTTTCTCAATTTGGAATCGTTGCATATTCAACACACTGTGAAGCCTGACGTAAATGAGAAATATTTTTCAATGTGGGAAGCCAATAGAAAAAGCTGTTTAAAGAGACTTTTGTTGCCTGTCGATGGATGTCTTGAAAAAAGAGCAAATAAATTCGGATATAGTATTTACAATTATCGAAATCTTCTTCCCTCTCCGATACTAGGCGTGCATAACAAGGCGCTGCACTCGGACGGCAATTCCGCTGCGCTACATTGCCGCCGGTGAGCTTGGTCGTTAGGTTGCGCATGAACATTAAGGTATGCGAATGATCATCCAAGAAGTTCGAACTGATGAACGCGCCAATTTGCTTTCTCTGGCTGTGCAAACTGGATTGTTCTCGCCAGAAGAAGCAGAGGGACTGCTAGGCGGCGTGCTCGATTCACTCAGTGAAGGGCAGCTACCTGCGGAACACGCTGCATTGGCTTGCCGACCCTCTGAAGACTGCCCGGCAGTCGGCTGGTCGTATTGCGCACCTGATCAGTACGCCGAAGGTGTCATGAACATCTGGTGGATTGGCGTAGCCCCGAGCGCATACGGCACTGGTGCAGGCAAAGCATTGCTATCCCACGTTGAGCGCGCTGCCGCGGCATCTGGCTACCGCATCATCGTCATTGAAACGAGTGACCAACCACTGCTGGCCCGTGCGCGTAGCTTTTATTTAAGAGCGGGATACGCTGAGTGCGGTCGGGTCCCGGACTTCTACGGTCCAGGTGATTCGAAAGTAATCTTCTCGCGGTCAGTCGCGAGCGCAACCTGATAATTCGTTCAAGCCGAGATCGCTTCGCGGCCGCAGAGTTGTTCGGTCAATTGTCACAACGCCGCGGCCGAAAAGCGCTCCGGCTTAACTCAGGCGTTCATCCGCGCGGAGGACCGCTGAACACCTCCTCCAGCCAGTCCTAAGCACGCTGATGGAACAGTGAACGTGCTATCTCCTCGCAATGGCCGCCGGCGCCTTCGGCTGTGGTGAAGCGCACCAGGGTCCGAGGACACTGCAGCGCGCCATGCAGCTGCTCCGCGAAGCGCGCGATCGGATCGCCTTCCGCCCAGGCCACCAGCGTGGGGCAGCGGATCTGTTCCGCGCGTCCCCTGAGGCTGTAGTCGCCGGCGATCCGGAAGTAATCGGCGAGGGAATCGAGGCCATGCACCCAGAGGGCCCGCTGGAAGGTCCAGTGCAGGGATGGATTGGAGCGGATCTGGTCCTGCAGGGCTTCGAGATCGGCGGGGGCGATTTCGGGCAGGCGTTCGCGCACGGCAGGCGGGAGCGGCAGGTTGGCCCGCAATGCCTCGAGGAGATCCCACTGGCCGGGGTCGGCGATGCAGGCCGCCAGGCGGTGCTCCCCGCTGGCTGCGCGGGGCGCCAGATAGCCGCCGAAACTCCATCCGATCAGCGCCATCCGCTACGGGTCCACCTCCGGACGGGAGAGTGCGTAGTCGACCACCGGGCGCACCACGTTCTCCCAGTCGGGGCGGAACACCAGGCCCTGGTGGATGAGGGGTCGGCCCTGGCCGGGGCCGTCGAAGGTGAGGCAGTGGTAGCCGCGGCGCACGGCGGCCACGGCATGGGCAAAGTGCGCCTCATGCACGGTGGCGTCATAGCCGTTGGTGGCAATCACCGTGGGGCGCGGCTGGCCCGAGTCATCGGCACGGTGGAAGTAGCCGGGCAGGCTCGTGCCCTCGTAGGGGATTTCCACGGCCTCCACGGCGGGCGACATTCCGGCGGCGGCTCTGGCGAACGCCTCGGCCTCCCGGTCGAAGGCCGCCACCAGCCGGTCGTCCACAGGCGCACCGAAGAGCGGCAGCCAGGCGGTGCGGTAGTAGTTGCTGGCCCGCAGGTAGGCCTCACGGGCACTCACCGAACGGCCGGCCGCCGCACAGGATTCGGCGATGTGAAACACACGGTCGGCGGTGGCGGTCCAGGCCCGATACCAGCTGTCCGGATCGGCGGGCGTGATCTGCGCAGCCGTGACGAAGCACTCGCCGAAATCAGCACCCCCATAGAGCGCGTGCGAGAGGGCGCGGACGGCAAACCGCTCAAAGAGCGGGTCTTGAAAGAAGAGGCCCATCGAGACGGTCTCCGGTGGGCGCGTGGGGCGACCAGGCACGGTCTTCATCATCACTGACGACTGCGGGGTTTTCCTTTGCACGTGGGATCCGTTCGGCATCGGCAGCATCGACAACGACTGGCCAGTACCGCCGTTGACGTGAGCGTTAACCTGGCGCACCGATCGACCCAGCCAGAAGCTCATGAACTCCACGTCACTTGGAGCCATTCAGCTCATGCTGGCGGCGGGCTCCGTGATCGCCGCTCTGTTTTTTTGTACCCAGCATTTCTGGCCTGGAGGTGGGGTGAAGAAAGCAGAATCTGGCCGACGGTGACTGGAACGATCACCTACTCAGGCACGTTGTCACTCGTGAGTGGCGGCGATGGAGGTGCCGCACACAGCTCCTACCGCCCGTGGGTTGTGTGCGAGTACGACGTCGATCGCACCAAGTACAAGTGCAGACGCATCAGTTTTGGATTCCGATTCAATACCGGCCGCAGCAAGGCAGAGAAGGTGGCGGCTGAGTTCGTCGTGGGCCAGGATGTAGTGGTGCATTACAAGCCTGACAAGCCTGCGATGGCGACGATGAAGGCCGGGATATCTGCCGGCCTGTTGCGATTCAATCTGCTCTACAGCGCTTTTCTGCTCACGCTTCTTGGGGGTGGTTGGATCTGGGTGGTTCTTCAGTCCCCCGGGCGTTAGTGGCGGATCCCTGGGCTGAGGCCGCTCTCGCCACCGTCGGCATCGATGTCGGCGGCCCCCGCAAGGGCTTCCATGCCGTTGCCCTCAGCGGCGGGGCCTATGCCGCCCAGTTGGCCACCGGCGATGCCGAGGCCCTCGCCCACTGGTGTCGCTCCGTGGTGCGGGCGCGCGTGATCGCCATCGATGCCCCCTGCCGCTGGAGCGTTGATGGGCGCGCCCGCCCCTGCGAGCGGGAGCTGAGGCGGCAGGGGATCATCTGCTTCGCCTCGCCCACCCGCCAGGCCGCCGCCAGCCACCCCAGCGGTTACTACGACTGGATGCTGCAGGGTGAGGCGCTGTACCGAGCCCTCGAGCCCAGCCATCCGCTCGCCACCGCGCTGCCCATCGAAGGGCCGGCCTGCTTCGAAACCTTCCCCCACGCCATCACCTGGCACCGGCGCGGCGGCAACGCCCAGGCCTCCCGGAAGCGCACGCAGCGCCGGGAGTTGCTGCAGCAGGCGGGCATCGACTTGGCGCCGCTCACCAGCATCGACTGGATCGACGCCGCCCTCTGTGCCCTCACGGCCCACCGCGCCACCAGTGGTGGCGCCTGCGTGGCCTACGGCGAACCGGAGACCGGCTGGATCGTGGTGCCTCAGTGAACCGCCGGGGCTTCGGCTCCGCGGAAAACGGAGATCAGCGCCCCCACCAGGCCGAGGGCGGCCGCCAGACGGAAGGCAAACTGCTGGGCGCCAAGAAAGGCCTCCAGCTTGGACCCGCCCAGCCGCGCTCCCACCTCCCCGGCCAGGGCGGCGTCGGCACCGGCGGCGCCGAGGCCGTGGGCGAGCAGGGAGGCCGCCAGCGCCGTTCCAATCGCCTGGCCGAAGTTGCGCGCCGTCGACAGGAACCCGTTGGCCACGCTGAGGTGCTGCGGCGGCACCGTGTTGAGCGTGGCGCTGTTGTTGGGGGGGTGGAACAGGCCGCCGCCCATGCCCAGCAGCACCAGTGGCCCGATGATGCTGGCGTCGGCAGCGTCCGGACCCAGCCAGGACAGGCCCACCAGGCCCGCACTGACGCAGAGCATGCCGGCCGTGCTGAGGGTCCGCGCCCCGGCCCGATCCCCCAGGCTGCTCACCGTCAGGCTCGTGGCGGTGAGCACCAGCGAGAGCGGCACGATCAGCAGGCCCGCCATCACCGGCGTGCGGCCCAGCACCAGCTGGGCGTACAACGGCAGCAGGAAGTAGCAGGCCACCGCGGCCACAAAGTAGAAGGCGGCGGCCACCGAGCCGAAGGTGAAGGCCCGCGAGCGGAACAGGCTGAGGGTCAGCAGCGGTTTGGCCAGGCGCTGCTCCACCGCCACGAACAGGGCCAGAGCCGCCGCACCGCCCAGCAGGAGCGCCAGGCTGGCCCCGTTCAGACCCTGCTGGGAGAGCTGCTCGATCACCAGGAAGGGCGCGCTGGTGGCCACCACCGCCAGCACGGCCCCCGTCCAGTCCATGGCGCTGCGGTCCTGGCTGCGGGGGCGGGCCTTGAGGATCCGGAGGCTGAGGATCAGTCCGGCCAGGCTCACCGCCAGGATCACCAGAAACAGGGAGCGCCAGCCGAACTGGCCGATCAGCAGGCCGCCGAGCACCAGCCCCGTGACCTGGGCCAGCGCCAGGATCGAGGCGTTCACGGCCATGGCCGTGCGCCGCTCCTGCTTCGGGAAGACGGCGTTGATCTCGGCCATCACGTTGGCCAGCACCAGGCCGCCGCCCACGCCCTGGAGCACGCGGAAGCCGATCAGGATCTCCACCGTCGGCGCCAAGGCGCACAGCACCGACGTGACGACGAGGACGCCCATGCCGAGGACGACGATGCGCCGGCGTCCCCAGATGTCGGCCAGGCGTCCGGCCGGCAGCAGGGTGACCGTCACGGTGAGCAGGTAGGCGACGATCACCCACTTGAGAACCGGCAGCCCGACGCCGAACTGACGCGCCATCGCCGGCAGGGCGAGGGTGACGATGAACCCGTCCATGTAGACAACGAAGTTGCCGCATTCCACGGCGGCCAGGGTCCACCAGCGGTCGGGATTGGCCGGCGGCGCTTCGCCCGGATGCTGGACGGCGGCGTTGACCTGGTCCATGGCCGGTGCTGCCCTGATGCTGAACGCACAGGTGCGGAACGCTAGGGGACGGCGGCGGTGGGTGGGGTGCCGGAACATGCCCAGGCATCGAGGACGACAGGCTGATCGGGACCATGGCCGGGCTCGGCTTTTCCGGCATCAGCTGGCCGGCTTTTCCTGCACTGCTACCTCCCTTTTTCCTGCATTAGAGTCTCGGCATCTGATGCATTGGCTCCCGCCGCATGGCCTCCGCCTACCGCCTCCGCATCGCCGATGCCGAGCTGCGGGCCTGCCTGGCCGCCGCCGGAGCTGTGGTGATCGAGGGCCCAAAAGCCTGCGGCAAGACCCGCATGGCCCAGCAGCTGGCCGCTTCCACGGTGCTGCTGGATGTGGACAGCGGCGCTCGCCAGGCCCTGGCTGTCGATCCGGCCCTGGTGCTGGCGGGGCCCCGGCCGCGCCTGCTGGACGAGTGGCAGGTGGAGCCGGCGCTCTGGAACCACGTGCGCCGGGCGGTGGATGCCGTCGATGCGCCTGGGCAGTTTCTGCTCACCGGTTCAGCGGTGCCGGCCGATGACGCCGAACGCCATACCGGAGCCGGTCGCTTTTCCTTTCTGCGCCTGCGCCCCATGACCTTGCTGGAAAGTGGCGCCGGCCAGGGAGGTGTGTCGCTGTCGGGCCTGCTCGAGGGCCTGCCGCCCAGCTGCGCCGATCCAGGCTTGGGGGTGGCGGATCTCGCCGAGCTCATCTGCCGCGGTGGCTGGCCGGCCCAGCTGGAGCGGCCTCTCGCGGCGGCCTCACGGGCCGCCCGCGACTACCTGGAGCAGGTGCGGCAGGTGGACGTGCAGCGGGTGGATGGGCGGCGGCGGGATCCCCAGCGGCTGGGGGCCCTGCTGCGCTCCCTGGGCCGCAACGTGGCCACCGAGGTGCGCCTGTCCACCCTGGCGGCGGATGCCGGTGGAGCCGATGGGCCGCTCGACCCGCGCACCGTGGCCGACCATCTGCAGGCCCTGGAGCGGCTGATGGTGCTCGAAAACCAGCCCGCCTGGGGCCCCCATCTGCGCTCCAAGGCCACCCTGCGCCAGGCACCCCGGCGCCACTTCTGCGACCCCTCCCTGGCGGTGGCGGCCCTGGTCGGCAGCCCCGATCGCCTGCTCAACGACCTGGAGTGGCTGGGCCTGCTGTTCGAGTCGCTGGTCATCCGCGACCTGCGCGTGCTGGCCCAGGGGCTGGATGGTGAGGTGTTCCACTACCGCGACGACTACGGCGTGGAGGTGGACGTCATCGTCCAGCTGCGCGATGGCCGCTGGGGGGCGATCGAAATCAAGCTGGGCCAGGGCCAGGTGGAGGCCGCTGCCGCAGGCCTGCTGCGCTTCTCCCAGCAGATCGATACGGCCCGCACCGGCGAACCTGCCTTCCTGGCGGTGGTCTGCGGCAGCGGCTACGGCTATCGGCGCGCCGATGGCATCGACGTGGTGCCGGTGGCGGCGCTGGGGCCTTGAATCGGCAGCAGAAGGCCGAGATCGTCAAGGACATCACCGACTCACGCGTTCGTGTGCCCGGCAAGAGGCCCGGGCACACCCATGCCGTCATCCAGGAGATCGACGACGAGAACTGGGGGTTCTCCGGGATGCTCACGGACGACTGGAAGGCGGCGCAGGCGGGGACATCCAGCCATGGGCGATAGACCTGCCACCGATGGGGAGGCAAGGTTCCAGGCCAGCCGGGAGACCGAGGGGAAGGTGCTGGAGAAAGCGTTTGCGGGCATCCCCGCCGGTGCCCGGATGCTGGTCGTCACCCCTCGGATCGTCGATGCGGCGGTGTGCGAAATCGCGGATGGGGCCGATGACGCCTGTCCGGTCACGACCGGGATCGCCCTTCGGGCCGTGGCCGAGCGCTCCTACGCCGACACTTGGGCGCGCTCACGCTCACCTGGGTGGAGTTCCCTGCAGCGAGCGTCGCCTGGATCGGCCCCGGCGGCAGGCCCGCCACATGGCGTTCTTCCGCTTTCTCCAGCCGGGCCTTCTGCAGCACGTGCGGCACCACGATCGGAGCCATCGACGACGACCCGGTCGATGCCATCGGCGCGTTCGACAAGCCCCACCTCAAGGATCTGGCCCCGACGGCCCACTCCTACCTCTCGCGCTGGCCGCGGTGGTGGCATGTCGCGTCTGACGCCGAGACACGCCGGGGTGGCGATTCTCCCTGACGGGGCAAGAACGCGCCCATTCCCTACCCTGAGCCCATGGCAGATGCTGACATCCGCTGGCGACAGCGGTTTGACAACTTCGAGCGGGCCTTGCAGGTGCTGGCCCGCGGTGTTGCGCTGGCCCAGCAGCGCCCGCTGAGCGAGTTGGAGCAGCAGGGGCTGATTCAGGGATTCGAGTTCACCCATGAACTCGCCTGGAATCTGCTCAAGGACTATCTGCAGTATCAGGGAATCGAGGGCATCATTGGATCACGCGATGCCACGCGCCTGGCCTTTCAAAGTGGTCTAGTCGACGATGGTGAGGGCTGGATGGCGATGATCAAGGCCCGCAACCAGTCTTCGCACACCTACAATCTTGAGCAGGCCAAGGCGATCGCCCACGACGTGATCGATCGCTTCGCTCCTCTGTTCAGCGCCCTGCGAGTGCGCTTCGAGGCTCTCAGCCATCCCCGGCCATGATCAGCAGTGCCACGATGGCCTCAGCCCAGGCCATCGGCTTGCCGGAGTCGGCCGTGGCGGCCATCCGGAGGGTGCTCGCCGGCTACCCCGAGGTGGAGGCCGCGATCCTCTACGGCTCCAGGGCCCTTGGCCGCCACCGCCCGGCCTCCGATATCGATCTCACCCTGACGGGCCACGCCATCAGCAACGCCACCCTGGCCCGCATTGATGCCGATCTCGATGATCTGCTCCTGCCCTGGGTGATCGATCTTTCCGCACGCGCCGCCATCAGCCATCCCGCCCTTCTGGAGCACATCGAACGGGCCGGTGTGCTGCTCTACCAACGTTCGGATCCGCCAGCCTTCCCTCCCTGACCGTCCTCTCACGTCTGGTGGAGGCGATCGAGACCGGCGCCGAGGCCGAGGTGGTGATCGCCCGCAACGGCCGGCCCGTGGCCGGTTCGTGGCGCCCGAGTCGATCGATGGCGCCAATCCCCTGATCGCCGATCTGTTCGAGCAGGGCTGATGCGCCTGCTGCTCGACACCCACAGCTTTCTATGGGCCATCACCGATGACCCGAAGCTGGGGCCCCTCAGCCGGGACCTGATCACCAACCAGGCCAGCGCGGTGTTTCTCAGCCATGTGTCGCTCTGGGAGATCGCCATCAAGCACACCCTGGCCCGTGGCGACATGCCCCTGTCGGCTCGCGAGGCCATCGCCTGCTCGTCGCCCAGGCCATCAGCGGCCCCCTCACCCTGCTCAGTGCCGACGCGGCGTTCGCCGCCTATGGCTGGCCTCTGCAGGATGCCCGTGGCTGAAGCGGCCGCGCTCACCTGGGCTGTTTCCCGTAGGGGGCGGGATCCCAGAAGACGAAGATCGACTGCTTCGCCAGCCGATACACCTGACCGCGGTTGCCCTCCAGGATCTCCCGCCGGACCGGTTTCCCCCGCTGGTCGACGAAGGCATCGGGGGTGCTCGCGTTGGGCTTGAGCTCGATCCTCTGGCCGCCCTTGAGCTGGATGCTGACGAATCCCTGCCGTTGCGAGAAGGTGCACAGCCCGGAGGAGGTGGCCTTGTCGTCCCCGGCGGGGAAGACATCGCAGCGGGCCTGCACGGTGTCGGCCAGCGCCGGTGCCGCCGCCACCACGGACGCCAGGCCCAGCAGGGAGGCGGCAAGGATCGGAAGACGTCGCATCGGCGGGCTCGTTACTGCTCTGAACGTACGCATCACGAGGGCTGTGGCCGGGTTGGGCCAACGCCGCTGTGTCAGTTGTTGACGGCCTGGGTCGGTGAGAGGGTCCCGCTGCAGCATGGGGCCTTCCCGAGTCGGGGAGATCGCCGCCATGGGTTTGATCGGCCTCGCCATGGCCCTCCTTCTGGCCCTGGGCGGCAGCGCCTTCGGCTGGGTACCGCCGGCCCTGGCCCAGGCCGCCGCCGGCCCCAACGCCACCCGCCCCAACATCATCTACATCGTCTCCGACGATCAGGGCTGGAAGGACGTGGGCTTCCACGGCTCCGACATCCGCACCCCCAACCTCGATGCCCTGGCCCGGGGCGGCGCCCGGCTGGAGCAGTTCTACGCCCAGCCGATGTGCACGCCCTCGCGGGCCGCCCTGATGACGGGCCGCTACCCCCATCGCTACGGGCTGCAGACCCTGGTGATTCCCTCCGCCGGCACTTATGGCCTGCCCACCGATGAATGGCTGCTGCCCCAGGCCCTGAAGGCTTCCGGTTACGAGACGGCGATCGTGGGCAAGTGGCATCTCGGCCACGCCGATCGCAAGTACTGGCCCCGGCAGCGCGGCTTCGATCACCAGTACGGCCCCCTGCTGGGCGAGATCGATTACTTCTCCCACTCCGCCCACGGCACGCGGGACTGGTTCCGCGACGATCAGCCCATCCGGGGGAAGGGCTACGTCACCCAGCTGCCCGGCCATGAGGCCGCCCGCGTGATCGAACGGCACGACGCCCGTTCGCCCCTGTTTCTCTATCTGGCCTTCACGGCCCCGCACGCCTCCTATCAGGCTCCCCAGGCGTATCTCGACCGCTACCGGCAGATCGCCGATCCCGCCCGGCGGGCCTACGCGGCGATGATCACCGCCATGGACGACGAGATCGGCCGGGTGCTGCGGGCGCTCGATCGGCGCCACCTGCGGGAGAACACGCTGATCGTCTTCCAGAGCGACAACGGCGGACCGCGCTCGGCCCGCTTCACCGGTGAGGTGGACATGTCGAAGAGCACCATTCCCGCCGACAACGGCCCCTACCGGGATGGCAAGGGGACGTTGTACGAAGGCGGCACACGGGTGGTGGCCCTCGCCAACTGGCCGGGCCGGATTCCCGCGGGTTCGGTGCTGAACCAGCCCATCCACATCGTCGACATGTTCCCAACCCTGCTGCCCCTGGCCGGCGCCCCCCTCGCCCCCGGCCCGGGCAAGGGCAAGCCGCTGGATGGGCTGGATGTCTGGCCGGCCCTTGCCGAAGGTCAGGCCTCCCCCCGCGACGCGGTGGTCTACGACATCGAGCCCTTCCGTGGCGCCCTGCGGCAGGGCGACTGGAAGCTCGTCTGGCAGGCGACGCTGCCTTCGAAGCTGGAGCTGTTCAACCTGGCGGAGGATCCCGGCGAAACAACCAACCTGGCGGCCCGGTACCCCGAGACCGTGACGGCACTCCAGCAGCGCATCGAGGCCCAGGCCCGGGACGCCGCCCCGCCCCTGATCCTCGAGGAGGCGCTCGGAGCGATCAAGCCCGTGCTCTTCGGCTCCGTTGCCTTTCCCAGCGATCACAAGACACTGGAGGCCCAGCCCTGAGCGTCCCCATGACCATCCACCGGCTCCGGCGACTCGCCCTCCTCCCGATGCTGCTGGCGGCCCTGCCGCCGGTGGCCGCCGCCGCTGCGCCCGGGGTGTCGCCGCGTTACGCCCTGATGTGCCCGCCAGGATCACGACGCCCGATGCGGTCAGGACGCGGATCGGCACGCTGCGCTTCCGGGATGGCGCCCCGGATGCGGCCACGGCCCGGCTGGTGTTCGACCAGATCGATTTCAGCCGCGGCATCGAGGCCTTTCTCAGGGGCATGTCGGCCACCTCGGTGCACGCCATCTGCCGCGGGCTCGAGCAGGCGGGCGTGAAGACGAACCAGGCGATCGGCGTCACCGAGCAGCTGCTCGATGCCCGCTCCCTGTTCCTCACGCCCAACACCACCACGGTGTACGCGATGGCCTGCCTCGACCTCAGGGACGGGCCGATGGTGCTGCGGGTGCCGCCGCGGGTGCTCGGCCCGGTGGACGACGCCGATTTCCGCTGGGTCACCGACGTGGGGCTGACCGGCCCCGACCGCGGCGCCGGCGGCGCCTACCTGTTCGTGCCCCCCGGTTACCGGGGGGCCGTTCCCCAGACGGGCTTCCACGTCGCCCGGCCACGCACCAACCGGCTGCTGGTCTTCTATCGGGTCTTCGTCGAGGGGGGCGATCTGGCCGCCGCCACGGCCTCGGTCAAGGGGGCCGCGGCCGTCTACCCCCTGGCCAGGGCGGCCCAGCCGCCGGCCACCGCCCTCGTCAACCTCTCGGGCGTCCGCTTCAACACCATCAGCGCCAATGACGTCAGCTTCTACGAGGAGCTCAACGCCGTGGTGCAGAGCGAGCCCGCCGACTGGGTGGACCCGGACACGGTGGGGCTGTACGCGGCGATCGGCATCCGCAAGGGCCGGCCGTTCGCGCCGGACGAGCGCCTGCGGGCCACGCTGAGCGACGCCGTGGCGGTGGCCAACGGCTTCGCCCGCGCCAATGCCTTCGCCTCCCGCGATCCCCGCACCCGCCTCTACGCCGACCGCCAGTGGATCACGCCGTTCGTCGGCGGCAGCTATCAGCTCCTCTCGGGGGCGGAGCGACTGCTCGATGCCCGGGCCATGTTCTTCTATCTCGCCACCGGCATCACCCCGGCCATGAGCCAGGCGAAGCCCGGCACCGGCTCCGCCTATGCGGTGGTGTTCCGCGACGGGCAGGGCCGCTACCTCGACGGCGGCCGCACCTACGCGGTGACCCTGCCCGGACCGATTCCGGCGAAGAACTTCTAGGCTTTCACGGTCTACGACAACCAGACCCGCTCCCTGCTGGCGACGGACCAGAAGTCAGCGGGTCTGGACAGCAACCTCCCCGGACTTCAGAAGAACGCCGACGGTGGGGCGACGATCTGGTTCGGGCCGAAGCCGCCGGCCGGCGGGGAGGCCAACTGGGTGCAAACCTGGCCCGGCAAGGGCTTCAACGTCATCCTGCGGCTCTACGGACCCCTGGAGCCCTACTTCGACCAGCGCTGGAAACCGGGTGACCTGGAGCCGTCCGACGTCCCCCTCACACGATCGCCAGCGCCGTGAGTGAGCCGCTGTAGCCGGTGATCTCGACGATGGCGTCGCTGGCGGCCTGGAAGCCGGCGGTTCCGTCGTTGAGGGCCAGGAAGGTGCGGCTGCCGCCGCCGCTGCCGCCGGCGGCCAGGGTGAAGGTGGCCCCGCCGTTGGCGGCGAAGCTGGCGGGGGTGAGCACCGCGGCCAGGGCGGCGGGGGTGAGGTCGGCCACGGCCCCCAGTTCCCGCAGGGCGGCGGCCGACACCGCCTGCGGGCCATCGATGCGGTCGCTGCCGATCACCAGATCGGTGATCTGGTCGGGGGCGGCCAGCAGCGAATCGCGCAGGCTGGCGAGGCGGAACGTGTCGGCGCCCCCCAGGCCGGTGAGCACGTCGGCGCCGGGGCCGCTGCTGAGGCTGTTGGCGGCGGCGTTGCCCGTGAGGAAGCTGGGGTTGGCGGCGCTGAAGGCCAGCCGGCCGGCGCCGCCGAACAGGGCCGCCGCCGTGAGGGCGCCGCTGTGGCCCAGGGCCCGGCCCTGGCTGGCATTGAAGCCCACGGTCACGCTGCGGCCGGGCTGGATCGCGCTGGCCCAGGCGTCGCCGCTGACGACGTGGCGGAACAGGCCGCCCGCCAGCGCCGTGCTGCTGATCCGCACCCCCCAGGGCGTGCCGCTGGGCCGGTGCGG
>Ga0194134_10003642_pt1 | contig 16350 bp, 21 predicted proteins | sample TA2KigOff0mmetaG_FD_148602 | JGI IMG/M metagenome (GOLD analysis project Ga0194134, IMG submission 148602) | Freshwater microbial communities from Lake Tanganyika, Tanzania - TA2015056 Kigoma Offshore 0m | ecosystem: Environmental > Aquatic > Freshwater > Lake | place: Tanzania: Lake Tanganyika... | reverse complement strand
ATATTGGTGAGTCATCGAGGCGTAAACTAAGTAACCACCCGTTGTATGCAAAGCACCCTTTGGTTTTCCAGTTGATCCTGAGGTGTAGAGAATAAATAATGGATCCTCTGCATTCATTTCTTCAGGCTTACAAGTGGTTGACATTTTAGAAGTTAATTCGTGATACCAAACATCTCGTTTTGAATCGAAAGGCACGTTGCCACCAGTTCTTTTAAGGACAATACACTTTTTAACATTTGGACATTTTTTTAACGCTTCATCAATATTTTTCTTTAGAGGTATAACTTTTTGACCTCTTAATCCTTCATCGGCGGTTATTACAAATTCTGATTTGCAATCTAAAATCCTGTTAACGATAGAGTCAGGAGAAAAACCGCCAAATACTACCGAATGAATTGCTCCAATTCGTGTGCATGCAAGCATCGCATATACGCCTTCTGGAACCATGGGCATATAAATAGTAACCCGATCTCCTCTTTTAACTCCAATTTCTTTTAATCCATTTGCAAGTTTACAAACTTGATCGCTTAACTCTTGATAAGTAATATTTTTAGATTCTTTTGGATCATCTCCTTCAAAAATAATTGCAGTTTGTTTTGCTCTTTTAGGAAGATGTCTATCAATACAATTATAAGAAACGTTTGTGGTACCATCGTAGAACCATTTGATAGAAACTTTTTTTGTGCTGTAAGTTACTTCTTTAACTTTTGTGTAAGGTTTAAACCAATGAATTCGCCTTCCCTCCTCAGCCCAAAATTTTTCATTATTTTCAATGGACTGTTTATATTTAGCCTCGTAAGATGATTGATTAATATAGGAATTTTTAGCCCACTCCGCAGGCACTTTAAAAAGTTTGTCGCTCATGATCCCCTAATCTTTTTTTTATTTTTTAAATTCTACCCATCTTGCATATTATTTTCCAGCTTTTAGAATCTATTGGCATTACTGATAATCTACTCTGTTTTATAAGAGGTAAATGTGAAATTTCTTTGTTTTCTTTTATTTCCATAAGAGAAACAGGCTCTATGAAATCTTTATGATATGCAACTTTAACTGCTACAAATTTTTTTTCTTTATCTGTTGGATCAATAAATGCTGTTTTGATAACTTTAACTATTCCAATAATTTTCTTATCTTCATTGGAATGGTAAAAAAAACAATGATCTTCTAGTTTCATTTGTTTTAAATAATTTGCAGCTTGATAATTCCTAACCCCATCCCAAATAGTTCCTTTAGAGCCTGCTTTTTTTTGATCATTAAATGACCATACCGAGGGTTCAGATTTTATTAGCCAATAGTTCATGTTATATTTTTTTAATTTTTAAGAAGTGCCTGTGTCAAAACAAAGCCAAACTTATTCATATAAATCAACAACTTTTTAAAATTAACAACGCTAAAAACTAATATTTTACCCCCGCCCCTTTTAAAAAAGGCGCCTCAGGATCTAACGGCCATCTTGGCTTTGCAAGGACCTCAAGGTTATCCTCAATCCCATTTTTAAATCTTTCAATTCCAGCCCAAGCAATCATTACAGCATTATCACTACAAAGTTCTGTGGGTGGGAAAAAATTTTCAAAGCCCATCTCTTTGCTTAATTTATGTAAATTATTTCTAATACTTTTATTTGCAGCAACTCCACCTGATATTACAAAAACTTTTTTATTTTTTTTATATGTAGAATTGAATTCATTCATCGCAGATTTACATTTAACATTTAAAATTTCATTGATCGTTCTTTGAAAAGATGCAGCAAGATTTTGTTTATCTTTTTCTGATTTTATCTTTGATGATAATTGTAGAATTGCTGTTTTTAAACCTGCAAAAGATAAATTACATCCTGGATGATTCAGAATGGGTCTTGGTAATACATAAGCATTTTCATTTCCATTTTCTGCAAGTTTTTCAATTTTAGGTCCTCCTGGAAATTCAAGACCAATCATTTTTGCCGCTTTGTCAAAGGTCTCGCCAAGTGCATCATCTATGGTTGTTCCAATCCTCTTATATCTCCCAATGCCTTCAACAATTAAAAATTGCGTATGTCCTCCAGAGACTAACAACAGCAAGTAAGGAAATTCTATTTTATCAAAAATTCTTGGTGTCAAGGCGTGTCCCTCTAAATGATTAATTGCAAGGAAAGGTTTTTTTAAAATTCCAGCAATACTTTTTCCAGCACTTAAGCCAACCATTAAACAAACTAACAGACCAGGACCTGCCGTTGCTGCAACACCATCTAATTTTGTAAATTCACATTTACTATCTTCAATGGCTTTTTTAATAATAATATCAATTTTTTCGGCATGAGATCTTGCGGCGTTTTCAGGAACTACTCCTCCAAATTTTAAATGTTCATTAACTTGGCTAGAGACTATATTGGATAATATTTTTACATTTCCCTTACTATCTTCCCTCACAACTGCAGCAGCAGTTTCATCACAACTAGTCTCGATTCCAAGGAATGTTAAATCTTTTTTCATAGAAGTATTGAGTGTGATCACCTGTCGCTATAAAAAGTAGCGCTAATATACAGCAAAATGCTATTAAATCAGCAAAATGTTAAGAAATAGAAATATTATCATAGGAACCAGAGGCAGCAGACTATCCCTTGCCCAAGCTGAACATCTTCGAGACGAACTTTTGCTTGCTTATCCTGGAGTAAAAGCTGAGCAACTAATTATTAAAATTATAAAAACTTCGGGCGATAAATTTAGAACAGAAAATTTAGGAATGATGGGAGGTAAAGGACTTTTTGTCAAAGAGTTGGAAGAGTCTTTACTAGAAAAATCAATTGATGTTGCTGTGCACTCATTAAAAGATGTACCAACTTTTTCATTAAATAAATTATCTCTTGCTTGTTTTTTAAAAAGAACAGATGAGCGAGATGCATTCTTGTCTCCTGTTGCAAGTTCATTTGCCAACTTAAAATCAGGATCTACGGTAGGGACTTGTTCAGTGAGAAGATTTTCGCAATTAAAAAGACTTCGGAATGATTTAAAGATTGTTCCTATTAGAGGAAATATCGACACCAGAATTAATAAGATGAAAGAGGGAATTTATGACTCCATAGTGCTAGCAGCATCTGGATTAAAAAGATTAGGATTTCATAGTGAAGTAAGAGAATATTTTGAGAAAGATGTAATTATACCATCTGCTGGACAAGGAATAGTAACTGTCCAGTGTAGAGACGAAGATTTAGAATTAAAAGAAATTTTAAAAATCATAAATGATCAAGAAACACAAATTTTAGCTGAGGCGGAGCGTTCTTTATTAAAAACATTAAATGGAGCTTGTGATACTCCCGTTGGAGCAAATGCTATTATCAATGATGAAGGTGAATTATTTTTGCAAGCAGAATTGTTATCTTTGGATGGAAAAAAATCTTTCAGAGCTCATAAAACTGGAATTATAGAAAAAGCAAAAAGTATAGGAATTGATGTGGCTGAAGAGATTTTATCTAAGGCTGGAGAAAATTTTATTATTTCGGAGACAAAACTTGCACATACTATTCACAAAAAGTCAGAATAGTTCTGAGATTTTAATTAATAAATTAATTTTAAAAGGTCATAAAATAACTAATTTTTCAATATTTAATATCAAACCCATAACAATACCTGATATTAATTTTAAAAAATTTACCTCAATTATTTTTACAAGTTCAAATTCAATTCATAATTTAAAAAAATTGAATAATATTGATCATCTTAAATGTTTTTGTGTAGGTGAACAGACAGCTGACACAGCAAAAAAAATTGGATTTAAAAATATACAAGTCGGTGGAATAAATTATTTTAAACTGCGTGATTTTATTTTTAAAAATTGCGATAAAAATAAAGAGAAATTTATTTACATTAGAGGAGAATTTATCTCTAATGATCTAGAAAAAGATTTTAAAGAAAAAGGTTTTTTTTTAGAAAGCATCATTAATTATACTACCGAGCCAAATTTAAATATTAATCCACAATTAATAAAAGATTTAAAAAATAAGTTAATAGACGTTATTTTTGTTTATTCAAAAAGAGCTGCAGATCAATTACTGAAGATAATTTTAAATAATAAAATTGCAAATGATTTAGATAATTGTAGTTTGTTTTGTATTAGCATTAACGTTGCAAATACTTTAAAAAGATTAAAGTGGAAAAAAATTAAAATTTTTTTGCCAGGCGAAGAAGAGTTATCATTACTATAAAGGACTTTTAGTGATCATAGATGGAAAAAAATTTGCTCAAAAGTTAAGAGTTAAAATTAAAAAAGAAATTAAATTTATAAAAAATAAAAAAAAAATAACACCAGCCCTTACGGTTATTCTTGTGGGGAATCATTCTCCGAGTGAGATTTATGTTAGAAACAAAGAACTATCAGCCAAAGAAGTCGGTATTAATTCCAAGGTTTTAAGATTTAAAAACTCTATCTCTGAGACAAAATTAATTTCAGTTATTAGAAAATTAAATAAAGATAAAAGAGTTCATGGAATATTAGTGCAGTTACCTTTGCCAGATCATATTCATGGTCATAAAATTATTGAAGAAATTGATCCTAGAAAAGATGTAGATGGTTTTCATCCAATTAATGTTGGAAACTTATCTTCAGGAAAAGACTCTTTAATTTCTTGTACACCGCTTGGATGTTATTTGATGATTAAGAGTGTTAGAAAAAATTTATCAGGGCTTAATGCATTAATGATTGGTAGATCTAATTTAAATGGAAAACCCATGACACAGTTATTATTAAAAGAAGATTGCACTGTTACAATTGGCCATTCCAAAACAAAAAATTTAAAGGAATTATGTAGAAAAGCTGACATTGTTGTTGCTGCGGTGGGTAAAGCAAATCTAGTGAAAGGCGACTGGGTTAAAAAGGGAGCCATTGTAATTGATGTAGGTATTAATAGAGTTAAGAATAAAAATAGTTACAAAATAGTAGGAGATGTTGAATTTAAATCTGTTGTTAAAAAAGCAAAAGCTATAACACCAGTTCCAGGCGGTGTTGGCCCTGTAACAATTGCGTGTCTTTTAAATAATACTCTAAAAGCTTTTAAGAATATTAATTATTTATCTTCTAAGTAGGCGAGCGTTCTTTTTAATAAAGTTTTCCACTCTTTTTTTATTAAATGTTTTATTTTCCTCAAAGGAAACATTTTTCATTGAATAGATACTTTTACTAGAAATTCTTGAAACAATACTTACGTTTCCCTTATAAATCTTCAATTTAACTGTTCCCTGAACTCGAGATCTTTTTTGGTCAATAATTTTTTGTAATCTTAATCTTTCATTTGAATACCAAAATCCATTGTAGATTAGTTCTGCAAATCTAGACATAACAGCATCTTTTTTATGTGCAGTCTCCTTATCTAAAGTAAGAGATTCTATAGCTCGATGAGCAAACAAAAGAATAGTTCCCCCTGGTGTCTCGTAAACACCTCGAGATTTTATTCCAATAAATCTATTTTCAACAAGGTCTACTCTACCAACACCATTTTTTCCGCCAATATTGTTTAATAGTGTTAGTAATTTGCTTGGAGAACATTTTTTATTATTAATACTTACTGCATCACCATTTTTAAAACCAATGGTCACATAGGATGGTTTATTTGGAGCTTTCTCAGGCGAAACTGTTCTTTGAAAAATAAACTCCGGAGCCTGTTTTGATGGATCTTCAAGAATTTTACCCTCTGTAGAAGTATGAAATAAATTATCATCCACAGAGAATGGCGGAGCCCCTTTTTTATCAGATGGCACAGGAATATTATTTTTTTTAGCATATTTAATGAGGTCACTTCTTGATGCAAAATCCCAATCACGCCATGGAGCAATAATTTTAATTTTTGGATTAAAATAATAATAAGCTAGTTCAAATCTTACTTGATCATTTCCTTTGCCGGTTGAACCATGGGATACAGCATCAGCTTTAAATTTTTTAGCAACTTGAATTTGACGTTTTGCAATAAGGGGTCGAGCAATAGAAGTCCCAAGTAAATAAATTCCTTCATATAAAGCATTTCCTCTAATCATTGGAAAAATATAATCTTTTACAAAAACATCTTTTAAATCTTCGATAATAATATTTTTAACGCCAAGATTTTTTGCATTTTTAATTATTTTCTTTCTATCAATTTCTTGCCCAAGATCTGCTGTGTAAGCAATAACTTCAGCTTGATAGTTTTCTTGAAGCCAGCGTAAAATTACTGAAGTATCGAGACCGCCAGAATAAGCTAAAACAATTTTTTTAACTTTTTTTCCCATTATTTATGAACTGAAATTACATTTCTTTTTAGCGGCTTCATATGCATCACTAAATCCATTTAATGAGAATGTGTCGATCGTTTTTGTTCCTCTAACTGAGGTTGCGGTAACTTTAGCTTGTGTAGATTTTCTCATAAGTTCTATCAAAGAAATTTCGTCTTCATATTTTGTAAGCCAAGCAAAATTATCTTCCGTTTCAAAGTTGAATTCCTTTTTCTCTATGGCAAGATTGACTTTAGAGGAGGCTTTATAATTGTAACCACTCGTAACGCTTATTTCATTTTGAATTTTGTCGTTAGCTCTAAAACTTACAAAAATTCGAGACTCTGCTCTATTTAGATTTTTGGGATCAGAGGCTATGGGACTTGATACAGCATAGCAAACTTGCTGACCATTAATATTAGTATTTTGAGCAGTCCAGTTTTTAAATTGTCCATCTAATTTGATTTGAGAAAATATTTTTTGTTCAAAAGACAAAAGACAAATTATGGAAAATAATAAAACTCTTAGGGACATGGGTTTGAATATTTTAATTGAACATTATTAATGTCTTTTATTACATCATTAGTAAGCGACAGATCAATACTATCAATATTCTTCTTTAGTTGATCCATAGATGTTGCGCCAATAATTGTTGAAGTTACAAATTTTTGAATAATGCAAAATTGTATTGCCATTTGTACGGGATCAATATTGTGTTTTTTAGCAACTTCGCAGTAAGCCTTAACTGCTGGCTCAGTATTTAGAGTTCTGTATCTATCAAATCTATTTCCCCATAAAACTTCTCTTGATCCAGCAGGTTTTTTTCCACCTAAATATTTACCACTTAAATGTCCACCACCCAAAGGAGAGTAGGCAAGTAATCCAATTCTTTCTCTAATTGAGATTTCTGAAAGTCCAACCTCATAACTCCTATTTAAAAGACTATAAGGATTTTGAATTGTTATTGGTTTTGAAATATTATGTTTTTCAGCAAGTTTGATATATTGACTTGTGCCCCAAGAAGTTTCATTGGATAATCCATAATATTTTATTTTTCCAGCTCTAATCAAAGACGCCATTGCCTCCATTGTTTCAAGAATTGGAACTACATCGTTAGTTTCAGTATGTTCATATTCAAGTCCACTGAATACATTTAAAGGTCGATCTGGCCAGTGCAATTGATAAATATCTATATGATCAATTTGTAAGTTTCTTAAACTATTTTCGATTGCAGAATTTATTTGTTTTTTATTAAGCCGTGTTTCTTTTTCACCAGGTCTAATCCAATTCATTCCAGATCTTCCAACAACTTTATCTGCAATAATAATTTGATCTCTTTTTTTTGTTTTTTTTAACCATAGACCAATAATTCTATTTGTTTCACCACACGTTTCCTTTGTAGGAGGTATTGAATATAATTCAGCAGTATCAAAAAAATTTATACCTTTAGAAAAAGCATAATCCATTTGCTCAAAACCATCCTGCTCGGTGTTTTGCATGGAGCCCCAAGTCATTGTGCCAAGACAAATTTGGCTAACGTTTAAGTCAGTATTAGGTATTTTATTAAATTTCATAATTTTTTATTTCAAAAAACCAATGGAATAGCCTTTTTTTAAGCTTCTTGAAAAGAACATATTTTAACATTATGTATTTGGTCAAACAAACATATAGGTAAAAAAAAATATGAATTTAAAGTACGGTCAAACAAGAGCTACGACACGTGTAGAGTCAGGTGCCATAGATCAGGGCCTTAGATCCTACATGTTGAAGATCTACAATTACATGGCATCAGGAGTTCTGGTGACAGGTTTTGTGGCGTTATTCTTATTTAAATATTCGGTAGTAACAAATGAAACAGGTTCGATTACTGGCTTAACGAGCTTAGGTAATGCTATCTATAACTCTGGATTAATGTGGGTGATTGCCCTTGCTCCATTAGGCGTTGTTATGTGGATGAGTTTTGGACTTGCGAAAATGAGCGCATCAAAAGCGCAAACACTGTTCTGGGTTTTTGCAGCTTTAATGGGCGCATCACTTTCATCAATTTTTATGGTTTATGTTGGAGCAAGTATCGCTCGAGTATTTTTCATAACAGCAGGAACTTTTGCTGCAATGAGTCTTTATGGATACACAACTAAATCTGATTTAAGTAAGCTCGGATCGTTTTTGATGATGGGTTTAATTGGAATAATAATTGCATCAATTGTAAATATTTTTCTTAAATCCTCTCAGATGGAATTTATAATCTCAATACTTGGTGTTTTAATTTTTGTTGGTCTCACAGCTTATGATACGCAAAAAATCAAAGACATGTATTTTGATGGAGGAGATTCTGAAGTAATGGCAAAAAAATCTATTATGGGTGCTTTAACACTTTATTTAGATTTTATTAATTTGTTCATTATGCTTCTTAGAGTATTCGGACAAAGAAGAGACTAATTAATTTATTTTTTTATAGCCCCAAAGATTTGGGGCTATAAACTAGATGAACCAATCAAATTTACTAAAGCCTGACTGGTCAAAAATACCAGCTCCCAAATTAGACGTATCTCTAGAATATTTAAATAATTTTATAATTCCGGAAATAAAACTTCAAAGCACAAGCGGAGATGAAATTGATTTGTCAAAATTAATTGGATTAACGATTATTTATGTTTACCCCATGACAGGCCAACCAAATGTTGCGTTACCGCAAGGATGGGATGAAATACCGGGGGCGAGAGGCTGCACGCCACAATCATGTAGTTTTCGAGATAATTTTTCAGAGCTTAAGAATTTAAATATTAAGAATATTTTTGGACTTTCAAGTCAGACTACTAAATATCAAAAAGAAATGTCAGAAAGACTTCATCTTCCTTATTCTATTCTTTCAGATGAAAAATTAATATTCACCAATGCTTTAAAGCTACCTACCTTTAAAGTAGATAATATGAATTTAATTAAAAGAATAACTTTAATTTTAAATAATAATAAAATAATTAAATATTTCTATCCCGTATTTCCTCCTGATCAAAATGTAAATGAAGTAATTTCTTGGCTAAAAAAAAGATAAATATTTTTTAAATTACCCAAACATTAAACCTGCAATACCAACGAACAAATATAAACCAAAATAAAAAATTATTAGAACCAAAGTCCAGTAACAATTTACTAACCTATTTTTAAAAATTTTTTTATTTATAATTATTTTAGACTCTTTGGGTTCCCAAATTGACTTTTTAAATTTTTGCGTATCATAACTATATTTCCAGTAATCTTGACTAGTTTGATCTTTATCTCCTGTTTCATATTTTTTTAAATAATTTGATATAAAAATTAATAAATAGATTGCTACCGTCAAAATTAAAATTGACCAAAATGCTTTTATTCCTAAAATAAAGAGTAAAATTATTGCTCCAGCTATAAGTATAAATGGATTTTTCATTTAATCATTTTTCTTAAAACTAAGAAAATTGAAACTAATATAAGGGGTAAAAAAATAGCACCTATATAACCATACTCATCTAAAACCCAATTTAAAAGAAAGAGGAAGCAGGCTATCCCAGCCAAAACAGATAGTAAGTAGATAATAAAATTGTTTTTCATAAAATTATTTTAATTTAATTAGATAATAATTTCATTAAATTTTAAATTATTATCTTTAATCTTACATTAGTTTCTTGAGCATTTTTTTGAACAATACTTAACAAAATCCCAATTTTTTTCCCATTTTTTTCGCCAAAAAAATTCTCTATTGCAATTAAGGCAAATTTTTTTTGGTAATTGATCTTTTTTTCTCAAGTTATTTAATGATTTTCAAATATCTTTTTGAACATTTTTTCGAAATGATTTTTAAAATAGAATTTAAATTATCTGAAATTTTAATAACTAAACCACTGGAGTCTTTTAGTTGATATTTATTTTTATCTTTTTGATTAAGTATTTTTAATATTTGAAACAAAGGATTTTCAGTTGCTTTTCTATAAATTTCAAAACTAATTATATTTTTACCCATGAAAATACCATAATCTTTCCATTCGCCTGCAGATACCATGGATCCATACAAATTTAGAATTTCTTGAAGCTCTTTTTTATTGAAAAAATTTTCTTTGTTAAAATTTGTATTTTTAATAAGCTGTAATTTCATTGATCAACTCTATATTTTTGAATTAACGAAACTTGCATTATTGTAAATATTATAGTGATTGGAATTAATCCAAAAACTTTAAATTGTACCCAAAATTCTTCACTTTGAGTCCTCCAGATAATCTCATTTAATAATGCTAAAAAAATAAAAAAATATAACCAACGCTTATTGAGTATATTCCAACCTTCGTCTGTCATTTTTATGGAACCTTCGAATAAATTTTTGAGTAAAGGTTTTTTTAAGAAAATTTCTCCATATAAAAGAATTGCTGCAAAGATAAGATTTACAATTGTTGGCTTCATATAAAAGAATATTTTATTGTCAAAAAGTAATGTTAAACCACCAAAGGCAGTAACGATGATCGCTCCTAATACTGGGATTGTTGGTATTTTCTTATCTATTCTGTAAACAAAAAATACCGATATAATAGTTGCAATAATTAATGGCATTATTGCATAGATCATTCCATGTTTTTTATAAAAATAAAAAAAAATTAATAGTGGGCCCAAATCTAAAAAAAATTTTATGAAACCTTTATTCATTAAGTTTTTAATAATTATTAATGCAATTATTTTAAACATTAATTCATCTTTAGCAAAAGAATTTAAGTATGATGTTCGAGCATACAATCTAAATATTATGGATATAATTTTTAATATTGATGATGAGATAAATAACAAGATTACTTTTAGCGCTGAAAGTGTGGGGATTGTTGGTTTTTTCTCAAAAGTTTTTGCTAAATCAGAGGTAAAATTTTCTAACAATAATAAAAATAATTGGAGCTATCAATATCGTTATGACAAGCCATCTAGTAATAAATATAGAGAAAATAAAATAAATTTTTCGAGAGAAAAAATTATCTCTTTTCAAACGGATCCTCCTAGAAGTGAAGACTTATCTAAAAAAGTTCCATACAAAAAAGAGGATTATTTTGGAGCAATAGATCCTATTTTTGCAGTTAAAAAGTTATTTTTAATTGATAAAAATAATCTTGATTGTAATAAAAAAATTAAAGTTTTTGATAGTAATATTTTTTATTATTTAGTGATGAAGAAAGAAAATTCGCAGATAGATTTTGATTCAGTTTTTTCTAATTATAAAGGAAAATTGCATAAGTGTATTTTAACTTATCAGCCAATATCTGGTCATATTCCAGGAGATCCAAATTCCCCGGAACAATTTAAAGTAGATCTTTATTTTGGAATTGTTGGGGATAACTATTTTCCAATTTATGCAACAACTAAAGGAAAAAAAGGAATTAGACTTAAGATGTATCTTGATACAATACAGTGACCTATTGAATTTTTTATAAGAATCACTACTTTAAATTTACATGTTAGAAAAAAAATTAAACAAAGCCAAATTCTCAATTGGAGAGGTGGTTAGACACCGTTTGTTTAATTTTAGAGGTGTGATTTATGATGTGGATTTTCAATTTAATAACTCAGAAGAATGGTATCAATCAATCCCAAAAGCTGCTCGACCTAGAAAAGATCAGCCCTTTTACCACTTATTAGCTGAGAACGATGAGATCACCTACGAGGCTTATGTTTCAGAACAAAATTTAGTAGTTGATGATCCAAATGAGCCTGTGAGACATCCTTTAGTTAACGAGATATTTAAGGGAAAAAGAGGAAATCTTTACTTTAAGCCATCTAATTAGTTCCAGTTTTTACTGCCTTAATTAAAACAATTTTAACGCAAACCTTAGACAGATTAATTTATTAAATTATATTTAATACCTAACTGAGTTATTTTGATCCCCAATCTCCCTTATCTCAGTTAGGTAAACTTCTAATCTTCCCAAACTTGTAGTAAAAAAATTAACCTAAAATGTTTGGAATATTTAAACCAAGGACTTTTTTTAATTTAGCAAATAATAGTATTTTTTGGTTAAAAACAATTTTTGTTTTAACACTCATTGTAGGTTTAATTTTAGCATTAGTTCTTTCTCCAATCGATTATTTACAAAAAGATACGGTGAGAATTATGTATATTCATGTACCTTCCTCGTGGATTGCTTTATTTATTTTTTTAATTATTGGGGTCTCGTCATTTATAAGTTTAATTTTTAAAATTAGAGTTTTTTCAGTTTATGCGAAAAGTCTAGCCCCTATTGGGTTAGTTTTTTCTCTTATTTCTATTGTGACAGGATCATTATGGGGTTACCCAACGTGGGGAACTTTTTGGAGTTGGGATGGTAGGTTAACTTCTATGTTTATTTTAGTTCTTAGTTATATTTTGTATGTATCGTTGTGGTCATTAATAAAAAATTATAATTTAGCTGAAAAAATTACTAATATTATAGGGATAGTAGGATTGATAAATATTCCTATTATTAAATTTTCAGTTGTATGGTGGAATACACTTCATCAACCGGCAAGCATTACCCTAACTGCCGCACCCACCATTCATAGTTCAATGTTAGCTCCATTACTTATTATGTTTTTCTGTTTTTGCATCTTATCGTTAATTATTTTCTTGATTAGGTATAAGTATGAAATTATAAATTTTAGAGTTAATAAAAAATGATTTTAGAATTTTTAAATATGGGCGGTTACGGATTGTACATATGGCTATCCTATGCATTTGCTACTTTTTCTCTAATTTTTCTTTATTTCGTTTCAATTAAAAAATTAAATTCTATTAAAAATATTGAACATCTTTATCAGGCCGAAAAAGCCACTGAAGTTTCTGTTTCAGCGGAAGCTAATAGATTTTAGTTTAATATAAAACTAAGTCCCGATATCCTCTTAAAAAAAATTTTTTAAATACGATTATGATTTTTAGCAAATCTTCGAAAATTAGATTAAAATTTTTTTTTGTTATCGCACTTGTAGCATCAATAGTTTTTTATTTTGTTTATAGTAACCTGCAAAAAAATGTGGTTTATTTTTATTCACCTCAAGAAATAAAAAATTTATCTACAAATCCCCCTAATAAAATTAGAATTGGTGGATTAGTCAAAGAAGGCTCTCTAAAGAAAAATAAAAACACTTATTATTTTATAATTACTGATTTAAAAAATGAAATTTTTGTAGAATATACTGGTTTGTTGCCAAATTTATTTATTGAAGGAAAAAGTGCTGTCACGGAGGGTATTTTAAAAGATAAAAAATATTTTGTCGCAAGCTCAATTCTTGCAAAACACGATGAGAATTATATGCCTCCAGAGGTTGCTAATAGTTTGAAAAAAAATAAATTAAACAAATAACATTATGGCTGGTGCTATAGGCAATTTAGCTTTGTTTTTTTCAGCATTATTTAATATTTTACTAATTGTTTACCTAGTTAAAAGAATAAAAAATAAAGATTTTAAAAATTTAAAAATCATTAATTTTTTTAATGACAGTATTTTTTTTCTTTTATTAATTTCATTTACAATTTTAGTATATTGCTTTGTTATTTCTGATTTTTCTAATGTGGCTGTTTATAAAAATTCACACACCACAAAACCTCTAATTTATAAAATATCAGGAGCTTGGGGTAACCATGAAGGCAGTATGGTATTATTTATTTTAATACTTTCATTATTCTCATTTATTTTTGCAAGAACAACTATCGATGACAAGTTAAAATTTTATACAGTTTTTTTTCAATCTATATTGATTTTTATTTTTCTAATTTTTTTAATTTTAACCTCCAATCCTTTCGATCAAATTGATCCAAAACCATTACAGGGTCTTGGTCTAAATCCTATTCTGCAAGATCCATTACTTGCAATCCATCCACCATTTTTATATTTCGGTTATGTTGGTTTTTCTTTAGTTTTTAGTTTTGCTCTTGCAGGGTTGGCAACAAATAGTTTTGATAAATCATGGAGCAAGATTGCAAACTTTTGGATTATTCTTCCTTGGTCTTTACTTACCATTGGAATTGGCCTTGGATCTTTTTGGGCCTATTATGAATTAGGTTGGGGAGGATATTGGTTTTGGGACCCAGTTGAGAATGCATCATTAATGCCATGGCTTGCTGCAACTGCTTTAATTCATTCTAATATTGTAACTTATAAAAAAGATAAACTACATTCTTGGACAGCATTACTTTCTATATTTACTTTTATAATGAGTTTGCTTGGAACTTTTCTTGTCAGATCTGGAGTATTAAACTCAGTCCATGCTTTTGCAAATGATCCTTATAGAGGGGTCTACATCTTAAGTGCAATTTTACTAATTTCTTTTTATTCCTTAACTATTTTTATTATTAAATCTCCAAGAAAAAACTTTTATGGAGAATATTCATTTTTACAAAAAGATAATTTCATCTTAATTAACAATTGTTTTTTAATTTTTTTCCTCTCAGTAGTTTTAGTCGGCACAGTTTATCCTATTATTTTAGATGCAATTAGTGGAAAAAGTATTTCAGTAGGTCCAGTTTATTACCATACTATTTTAGCACCTTTTTTATTTGTTTTTTTATTTTTTATGTCTCACGGCCCACTTCTAAGCTGGAATAAAGAAGATAAATTTTCACAAATAAAAAATTTTAAAATATTTTTTCCAACTTCAGTTGTGATTTGTTTAATAATTATTTTTTGGTTATTTGATTATAAAGATACAACTTTAATTTTGGGGTTATTATTTTCAATTTATTTAATTGTTTCTGTTATTTTTGATTGGATTTTTCAAAAAAAATTAAGTGTAAATCTTGGCAGATTAATCTCCCACCTTGGATTTGGAGTATTAATTTTTTCAATATTCGTTAACGCCTATTTATCCAAAGAGATTAATACGGCTATGAAGGTTGGGGATGAAATTAAAATAGAAGAATTTCTAATTAAATTTAAAAGCATTAATAAAGTCAAAAAAGAAAATTATGACGAGGTTTTTGGTAATTTTTTAGTAACCCTGAACGATAAACAAGTAGAATTATCTCCTTCAATTAGGAAATATGACCAACCTGTTCAATTTACCTCCGAGACAAGTATTAAATCAAACTTAATTACAGATTACTATTTTGCAATTAATTTATCTGAGTTTGAGAAAGATAAAATTATGGTCAGATTTTACTATAAGCCTTTAATGTTTTGGATTTGGCTTTCTATATTATTAATTGCATTTGGTGGAATTTATCAAACTTTTAGAATTAGAAATGAACAATAAATATAAAATTATAATTCTTGGAGCCACAATTGTTATAATTTTTATTCTTTTTTTAAAAGTTCTTAATTCTGACAAAACTTATCAACCCAATCAAATGATTGGAAAAAAACTTCCTGAATTTATTTTAGAGGATCTTTTTAATAAAAATACAAAAGTTGATACCAGTGTATTGGCTAATAAGGATTTTATTGTTTTAAATATTTGGGCGTCATGGTGTGTCCCTTGTCAAATTGAGCATCCTTTCTTAATGAGCCTAAAGGATAAAAAAAAAATTAATATTATTGGTCTTAATTATAAAGATGAAAGTAAAAATGCTAAAAATTTTTTAAAAAAATATGGAAATCCTTACAGTATAATTGGTGTTGATAAAAAAGGTGAATTTGCAATTCTATTAGGAGCCTATGGAGTTCCAGAGACCTACGTTGTAGAAAAAGGGAAAATAATTTTTAAGCATATTGGACCAATCAATGAAGACATTGTTAATAAAATCTTGCAATTAAAAAAATAATGAAAAAATTTTTTTTTGTAATTATATTATTTATTTTATCTTTGAATGTTGTTCATGCAAATGAGGATCTTAAAAATAAAATCTACAAAAATGTTAGATGTATCGTTTGTCAGGGGCAATCAATCTATGAATCAAATTCTGATTTTGCAATTGATTTAAAAAAATTAATATCTAAGAAATTAGATAATGGAGAAAACGAAAAGCAGATTTACGAATTTTTAATAAGTCGATATGGAGAATGGATTGTCTATAATCCAAGGTTTAATCTTAATAGTCTAAGTTTGTGGTTGTTGCCTTTTTTTATCTTTATGATTGGTGGGTTTTTAATATTCAGATTGAATAAAAATAAAAAAAGGTAAGAATCTTTATTGCATTTCAACTAATTTTATTAAATAA
>Ga0194134_10003638_pt1 | contig 16365 bp, 10 predicted proteins | sample TA2KigOff0mmetaG_FD_148602 | JGI IMG/M metagenome (GOLD analysis project Ga0194134, IMG submission 148602) | Freshwater microbial communities from Lake Tanganyika, Tanzania - TA2015056 Kigoma Offshore 0m | ecosystem: Environmental > Aquatic > Freshwater > Lake | place: Tanzania: Lake Tanganyika... | reverse complement strand
TTGGACGCATCGCACGCAGCAGCGCGGGAACGCGTTCCGCCCCTGCCCGGACCCGAACCAGTTGGCAGCGACCGGGCGTGCGGCGCTGGGCGCGACGGTTGAGGTCGACCATCGGGGTGTCATCCTTGGCTACGGCAAGCAGGACGGGACATCGGACGCCATCGAGGGCGGCACCTGCGAGGTCGGGTCGTCCCTGCCACGACACGATGGCCTCGATGCGACCGGGCAGGGCTGCGGCGCACACGAGGGCAGCGGCGGCAGCGTGGCCGCAGCACAGTACACGCCATGACCGGCTCGCGAGGGCAGGGTGCTCGCGGAAGTCATGCAGCAGGTGACCAAGGCGTGTGGCCAGCAGGTGCACATCCTGCCCCAGTGCGTGGGTGTGGCGCTGGACGGCCCGCTCCCCCGGCGTCAGCAGGCAGGCCTGGACCCTGGGCGTTTCGGGCGCGACAGAACGGGCCAGAGCACCGGAGAGGGCGACGGGGCCGGGCCAGGCGCGTGGGTCGGGCTCCGTGGTCAGGACCAGCAGCGCCGGGACCGATCCGGCGACGAGGTGCTCCATGCGGGCTTCCAGGCACACGGCTCCAGCGGGCCAGATGCTGGCATCTCCCGGTCCGAGCATGGCTTCTTCCGGGGCGTTCTCCGTGGGCTTCATGGGCCTTAAGGTGGCCTGCGGCGGAGCAGGTTGCAACGCCCGTTGGCCCGGGGTCAAGGCAGCTTAGGACTTCGTGAAATGCCTGTTCCTAACGGTCTGGGTGTGGCTTCTGCTGCGCACAAGAACCATGCAGGGGGTGTCTCGTGTCTCAGATTCGCAATACGTCGAACCAGACCCGGCCGCTGGGTTCGGGCGGCGTCGCGCTTCCCGGCTTCGATGCTCCCGGACGCGACTCGCGTCCCTTGCCCAGCCTCGAGCGCGAGCTCGGTGGGCAGGCCGAACTGCCGGACTTCAAGCTGAAGGGCGACAAGGATGCGCGCTCCGGCAAGGGCGGACCGGCGTCCGGCATCGCCCTCGATGAAGCTCCCCGGCCCGGCACCGGCGTGGCCTTGCCCGGCGGTCCGGTCGCGACGACCACGGCGCCAGCGCCTCGTCCGGGCAGCATGGGAACGGTCGAGGGCGTCATCGACTTCGCCAAGGCCAAGGCCGACGAGGCCGAGGGCAAGAAGGATCTCGCGGCTGCGGCACCGCCACCCAAGAAGAAAAAGAAGCGCGGATTCTTCAGCAAGATTGGCAACTTCTTCAAGAAGGCCGTGAGCGCGGTCGGCAACGTGGTCAAGAAGGTGGCGAGCGCGATCAAGAAGATCGCGCCCATCCTGATGACGGTGGCTTCCATTGCGTCGATGGTGATTCCTGGCCTGCAGCCGCTGGGCGTGGCCTTGATGGCCATCCAGGGGGCCCAGAGCGGTGTCCAACTGGTGAAGGGCATTGCCAAGGGAGACTGGAAGGCGGCGCTTCAGGGCGCCATCGGCGTTGCAACGGCCTTCGCCGGCGGCGTGGCGGCAGGTGGGGCCAAGATGTTCGGCGACGGACTCGTGGCCACGGCCAAGGTGGTCGGCAACGTCTCGAGCGCCCTGGGCAAGGGCATGGCGGTCATGGAGGCTGTGAAGACGGGCAACCCGGCAGCGTTGGTCGGTGCCGCCGCATCCTTCGCCGGTTCCGCGCTGTCTGCAGCGAAGGGCGGCACTGACGCCCTCGCCAAGAACCTCGAGAAGTATGGCGAGAAGGCGGTCAAGTTTGCGGATGCGCTGGCCAACAAGCGCTGGGGCGAGGCGCTGTCGACGGCTGCCGGCACGGTGGCTGGCGCGGTCGATGGAGACAAGAACAAGGGTCTGGTCACGGCGCTGGGGCACATCCAGAAGGTCAGCGCGGGTGGTCAGGGCGTGGCGGACGCCATCAAGTCCAAGGACGGCCTGGCCATTGCCGGGGCAGCCGCCGGTTTCCTGAACGCGACCGGCTCGGCCCTGAATGCCGGGGACAAGTTCAATCGGGTCACGGGCGATGTCGAGAAGTTGGCGGGCCAAGCCACCGACGTGCGGACCGCCGCCCGATCCAAGGACGGGCTGGCGACTGCCGAGGCCGCGGCTTCCCTGCTCAACTCGGCTGGCGGCATGGTCGGTGCGGGCAAGAAGTTCGACAACGTGACCCGGGACGTCGGCAGCGTGGCCGCGCAGGCACAGGGCATCCGCAAGGCGGCCAAGGCGAACGACGTGGGTGGCGCCGCGACGAAGGCCTCCGGTCTGGGCGTCGACCTGGGCAAGATGCTCAAGGCCAACGACAAGACCCAGCAAGGTCTCGAGGGCGTCGACCGTGAGGTCAACAACGTCGTCAAGAAGGCCAACGAGGCTGGCGAACGGGTGCGCAACCAGATCCAGACCGCACTCAATGGATCGGCGGTACCCAAGGCGGCTACGCCTCCCAAGGGCTGATTCGCCCGGGCTTCGGGTCCGAGGCTTGCACGGCCGGTGCTAGGATGGCGGCATGATTGCCACCTTTCCTGCCACCGGCCGCGGTTCCTTCGACCACGGTTGGCTGAAGACCCACCACTCGTTCTCGTTTGCCGAGTGGCATGATCCGGGGCGTGTGCAGTTCTCGGCCCTGCGGGTACTGAACGATGACGTGATCGCCCCGGCCATGGGCTTCGGGACCCACCCTCACCGCGACATGGAAATTCTGACGTGGGTGCTGTCGGGGCATCTGCAGCATCAGGACAGCATGGGGCACGGGGGGCGGGTTTCCTCCGGAGGCGTCCAGTACATGAGCGCCGGAACGGGTGTCCATCACTCCGAGGTCAACCCCGATGGTACGGTGCCCCTGCATCTGCTGCAAGTTTGGATTCTGCCGGCTCGCGCCGGCCTGCGCCCGCGTTACGGGCAGCGGGATGCCCGTCCTGATGAACTGGTGGCCGGGTGGGTCCAGTTGGCCGGACCGGATCCCGAGGTCGTGCCCCAGCCGGGGCCGATGCCGACGTCGGTCGCGCCTCTGGGCGAGGGGGTGATTCCCATCCGGCAGGATGCCCGTCTGTCCGCCACGCGGTTGGCGGCGGGTGGTACGTGCGACCTCGAGGTGGCCGAGGGGCGTCGGGGCTACCTGCATCTGGCGCTGGGGTCGGCAACGTGCGCGGGGCACGACCTGGTGGCTGGTGACGCGCTGGGGTTTGCGGATGCCGAGCGGGCGACCCTCGTCGCCGGGCCGAACGGGGCTGAGGCCCTTTGGTTCGACCTGCCATGACCGAGGGCCGGGCGACCTTTCTGGCCTTTCGCCTGCTGCCCGGCGAGGACTTGAGGATGGCGTTGCTGGAGCGCGCCCGTGCCTGGCCTGCGGCCTTCGTGGCGACATGTGTCGGCAGTCTCGGGCACGCGACCTTGAGGCACGCCACGGCGGAGACGGGCACGCGTCGCGAGGGCCCCTTCGAGATCGTGTCGCTGGTCGGGACGCTGGAACCCGGCGGCGGGCACCTGCACATCGCGCTGGCTGATGCCGACGGACGGATGTGGGGCGGTCACCTGCTGGATGGCTCGGCCGTTCACACGACGGCCGAGATTGTCATCGGTATCCTCGAGGAGGTCCGATTTGCCCGCACGTTCGATCCGCGATCGGGCTACGATGAACTGATGGTGGTGCGGGAGCCTTTGGTTTGATGCGTTTCTTCAAGTTAGGTCTGGTCGGGTTGTCGGGGCTGCTCGTGGCCTGTGCGGCGGTGCCTGCACGTGCGCCCCAGTCAGCAGGTGCCGGCGTCGCCTCCCTGGCTGTCGCGCCCGGGACCGTCCTTGCCCGCCTGTCGGCCCGCGTGGCCCCGGAGGTCGTGGCGGCGCGTCACGGCTTCGTCGTGGACCGGGCCATGGGGCTGGGCATGGTGCGGCTGGTGCCGACGGCAGCCGGACGGTCCTCCGTCGATACCTTGCGGCGTGATCCCGCGGTTGCCTGGGTTCAGGCGGAGCGGGTCTGGCAGGCCCCCGGTGTCGAAGGACGTCCGTTCGTCTCGCCGGAAGGGGCGTCCGGTATGGACCCCCTGGTGCCGGCCCAGTGGGGTTACTTGAAGCTTGAGGGTCCGGCGCTTGCTGCCGGGGGGCAGGTCGGCCGACGCGAAGTCACGGTCGCGATCCTCGATTCGGGCATCGACGGCAGCCATCCCGAGTTTGCCGGGCAGTTGGTGCCCGGTTGGGACTTCACCCCGAAGCAGCCCGTCGCCGGCGGCGACAGGGACGGCTATGGCCACGGCACGCATGTCGCCGGGGTCGTGGGCGCCCGCACGGGTAATGGTGAGGGCATTGCCGGGCTGGCCCCGGGCTGTGCCTTGATGCCGGTGCGAATCTTCAACGACTTCGGCCATACCCGGGATGGCATCGCGGCCGAAGCCGTCATCTGGGCGGCCGACCACGGAGCGCGGGTGATCAACTGCTCGTGGGGCAGCCCCATGGATGGCGAGGCGATGCGGGACGCCATCTCGTACGCGGCCTCTCGCGACGTGGTGGTGGTGGCGGCCGTCGGCAACGGCGGCAAGAACGAGCCCAATTGGCCCGGTGCCCATCCGGATGCCATCGGCGTTGCGGCCAGCACGGATCTGGACGGCTGGGCAAGCTTCAGTGCGTGGGGGGACTGGGTGGATCTGGCGGCGCCGGGCAAGGGAGTCCTGTCGACCTACCCCGTCGCGCTCGGCAACGGTTACCGCACGATGGAAGGCACCTCGATGGCGGCGCCATTCGTGACGGCGGCCGCGGCGCTGGTGCGCTCGGCCCATCCCGACTGGCCTGCGGCCAAGGTCCGCGAGGCGCTCGAGCAGACGGCCAAGGACACGGTCGTGACCGGCAGGGACGGCTACAGTGGCTTCGGGCGGGTGGTTCCCCGGGCGGCGATGGTGTTTGGCGGGTAGGGATGCGGAGACGTCTCGTCGGGTCTTGATCTGCCTGGAGGAATTAGCTAGGCTTAGCTAGGCTAATGTCAGTCGAAGTCATTGCGGGGGTTGCGGGCATGAACATTGTCAACGTCCATCAGGCCAAGACGAATCTCTCGAAGCTCATCGAGCAAGTCGAAGCTGGCGAAGAGGTCGTAATTGCACGGGCAGGAAAACCTGTCGTGCGATTGGTCGTCTTCACGCCCCCGGTCAAGGTGCGACGAGCCGGGACCTGGCGGGGGCAGGTGAAGATGGCCGAAGATTTCGATGTGCTCCCAGAGAGTCTTTTGGCAGCATTCGAAGGCCGCGAGTCTTGAAGCTCCTTCTGGATACGCACGTCATCCTGTGGTGGTTGGGTGCGCCGGAATCCATCGCTGCAGGTGCACGTCAGGCCATCGCGACATCGACGCACGTCATCTTCATCAGCGCTGCCAGTATCTGGGAGATGAGCATCAAGCAAGAGTTGGGCAAGCTGACCCTGCCCGGCGACCCGCTGAATGAGGTCGCGTCCCTAGGCTTCGTGTGGTTGCCTGTCAATCCCGAACATGCGTGGCGCGCTGGTCAACTTCCAGCGATTCACCGTGATCCGTTCGATCGGTTGCTGATCGCCCAGGCAGGTGTGGAAAGCATGGTCCTGGTGACGCGTGATACCAACATCCCTAAGTATGGCGTTGCCGTGCTGCCAGCATAGGGGGGCATCGAGGCGAACCTTCTCGCCATCCTGGTTCCCTCAGGTCGTGGCTGACCGCGCCCTGGCCTTGCCCGGCTTCCGGAAGATGAACACGTACTCGTGCTTGAAGACGTAGAAGCCCCCGGTGAGGGCCCGGTAGCGCCATAGCTCGCGGCTGGTGCGCTTGCCCGTCGTCTCCTCGAAGTTCTTGACCACGATGCTGCGCAGGGACAGCCCTTCGTCCAAGACGACCTGCATGGTCTGGAACCCCAGCGGGATCCAAGTGCCCCGGGCATATTTATCGCCGATGACGACCACCAGCGTCCGGCCGGGATCCAGCACGGCAGCCGCGTTGCGGACGGCGTTGCGGAACATCTCGAGGAAACCGTCGACGTCGGGGGCATTGGACATATCCCTGGGGTCGTCGCTGAAGCGGATGATGTCGTGATAGGGGGGGTGCATGATCACGAGCTGGACCGAGGCATGGCCCTCCCCCGCGAGGGCTGCCGGCAGGTCGACGGTGGCGCAGTCCCCCTCCGCCACGGCCCAGCGTATGTCGTGGGGATTGGGTTCGGCCGAGACGGTCGCGCGGGTGCGGGCGGCGACAGCGGGCTGCAGCTCGATGCCCAGGACATGCCGGCCGAGACGCTGGGCCTCGAGCAGCGTCGTTCCCGAGCCCGCAAAGGTGTCCAGCACCACGTCGCCGGCCTTGGTGTAGCGCAGCATCATCTGCTGGGGGATCTGCGGGACGAAGTTGCCCCAGTAGCCGGCCGAATGGGCTCCGCTGCGGTCCCGCTTGGCGATCAGCCACAGGCTGTCCGTGTGGATGTGGTCCAGCGTCTTCCAGCGGGCCAAGTCCAGATCGTTGTCAGGGCCGGTCCGCAGCTCTTCGAGGCCGCGGCGCAGACGGGTCACGTAGTAGCGGGCCCGTTCGATCGAGCGGGCCTCGCGAGCTTGCCTGAGTTCGGCCGCGGTGGCTTCGTCCGAGGCCTCCGTCAGCAACGCGTCGAGGCCGGCGTCGAGGGCGGAGCGGTCCGGAACGCCTTCCAGCGTGACCAGCGCCGCATGGAGGGGCGGCAGGTCGCCGGGACGGGCCGGGGGCTTGCGACGCCGCTGGGTCACAGCACCTCCCGGATGAGGTCCCGATCCAGCAGTCGCGCCGCCTGGCGGGCCTTGTCCCCCCAACCTTCCAGCTGTCCGGGCAGGTCCGTGAACTGGTGCAGCATGTCGATGACCAAACGGAAGTGGCGGACGAGCTGGCCCTCGTCGATGCCGCTGTCGAGGATCAGCGGCTCCCATTCGGCGCCTTCGGCCCATGCGTGGACCAGGCCGGCGTAATCCGTCGTCCACGTCGCCGTGGGGTCGAGGCCCTGGCGACGCTCGAGGCGGCTGATGTCCTTGGCCAGCTGGGCCATGGTCCGGAACGGACCATGGAGTTCGCGCGGGGCGTCGGGGCCGCGCCAGTACTGCCTGCCGCGCGGTGGCTCGGCCACGATGGCGCTCGCCAACGCGGCCACGCCGGCGGGCGTGAGGCGCTCGACGACGTCGGCGGCCATGGCCTCGGCCGCCATCAGCTCGTTCTGTGTCCGCAGGTGCAGCAGGGCGACCCCGCGCGCCATCACCTCGCGGCCGCGCATGTAGCCGGCTGCCTCGAGGAAGGCATGCACCTTCTGGAAGTGTTGCCAGTGCAGGTGCCGGACCCGATCGATGTCCCGATCGAGGGCGCGGGCCTCGCGGTCGAGGTCCTTGTGCTGGGCGACGCGCTCCTTGCAGGACGCACGCTGGTCGCAGGTTTGGCAAGGCAGTGCCGCCACCTCTTCGAGGGCCTGCATGCGCTTGGTGCGGGCTTTTTCGAGCTCGGGTGAGGTGCCGCCGGTATCGGGGGCCTCGAGCTGGTCCACACCCGCAGCGCGGAGCCAGTCGGGCCATTGGCTGCCCAGCTTGCCGGCCGGCAGTTGTTGCAGATAGGACGCGCGTCCGGCCTTGTCGAGCGTGGCCGGGGGCAGGCCGTCCAGGCCGGCATGAATGGTCGCGACGAGGTGCTGGGTGCCCAGCTTGATGAGGGCGGGCAGGCCGATCATCACGCCGTACTGGATGTCCCCGGACTTGGTCGGATGGCGACTCAGCAGCACGGCAGGCTCTGCGACCGGCCGACCGGGCAGGCGGACCCACAGGAACTGGCCGATGCGGGCCTGCTCGATCATGCGGCGGGCCTCGTCGCGGGGAACGAGGCGCACGTCCTTCTCGAGGGCCTTCAGGCGCTTGTGGATGCTGTCCTGCCGCAGGCGGGCGGCTTCCCATGCGGCCTGATGGTCGGCGCGCGAACGCTCGGGAGCCACGGGGCAATGCAGGTCGAGACTCTTCAGGCGCTTGCGGACCTTGTCGCGGTCACGGTCGAGGTGTGCCACGCGGCCGGCACCCTGCCAGCTGGCGAAGCTCTGGGCGACGATGCGGCGGGCGTCCTCCGGCGTGTAGCGGTGGGTCAGGTTCGTGACGAGGTGGTAGCTGAGATGGAATCGGCTGCGCAGGGGCTCGACGTCGCCGATGGCAAGGTCGCGAACGTCCTGGGGCGCGTAGCGGTTGCTGCCGAGCACCACGCCGTAGCCCACCTCGTCCATGCCGCGGCGGCCGGCGCGGCCCGTCATCTGGCGGAACTCGCTCACGTAGAGGCTGCGGATGCCGTCGTCGGATCGCTTGAGAATGCTGCTCATGACGACGGTCCGCGCCGGCATGTTGATACCGGCAGCCAGCGTCTCCGTCGCGAAGACCACCTTGATGAGGCCTGCCTGGAACAGTCGCTCCACGAGCAGCTTCAGGGGGGGCAGCAGGCCGGCGTGGTGGCAGGCGACTCCGTAGGGCAGCGCTTCCAGCCAGTGCCGGGTCGCCGCGCTGGCCTTCAGGCCGGGCGTCTCCTCGAGGGCCTTGTCGATGCGGGCTTGGATGTCCAGGTGTTCGTCCTTGGTGACGAGTTCGAGGCCCGCGTCCAGGATCTGGTCGGCGTGCTGCTCGCAACCCACGCGCGAGAACACGAACCAGATGGCGGGCAGCATCTGCTTCAGGGCCAGGCCCCGCAGCACCTCGACAGGGTCCACGGGTACGTTCCAGCCCTTGTTGGCGAAACGCCGGACGGCGAGCTTGCCCTGTTCGTCGAAGAGCCGCTCGAGCCCCGGCGATGCGATCATCGGCAGCAGGGGCACGGGGCGCTCGGTGTGGGAGATGACGTCCATCGGGCGGTGCACCGCGGAGACCCACGCGGCCAGTTCATCCGCGTTGGGAATGGTGGCCGAGAGGGCCACGACCTGAATCTGGCGGGGCAGGAAGACGATGGTCTCCTCCCAGACGGTGCCGCGGCCCTCGCTGCCCATGTAGTGCGCCTCGTCGAGGACGACGTGGGAGACGTCCGAGGCCTGCGCCGGGTCGGCGAGCAGCATGTTCCGCAGGATCTCGGTCGTCATGATGAGGATGGGCGCATGCGGCCGGATGACGACATCCCCCGTCACCAAGCCCACGTCGTCGCCCATCTCGGCGTGCAGGTCGCGGTACTTCTGGTTGGACAGGGCCTTGAGCGGCGTCGTGTAGATGCAGCGCGTGCCGGCCTCGCGCGCTTGGAAGATGGCGAACTCGCCCACGATCGTCTTGCCGGCGCCGGTGGGCGCCGAGACCAGCACCGAGCGACCTTCCGTCATCGCGCGTGCAGCGTCGATCTGGAAGCCGTCGAGCGGGAAGCGTTGGCGTGCCGCGAACCGGGCGACGGGGGCCGGGATCGGGTGGGTCATCGTGCTGATCGTAGCATCGCCGGGGCAACGGGCGCAGGAGGATGCCGAAGGTTCACGGCGGGATGGAGTGCCCAGGCGCATGCCTGCCATGGACCGGGGTATGGTGCGCGCATGTGGGCGCTGATGGAAGAGGCCTGGGCCGCGGGTCACGGCGTTGTGGCCGGGGTGGACGAGGCCGGGCGTGGCCCCTTGGCCGGACCGGTCGTGGCTGCGGCCGTCGTGCTGCCGGGGCCGGGGCTGTCCAGTCACGCCGCGGCACGTGAGGCCCTGCTCGGGCTGCGGGACTCAAAGAGGCTGTCACCTGCGCAGCGAGAGCGATATGCGGATCTTGTAAGGCTGCACGCTTGCGCGTGGGCCGTCGTGGGGCGGCCGGCACGGGCCATCGATGCCGAGGGCATCCTCGTGTGCAACTTTGTCGCGATGCGGGTGGCGCTGGGCGAATTGGCCGCGCAAGGGTGGCCGGCCGACCTCGTCCACGTGGACGGCAAGTTGGCGATCCGGGGGTGGGGGGGGGTGCAGCGTCCGCTGGTGAAGGGGGATGACCGCTGCCTCGCCATTGCGGCGGCCTCGGTGCTGGCGAAGACCTGCCGTGACGCGCTCATGGTCCGCCTGGACGAGGTCTGGCCCGGCTACGGGCTTGGACGCCACGCCGGGTACGGGACGGCGGCGCACATGGATGCCATTCGACGGCTGGGACCGACCCCGGTCCACCGGCATACGTTCGGCGGGGTGCGGGTGCAGGAGGAGTTGGGGGTGGGGTGAAGGGGGCGGTCCAGCTGCTGCCGAAGGCTATCGAGGACGGTCGGCGCCCCGTCATCCATTGGACCCAAGGGAGAGGGGGCTTTCGGGCCGCGAAGGTGGGGATGGCTGGTTGGCTGAGTGCGCAGGAGAGGTCGTGCGAAAGGCCGCTGGTTTGGATTGTCGCACCTCGGCAGCGCGTGGCTGCGCCCGTGCAGGGGCATCGTCGCGATCGGCTTCAAGAGATGCTCCACACCCACCGCCCCGGGTCCCAAATCTCGAGAGGGTCATCGGTCAGGATCGGGTCCGGAAAGGCCCTTGCTGCAGCCATGGCGGCGTGGAGAGTACCCCACGGCAACTGGTCTGCCCGGGCCATGGCCTCATACGGTTTTTGCCAGGTGGCGTCCGGCTCTGGAAACGAGGCTGGGACGGGGTGGGTGTTTCGGAACGAGAACGTTCTCTCGATGGCCGAGCGTAGATTTGTTCCATTGAGAGGGCCTGCGCTCGCCAGAAGTGCGATGTCCGGCCAGTCCTTTACCCGAGAATTCGGACGGGATCTCGACACGGTATAGGCGTGAAGCTTCTCCGAGACGTGGGTCTCTACCGGATAAACGCGTATCCTGAGTGGCTCGATCCCGGCGAAGCCAAGTACGTCGGCAGTCTGCAAGAGTTGCGGCTCGCCGACGATGGGATCGCCGATTCCGATGTCGACTCCGAAGGGATGGCCATAGGGCTTGCCGGCAAGCCGGCATACTGCCCGAAACCGCTGTCCGTCATTGGGCATCCCTTCGTTCCGGATTGCCGGGTGATCGGGATCTGGCACGATCTCGAATGTAAGGAAGTCCCTCAGATCGAGCCGAGCCGCCTGTTGCAGACTGGCAAGAATGCAGCCGGGTTGCCCGGTGAATCTGAGGTCGATGTCCTTCGTGGTTCGAGCACGACCAAGGCGAATCTCGAGCACGAGGCCACCCTTGAGAACGATCGAGTCCTCAAGGACGGCGATCGCCCGAGCCAAAAAGCGATCGAAGACCAGGAGTTGTCGCCTGCGTGCCATTTCCGATCCACCACCGCCGGCAAGGTTTCGAAGCCTCTGCTCGAGGGCTTGCTTGAAGGCTTCGCCGGAGGCGTAGGTTCTCTCCGTCATTCGAGTCCTCCAAAGGGCTTCAAGGCCTCTTCCACCTCTCGCAGCTCTGGTCTGGTGACCAGGCCGCGCTTCATTGCTTGCACGGCTCCTTGACGGAGGAGATCCGGGGACAACCCCTCACGGGCGCAATCTTCGAGCGATCGCCTTACTGAAGTGATGGGAATCGCACCGTTCCACAGTCGATCATCGGGGGAGATGTCCCCGTGATGAAGGACCACACCCTTGGGGACGCGGAAACGGCGATGGCGCCATGTTTCGGGTAGTGTGAGGTGGATTCTGGCCGGAAGCAGGTCCGAAAGTCCGTGAAGTATCAGTGCGGTTTCGTGCGACGCGATGCCGGCTTGTTCGGACCAGAGCCAAGCGGCCACGAGATCCTCGTGTTCCCCGGCCGGAAAGTGAACCAGTCGGTAGATTCCACGGCTCACCCGGACGAGTCGCCCGTTCTGGACGTGATGCAAGAGGAGCTGAGCGGAATAGCCAGCCGCCCGAGCCTGCCGGGTGGTGAACATACCCTCCTGGCCGGCCGCCACCTCATAGAGGTGATCCCAGCTTGGTTTGGTGATCGACGATTTCCCTATGCACAAAACGTAAGTGGGGCTTTAGGTTTGTGCAAGTCCCCGCACCTACTCCTTGATACGGGTGACGCCCGGCCCGCTGATGCGGCTGCGGCCCCCCTTGACCGGAATCACGTTGATGCGGGTGTTGATGCGTTCCTTGAGGGCCGGCACATGCGAAATTACCCCGATGGTCTTGCCCTCGTGCCGAAGCGAGGCCAGGGCGTTCAGGGCCCCATGGAGGGTGTCTTCGTCGAGCGTTCCGAAGCCTTCGTCAAGGAACAGGGAGTCCAGGCGGACGTGGCGGCTCGCCATGCGGGACAGGGCAAGGGCAAGGGCGAGACTGACGAGGAAGCCCTCACCGCCAGACAGGTTCTGGGTCGAGCGGACCGTACCACCTTGGTAGGCATCGGCGACCTGGAAGTCCAGAAGGGAGTCGGGATCGGGCAGCAGGACGTACCGTTCGGTCAGATGCCTGAGTTGGCGGTTGGCGTGCTGCAGCAGCACCTTGAGCGTCTGGGTCTGGGCAAAGTTGCGGAACTTCTGGCCGTCGGCACTGCCGATCAGGTGGTTCAGGCGCCCCCATCGCGCGACGGCCTGCCGCTGCTGGCTAATTCGGTCGGCCTGTTCGGCGTGCTGGAGGCGGGCTTTGTCATCCCGGGCAAGCTGATTCTGGACCTCGCCTGTCTGGACCAGGGCCTGCTCCAGTGCCGTTGTAACCTGAGTCCGTTCCGCAACAAGGGAATCCTCGTCCCTATCCGCAAGCGGGGCTGACTCGAGTGCGGTCAAGGCTTCGGTTCGATCCTGCTGCCTCGCCAGGATTTCCTGCCGCCGTCGGGCACGGGCCTCGACCCTGGCCTGAAGTTCCTGACGCGTTCCGGGATCCAGCAGGGCAGCCGACCATGCGGCCTCATCAGCAAAGCTTGCGGAGGCGAGAGCAGATGCAAAGGCCTCGGCCTGTCCTGCCAGGGCGGAGGCCAGTGCCTGTTCGCTGGTGCGCAAGGTCTCGATGCCTTCCTGCAGCTTGGCCAGTTCCTCGCGCGCCTGGTGCAGTGTCTCGCGTGCATCCTGCTCGACTTGCTCCGCAGTCTGCACCTGCTGATCGAGGTCACGACTCTCGTCGTCGGGATCACGGTCACCCCCCAGCTCATGACGCTCCGTTGCAAGGGAGGCTGCGGCCTGTTCAGCCTCCATCCGGGCTTGCTCGGCCTCTGCCAGGGTCGTTGAGGCCTCACGGATCTGGACATCGAGGCCCCCCAGGTCGATTCGCGCAGTGGCCAGCGTTGCCTCAACCTCTCGGATGCGTTCGTCCAGGTCATGCCAGCGCGTGCATGCACCCTCGAGTTGCCCCAGGATATCCCCGAGGTTGTCCTCCGTCGGGGTCCAGCCGTGGGGTTGCAGGTGCTGGAGCAGGTTCAAGCGTTGCGACTCGGCCTGCATGCCTGCTTCTGCAGCCTGCTCCTGAAGCAGGCGAAGCAACGCTGTCGCCGCATCCCACCGGGCCCGTGCCTCAGCTTCATCGTGGCGAGCAGTCGCCAACTGCGCCTCATCCGCGCGCACCTGCTGCTCGGCTGCGGCGACATCCTGTTCCAACTGCACGAGGGCTGACTCGGTGGTTGCCGACGTGGCCAATTCATCCATCCGATGTCGGATTTCCTGCTCGAGCGCCTCGGGGCGCGCCATGTCCGATGGTTCCTCACCCAGGTTCCGGAGGCCGTTTTCGAGGGCATCGCACGTGACCGCAAGGGTGGCCAAGTTCCCGCTCAGTTCCCCGCGTAACGCCTCGTGGCGGGACAGGGTCATCTGAGTTTCCCGAAGCGCCTGATCCAGCCTGTCGCAAGTCTGCATGGCCTCTTGCAGCTGCAAGACCTCGTCCGCTGACTCATCGGGGCCGGCCTCGGCCCAGGGATGTTCCGCGGAACCGCAAAGCGGACAGGGCTGACCGTCCTCCAGATGCCGACGGGCCTCGGCGTAGCCCAGCGTCCGCTCCCGGTCACGCGCGCGTGCCTCGAGGGCGCGCAGGGTAGTGGCCGCACCCGCATGTCGGGCTTCCAGGTCCACCGTGGCGCGTTGTGCCTGAGTAACCGCTTCCAGGGTCTGGTCCAAGCGATGCCGCAGGGCTGTGACCTGCAACCGGGCATCATCGCTTCGCTGCCAGGCCTCGCTGCGTTCCTTGAGCCAGGCGAGGCGTGTCGTGGCTTCCAGGCGAGAACGACGCCAGTCTTCAGGCGTCTGGCCGTCCAGAAGTCCCCGCATCCGGTCTGCGCCGACCTGGATGTGTTCCCGGGCCGCCTGAAGGCGATGGTCCGCATCGGCAAGGCGGATTCGAGCCTGGGCATGGACCTCTTCCGCCGCATCGACCGAGGTCGCTTCCCGAGTAACCTTCTCTTGCAGGCGGCCGTACTGGGTCTGCGCTTCGTCGGCAGCTTTGAGCCACGCGCGCCATTCCGGCCAAGCGGCGGCAATGGACGCGTTCACGGTCAAGCTCCCCTGCTGGACCTGCAACACGTCCAGCGCATCTTGATGTTGCTGGTAGGCCAGATGGGTCTGCTCCCGCTGTTGCCTTACGGTTTCGAGGCGAGAGGTGGCCAGATCCGCGGTCCGGGTTCGCTGAATCAGCTGCTGTCGGGCATCCCCCAGTCGTGTGTCGCATTGACGGAGCGCTGCCAGAAGGGGCTGGCGGACCTCGCGATGGTTACGGGCTGCCTGTGTGGCTTCCTGGGCTGCTTGAAGACCGTGAGCGGCTTCCCGAGCAAGCTCCGCGCATGCGGGCATCTCAAGGTCGCGGCGTTCGCGTTCGCGATTCACCTCCGTTTGGCGCGAGCGGGTCTCGTCCAGGCGGGCGTATGCCGATTCGAGGGCACGGGCGCGTTGGTCCGACTCGAGCTGGCTCATGTCGGCTGCGGCTTGATGTTCCGACGCGTCGAGGTCGCGGCGTTGCGCCTCCAGGTCGGCAAGTTCGGTGCGCAGTTGCCGGATCTGGGCGTGCCACGCAAGTCCGCGCTCCACGGAGGAGCGTGCGTCGGTCCAATTGGCAACCTGCACCTGCAGCGTGTGCCGTTTCTGGTCGAGGGCACCGCGCTCTTCGTCGGTCAGCAGGGCCAGGCCGGATAGTCCGGATTCGAGCGCCTCAAGTGCGCCTTGCTCTTGCTTGTGGCGCTCGAAGGCCGCCGTGGACAGCCGGGTGTAGACATGGGTGTTGGTGAGGTATTCGAGGATCGGGGCCCGTTCGGACCCCCGGGCGTTCAGGAAGGCCGCAAAGTGGCCCTGGGCCAGCAGGATGGCCCGGGTGAACTGCACGTAGCCAAGGCCCGTATGCTGCGCCACGACCTTGTGGGTGTCGCTCAAGGAGTTGCAGAGGATCTCGCCCACGTCACCATCGAGTTCGAGGCGGGAGAGCTCGTGCTGAGCCGTCTGAAGATTGCCATCGGCCTTGTTGCGGGCGCGATGCTGACTCCAACGGGCCCTGTAGCGCCCCTTGGACGTCTCGAAGGTGACCTCGGCCAGGCACTGGCCTGTGCCACGAGTCATCACTTCGTCTCCCGGGCCTCTGCCCAGGCGCGCGGTGGCTCCATAGAGTGCCAGGCTGATGGCGTCGAGTAAGGTGGTCTTGCCGGCACCCGTAGGACCCGTTATGGCGAAGAGACCTTCGGTGACAAACGCAGGGTCCGTCAAGTCGATGAGCCAGGTCCCGGCGAGCGCATTCAGGTTCTGCAGGCGAACGGTCAGGATCTTCACGGGTTGGCCTCCGGATGGGTCCCTGTCGGATCGCCTTGCCGAACGGCGTGGACGATTTCCGCAAAGGCCTCGAGCAAGTCGCCGGTGTCTTCCGGAGTCGTATCGCGAAGGGCCAGCAACTGCGCGAAGACCTGGCTGACGCCCAGGTCTTCGAGGTCTTCGGCCAGGTCGAGCGAGGCCGTCACTTCTTCGAGGAGGCGCTGGTCGCGCAGGCGCAGCAGTTCGTGCGGGCTGCCGGCCAGCAGCGCTTCGAGGCCTTCCCGCAGGTCCATCCGCAGCTCCTGGCCACGATAGGTCACCTCGAGCCAGGCGGGAAGCGCAGTGGTGTCCGCAACCAGCTGCCTCAGGCCCTGTTCCAAGGCGCCATGGTCACCGGACAGCCGGACGAGACGGCGCTGTTGCGGGACCTCGCGCTGGCTGACTTGGCGCTTGCCCGCTGCCAGCTCTACCAGGGTCACGGTCTTGGTTTGTCCGGCCTCGCCAAAACCCATGGGCAAGGGTGCACCGCTGTAACGGATGCGATCGCCGGCGCCTACGGTCTGGGGACGATGGATATGCCCGAGGGCCACGTAGTCGAGGACCTCGGGGAAGTGGTCTGCCGGCACGGCGCCGATGCCGCCCACGTAGAGGTCCCGGACGCCGTCATCCTCGACGATGGTGCCGCCGGCCGCGAAGAGATGGCCGGTGGCAAGGATGGGGAGATGTCGTCCTTCCTGCTCCCGCAGGGCCTCTGCGCGGCTTGCCGCCTGCGCGTAGTAAGCCCGCGTGCCTTCCAGCAGCCGCTGCTCGCGGTCCCGGCTGGTTTCGCCCGCCTGGCTCGTCAGCAGGTCGCGATCCCGCAAGAAGGGAACGGCGC